>Ga0208544_10000248_pt1 | contig 43919 bp, 31 predicted proteins | sample DEB08_DNA_9_FD_184526 | JGI IMG/M metagenome (GOLD analysis project Ga0208544, IMG submission 184526) | Aqueous microbial communities from the Delaware River and Bay under freshwater to marine salinity gradient to study organic matter... | ecosystem: Environmental > Aquatic > Marine > Coastal ... | reverse complement strand
GCCTGGCCTGGCCTGCCCTGGCTTTCGCCCTGCCAAGCCTGGCCAGGCAGGGCGCCGGGTCGTCCGTTCCGCACAGCTCCACTCCCACCCCTCGTCCGGCGGTAGCGGCACACCGTTGTCCTGCCGGATCGCTGGGCTGGTCGCCGGGCCGAAAAATGGCTACCGGCCAAAAAACAAGCTGATATAATCCCCCATCCCGCTATTCGTAGACTTTGTCTACGAATGAATATCAACAGCAGTCTGTGACTGCGGTGCCAACGGGTCAGACGCTCCCCTAATCATACAAAGTCGAAAACCACAGGGTGATCGACTGCTCGGGCCAGTTCACCATCACCGGCAGGTCGGACGGCGTAATGCCGGATTGAATTCATTCTTTACGCGAAAGTAAAATTCCCTTACCGGCCAAAAAACAAGCTGATAGACTGTGCTACCGAGGAGGCCGAACTGGCACTTTGGAGATAGAAATTGGCACAGTAAACCTCGGCAGGCTGCTGCGGACAATCTTGCGGAGAAGGATAATTTTTGGAAAAGTTCTTGATGCAGGCAACCTCACACATGTTGATGGCTTCGGCCGGGCCATCCAGGCACTTGGTTTTGAAGCCATTGAAGTACTTCACCTGCAGAATTGCTGAATCCGATGAGCGAAAAGCGGCAGGGATTACAATCTCCCCGAAATCTACGTTCCCCTGGTGGGGCGCCAGTACTTTGGTGCTGTGAATGAGCGGATAGCCTTTTCTGTGGATCCAGATATTGATGTCCCTTCCACCGAACTCATTGATGGGGCGGTAGAAGAAACCATCCTGCAACAGCGTTTCTTTGATCTGGGACGCATCGGTCAGGCTGGGCTGCTCGTCGCTGGTGGAATAGATAACCACCGTGCCTGCCGGGTTTTCATTTTCGAACATAATGTTACCCGTGATGCCGAAAGTTTTAACCTCCCGGTTAAAACCGTACACGAATAACACACAAACAACCGAAAGCAAAAGAAATAGGGATAGGGTTTCCTTGGCGCTCATAGGTGTAATGGTATTGCTTATAGAATTGGAGGCTTTGGTCAATGTCAGGGTGCTAGCCGATGGCTGCCCCAATGTGCATGCAAAAACCAGGTGAGGGATTGTGTAGCGCCCCTACCCGTTCAGCTTTTCAAAGCTAAGGGATTTTGATTAAATAAGGAAATTTTTTAACCTTTAATTTACACCTAAGTCGCTCGTAATGAGCACTTATTTTGGGCAATCAGCCAGCTGGGTTAGATCGAATAAACGTTTTTCGCAATGGGCACCACGTACCGAATGGGCGCTGCTACACCCGTTTTGTTGAACTCCACGGTTGCTGTTTCTTCGTGGAGGAGGTTGTTGTTCTGGTCGAAAAATCGCAATTTGACCTGCTTCACCTTCAGCGGCAACCGGACTTGCATGGAAAAAGAACCATCGTTATTCGTTACCGCCGCAAAATCATCCACGCCTTTGATCGCTACGTTGATCTTGGCCAGCGGGGTTTCCTGCTGCCCTTCCAATTGAAAAAGTACGCCGCTAAAATTTACGGAATGGGTTGTTTCTGCTTCGGTCTTTATGACGTTCCACTTACGCAACAAGACATCTCCCCCAAAATTAAAGAAAACAAGCATGCCCACGACAGATACCACCATTCCTCCCAGTGCCACCAGGCCTATAATGACCTTCTTGCGCGTTTCTTCCTTTAAACCAGCAAGCAACCAATTGCTGGTGGTGGTTGGCTTCGGGCGCCGGGGGGCCCGACGCCAGCCCATATTCTTGGGTTCCATGGCTAGCAGCTTTAGGTGATCCTTCCTGGCACTTTTTGTTTTATGTACCGGGACAATACTTCTGGTTAGGAAGTTACAGAAAAAAAACGGGGCAAACAACTATTGACAACGCATTTTAGCGAAAATTCGCTAAAAAACAAACGGGTCTTCCCCTTCCGCACTGCGGCGTTTTTAAAAGCTCCGGCTCAACAACCCGTACATGGTTTTCACACCATCAAAATAATTGCCCAGGCGCAGGTTTTCGTTGGGGCTGTGCTGGTTGTTGTCACTGTTCACCAGCGGGATAACGACGGCCGGCACATTCAGCGTCGTGATGAAGGGAGACGTAGGCAAGGTGCCCCCCATGGTCCGCAGGCGGATGGGATCTTCGCCAAAGAGGTCCTGGAAAGTAGTAAACACCCAGGTGCCCAGGGGGGAATCAAAATCGGTGCGGAAGGCTTTCGTGACACCGCGTTCATCGTTCACCTGACAGATCTTAGGATAAAGCACGCGCTCGCGGGAGGTAGGTGCGGCTTCGGTGATGTAGTAGCCCTGGTCTTCGATGTGCTGGCGGACGAGGTTGCGCAGGCGTTCCCCATCCGATTCCACCACGAGGCGCAGGTCCAGTTCAGCAACGGCGGTAGCCGGTACGATGGTGCGGGCCTCCTGCCCCACCCAGGCCGAGAGCATGCCCCGGATATTGAGGGATGGATACTGGATCGACTCCTGGTAGGTAGCGCCTACCTGATCTGTTTCGCCGATCCCGAGTTTGACCATGAGTTCTTGTTCGTTGTCTGGCACCGCGGCCAGGATGGCTTTGGTCTTTTCGTCAAGCACCACCCCGTCGTAGTAGCCTGGAATGGTTACCCTTCCTTCCTCGTCCTTCATACTGGCCAGCAATTGGCACAAGCGGAGGGCCGGGTTGGGGGCATAGTTGCCGTAGTGGCCGCTGTGCAGCGGAAAGGTAGGGCCAAACACCTTGATCGTCATGCTGGTAATACCGCGGGCGCCGTAGGCGATGGTCGGCCGGTTGCTGGGGTGCTTGGGGCCATCGTAGATGAGCAGCATATCCGCCGCCAGGGCTTCCTGGTTGGCCAATACGCCGGCGGCCAGGTTGGGCGAGCCCTTTTCTTCTTCAAAATCGAGGATGACCTTCAGGTTGTAGGGTAGCGTTTTGCCCTCCTGGGCGAGGGTCTCCCAGGCGACCAGAAACATGATGAAGGGCGATTTGTCGTCGGAGGAGGAGCGGCCAAAAATCCGCCACTCGGGATCCAGCTTACCAGTCGCCAGGCGCTCCCAGTCGATGGTTACCCAGCCTTCCGCTTCTTGCTGTTCCTTCAAGACCGCCGCGTAGGGGTCTTCCTGGAACCAGAAACTGGGGTCAACGGGTTGGCCGTCGATGTGGAAGTAGAAGAGGACCGTCGGTTTTTCGGCATCTACCTTGGGGTAGGTGGCCAACAGCAGCGGCACGCTGGCGGTTTCCAGGCGCTGAACCTTAAAGCCGCTACCCGTCAGCAGCTCGTCACACCGGGTGTAGTTTTTCGCAATATCCTCGGGGTAATTGGCATCGTTGGGGATGGCCAGGAAAGCCTTGAGCTCATCGAGGGAGGCCAATGCCGGCGCGTAGGTGACGTGTTGCTCGTCGATGGCTTGCCCCCTCAGTAAGCAGGGCAGTAAAAGGCAGGCAAGGATGACGGTGTAGTGGCTGGTTTTCATACGAATGGTTGTGGATTGGTTAGCGAACCTGCGCAAGATAAGGAAAAGGTCAAAAAACCATTACTTAGCTTTCCGGGCCTGCAGTTTTTCAAAGGAAAAGGTCAAAAAACCATTACTTAGCTTTCCGGGCCTGCAGTTTTTCAATGGCTGCCAGCCATTCTTCCGGCAGGGGCGCTTTGCGTTGCGCCGCGTAGTTGAAAGGAATGATCTCCTGTTTGGAGATGGCGGCCAGGCGTTGGTGCTGCTCCGAATAGATGTGGCACTCCATGACCAGGCGGTCGGCTTTTATGGCTAACACAGCTACCCCAATGAGCGCCACGTCGGGGTAGCGCATGGGAAAAATATACTTTCCATCCTGCCAACCGAGGATGGGCCCTACGCCCCCACCCTGGAAGGTGGTGTCCATGCCCATGGCTTCGAAGTAGGCGATCCGCCCCGATTCTGCCCAGCGCAGGTAGATGAGGTTGTTGACGTGGTTTGCCGCGTCCATGTCGCCCCACTGCACTGGAATTTTGAGGTGGACGGGAAATTTGTCGAGCTCCTTTTGCATGTTGTCTTTATTTCTAACTTGTTTTCTAATTGGCCTAACGGCTACCTTGTTTTCAATTGGGTAAAGTAGCCTTCCATTTGTCAATTTTCCGACGAAGGTCCCGGACAATCTCAGGATGCGCTTTGGCAATATTATTATTTTCTGTCGCATCTGATTTTAGGTTAAACAGTGTCACCACTCCTCCGAGGTTTTCATATAGTTTCCAATCTCCGTCCAGAATAGTAACTGAGGAGCCAGCAGACTGCGTTCTCCAAAACAGCGGTTGCGCTCTTTTTGTTATTTCACCCCGCCAGGAAGCTTGCATATCTTCTCCAGACAATTGAAACTCTTTGGTAGACAGCCCTATAACACCGCAAAGTGTGGGCATAAAGTCTGCCGCTGAAAATACGGTACTGGAATCCACTGTACCCCATAGGAATTTAGCCGGCCACCGAATAATAAAGGGAATTCTTACCCCACCTTCCTGGAACGTATGCTTTCCTCCTTTAAAGTCTCCGGAAGTACCGAGCAGGGAAAATCGCTTTTTTTTCCGGTCTTCACTTTCCTGAAGATCCAACTCAATCGGGGCAGGGCCGTGGTCGCTGCTAAACACGATAATGGTGTTTTCGCTTAGGTTATTTTCTTCCAAATATTGAATAATTTCCCCAACATGATGGTCCAGGTCGTAAACTTCGGCCAGATACTGTTTCATCAGGCTATCTAAATTCAAACCAGCTTGTTGTATTGGACGAATCTTGTTGTCAACATACCACTGGCTAAAATCGTGCTCGTTCACCTTAATCGTATCAAAAAGTGTTTCAAATTTTGATCCAATACCAATTGGAAAATGTATCGTGTGGCACCAAATATTGAGATAAAAAGGTTTCTCTTTTGACCGATCCATAAAATCAATAGCCGCCGCAAAAAGGGAATCATCTTTACCCTCTCCAGCTGCTGGCATTCGGAGTTGTTTGTTAATATATTCAATACCATAAGGTTGTGGTCCAAGCTGCTGCTTATTGCCCATGTGCCATTTACCAACGTGCCCCGTTTGGTAGCCATTTTGTCGAAGAATATCAGTCAGTGTGAGGTATTCATCAAAGCCGTTTATGGCTGAATTGCCAGGCAAGGTTGCCGGAAACCTACCCGTCATAAAGGCCGCTCGACTAGGTGCACAGGTAACGCCCAACGCATAGCAACGCTTCAACTGAAGACCAGTACGCGCCAGCTGGTCAATATTAGGGGTTTGTGCATAAGGATGTCCATAGCATGATAAATCACCATATCCCAAATCGTCAGCAAGAATAAAAATGATATTAGGTGGGTCAATGAGCGTTACTTTTTGTGCTCCCTTTGCACAAGCTGAAAGGCAATTGCCACCAATAAACAACAACAAAACCTTGAGACAATAGATGATCTCTTTTTTTATCCCGGACAAAAATGTTCGTTCCATAAATCCAACGTCTAGGTATACTTATAGATCTAGATGCCTATTAAATCAAGTTTCCTTCTTTTGCTGCCAGGCAATTTTTTTTGACCAAGGCTAGTCTGAGTAAGTCCCCCCGCTACCTTTACCCGGTCTTCATTCCCCACTTCCCTTTTACACTTTTCCACGTCTACCCTTCTACCCTAGCCCGCTTCGCCTGCTCCGTCAGGCGCTTCAACACGAAAAGCATGACCAGCAGCACCGTCATCGGAATGAGCGTATAGGTAAAGGCGGAAGCAGCTCCCACTTCCCGAAACAGGATACCGATCAGGCGCGAGCCCAAGGTGCCCCCAATGGCCGAAAAGATGATAATCAGCCCCGACATGGGGCTGTGCAGTTTCTTGGGCAGGGCGCTCAGTACCGCCGAGTTGAGCAGTGGGTAGATAGGGGCAATAAACAGGCCCACGAGGGGAAAAGCGTATCCGATGAGCGGTATATCGGCCAGGGTTTCGACGGTGCCGATATTGGCCGTGACGGCCCGGGGCAGCACAAAAACCACCATGGCCATAGCGCCGAGGAGGCAGATGGTGAGCACCGTCACCCAGGATACGCGGCGCGTGAGGAAGCCAGCCGCAATACGGCCAATTCCCAGGGAAATAGCCAGGATGCTGGCCATCATAATAGCCAGGTTTTCCGGCAATTCCAGCACCCTGTCGTTGAAAGTCGGCAGCCAGGTCATGATACCCTGTTCGATCATCACGAAGAGGAATGCACTGATGACAAAAACGATGACCAGGAGGCGCGACATCAACTTGACCATTTCCAGGAAATCCTCTTTCAGGTTGCTGCCAGGAATTTCATTGCCTTCCTTGAAATCCGCGGACAGCAGGAAGAGAAACGACACGATGGCCAGGCCCGAGAGCAACCAGTAGACATTGAGCCACGCATTGGGGTCGCCTTCGGTATTGAACGCCGGAAAAAGGAAGTAGGCCAGGGCAATACCGAACATAAAAACGCCTTCGATATTGCTCATGAGGCTGTTGTGTTCCCGTTCATTGTTGGTCACCAGGCCAATGACCGAATAGACCGACACCTTGATGAGGGCAAACGAGATGCCGACAGAAGCGAACAAAAGCTTGGCCGACCAGAACGAGTTGCCAAAATACATGGCTATGCAGGCAACCGCCACGATCCCCAGCCCGATGAGCATGGCTTTCTTGTAGCCAATGCGGGGCAGAAAGGAGGCGACCAGGAAAGAGACAATGGCAATGGGCATATCCTTGAACAATTCCAGCGTGCTGGCGGCTACTTCGTCGACGCCGTAGACCTTCTGGGCCTTTAAAATTACGATCCCTACACTATTCAGCAGGATGGCGAACACGAAGTAGTTGATAAACAACGATAGCTTGATGGCTTGGTCTTTCATGATGTTGGGTGGCTTATTTTAGGACGATAGGAAGGTTTGCGGAATTGGGCAAGAAAAACTTTCGTGGGTCAAGATAGCATTTTATCTGTCCTGGATGGCAGCCTGGCCTATTCAGACCTGGAAATATTGAACTTTGAGGCCACAGCCCCCACCACCGTACAGGTCAGGTGATTAAGATGTACGATTTGCCTACTTCTTTATCTTGGGCCGGATAATCAGGCGCAGGCTTTGGTCGTAAGACACGTAATTCCACACCCAGTTGAGGAAGACGAACAGTTTGTTTTTGGTACCCAAAATAGCGAAGAGGTGTACCACCAACCACACGGCCCAGGCCAGGAAGCCGTGGAAACTGAAGCGGGGCAAATCCACGACGGCGCGATTGCGGCCTACCGTAGCCATAGAGCCCTGGTCGTGGTAGGAAAACGGTTGCCATTCCTGCTGGCGCAGCGCGCCGATCAGGTTCTTGGCCAGCTGCTGGCCTTGCTGCAGCGCCACCTGCGCCACCTGCGGGTGTCCTTTCGGAAAAGCCTCTTCTTCCATGTAGCTGATATCGCCGATGGCGTAGACATTTTCCGTGCCTTTGACGCGGGAGAAGCGATCGACCGCGAGGCGGTTGCCATAGGTAACCGCTTCGGCGGGTAGGCCAGGGAGGCTACAACCCCGAATACCAGCGGCCCAGATTACTTTGCGGCTGCGAATTTTTTCGCCGTCGCTGAGGTAGGCATATTCACCGTCATAATTCTTTACCTGGGTATTCAGGCGCACTTGTACGCCCAGGTCCTGCAGGTACGCCAACGAGGTGGCCGAAGCATCGGCAGACATCCCATTCAACAGCTGATCGGTGCCCTGGATCAGGTAAATATCGATTTCATCCCAGTTCAACTCGGGGTAATCCTTGGGGATGATGTATTTCTTCATCTCGGCCAGGGCTCCCGCCAGTTCTACGCCGGTAGGGCCACCACCGACGATAACGATATCGATATAGCCCTGGCGCTCCTCAAAATCGGTAATGGTGAGGGCGTCTTCGTAATCGGACAAGATGGTATTGCGCAGGTACAGGGCTTCCCCTACCGATTTCATGGGTATCGTATTGGCCTCCACTTCGGCGTTGTCGTAGTAGTTGGTTTCAGCGCCAATAGCGATGATGAGGTGATCGTAATTGCAGTGGCCCAGGGGAGTAATGATGCGCTTTTCGTTCACCTCGATCCGCGTCACTTCCGTTACGCGGATAAAAACGTTGTGGTGTTTGCGAAAGAGTTTCCGGAAAGGAAAAGCAATGGAACTGGGTTCCAGGCCCGCCATAGCCACCTGGTAAAACAGGGGCTGAAACTGGTGGTAATTGTTTTTGTCGAGTAAGACCACCTGGTAATTGGCCTTCGCCAACTTGCGGGCAGCAGCCAGTCCGGCAAAACCACCACCAATGATGACGATACGTTCCTGCTCGGTTTCGGGTATGTTGATTTTCATAAATTCAGGTAAGTTCTATGTGTTTTTGATCGAAATGGTCAGTGCATCCCTCTACTGGCTATCTACCAACAAGTCTGCCGCCTGCAACTGGTGCATACCCGGCAAATACTCCTTTTGGAGCATATCTTTAATAAGTTGGTAGTGCGCCGGGTGCTGTACAAAATCTAGCTCTTGCACATCTAATACAACAATCGGGATGTCTGTTTCGGTGCGGAAATAATCGAAATAAGCCTGCTGAATTTGTTGCAGGTAGTTCGGCGCCATCTTTTGTTCGTAGTCACGGCCCCGTTTGCGGATATTTTTGAGCAGTCCTTCCACCGGCAGATGCAGGTAGAGTAAGAGATCCGGTTTAGGAAAGTTGTTGCTCAGAATATGGAACAGGCGTTGAAACAGGCGAAACTCTTCGGCACTGAGGTTATTGCGGGCAAAAAGCAGGGTCTTCAAAAAGATGTAATCGGCGATGATGCCTTGCTCGAATAATTGGGGCTGGCTGAGTTCGGCCTGTAGCTGCTTGTGGCGCTCGGTCATAAAAAACAACTCCACCGGAAAAGCGTGGCGGTCGGGGTTTTCGTAAAAATAAGGTAGGAAGGGATTGTCGGAAAACTCCTCCAAAATGAGGCGCCGGTCAAAGTCGCGGGCGAGCATTGTGGAAAGGGTCGTTTTACCAGCGCCGATGTTGCCTTCAATGACGATAAATGGGTGGGGAATGGACCGCTCCTGCATATTGTTTTTTGCTTCGTGCTAAGGTCGTAGTTTTCGGGGTGCCGGACAAGGAAAAGCGCATTTTCCTCCCGCCAGCGCCACAAAAGTATCCGCACCGGACCCGCAATTCCAACAGGCGCACCTGCTACTCCAGGGCCCGCAAAAATGCGCGGCCTTCGTCCCAGTTGCCGTAGCCAGCCACCGCGTTGAGGTGGCCAGCCGGGCCGATATCAACGAAAGTACTCCCCCAGCTTTGGGCCAGGAAGGCGGCCCGTGCCGGAGCTACCCAAGGGTCATCGGCACTGGTCACCACGAGGGTTTTAAACGGCATCTTCCTGTCAGCAGCCGACTCGAACCCCGTCGCCGGGCAGCTTTCGTACAGCGGCCCTTCCGTATCTACGGGAGCCACCAGCAGCGCGCCTTTGATCGTTCGGCGGTACTGTTGCGCCCAGTGCGCAATGGCCAGGCAGCCGAGGCTATGGCCTACCAGCACAACGGTCGCGGGATCGTATCCTGCTACTGCCCGATCGATGCAGGCAATCCAGTCCTGGCAACGCGGGGTCTGCCAGTCGGCCTGCCCGATGCGCTGAAAACGGGGTTCGGATCGTTCCCAAATGGTCTGCCAGTGGTCGGGGCCCGAATTGCCGAGGCCGGGTACGGTAAGAAAGTTGGTCATTCGTAGAAGGCTTAATTTTGCTGCTCGCTTAACAGGGTTGATCAACCCCCATCAGAATAACCAGGAATTGTCGTCCCGGTTTACTTCCAGGAGCAACAAATTGGGGTCGACCCGTAATTCTGCCGGTTTTTGGGTAACGGTAAATCGCACGGTAGCCGCCGGCCTGGTAATCCTGGCCACGTGGGTATCGTACAACCTTCCTGCCGCATCATAGCAACCAATTTCTACGTAATCGGCCAGGAGTGCATTTTCAAGCGGCTGGCCGTTCCGGTCGGTTTTTTGGTAAGCCACCGTTGCCTCCACCAAATAGGAATTGGCCGCCGTTTTCGTGACCGCTGCTTGCCGCAAGCTGGCCGTATGCAAGACAACCTGCTCAAAATAATCGCGCAGCAGGTATTGCAAACTATCCGGCGTTTGGGCGTGCAATCGTTCCAGCAGGTCGAGGGAAGTGGGGTAAGGAGCCCCTTTAAACCGATTGGCCAGGAGGAATTCCCGCAGCACGCCGTTCAGCTTGTCTTCCCCCAAAAAATGGGCCAACGCGTGGAAAGCGACGGCGCCTTTGCCGTAGGCGATGTACTGTTGGGTGGGTTTTACGTAGACCAATGGTGGCTCCTGCGCTTGCGCTGTGCTTCGGCCCGTGAGGTAGCGCCAGCGTTGTTGGGCCAGAAAATCCAGGGCGCTGGCTTCCCCCAGGCTGTTGCGGTAAATATTCAGGGTGATGTACTCGGTGATGCTCTCCGTCAGCAGGAGCGCCCCGTCGGCGTTGGCAGGTACCAGCTGGTTGCCCCACCACTGGTGGGTGAGTTCGTGGGCAGGCACGTAAAACGGCAGGTTGATCTTATCGTGGTGAGCCGTAGGGTGGGCAATGAACCGGGCTTCCGACAACGGAATGCGGTTGGCGAAGGAGGTCCCGAAGCTCCCCTCCGAGTTCGGGAATTCGACCACGCTGGCGGTCCGGTGCTGGTAGGGGGTAAAATAGCGGGTGTTGTAATCCAGCGCAGCAGCCAACCCCTGGAACATACTGGCCAGATTGTACCCGTGGGTTGGATGATGGTACACCTCCAGCGCTACGTCATGCCATTGCTTTTTAGCCACCTTGTACTTGCCAGAATGGAAGCTGAAGCCGTATTTGATGGGTTCCTCCAGGCGGTAATGAAAATACTGTCGGTCATTGATGGTCCAGGTACGGTCCAGGTAGCCTGGCGCCAGGGCGACCTGGTCGGTGGTGGTGCTTACCACCGCGTCGAAAGTTAGCCGATCAGCGTCAGTGCCCTGGTAATGAGTCATGCGGGATGTAGCGTCGCGCGGATCTTTAGCGCCGCTATCCAGAAAATAGCCCACTCGCGGAAAGGCGTCCTGCCGAATGAAGGAGCCATTGTCCAGCACGTTGGCGTTCCGGACGAAGAAGGTATTGGGCTGGTTGCGCACGGTAAAATCCAGGGCCAGGCTGTCACCGGCAAGCAGGGCGTCTTCCAGCTTTATCACATAAAACTGAACGAGCGTATCGGCGCGCACGATTTCATTGGCCCGATCCAATGCAAACAAGGTTCTTTCATCAAAACCTGCTTTCACCAACAAGGTATCAATCGGTACGCCCGTTTCATTGACCAACCGGTAACGACCCCTTGCGACAAAGCTGTGCTGCGCGGGAAAAAAATCGACCGTTACCACCATCCCCTTTATGTTGGGTTGGGGCAAACCCGCATAGCGTTGGTACTGGCGCTCGAATTGCTGGAAGGCTGTTTTAAAATCTTCCTCGGAACGGGGATAGCTGCTTTTTTCTTTTTGCCAGAGGTCCCAGCCCACCGTGACCAGGCTGACCACAAGCAGAGCGGACAGGACCAGCAGCGGGCCGGACAGCCCTTGTTTCATAGCCTTCAGTCGCTCGGCAAAACCAGCCGTCCAACCCCGTACCCAGAGGAGGCTACTGAGTACCAACAGCAGCAAGCCACACAACAGCCAGAACAGCTTCAGGTACAGGTACGGCGCCAACTGGTGGCCGTAGCCATTGAGGTCGGAATAAGTCAACGGATCATGGTAGTTAAACAGCACGTGGGCATTGACCCCCGCATTGGCCAGTGCACCAATACCCAACCAACCCAAAAGCAGAATAAAGATGCCGGCGTACACGTGCGGAACCAGGGTGTGGACAAAAAAAGCCGCCAGGGCCCAGATGCCGAGGTAGGGAAAAACCAACACCAGGAGGTGAAAAAGGTAAAGCCCTGTTTCAAAATTGAAATAGCCGTTAGCAGCCTGAACCGACACGCCTACCCCGATGAACAGCACCAAGAGCAACAACTGCATTTTTAAAATGGCCCGGGTTTTGCCCAAGAGAAAAACCCAACCCGGCAAGGGAGAAATATCAACCAGCTGCTGAACGGCGGCCGTCCTTTCCCGGTGCACCAACATGCCGGTATAGACAAAGGTGAGCAGCAACACGATATTGCCGTAAAACAAGGCGGGCACCGTCAGAACCAGGTAGGTAGCCGGTAGTAAGGTGGCATCGGCACGGTTGGTCACCTTGAGCAGGATAAACAGCACGGCAGCCAGCCCCAATGTGAGCAAGCCGATAAAGGACCAACTGCGCACCATGAATTTAAAATCAAAACGGGCTATTTTAAGCATCGCCTTCCATTCATGGGCAACCGAAAAATTAAAGGCCACGTTGGTCGCTACCGGCTTATCCACCACCTTTGGCGGATCAAAAGTTGTGGTTGGAACGAGTTGGCTTTTGCTACCCTTGCCCGCCATTTCCGAAAAAGAAAACCACCGGGCGGTCCACCAAAAGAGGCCGCCCGACAACGCCAGCCAAAGCAACCGGTTGGCCAGAACCAGTCTGTTGACGGGGATGCGGAGGCTATTCTGTTCTGCCAGCGTCCAGTACCGGGTAAGGTACTGCACGGTGTTTTGCCCAAAGGGATCGGTCAGGGCGATTAAGGCTGGTTCATTGACCAACAGGTTTTCCAAAATGGTCTGTAGGAGCAGCAAGCCGATCACGACGGCAAAGCCCGCGTAGTTGTTGCGCCAGCGCAACACCGCGGCGAAGACCAATAGCCCGTGGGCCAACAAATTGGGGAGTACAAAAAGGCCATAAGCCTGGCGGTAGCCAACCGACCGGATCGGGCCCAGGCGGCCCCGATCCAGCCCCGGCAACCACTCTGCCAACCACATCGCCACCCCGGCCGCGAGGGCCACCCCCACTACCAGGGAAAAAGCACCCAGGAACTTCCCACCCAGGTAAGCCCACTTGCGCAGCGGAAAGGTATACATGATGGTGTACATCTGGGTCTGGTAATCCCGGTAAAGGGCATTGCCAATGATGGCTGGCAACAGGAAGAGCATCAATTTATTGAAATACAGTAAAATGTAATTGATCTCGTGGGGGCTGTTGAGCAGGCGCGGGGTACCGGAAGTGACCGTCGGTGGATCAAAGAAGCCGGCCGTTCCGGCAAAGGACACGAAGGCCAGGGCGCTAAACGCCAGGGAATACAAATACACGGCTGGTCTTTTGAGCAGGTAAGTCAGTTCGAAGGTGAAGATCTTATTTCCCATAGCCGACTTAATTATTCGCGGGCGCAGGGTCCTGCAAGAAATAGAAATAGACATCTTCCAAAGTTGCGGCAGCGTGCGTAAATTCGGGAGCTGGCTGCTCCTCGGCAAAAACCCGCACCGTCAGCTGGTGCTGCTCGTCGTAGCCGCTGGACAGCACCGGGTAGCGGGTGGAAAATCCGGAAAGATGGGTGGGGTCAATCGTGGCGGTCCAAACTTTTCCGGCCAGTTGGCCGATGGCGGTAGCGGGGGCCATTTGGGCAAGAACCCGGCCGTGGTTCATCACCGCCATCTCGTGGCAAAGGTCTTTGACATCGTCCACGATGTGGGTAGAGAAGATCACCACGTTATCCGTAGCTACGGCGCGAATCACGTTGAGAAAACGGGTTCTCTCGGCCGGATCCAGGCCTGCGGTAGGCTCGTCAACGATCAGTAATTTCGGTTGGTTGAGCAACAACTGGGCAATACCAAAGCGTTGTTTCATCCCCCCGGAATACCCGCTGACGTACTGCTTGCGGACCTCGTAGAGGTTGGTCAACTCCAACACCTCCTGGACCCTCGCCTGGCGATCCTTCTTGCTACTAATGCCCTTGAGAACCGCAAAGTAATCCAGCAGTTCCACGGCCGAAGTTTTGGGGTACACCCCGAATTCCTGGGGCAGGTAACCCAGTATCCGGCGAAACGCGTGCTGCTGTCGCAGGATATCCAGGCCGGCAAAGGTCAGCGTGCCGGAATCGGGTTGTTGCAGGGTAGCAATGGTCCGCATCAGGGAAGACTTTCCGGCGCCGTTGGGACCCAGCAGGCCAAACATGCCCGGCCCGATCTCCAGGTTCAGGTTGTCCAGTGCCCGAACGCCGTTGGGGTAGGTTTTTTCCAGGTTTTGAATAAGCAGGTTCATGGGCGGGGTCTATTGTTTCCTAATGTTAGCCAATTGGCACCTCCCGACCAGAAAAAATCGATAAAGCAGCGGGGAAACAGGATAAAAAGAGGGAGGACGGTTGGAGCAGGTTTCAAATCGTCCACAACCGTTCCAGCTGACTGTTTTTTAAGCCACCACCCGTGCCCGCCCCAATCCTTCCAAAATTAATCCTAAATTCGGTTCGACATTTGCGGGCCCGGCAATTGACCTGCCCGGCAAGTTGATTGAAACGGGAAGCAAACCATTTGCACTTGAAACTATTTAAACGGATCTCCTAAATTACAAAGCGACTTAAAGAATGAGCATGAAGACGAAAATCAATGGTACTGTTTTAACCCTGTTGCTGCTCCTGTCTGGGGGGCTGGTGGCACAGCAATCGTCGGTAACCCTTTCCGGAACGATCGAAGACCAGGTGTCCAAAGAAGTGTTGGCCTATGTCAATGTAGTCCTGAAAAAACCGAGTGATTCAACGCTGGTGACGGGAACGATTTCTGACGAAGAAGGCCTGTTTTTTATGACGGACATCAAACCGGGCGACTACCTCCTGGAAGTGTCCTTCATCGGGTTTAACACCTATAGCAACAGCCTGTTTATTGGTTCCAACGCAGCCTACCTCGACCTGGGGGTTTTCGCGCTGCAACCCAATGTGCAACAGTTGGGCGAGGTGGTTGTCAGCGCCAAGCAAGATGCGGTAAGTGGCAAAATGGATAAGAAGACCTATGCCGTGGAAGACAACGTGAGTCAGGGCGGCGGTAGCGTATTGCAGGCGATGCAAAACCTGCCGGGCGTAACCACCCAGGACGGCCAGGTGCAGTTGCGGGGTAGCAACCAGGTCCTGGTATTAATTGATGGCAAGCAGACCGCCATTACCGGATTTGGCAAACAAAACGGGCTGGACAACATTCCGGCGTCTGCCGTTGAGAAAATTGAAATCATCAACAACCCCTCCGCCAAATACGACGCCAATGGCAATGCGGGTATTATCAATATTATCCTGAAGAAAACAGCCCGCCAAGGCTTCAACGGCAAGGTAGGCCTCACCACCGGCCTGGGTGCCTTGTGGATACGGGAAGCGAATTTGCCCGGAATCCGCCCCCAGTACCAGGCCACCCCCAAGGTCAATCCTTCCCTTGCCCTCAACTACCGCAAAAACAAGGTCAACGTCTTTTTACAGGCCGACAACCTCTACACCGAAACCCTCAACAAAAACGAATTTGTTACCCGCACCTACGCGGATGGTTCCATTATTGAACAACAATTGAAGCGCAACCGCAACACCAACTTTTTCACGTCCAGGGCTGGCGTAGATTGGTTGCTCGATGACCACAACAGCCTGACCATCGCCGGCTTGTTCAGCCAGGAAACCATCAAAGACCGCGGTGACCAGCCTTTTTTTAGCGAAAATTTAGGCGAAAGATTGCGGCTCTGGCAATTTCTGGAAGACGAGGTACTCACCGCGGCCATGGCCTCGGCTGCCTACCAGCACCTGTTTAAACACCCGGGACACCAGCTGAATATTGGTTTCAACTACACCTTTGACCGGGAAGATGAAAAGTATTTTTTTGACAATACCCTCCCCACCTATTTCAGTAAAGAATCGTTTGCACTCATTGCCGACCAGCGGGTGGCCGACTTCAACTTCGACTATGCCCGCCCCCTCAAACACGGCTTACTGGAAACCGGCGTGAAGTTTCGCCGCCGCACGATACCGACCAATATGCAGTTTTTTCCGGGCACCAACTCCCCCCTCGACCCCGACGCCGACGGCGAGGCGACCTACAAAGAAACCATTCCTGCCCTATACGGAAATTATACCTACCAAACCAAAAAATGGGAAGCAGAACTGGGCTTGCGGGTGGAATACGTGAAGCTGCAATACCAGGTGGACCCCAACCACAACACCTACACCAGCGACGGGTACGATTATTTTCAGCCCTTCCCCAATGCCCGCCTGACCTATAACCTGAACGATTACAACAAGTTTTCCGCATTTTTCAATCGCCGGGTAGACCGCCCTGATGAGGTCGACATTCGCATCTTCCCCAAATATGATGATGCCGAAATTATCAAAGTAGGTAACCCGGCCCTCCGGCCACAGTTCACCCATACGTTTGAATTGGGGTACAAGCACGTTTGGAACAAGGGCTACTACTACACCGCGGTCTACCACCGCCGGGCCGAGGGTACCATCACGCGTATTGCGACCACGGTGCCGGGCAGTAACCTGATCTACACCGTTTTTCAAAATGTGGACAAAAGCTACAATTCGGGCGTCGAGCTGGTCTTTGCGCAGAACCTGTCCGACATCGTCGCCGTGAACCTGAACGTTAACCTCTACCACAATCAGATAGACGCCTACACGGTCGTCAACCAGTATCCGGTGGAAAATACCTTCAGCGCGGAACAGCAGGAAATCTATTCGGGCAACGTGAAATTGAATACCACCTTTCGCTTCCCCGGAAACCTGGACGCCCAAATCACGGCCATCTACCTGGCGCCCGACCTCATTCCGCAGGGCACCATTGACGCCCGATTTTCCCTGGATGCAGGCGTAAAGAAAGGTATTCAAAAAGGCCGTGGTGAGCTCTTCCTCAATGCGACCGACCTGCTGAACACCATGGTAATCCGCAAAGAGATCAATGGCAATACCTTCAGCTATACCAGTACCGACTACTACGAAACCCAGGTGATCCGGCTGGGGTACAGCTACAAGTTCTAAATGCCGGGACAATAATACATAGTCAGGAAAACCTACGACCTGCTCACTTTCCTTCCCCGGAAGGTTGCCCCAGGGCCATGGTGCGTGCCTGCAGAAAACCGATCAGCGCCTGCCGGTTTTTGTAGGGGGCCATTTCCGCGTAGGGGATGGGGTCGCCGATGACGGCCTGGATGGTTTGCCCGCGCTTGTTCAGGGCCTCGTGGATGAGCAACCCCAGGCGCAGGTTCATGTTGATCTTGCTGACCAGGTGGAAAAGCCAGCTGTTTTGACCGTGAAAAAAGATGGGGACCACGGTGCACTGCGTACTGTGAATTTGGGGGCAAATGAAGGTGCGCCAGGGCCACTCTTCCACTGGCCCCGACCAGCGAAAAGCCGTAGCCACGCCGCCCGATGGAAAAATAACCAGGGCTTCGCCTGCCTGTAAACGCGCGCGGGTCTTTTGCCGGGTAGCCAGGTTGGTTGCTTTGGCGGCCGGGCCGGGCCGGAAATCGACGGGCAGTAAGTGGCCTTCAAGCACGGGTTCGTGCGCCAGCACTTCGTTGATGAGTAAGAAAAAATCCGGCCGGACCCGGGTAGCCAGGTGCAGGAACATGGCGCCGTCTACCAGTCCGAAAGGATGGTTGGCAATGAAAATGACCGGGCCAGTTTTGGGTACTTTTTCCAACTGTCGCTCGTCATAATCCATTTGGATGTGGAGCCGCTCCAAGGTTTCCCCCCAGATCGAGTAGGGATCGGGGTTATTGCGGTGCAGGTAGTCATAGATTTTCTGCAGCTGCCGGCTACCGGTAAGTCGTTCCGCCGCACGGATGATCACGCGTTGCAGCCAGGGGTCTTCCGGGCGGGCATAGCTGAATTGCCGGCCTTCGTAAGGGCGTAGCGGCGGCGGGGCTGGATGGGGCACCATTAGCGGATGAGCTGGTTAATCGACTTTCTGCAACGTCAGCAGTAAGTCGTCGCCTTTGCGCAAGAAAAGTTGCAGGTTGCGGATCTCGTAGTTGTCAACTTCCTGGAGTAAGGCGAGGAATTGGCTTTCCTGGCCGAGGGTTTCCTGGCAAAACATCTTGGTGGTGCCAATTTGGCTAAAGGCCATTTTTCGGCCCTCCACCCGGCACTGCCCAAAAAGCTCATTGCAACTCCCGCTGCCCGCCACGCGCCCTTCACCGGGAAAGATTTCCAGGCGGGGTTTGGGTAAGCCCTCGGGGATGGCTTTTTCGCCCATGACCGTTACTACCCAAATGTCGTGCAGGCGGGCATCGCCGGAGATGGGCATATCCGGCACGGTTTTGTCTTCTTCGGGGGTGGGAGTCATGTTTCCTTTTTTGCTGGTGTGGCAGCTAATGGCCAACAGAACAAAAACGAATAGGAGGAGGCTGGCTTTGTGCATGTGTGTGGTGGTTTAAGTGCCGGGACAATAATAAATTTACAGTCTCAAATTATTAGTGAAGAAACAAGCGATTGATAATGAGCGGTTTCGAGCTAATCATTTGAGTCAAAAAATGTAAATTTATTATTGTCCAAATGCTTACAGGAACAAACATAAATAAAAAAGGCAAAGATTTTATTAAAAAAGGCAGGGGCCTTGATTTACTTTAATTAAAAGTTTTAAAAATTTTATTAAAATTTATTTTGTTTTAAAAACAAAAAACCTCATCTTTGAAATTCCCAAGAGCAAATGGGCTGTTTGCTCGAATCATCGGTAAGTACCCTCACGCAGTCCGTGAGTGAAATTCAGCGGTTTTTCTTTCTAACGCATTGCTGGTTCCTTCGTTCGCGGAGGAAGGTATAGAGGCGTGCCCGGACCACGAGCGTGGAAAGGGTGTGCGGTGACCAAGGCCCCAAGGGTGGGGCCCCGCCCTGGCGGGGCACTGTCAACTTGACAAACCTACCTACCTCCTGACCATCAATTCACTAACAGAAGCAAGCAGAGTAGTTGACCAGCACTCAACCCAGTTGCTTAATTCAACATTTTCAGCAAGCTCTTCACCAACAACTCGGGCGCCGTCCAGAGCAGGTCGTGGGCTTTGCCTTTGACCATGATCATTTCTACCGCCTTGGAGTTGACCAACTGGTCGCAGGCATAATAGGCATTAGAGGGGTAGATGAGGTCGTCGGCAGTGCCGTGCAGAATAATGGTAGGAGCCAGAATGCGTCGCCAACCCGTGCGCATTTTTTCCAATTGCAGGTGGTGACTCAATTTCTCGGCGTTGGCCACGTCGAAAGCCGGCGGCACCAACCACCGGAGCGCCCAGTGGGTAGTAGGGTAAGAGATCCAGAAGGTTTTCTCCCGGCCCGGCTCTACCGAAGCCGATTGCAGTACGAGGCCGTCGACCAGTTCGGGGTAATCCATCGCAATGCGGGCAGCTACCGTTCCGCCGTAGGAAGAGCCATAGACAATGATGCGTTGGTGCTTGTGGCGAACCTGCCGGATGAGGTCGGCAATGAGGGCGGCCTGGCTTTCGACCGAGGTGTCCGCATTGCCAAAATTGGAGAAGCCGTAGCCGGGGCGATCTACCGCCAACATTTTGGCTTTGTTCAACAGCCTGCTGTCCTTCATGAACCGGTTCCAGAAATTGGAGGAAGACGGCGCGCCGTGGATGAAGACGACCAGCGGCAAGGAGTCCTTACCGATCTCTACGTAGCGCAATTTGTGGTTGCCGTCGTTGAAATAGTGAACTTCGGCATTGATACCCAACGCATTTTCGCCCAGGCTGGCCTGCATGACACCATCCGAAACACGGAGTTCCAGGACGCTATAAGCCCAGATCAGGCTACCGATCAGCAAGAGGATGACATAGCCTCTCTTGCGCTTGTACCAAGGCTTGGAGGTTTTCGCCGGGCCTAATTGGTCCAACGAAGCAGCAACTACTGGATTTATCTTCCTAACTTTGTTATTCATGATCATTTAAAACAACATTTTGCGTCATCTGTTCTATGAAGTAACCTTTATTACCGCGTAACGGACAACTTATGCTATTCGAAAAATTGATTCCCTACGAGGCCGCTTGTCTGGTCATGGAAGCCTACATTGCTTACCATGGTAAATATAAGCGAATCACCAAGCGTGCACAAATTAGATTTGAACGCAAAGACTGGCACGGCATCCAGGAAGATTCCCGGGACCGAATTACGCTGTACCGCGACATGGTGGGCGAAACCACCGAAAAGCTCCTTTCCTTCCTGGGCAACCGGGCAGAAAACCGCGATGTTTGGCTCCAGACCAAAGTCTACTACGCCATTGAAGTCGCTAATTTCAATACCCGCAACATCGCCGAATCTTTTTACAATTCCGTTTTCCGCCACGCCCACCACGGCGAATTGGGCAAAGACGATGAATTGATGTTCGTCCATGCCCGCGGCACTTACCGGGAGTTCAAAAGTACCATTCCAATCTTCCACACCTTCTACCTGACGGGGTCTTATGAGCTAACGGTCAAACACCTGTTGGAATATTATCCCTTTGACGTACCCTACGAAGACCAGGCCCGCGACCTGGCTTATATTGTCCGCCGCCTGCACGAATGGGCAGCAGTGCATGCTGCGCCTGGATTTCCCGTACAGTTGGAAGTCTTAAAGTCGGTCTTTTTTCGCAACAAATCGGCCTACATTGTCGGCCGCCTGGTTCAGCACGGCGCCCCTACCCCCCTGGTGATGCCCATTATGCACGGGGAGAATGGGTTGATGGTGGATGCCCTCCTGCTCGAGCAAAACGACGTTAGTACGATCTTTTCCTATACCCGCTCCTACTTTTTGGTGGATGTAGATATTGTGAGTGAATCCGTGGATTTCTTGCGTTCGATCATGCCGACCAAGAGCTTGGGCGAGTTGTACAACTGCATTGGCTTCGAAAAACACGGCAAGACGGTCTTTTACCGGGAATTCGAACGCCACCTGGCGCTATCCACCGATGATTTTACCTTTACGGAAGGGATCAAGGGGATGGTGATGACCGTCTTTACGCTCCCCTCCTACCCCGTGGTTTTTAAAGTGATCAAGGACAAATTCAAGCCGCCCAAACAAGTAACCTACGACGAAGTGGTTTCCCGGTACACGTTGGTCAATGCCCACAACCGGGTCGGGCGTATGTCAGATAGTTATTTTTTCCAACAATTGTCCTTGCCCCTGAAGCGGATCGCACCGGAATTGCTCGAGGAATTGCGAAATGATTGCCCGACCCGTTTTGAGATCGAAGGCGACACCCTCATCCTTAAACATTGCTACATCGAAAAGCGGATGATTCCGTTGGATGTGTACCTCCAAAAAGCGACGCCTTTTGAAGCCCGCGAGGCGATCAACGAGTACGGTAAAGCCATCAAGGAAATGGCGGCGGTAAATATCTTTCCCGGCGATATGCTGCTGAAAAATTTTGGGGTCACCCGCCTGCAACGGGTCGTTTTTTACGATTACGACGAGATCGGCTTCCTGACCGATTACAACTTCCGCCGTATTCCAGCACCCAAAGACCCCTGGGACGACCTGGCGGCCGAGCCGTACTATTACGTTGGCCCCCGCGATGTGTTTCCCGAAGAGTTTCCCCGTTTCCTGGTGGCCAACGAAACCCACTTGGAATACCTCATGGAATTGCACCCCGATCTTTTCGACGTTGAATTCTGGCAGCGGGTCCAGGCCCTGCACCGCGAGGGTAAGATCGCGACTGTTTACCCTTACCGGCGCCGGCGCGCCTTCCGGCACCTGTACGGTGGGGAGCCGCGGGAGCCTTACTTCGTAGATAACTATTGAACCCATGATCGACCATATCGTCTACACCGTTTTTGACCTGGAAGAAGGCATCCGCTACTTTGCGGACCTCCTGGGCGTAACCCCGGTTTTTGGCGGTTACCACGCCACCAGAGGAACCAAAAACGCCCTGCTCAACCTGGGAAATGGCTGCTATCTGGAAATTTTGGCCATCGATGAGAACAATACGAACGTAGCGCCACCGCGGTGGATGGGCATCGACCTGCTCGAGCAGCCACAGGTAACGCGCTGGTGCATGGCGACCACGCAACTGGTGGCGAGCCAGCAGGTACTCCAAGCATACAACCCTTTGCTGGGCGACATCCAGCGCGGTGAACGCACCACGCCCGCCGGGGAGCTGCTCCAGTGGGAAATGACCCTGCCTCTGCCCAGCCCCCAGGTGGAGGTGATCCCTTTCCTGATCGATTGGTCCAGGTCGGCTACCCACCCCACAAACAACCTGCCCCAACAATGCGAACTGCAGGGCCTGCAACTGAGCCATCCGCAACCGGCCAGGATAGCAGCTGTACTGAACGGACTGGGTTTCGCTACGCAGGTACGCCCCAATGCTGTCCCGCAGATCCAACTCTCCGTATTAGGCGCGAAAGGACTGGTCGTCATTTAGGGTCGGAAAGGAAAATGGCGGCTAATTTTACTGATCCATTGGTTTAGCGGCCTGGAAATTTTAAATTTGTAGACTATCTTTAATGCTATTCGGCAGCACAACTCATTTTCATGTCCAAGACCTACCATTGGGGAATTATCGGCCCCGGCAAGATTGCCCACCAGTTTGCCCAAGATCTGGCCCAGGTGCCCCACGCTAAATTGGTGGCGGTCGCCGGCCGCAACCTGGAGCGCGCGCAGCAGTTTGGCGCAACTTACGGTGCGCCGCATGCCTTTGACGCTGTTTCGGACCTACTGGCCTGCCCTGGTCTGGACGTCGTATACATTGCTACTCCCCACACCTCCCACAGCGCCCTTTCCCTGCAGTGCCTCGAGGCCGGCATACCGGTTTTGTGCGAAAAACCCTGGGCCGTGAATGCCGACGAAGCAGCCTTGCTGGTGGCCAAAGCCCGGGAAAAACAAGTGTTTCTGATGGAAGCCCTCTGGACCCGCTTTCTACCCACCACCCAAAAGATACTGGCGTTGATTGAGGCGGGAATTATTGGTGAGGTGGAGAGCGTCAAAGCCGATTTCGGCTTTCGGGCCACCTACGACCCGGCAGGGCGCCTGTTCAACCCCACGCTCGGTGGTGGCGCGCTCCTGGACATTGGCATCTACCCGGTTTTTCTGGCCCAATTGCTGCTGGGAACCCCCACGGAGGTGAAGTCGGTGATTCGTCCTGCGCCTACGGGCGTCGACATGGAGACCAGCATCGTGCTCCAATACGCCGGCCACCAACTCGCCAGCCTGCACTGTACGCTGGGTGCCCACACCAAAACCGAGGCTTTTATCCACGGCAGCAAAGGGAGCATCCACTGGCACGGGCGCTGGCACGAGCCCTCGCACTTCAGTGTGCTGCTGCCCGGCCAGGGGCCGGATAACTACTTTTTTGATTACACCACCCACGGTTACAGCTACGAAGCGATCCGCGTGCAGGAATGCCTGGCGGCCGGGCAAACGGAGTGTCCGGAATTGCCATTGGATTTTAGCTTGCGGCTTTCGCAACTGTTAGCGGCCATTCGGGAGCCGAGCCGGGCAAATCGGCCAATTAGATAACCCGATTTTTAGTACGCCCCACCGGCGATGCGCTTGCGTTCCTTTTGCGACACTTACCCTTTTTCCAAGCGTTCCATGTCCTCCGCGTCCAGCTTAAGCTGCGCGGCGGCGGTATTCTCTTTCAGGTGAGCCACGGAGCTGGTGCCAGGTATAGCCAGTATATTGTCGCTGTAGGCCAGCAACCAGGCCAGGGCTACCTGGTAGACACTGGCGTTGTGTTTGCGGGCAACGGCTTGCAGCCGGGGATTGTCTACCGCGCCAGCGTCCAGCGGATACCAGGGAATGAAAGCAATCTGCTGGTCGCGGGTCCAGGCCACCTCTGCGGCCCATTTGCGGTCGGTGAGGCTGAATTTATTCTGCACGCTCACCACTTCAAAGAATTGTTGGGCCTGCCTGATCTGTTCGATCGTGACTTCGGAAAGGCCGAGGTGGCGGATGAAGCCCGCTTTTTGCAATTCCTGGAGCTTGCCGAGAAATTCGTCGGCGGGCACATTGCCGTCGAAGCGGTGCAATTGGTAGAGATCAATGCGCTCGAGGCGCAAGCGCTGCAGACTGCCCTTCAGCGCGGCCTCCAGGTGTTCGGGCCGGCCATTGACGGGCCACTGGTTGGGACCGGTGCGTTCGAGCCCCCCTTTGGTGCCGATCAGCAAATCGCTGGGGTAGGGATAGAGGGCTTCGGCGATCAATTCTTCGGAAACGTAAGGCCCATAGCTGTCGGCGGTATCAATGAAGTTAATGCCCAAATCCTGGGTCGCCCGCAGTACTTTAATGGCTTCGGCCCGGTCTTTGGGCGGCCCCCAGATGCCCGCACCGGTAATGCGCATGGCACCGTACCCCATGCGATTAATCGTCAAATCACCCCCCAGGGTGTAGGTTCCCGCAGCGGCGGCATCAATGGTAGGCTGTGTGCTCATTCTTTTTTTCTTTTAACAACGGCCTGACGGGACAGGATGTTCATCACCGATTTCAGATTTCAGATTTCCGACTTCGATCACCTTTCCTCCTCCTCCGGCACGCCCGGGCGTGCCACCTCCTCCAAAGGAGGACTTTTGGCCGGCCGTATTCCGACTTTTCGTTTACACGCTTACACCTTTACACGGTCTAACACTTCCCACCTCCGATTTCCGATTTCCGACTTCGAGCCGCCTCTCTCAAAGCTTCTCCCCACAATGCGGGCAAAACTGATAGACTTTCTTTTCCTTTTCTATTTTTTTCTGGTTTTTTTCTTCAATTTTTTCAATAAAACCAGCACTCAAAATACCCGTGGGTAAAGCCACCAGCCCGATGCCCAGGATGGCAATTATTCCGCTGATGAGTTTGCCCCAGCCCGTCATCGTGTACACATCACCGTAGCCCACGGTGGTAAGGGTGGCTACTGCCCACCAAAAGGTAGAAATGATATCCGGAAACTTTTCGGGCTGCACATCGCTTTCCAGGTAATACATGATCGTTGAAGACATGAGCAGGAGGATAAACATAACGAAAAGGGTGATGCCCAGTTCGTTGCGTTTCTCAAAAAAAACATTGGAAAACAATTTAAGCGCCTGGGTATAACGATTGAGTTTGAAGATGCGCAGCAAGCGGACAATGCGCAAAATCCGTATAAACCGGAGGTCGAATTTGAAGAAGAAGGGCAAATAAAATGGCAATACGGCAATTAAATCGACCAGCCCCAGTGGCGAAAAAATGAACTGCCGACGCGCCTGCCATTTACCCAGGTCGGGGTATTTCAAGTCGGCGGTCCAAATCCGCAGGAAATATTCCACCGAAAAGATGACCACGGTAAAGACCTCGAAAAGATAAAAGAGCGGCTCGTACCCTGCCCGCAGCGGTTGGTACGACTCCAGAATGATGGCGGTAATACTCAGCAGGATCAAGGTGATGATAAACAGGTGAAAGGCCTGGTTCCAGCGCGATTTTTTGCGGCCTGCTTCATCAATTAGCAGAAATATTTTATGCTTCATGTAGGGTTTGTTTATTTGTTAGGTACGCTCCTCCTTTGGATACGTTTGATGTTGGGTTAGCCCCCCGTTTACACCTTTCCACCTTTCCACGCGCCTGCCACGTCTTCAGCATTGCCTGCCACGTCTTCAGCATTGCCTGCCACGTCTTCAGCGTTGCCTGCCACGTCTTCAGCGTTGCCTGCCACGTCTTCAGCGTTGCCTGCCACGTCTTCAGCGTGGGTCTAAAACTTCCCACTTCAAACTACTTTTTTCTTAAGCTATTGACTACCAGTGTTTTGTGAAATATTGTTTTTGAGCTGGCAATTAAAGGTAGCAACCTCTTTTTTGGTTGGCGTGCAGCGGCGGCTTATAGCCTTCCGATTTCCGACTTCCGACTTCGAGTCGCCTTTACACGTTTTGGTCCTCCTTCGCCCACCCCATCGTCCGTTTTACGGCTTTCTGCCAGTTGGCGTACAGTTTATGCCGCTGATCGGCTGGCATTTTGGGGTAAAAAGCGGTGTCGAGGTGCCACTTGGCGGCGAGTTCCTCCTGCGACCAGTACCCAATGGCGATGCCCGCCAGGTAAGCTGCGCCCAGGGCGGTGGTTTCGATGATAGAAGGGCGTTCTACGGGCGCGTTGAGCATATCGGCCTGAAACTGCATCAGGAGGTTGTTGGCACTGGCGCCGCCATCGACCTTGAGGGTTTTCAGGGGAGTGGCCGCGTCTTTTTCCATGGCGTCCAGGACGTCCTTGGTTTGAAAGGCCAGGGATTCCAAGGTAGCGCGGATCAGGTGGTTCTTGTCGGTGCCCCGCGTCAGGCCAAAGATGGCGCCGCGGGCGTACATGTCCCAGTAGGGAGCGCCCAGGCCCGCGAAAGCTGGCACGACCACCACGCCCTCGGAGCTGGTGTTTTTCATGGCGTAGTATTCCGAATCGGGGGCATCATCAATGAGTTTCAGGCCGTCGCGTAGCCACTGGATGGCCGCTCCCGCGATGAAGACACTGCCCTCCAGGGCGTAGGTTACCTCCTGGCCGATGCCCCAGGCAATGGTGGTGAGCAGGCCCGACTTGGAATGCACCAGTTCCGTGCCCGTGTTCAGGAGCAGGAAGCAGCCAGTACCGTAGGTGTTCTTGGCCATCCCGGGTTGGTGACAAACCTGCCCAAAAAGGGCGGCCTGCTGGTCGCCGGCAATACCCGTGATGGGAATTTCGGCGCCCAGCAAACTGGCTTTGGTGGTGCCAAAATGGCCACTCGAAGGCTTTACCGCGGGCAACATCGCGCGGGGAATATCCAGTAATTCCAGCAGGTGGTCGTCCCAGTCGAGGCGCTGGATATTGTAGATGAGGGTCCGGGAAGCATTGGAGTAATCGGTAGCGTGTTCCTGACCGCCGGTGAGTTGATAGACGAGCCAGCTGTCGATGGTACCGAAGCACAGTTCCCCGCGGGCGGCCCGCTCGCGGGCACCGGGAATCTCGTCGAGCAACCATTTTATTTTCGTTCCGCTGAAGTAGGCGTCAATCACCAGCCCGGTGTTTTCGCGCACGTAGTCCGTGTGCCCGGCGGCGGTGAGGGTGTCACAAATGGCGGCGGTCCGGCGGTCTTGCCAGACAATGGCGTGGTGGATAGGTTTGCCCGTTGCCCGGTCCCAGATGAGGGTCGTCTCCCGTTGGTTGGTGATGCCAATGGCCGCCACCTGAGCGGCCGTTACGCCGGTCTTTTCCAAAACCTGCCGGGCAACGGTCAACTGGGTATCCCAAATCTCATTGGCATCGTGTTCGACCCAACCGGGTTGCGGAAAAATTTGGGTAAATTCCTGTTGCGCTGAGCCCACAATTTCACCGGCCGGGTTGAACAAAATAGCGCGGGAGCTGGTCGTGCCCTGATCCAAAGCCAAGATATATTTTTCCACGTTTTGCAACTATTTAGGGGTTCAGAACTTTATGTTTCTACTTGACACCGTTGGGGAGCCGGATGCTTTGTAAACATTCGCATCCCTCACTGGTGTTAGTTAAATTTTTCAAAAATAGAATTCCCTGACCAACTGCTGTTAATTGAGCGGGCGTTTTCTGATATTCCGTTCAAAAAAAATTTACTTGCTGGTATGAACATCCACCGTATTCCTTTTACCGAAGTTTCCCAATTGTCGGCGAGCGATGTCGCTTATGCTACCCAAAATCCGGCCCTCCGTCCTTTTTACCAATACGAAACGACCCTTGACGCTTTCGCGCAAGTGATCAAAGATAAGGCGAAAAACCCTACCGACCGCGCCACCCTGGTACAGGTACTGCGCGACCAGTACGCCAGCTTACCGGCCCACCCCGGGGTGCAGGCACAGGTGGAAGCCCTGGCTGATGAGCGTACCTTTACCGTGGTGACGGCCCACCAGCCCAGCTTGTTCACGGGGCCACTTTACTTTATTATCAAAATTTGTGCGACCATCCATTTGGCACAAAAGTTGCGCGCCGCCTACCCCGACTACCAGTTTGTCCCCGTCTTCGTGACGGGCGGCGAAGACCACGATTTTGAAGAGATCAACCACCTCAACCTCTTTTGCAATACCCTCACCTGGACCAACGACGAAGCTGGCGCCGTTGGGCAAATGTCGGCCGCTACGTTGGCGCCGGTGCTGGCCCAACTCCAGGAGATGCTCGGCGATTCGGAGGCAGCCCAACGGGTCTACCAGGAACTCGCCGCTTCCTACACCCGCCACGCCACCTATGGCCAGGCGACCGTAGACTACGTACATACCCTCTTTGCGGACTACGGACTGGTGGTAGTAGACATGAACAAACCAGCCCTCAAGCGGCTCTTTGTACCCATCATGCGGGAGGAACTGCTCCACCAACCTTCCCAACCCCTGATCGAAAAAGCCCAGGCCGAGCTGACAGCAGCCGGCTTTTCCGGGCAGGCCCACGCCCGCCACATCAACCTCTTTTACTTGCGCGATGGCCTGCGCGAACGCATCGAACGCAAGGGTGACCAGTACACGGTACTGAACACGGATTACCGCTTTACGGAAGCCGAAATGCTCGCTGAACTGGAAGCCCACCCCGAGCATTTTAGCCCCAATGTCATCATGCGCCCCCTCTACCAGGAGCTCGTTTTGCCCAACCTCGCCTACATTGGTGGCGGTGGAGAAATTGCTTACTGGCTGGAGCGCAAGGAACAGTTTGCCCATTTCGGGCTCAACTTCCCCATGCTCATCCGCCGCAACTCCTTGCTGTGGCTCGATCGCGGCACCGTCAAGCGGATGGCCAAACTGGAATTGCAGGTACCTGATTTGTTCCTGGAAACCGAAACCCTGCTCAAGAAATTCGTCAAAAATCAAACCGACAACGAACTGACCATCCAGGCCGAGAAGGAACAGTTGGCACAGCTGTTTCAAAGCATCGCCGCCAAGGCCCGCGAAATCGACCCTACCCTGGCCCAGGCCATCGAAGCCGAGTATACCCGCCAGGCCAAAAGTGTGGAGAACCTGGAAGGCCGCCTCATGCGCGCCGAAAAGCAGAAACACGAAACGGCCCTCAACCAGATCCGTACACTCAAGGAGAAACTCTTCCCCAATAACGGCCTGCAGGAACGCACCGACAATTTCCTGGCCTTTTACCTGCGCCAGGGTCCCGATTTTTTTGCGCAGTTGATCGAAGTGCTCGATCCGCTGGAGGAAGGCTTCGTCGTCGTGGAGGAGTAGCGGCATACACGTGCTTTTTCAATTGCCGATTATTGTTATTTTTGTCTTCGTCTCCTGCGGGCTTACGGAGGGCTATCCCCTGTGTTCGCAGTTTTAGGAAAAACCGGCGGTAGCACTGCCATAAAACCCAATTTGATGAAGGTCATCTATACCCTTTTCGGCTTCGGCCTGTTCGCCGCGGGTTGTTCACCACAACCCACCCCCAAAGAGCTGACGCCAGCAGCTACCGTGGTGGGCCAGGAAGCAGCTATTTATACCACTGCCGACAGTACCACCTTGCGGTTGACCCGGACCGACAGCAAAACCTTCGTACCCGGCCAACAACCGCTGGAAACGGAGATTGCCGTGTTTGTCAATCCCCACAAAACCTTCCAGACCATGCTGGGCATTGGTGGCGCCATCACCGATGCCTCGGCCGAAGTCTTCGCCTCCTTACCCGCCGACAAGCAGGAAGAATTGCTGAAGGCCTACTACGACCCCGAGACAGGTATCGGGTATACCCTGGCGCGCACCACCATCCACAGCTGTGATTTTGCTAAGGGGAGCTACACCTACGTGAGCGACGAGGACAAAGACCTGGGCACTTTTAACATCGATCACGACCTGGCTTTTCGCATTCCGCTCCTCAAACGGGTCATCGCCGCCGCCGGGGGTGAAATCCCCTTGTATGTCAGCCCCTGGAGCCCCCCTCCTTTTATGAAAAGCAACCAGTCGATGTTGCAGGGCGGTAAGTTGTTGCCAGAATTTGCTGCATCCTGGGCCCTGTATTACGCCAAATTCATCAAAGCCTACGAGGCCCTCGATATCCCCATTTGGGGCCTGACCATCCAGAACGAACCGATGGCCACCCAGCGCTGGGAGTCGTGCATCTACACGGCCGCCGAGGAACGGGACTTCCTCAAGAATCACCTGGGACCCACCCTGGAACGCGAAGGCCTGGGCGACAAGAAGATCATCGTCTGGGATCACAACCGCGACCTCATCAACGACCGGGCCAATACCATTCTGGAGGATCCGGCGGCGGCGAAATACGTCTGGGGTGTCGGTTTTCACTGGTACGAAACCTGGACCGGCGGGGCACCTATGTTCACCAACCTGGGGAATATCAAGGAATCGTTCCCCGACAAAAACCTGATCTTCACCGAAGGGTGCAACGAAAGCTTTGACCCCTTGAAGTACGAATACTGGCCGAACGCCGAACGCTACGGCCGGTCCATGATCAACGACTTCAACGAAGGCACTGTGGCCTGGACCGACTGGAACATCCTGCTCGATGAGACCGGCGGCCCCAACCACGTCAACAACCTCTGCTTCGCGCCCGTGCATGCCGACACGCGCACGGGTGAGCTGATCTACACCCCCACGTACTATTACCTCGGGCACTTCTCCAAGTTCATCCGCCCCGGCGCCCGGCGCGTGAGTACCACCACCAGCCGCAGCGTACTGCTGAGTACCACTTTCCAAAATGAAGATGGCACCCTGGTTACCGTCGTCATGAACGCCACCGACAGCCCTATCACCTACAAGCTGTACGTAGGCGAACACATGTTGGAAACGACCATCTTGCCGCACGCGCTGCAATCGCTGGTGTATTAGTAGCGCAAAAGGGACGCTCCGGTGTAAAGCACCTGCTTTTTGATAAATAGCAACAATCTATCATGTTGAACACAATTGCGCTATTGTTACCGGTGTTTCTATTGTTGGTAGGCGTCGAGTGGTACATCAGCTATCGGCGGGGAGACGAGCGCTACACCGCCGGCAATACCGCCATGAATATGACTATCGGGGCCATGGACCAGATCGGGGCGCTCTTCTATTTTGTGCTGTTGTACCTGGTACTGGAATACGTCTATGCGCATTTCCGGCTGTTTACCCTCGGAAATAATTGGTACCAATGGGTGCTGGCCTACGTCGTGGTCGATTTTTTATCTTATTGGTACCACCGTTTTTCCCACGAGATCAATATCCTGTGGGCGGGTCATGTTACCCACCACTCCTCGTCATTGTTCAATTTTTCCAACGGGTTCAGGACTTCCCTTTTCCAGGGACTGAACCGAATCCTGTTCTGGGCACTGCTACCCGTCTTTGGTTTTTCTCCGGTAATATTGGTCATTATCCTGAAGATATCGGGCGTCTATGATTTCTTTCTGCATACCCAGTACATTCCTAAATTGGGGTTTTTAGAAAAAATATTAATTACCCCTTCCCAGCACCGGGTTCACCACGGAAAAAACGAGCTTTATCTGGATAAGAACTACGGTTCGACCTTTGTCATTTGGGATAAACTTTTCGGCACCTTCCAGGAGGAAACCGAACCGGTAGTCTATGGAATTACCAGTCCTTACGTGGACAACAATCCCTGGGTGGCTATTAACTACCATTACGTCTATTTATGGCGAACCATGCAAACCATTCCCGGATGGTGGGGAAAGCTCCGGCTTTTACTGATGTCACCGGCCTGGCAACCCCCTTCCATTCAGAAAAACAACCCTCCCGTTGCCGAAAACGAACTGCCCGTAGGCACTTATTTTCGCCGTTACGCCTGGTTTCAAGTCGCCGGCTGTACGGCAGGGGTGATTACCGTATTGGCTGTTCAGGACTTTCTCTCCCTGGGTGAGCTTTTATGCTGTATGGGCGTCCTTGTTTTTTTCATGGTGTCCAGCACAAAATTTTTGAATAATAACGTTACCGCAGGATTTGAAAAACGAGAATCTGCCCGGCTGATTTTTGCTGTTTTACTGCTATTGGTGGCCCTTTTGGGATTTGCGAACCACTACCTTTGGGTGCTTCTAACCTTCCTGGTGTTTTCGCTGGTACTGGTGTTGGTGGCGCCTCCGGAAGCTGACGTATTATCAAGTGTAAAATGAGGGTTGGGGTCTCGGCGAATTGCTGCCCACTTTTTGCCCTATTGGCGGGGAGTTCCCGACCAGACAAGGGTGCTGGCAACGGCGGCAGCAGTGGCGGTTATAGTCCTCCAAGGCAGGATTTATGAAAAATTGACGACGCTATTTTTTCGACTCGCAAGGCGAAACCTCGAAGAAGCCGCGAAGCGAAACGCAGGAAACGCAGCGCATTGGCGAGGCTTTTCAACGTAGCGAGGCGGGAAAAGAGCGAGTCAAAATTCATTAATTTCGCCTTGGAGGACTATAAATCCGAATTCAGCAGACCCGTTCTCACCGCAGCAGCAGCACATCGCCACTGAAGGTCTCCACCAATCCGTCCAGGAACTCAATTTCGGCTTGCCACAGGTACACCCCCGGTTCGAGCGGTTTGCCCGTGTTATTGGCGCGGCCATTCCAGCCCGAGCTCGTGAAATTCATTTCGCTACTGGTTGTGCTGAAGATGACACTGCCCCAGCGGTTGTAGACGCGCAACAGCCGGATGCGGCCAAAATCGGGGCTCTGGAGAAAGAAATAATCATTGACCCCATCGCGATTGGCGGAAAAGACATTGGGGGCGTAGACGCGGCGCGTATTGTCGACGATGAAATGAATGACGGTCGAATCCGTGCACACTTCATTGGCTACTTTCAGCACGTAAGTGGTGGTGGTGAGCGACCGGGCCGTCGCCGCCAGGCAATCCAGGCAACTCAGCGTGGAATCCACCGCCGCCACCCAGCTGACGAGCAGGGAATCGCTCTGGTTGTTGACCAGGGGCGAAAACTGGTGGGATTCGCCCAGGAAAACCGTCACTTCGTCTTCCACCGTCAGGTTGATGGGCGTACCCTCCGTAACGTTGAAAAACACGTAGGAAGGCTCGCAACCGTCCAGGATCGTCACTGCGTAATTCCCTGGTTCAATGATTGTGAGCACAGAGTCGCGCGAGCCATCTTCCCACAAAAAATTGCGCCCGTAAGGCGCCGCATTCAAGTCCAGTTCGGCTCGGGCACAGATGATCTGGTCGACGTAGAAGCTGTCGGTAGGCACGCCCAGCACGGTCATGATGGTGCTGTCGACCCGTTGCGTCAGCGGATCATCGGATACCCGAAAAGGGCCCAGCGCCCGCGGAAAACCTTCCATGCGGGCTTGGTTGGGATAGGAGCCCGGTGGCAGATCGCCAACTTCCACCAGGATTTCCAGGGTGTCGATGCCCAGTGGCAAGGTCATATTCGCGATCCGAACAACCTGTGGATCGGGATCGTCCACCAGGTTGCCACCAAAGGGATTGGTCACAATCCCCAACAGGCTGACGCCCGCCGGCAAGGTATTGGAAAAAGTGATGTTGCGGCGCGGCAGCCCGGACGAATTTTCGATATAATACCGATAAAGCACTTCGCTACACGGCAACACCTCCTGGGGAACCATCTGGTGCCGCATTTCCAGGGTGTAGGGGCAAGACGCATAAGACACATCGAACTCGACGTATACGTCCTGGCAACCACTGTTCACGTTGAGGTAGTACAGCCCTTCTTCGGTGACCGTCAGGATGGGGGCAGTGCTGCCCGTATTCCACACGATGTTGGCCCCGTACTCGCTGGCATCGATGCTCACGGTATTCCCCAGGCAGGAGAAGCGGTTGACAAAAATGCTGTCTTCGTCAATGCGATTGACGTCGATGTAGGTACTGTCGGCGGGCGTGAACGTATAGAAATCGTCGGTACGCCGCTGGGACCCCATGCGGGTGGGCAGGTTGGTGATGCGCCCCTGGCTCCGGTAGCGCCCACCGGGGATATCGCCCAGCAAAATGCGCACGATGATGCTGTCGAGCCCGGGGTCCACCGTCATGTTGGTGATGCGCAGCAGGTCCGACCCGACCCCCGTGACGGTGCCGCCGTAGGGATTGCGCAGTACCAACTGGATATTGAAACCCGTCGGGAAATCGTATTCAAAATCCAGGTTGGTCAGGTTTTGCCCCGCGCCGTTGCCTACGTAATAGGTATAGGTGACTTCCTCGCAAGGAAACAGAATACGCGGAAAACCTTTGGCTTTCAGGTCCAGCCCGTAGGGGCAGCCCGCCAGGTCGGTCACGAAAGCCACGGGGCCGGTGGAGCGGCGGGTTTCGATCCCAAAATCATTGGAAATACTAAAAATTGCCCCCGCCACGCCGAAGGCAGAACGGCCAAAGCCGTAAAGCTGCCCACCTGCATTGAAATAACAGGCTTGAATGTCGTTTTCCGGCAGGGTCACGTTGTACCCGGTGTAGGTAAGGGGACTCAGGTTGATCGACAAGAAAGAGCGGTTGTTGTAATCGTAGCCCCATAGTTTGTTGGTATACGGATGAAAGGCCATGTCCTGCAGGTTGACGCCCCCGGCTACGGGCAGCAGCGTGACACTGCGGTCGGTCAGATCAATCCGCGCCAGGTGTTGGTCTACCCCGTTGAGCGAGCCGGTGGTGTAGAAGAATTGCCCGGTATTGTCGATGTCGCCGGCATCGTAGTTGTAGGCCGGATTCAGGGCCACGCTACCCAGGTCGACCACCGTACCCAGGGCATCGATCTGGTACAGCCGCTGGTCGTTGCGGCCCACGCCGTAGATGAGGTTATCCGTTATCCGGTAGCCCAGGGCGTAGATCTGCACGTTGCCCATGCTGCTGATGGGCACCATGTCCGCGCTGCCGTTGGCGGGATTGATGACGAGTTGCCCAAACTGATTGGTGGGTTGGATGATGCCGTAGACGGTACCATCGCAGGTGAAGGGGGTCTGCGCCGCCAATCCGGAAAAACAGACCAACTGTAAAACGATTAGCACCTTGGCCCAGGCATTTTTCATCGGATACAAACTTCGCGGTTTAATAAGAGCCTGTTTAAAAATTTTGCGAACTGATTTTAGCTTCGCTGATCGTCGTTCCTCCTCGGAGTTCAACGATTTGAGGTTCTGGCTAAGGGATTAAAATTGAATTTAGCGGGCTAAATGAAATTTTCATGCCGACGCCAGGTTCTAAACCACGGAGTAGCAGCGAAGCTAATCCTTGAAAATCAGGAAGCATTAACCTTTTTATTTTGTTTGATTTGGCATATTCATTTTTAGCCAAATTAAATTTTTAAACAGGCTCTAATGCAGTCACCGGCAGCTAAACTGCCAGGTAGACAAAAATAAGGATAAATACCCAGTTTTGCCCCTCCCGCAACAGGTAATTCAACCGCATGAAGCCTTGCCGACTTTTTATTCCTCCTCCTCAGGCCGTCACAAAATACATCTCCACTGCGCCCAGGTTTTTCACTTCGATAAAACCCCGAGATTCGCAATGGAAATAAGATTGGACCAAGGCGTAGGTTTGGCCCGAAATATTGACCGCGCCCGCCTGCCCGCTGCTTTCCATGCGGGAGGCGATGTTGACGGTATCGCCCCAGATATCGTAGGCGAATTTCTTCATGCCCACCACCCCGGCCACCAGCGGGCCGGTATGGATACCGATACGGGCTTCAAAAATGGGCAATCCGGCAGCCTGGCGGGTCGTATTCCAGGTCGTGAGAAACGCCTGGATGTCGAGCCCGGCCTGCACCACTTCCCGGGGGTGGGTTTCGTTGACACTCGGTAGCCCGCCCGCACACATGTAGGCATCGCCAATGGTCTTAATTTTTTCCAGTTTGTGGCGACCAATGATTTCGTCAAACGCCTTGAAGGCATAGTCCAGCGCTTCCACCAGTTCGTCGGCCGGCAGCTGCTGGGCAATGATGGAAAAACCTTTAAAATCGGTAAACAGCACCGTCGCCTGATCGTAGAATCGCGCCTGAGCGGAGCCAGTAATTTTCAACTCATTGGCAATGGCCAGGGGCAGGATATTGAGGAGCAACGCTTCGGAGCGTTGTTTCTCGGCGGTAATGATTTCGTTTTTCTCCGCCAGCGTTTTGTTGTGTTGCACGATGGCGCGGTGCCGGTGCAACAACCCGCTGGCAATGGCCAGGATCAGGCCCGCCAGGATCATCCACACCTTGCGTTGGCTGTTGTGCAGATCGATTTCGGCAGTTTGTTGTTGCAGGCGCATTTCTTTTCTGGAAAGGGCGACGGCCTGGTTGGCCAATTGCAGGGAATCCAGCACGGAAAGAAAGGTGAGCGAATCCAGCAGCCGGTTCTGTTCCAGGAACATGACTTCCCGCCGCATCTGTTCGGCGTTCATCGCGCGGAGGGTCGCTTCCTTGCTGGCCAGGGCGCGCGACAGTTGGGCTTCCTGCTTTTGCATTTGTTCCTGCGTGAGCGAGAGGGTCTGCCAGGCCAGGGCGCGGTCGGTTTGGGCTGCGTTAAGGGCCCGCTTGCGGCTGCCAAACAACCCACTGCGCTCCGCGGGCGCTTCCTGGGTACCGTTGAGGATGGCCAGTTCGGTATCCGCACTGGCTACCACCAGGGGCTTATCCAGGGCGGTGGCCACGCGGCGGATGGCTGCCCAATTGGCCTTTTTCAGTTCCTGGTCCTGGGTAGCGTTGTTGCTGTCGGCAAACGACTTGAGGGCGCGGTTGCGCTGGGTTCTTTTATCGGAGGCAGCCAGAGCCAGACCTTTTTGGTGGTAGGCCCGGGCGATGTATTCTGTGGCCCGAAGGCTTTGCGCCTGCTCCAGCAGGTGGTCGGCCCAGGCGGCGGAAGCTTCCCAATCGCCAGCCGCCAGTTCGGCCGCGGCCAGAGCCTGCAGCGTCCCCAGCAAGGCTTCCCCCTTTTGGATGGCGGCAGTGCTTTTCAGGGCCTCGATGGTAGGTGCCTGGGCTATTAGGCCCGCACCCAAGGACAATAGGAAAAAAGAGAGGATAAGCAGGGATTTCATGACGGGTATCTGTTCGGGGTTTGGTAAAGCACGGCGACGTAAATAAAGTGATTCTCCTAAGCTGACAAAACTGATAACGGCTTTAGGAGGCTGGCAAAGAATAAAAGTAACACTTCCGTTAGTCTCTTTTGCTTTTATTTTCCTTTGACCGACTGACAGGGGCACGTTATTTTTATTTTCACTTGACTTTAAGCACAAAAAATGTCAGAAATTCATGGAAAGCTCCTTGCAGGTACACCCTGACGAAGTAGCCACGGTTTGCGTACAGCGATCGGGACAAACACAATCTTTAAATTCGCTTGTTTATGTGGATTTAAAAAACGAGGGCGCTCCACATTTAGGCGAATTTCTGTATGCCCTACTCAGTTTTCCTTTAAACCAAAACCAAGTTTGCTTTGATTTGCCTATTGCGGCGGTAAATGTGGCAGCGAGTTACGAGTTGAAAATTCGGGGTACGGAGGAGATTTTGGTGGTGGAAGTGGAGGAGGAGGCCGCGGAGCCAGTCCACTATTGCGGGGTCATCCCGCCATCAGACGCTCAAGATATAGGGGAAGCCCCTGATTTATACCTTTACTCCAGAGCGTTCGACCGTTTCGGGAACATTTTCAATAGCAAGGACTTATCCCCCTTTGATTCGTTCCTTACCGGTGGTTGCCGTTGCCCAGAAGGAAGTGGTATTTTTGAACTCTCCTTTGAGGACATCTGTGCGAATAGGAACTATGGTTTTGCAGACCCAACACTTGGTGGTGCCCGAAGAAATACTGCGTGTAGAGTATTCTCTGATTTGTCGGTATTATTGAACCCCACAGGGCAGATAGCACAAGGAACTTGTCAGGGTAAATTTCTTGAATTTTTCATTTTTCTCTAGTAATAACCCCACTGCATCAGCCCCTGCGGGAATGCGCGACCTCTACACAACCATTTTACATGAAGCCTGCCACCTACTGGGGGTGTACTCCCTGATTGATGCGTCTTCATCAAATGCGAGTCTGCTGTCCAGCGTCGGATCAACTGCTGCCTACTCGAAGTACGATACACGCATAAGGACAATAGGGGGGACTACAAACACCGACAATGACTCTCCCAATTATATACGCTACCCCACCGCCTTACCATATTTGGCACAGGTAGCTGGTAATAGCTTTATCAACCAACCCCAGTGCAGTTCGAATGCCGAGCTTTTTGGGGCATCCCTTCCCAGCCAACCCCTATACTTGCCCTTCCCATGGAACTCGTCGGGACTAAGCCATCTGAATTGCAACCCATCTTCGGCGGATGGTTGTGCGACTTCCAATGGTTTTATTATGAATTCTTGTGGCCCTGCAGGATACAACCAGCGGCATCCCAACCAGCAGGAAGTAAAACTTCTTTGTGAGTTGGGGTATTCATTATCAGGAACATTCGGTACGACCCAATTTGCGGGTACGGGCGGACACCTACCTTGGCAGACTTATGAACCATGCGGCACAGGATGCCGTGCCGTTGGAGTTAACGACGTCATTCTTGCGGAAGCAAGCACGAACGGCCCTCCTTTGGTGGTGGATGCCGCAACATTTTTATCCAACGACGTCAACACAACGGGGTATGTCCCCAACAGTTTCCAAATGGTGGCCAGCAATTTGCCTGTGGGACAGATAACAGACCGGGGGAATGGGCTGGGGTTCAGCTTTGTACCTAACGGACAAGTGATTGGATGGGGAGTGGCGCGATACCTGCCGCGCTGCGCAGATGGGAGCCCCGGGGACTGGGCGTACTTGTTTCTACCTATAGTTCCTGTCGGGTTGGATGAATTGGATTGTCCCTTCACCGTGGACTGTAATCTAGTTTGCGATGGCGATTTTGAAGCTTCAAACGAAGCTCTCGCTGCTGCGCATTATGATTTCAACTATGGTGCTGGCAATATTGGATTCTTTGTTTCACCTGATCCTATACGTAGTGAAACTAACTTTCAATTTCCCGTTGCACAGATACCCTATTGTGATGTGCTCAACACCAACGACCGCTGCCTGGCCATCCGGGGGCGACTAATCCTAGACAACGCCATAGCGGCACCTTCTTCGACCGACTGGACATTCCTGCCCGGTGAGGTACGGATGCAGCCAGGTGCGGAAATAGCCGTCGATCCGCAGGCCCGTGTGCGCATCGACGGCCCGCAAGGAGCGGGCAACCCCGTCGTTTTCTCTGGCTGTGAGATGATGTGGGCCGGTTTCAATATGGGGCAGGGAGCCTCCATCGAGATAGCGCGGACGACCATCATGGATGCACAGGCCGCCTTCCGGCTAGGATCCCGTTCCGTTTTGGCGATGCGGGAAAATATCCTGCAGCGCAACTTCGTGGGTGTCTATCACTGGGGCGACGGCGGATTCAAACTCATTTCCCAATCCGACGTATTCGACGGCTTGCAACCGCTACTGCCACCCTTCGATGCCTTTGCCGTGGCACCAATGACGATCTAGAGCCGCAGCGCGGCGGGTATGTACTTGTCTCCAGTTGGGTCGGTGGAAGGTTCTACCGTAGTTCTTGGCGACAATACCGCCGCCCAAGGTATCTTCCGCAACCTGCCTGCTGGAGTCGTATCGGTGGGCAATGTGAATATGCATGTAGCCAACACCCGGTTTGAGAACATCCTGCCCCAAACCGGCATTAACTACCCCATAGCGGGTAAGGCCATACACTTCGTCGGGTTTTCCCAGATGGCTTCTACGTTGTTCGTGAGTGGCCAATCGGCGGCGATACGCCCTGTGTTCAACGCTTGTACGACGGCCATTGACGTCCGTTCGGCGAGCGTACAGATTCGCGAAAGCACCGTGACAAACTGCCGCTACGGCTTCATCGTCCAGCAGGTGTCCAATGCGCCCATCGACATACAGGGCGACATTGTACATTCCTTCACCCGTGCGGGCATCGACCTGCGGCACAACGACGGCGCGCTGAGCCTGCGGGTGTCGCGCAACGACCTCCGCCTGGCCGCTGGGGCGAAAGGTACGGCCATCAGCATCCAAGAGGCAGGCACCCGCGCCGCCAACCGGACAGCCATCATCAGCAGCAACGCTATTTCGCTATACGACGGGTCTGTGTCAGGAAACGGCATCTGGGCCAATACCACAAACAACCTGCACCTGCTGGCGAACACCCCCATCCAACTCCGGCAAGCATCCGACCAGGTGGGCATCTACATGGTCAATGGCGACGCCAACTACGTGGATGGCAACGAGGTGGCCAGCCTCGCCTCCGACGATACGCCCGGCCGCCGCACCGGCATGGTGGTGGAAAGCACCACCAACACGACCTACGCCTGCAACGACTTCCTCGGCCTGCACACGGGCGTGAAATTCTTGTCCGGCAACTCCGAGGACACGGACTTCCAGAACAACTTCCTACAAGCCCCCATGGTGAACGGCCTGCACTACGAGGATATGCTCACCGTCGGGCAGCAGAACTGGCGCGGCAATAGCTGGAATACCGCGCAAGGGGCTTTCACGGGGAAAGCGGCGCTGAATGAGGTTATGGCTATTACACCCCAACCTGTATTCGCACAACGCTACCTCATCCACAGCACCACCAACGGCTTCTTCCCGCCCAGCATCGGCCTGCCGAACTATACGGGTACGGGGCAGCCGTGGTTTGTTTTCAACGCAGCAGGAACGCCACCACTCTGCCAAACAGATGGCTATGTGCCACCCGGCGGCGGCAAGGTAACGGAATGGGACGGCCGCATCGTAGCGGGTGACGGGCTGCCGGGCGGCTATGCCGACCAACGGATTTGGGAGAGCCGAAAATACACTTATGGAAAATTGCAGGCGATACACGCCCAAGGGCTTGAATTGTCAAGCGCCAATAATACTTGGCGGCAAGGGCAAGCTGCTACCCCAATCGGTGCTTACCAGACCATCGCCATGCGTATGGCCGCCGAACTCAACCCAACTGTTGCTACCACGGGCCAACTCGACGGCCTTTGGGCTACCAAATGGCAGCGCCTGACAAGCGTAAACGAAGCCGCCAACCAATACGCACAAAGCTTTGGCTACACCGACTACCTGCGCTACGTGGATGCGTTGGAAGATCTGTCGGACACAGATGCGCAACTTACGGCACTTTTAACCCAGTCTGCCCAGTCGCACGAAGCGGCCGCATCCCAGATCGGCACAGCCAATAGCAACCTGGCTGCAACGACCGACGTGCAGCAAAACGAAAAGGTGGTCAATGGCGCGTACCTCAAGGCACTTGCTTCGGGGGAATCGGGTTTCTCGACCGAGGCGGCAGCCCTACTCTTGAGCGTGGCCAACCAATGTCCGCTGGCGGGCGGCAAAATTGTACACAAGGCCCGAAGCCTTTACCAGTTGGTGGATGCGGATTATGAATTTGATAATGGTTGTTCGCCCAATCAAGCACTGCAAGGCAGTGGATTAGATATGCACCAGGCCGAGCGTTCCGCTCAAATGGCAGCAGAAAAATCGGCTACGGGCAGTGTCCTTTCCGTCCATCCCAACCCTGTGGCAAGCGAACTGTTTGTGACCCTATCCGGCACGGAAGCCGGGGTGCTGGGCATATACAGTCCAGTCGGCCAATTGCTGCTAACGCACAAAACAATCGGTGGCGAAACCCTCGTTTCCTTTGATACGCAGGCTTTGGCATCTGGCATCTATTACCTCCAGTTTGCGGACGAGAGCGGTAAGGCAGAAGCCAGGAAAATAGTCATCATCCGGTAGTAACCGGGATTACCTTATGTTGGGCTTTGCATTAACTAGACCTTTTTGGGGTTTAGGGAATGCAAAGCCCTTTTAAAATTTGACTATTAATGAAATATACACATATAATGCTCGCCCTCCTATGTTGCATCCTTTGGCGAACGGCAGCCGGGCAAACCATTTTTGAGCGCGGCAAATATGACCATCGCTGGTTGTTTGGTTCTTTCAGCCTTACCATCCCCACCGCTTCCAATGCGAGCATGAATTTCAACTCCAACCCAGTCCATGTCACACAAGGATACTATGGTGCACGTTTCGACGCAACCAATGCCAGCGTTTGCAATGCGGAAAGGCAACTGCAATTTTACACCAACGGAATTGGCATTGCCAGCCGAACGCACCAGCCTATGCAGAACGGGGAGCGCATCAACCCCGGGGAATATACAGATGATTGGGTAGAAATAGGTAACCCTATTATTCAGGGTGCTATGATCATTCCCTCACCAGAGCGTGATGGCGAGTACCACCTGTTTTACAGCGAACGGACAGCTATATCCAATCATCCAGATGGATACACCTCATTTGTACTGGATTTAAAATACGCCGTGATTGACATGGGTATGAACAATAGGCTTGGCCGAGTCTTGGAAAAAGAAATTTCACTGATACAAGATACCCTAGATTTTGGTAAAATAACGGCCACCCGCCACGGTAACGGGCGCGATTGGTGGATAGTTGTTCCTTATTTTGATGGCGATTATTACCACCGCTTTCTACTCGATGATAGAGGCGTACACGACATGGGAATGGTCTTTACGACTGATATGGATATGCGCCCTGGTGTGGGGCAAGCCGTCTTTTCGCCAGATGGTAGTAAGTACATCAATTTCTCCTCCCTCTCCGTTTCTGAAGGCCAGTTTGTGGGTGTTTATAATTTTGACCGCTGCACGGGAAATTTATCCAATCCACGTCTGATTACCTACAATGATACGGCTTACGCAGCGGGAGTGGCCATATCCGAAAACGGGCGTTTTGCCTATATTTCGTCCTATACGCACCTCTATCAAATTGATTTGGATGCGGAAGACATTGCCGAAAGTTTCCATAAAATCGCCGACTACGACGGCTACTGGGAGGAAATTGAATTTCTGCAAACCACTTTCTTTATGGCGCAGCTCACGCCCGACGGGCGCATTTTCATTAACAGCCCCAATTCCGCCCGCTACTTGCACAGCGTGGAGCATCCCAATCGGCGCGGGGTGGCTTCTGACTTCCGACAGCACAGCGTACACCTGCCCGTTTGGAACCAACTCACCCTACCCAACTTCCCTTACTACGGCCTCGGCCCGCTCGATGGCAGCCCCTGCGACACACTCAACATCAACAACCCCGCCCCAGTAGCCGACTTCGAGTACACCCAAGATACAACTGCGCTAGCCGTAGAGTTCTTCGATGCCAGCTTCTACGCCTACGCATGGGTGTGGGATTTTGGCGATGGTAGTGCCAGCAGCAGTGAACATCATCCCGTGCACAGCTATGCGCAGGATGGGGCTTGTGAGGTATGCCTGACGGTGAGTAATGTTACGGGGGTAGATACCTACTGCGAAAGCATCTACGTGGGCGTGTCCAGCACGCAGGAGTACGTGGCCGAAGGCGTGGAGGTGCGGGTGTGGCCGAACCCAACAGCGTCTGTGCTGCATATACGTTTACTCAACCTTGAAGGTTTAGTAAACGTGAGCCACGTCCTCCTCCGCGATTTGCAGGGGCGGGAAGTGCTGCGGCAAGTATCATCTAGCATGGGGGATATGTCCCTTGATGTGTCGGCATTGCCCGCTGGTTTGTATATTTACGAGGTGTATGGCGATCGCTTGCTGGCTAGTGGCAAGGTGGTGAAGCGCTGATGTCGCGTGAAATTTATTTCGCGCCAATACTGGTTGCTGCTGGGCGAAATAAATTTCACCCGACGAAATCTACCGCACCACCCCCACTGCCGCGCTCCCCCGCACCACCTGTCCTTCGAACAGGGTAAAAAAGTAGACGCCGTTGGGCAAAGTCGGCAAATCCAGCGTAAAGGCGGCGGTGTCGGTAGGCAATTCCCGCCAATCTTGTACGCCTTTGCCATCCACATTGAAGAGCACAGCGTGCCAGTTTCCGGTAGGAAGGGGCTCCGTCAGGGCAACTTGTACTTGTTGACTGGCCGGTTGGTAGGAAAGCGTCAGCTTAGTAGTTCCTGTGCCGGGTTGTGCCACCCCGGTGGGTCCAAAATCGGCGCCGAGCCAGGCCATGCCACCCGTCGGAAGTACGTTGTTGTTAAAGTCGAAAAAAGCGGCGTGTTCCTGGTGCGACCCCTGCCCCCAGGGGGTCCGGCAGGGCGAAGAAACCCAGGCGGGTTCCCAGTACAGGACGCCGCTGCCCCCGCTTTGGCGTACCTCTTGCGAAAGGTCCACCAGCCACTGGTACTGGGCCTCGGGGCTGGCGGGCGAATAGGCGGGGCTCAGGTCGTTGATGATGTTGGCCGCGCTATCGTTCCACGCCAGGGTCCAGGGGTAGCCGGTTTCCAGG
>Ga0208544_10000247_pt1 | contig 44069 bp, 36 predicted proteins | sample DEB08_DNA_9_FD_184526 | JGI IMG/M metagenome (GOLD analysis project Ga0208544, IMG submission 184526) | Aqueous microbial communities from the Delaware River and Bay under freshwater to marine salinity gradient to study organic matter... | ecosystem: Environmental > Aquatic > Marine > Coastal ... | reverse complement strand
CTTTGCGCCCTCGCATCATCTACTATGTCTAGGGCAATCGCACGAGGCATCTATGAAGCAAGCGACAGCGATGATCCGAATTTCCCAAGTTGGAAGCAAAAATTCGGTAAAGGCTAGGCCTCAAAGCAAGGAGATTCAGGGTGGACAATTTATATTTAATAAGCGCGATATTTCTCTGGTTCTCCATGGCCATCACTCCGGCAAATGCAGGAGATTTCGCAACCCGTGCGATTATCGGCTTTTCTGTCGATGGCAACCAATTCGCCTTCGAAGAATTCGGCATACAAGACGGTTCCGGCTTTCCTTATTCCACGATTTACGTAATCGATACCCGAACCGACAATTGGATCAGCGGATCGCCTTTTCGCGCGCGCATCGAAAATGAAGATTCATCCGTACAAGACGCCCGCGATTTGGCTCGCGAAATGTCAGGCAATACGCTTTCACAGATTTCTGAAGCAGGCATCATCAACGCAACCAATACGCCGCTTGAAGTCGTCGATAACCCGCATCGAATGGAAGCAAGGCCTTGGGCGTTCAATCCTCCTACCAATGATAGAATTGAATTTCGCTTGGAAGAATTAGACTTTTTCAGCGAAGGACTTTGCGCTGATCTGGGAGGAACAAAAGGATTTCGAGTAAGCCAGATATTCAAAGAGGCTGGAAAGACAACCAAATTGCTACATGAAGACACAGCGGTTCCCCAAAGCAGAGGCTGTCCCACATCCTATCGTTTTGCAGATATTGTGACCTACCGACCCGCTGGCGGAAATGAATTAATCATCGCATTATTGATCCTTTACGAAACTTTTGGTTTCGAAGGCCCCGACGGGCGTTATCTGGCTGTAACAACGCGAATGTCCATTCAATAATCTACGTTCAAATGAAAGACTGGGGGAAACGCTGATGCAGCCCTCTCCAGCGGTTGAAACCCCATGTCCAAGCTGGTAGCCAGACATCAACCAAATTATTGTGACAAAGGACGCTTCAATGATCCCTCGCTATTCCCGCCCGGAAATGGTCTCCATCTGGTCGCCTGAGACTAAATTCCGCATCTGGTTTGAAATCGAGGCCCATGCGGGCGATGCGCTGGCGGAACTAGGCGTTATTCCAAAAGAAGCAGCTAGGACAATCTGGGAAAAAGCCAAAGACGTTGAATTTGACGTTGCGCGTATCGACGAGATCGAAGCGGTTACCAAACATGATGTGATTGCATTTCTTACCCATTTATCAGAGATCGTAGGGCCAGAGGCCCGCTTCGTCCACCAAGGTATGACTTCTTCAGACGTTCTGGACACTTGTTTTAATGTTCAATTGGTCAAAGCAACCGATTTGCTTTTAGCGGATATGGAAAAATTGCTGGCAGCGCTGAAAAAACGCGCCTTCGAACACAAAGACACCATTACTATTGGCCGTTCTCATGGCATCCATGCCGAACCAACAACCTTTGGTGTCAAATTGGCCCAGGCCTATGCCGAATTCACCCGATGCCGCGAGCGCCTTGTTAACGCACGCAAGGAAATCGCCACTTGCGCCATATCAGGCGCCGTTGGAACCTTTGCCAATATCGATCCATCAGTCGAAGAACACGTGGCAAACAAACTGGGTCTGGAAGCAGAGCCCGTTTCAACGCAAGTTATCCCCCGTGATCGCCACGCTATGTATTTCGTGACCCTTGGCGTTATTGCATCGTCCATCGAACGCCTCGCGACTGAAATCCGTCATCTGCAAAGGACTGAAGTTTTAGAGGCTGAAGAGTATTTTGCTCCGGGTCAAAAAGGCTCTTCGGCAATGCCACATAAACGTAACCCGGTCCTAACTGAAAACCTGACTGGCTTAGCGAGAATTGTGCGCATGGCTGCAGTTCCTGCGATGGAAAATGTAGCCCTTTGGCATGAGCGCGATATTTCACACTCTTCTGTGGAACGTATGATCGGCCCAGACTCAACCATCACACTGGACTTTGCGCTGGTGCGCCTGACTGGCGTCATTGAAAAACTGTTGGTCTATCCAGAAAACATGATCAACAACATGAACAAGTTCCGCGGCCTCATTCATTCCCAACGGGTATTGTTGGCCCTAACCCAAGCTGGCGCGTCTAGAGAAGATTCCTATCGTTTGGTGCAGCGCAATGCCATGAAGGTTTGGGAACAGGGAAAAGATTTCCTTGAGGAACTGCTGGCGGACAAAGAGGTTCTTGAGCATCTGAGCGAGGAGCAAATCCGCGATAAATTCAATCTCGATTACCACACCAAACATGTGGATACGATTTTCCGCCGCGTATTTGGTGAAGCTTGAAGCGTCTTTGAATTACAAATTTAATGAATTTTTTGCGTGAACCGCCGGCCGCCCTCCCTTGGGCGGCCTTTTTATTATTCCATTGCTATAAATATTCTAGAATATAACTACAACACCTTCATCACATTAAAAATTAGTAAATTTATATTTGTAAAATTGAAAATAGTCGGAAATTAACAATTTTATTGAATATTTTAATAGTTAATTAACCATAATATTTACAATTTTAATAAAACTTTAATATTTGGATTCCTAAGTATTAATCTTTTTGATATGATCTCCCCAGATGCGGTGAAATCTGCGGGGAACATATTTTGACAATTGATACTGGGGCAAATTTTGATACTGCCATTGCAGCTAGTGTTGCGCAAAGCAAGTTTAAGAGCACCGCGAACTTAAAGAATAGTTCTTCGAAAAAAGACACCAAACATCTTTTCATGCTTGCCGGAACTCTGGTTTCAGGCATTGCGGCTTTGCTGGCCTCTACAATGGAAAACAAGGCAGCCAACGTAGACGTCGATCAAAAAAACACCAGTGGCGACAATCCTGATGAAATGATCGACCCACAGGCAACAGGCAGCCTGCCAAATTCCCAGCAAGCCGAAGACGCTACCGGATCATCAGATATTGGCCCTGCTATTGAAATCTTTGAAAGTGTGAGTGTGGCAGATGTCGAGGCGGCAGAAATACAATTGGCCAGCCTGTTTGGTGGTATTGGAAATGCTAATTCAAATGATAGCGGCGCTAGCAAGGCTGCCTCCTTTAATTCATTTGACGAAAACCCTGAGTTCTTGCAAGGCGTCGGCAGCAATAGCAGCTTTGCGTTGGTTGACAGCCTCGGCGTATCCGACCCTGCACAGCCCAATGTTCAAATTGGCGCGCCAAATGCACCAAACCAGATCACTGTAAACAATACCCCAATAGGCGAAACCAGCTCCGTCACAATAGGAGCAATCCGCAAAGACAGAATAAATGATGTCGATGGTCAAGAAACTATTGTAGACGAAAACCAAAATATTTCCGGAACAGAGTTTTCAGACACACTGATTGGCGCCAATGTTGACGATCAGCTATTTGGTCTTGACGGAAAAGATTTTCTGACTGGCGGCAAAGGCGGAGATCATCTGGACGGCGGCGAAGGCGAAGACGATGTGGTTGAATATGTCACGTCTGAAACAGAAGTTCGGGTAAGCCTGAAGGATGGCCTTGGATATACAGGCGATGCTGAGGGCGACACTTTGGTGAACATTGAGTTTGTTCACGGCTCCCTGCACGATGATTGGATTGAAGGCGACGATAAGACCAACCGTCTTGAGGGGCGTCTGGGTAATGATGAATTATACGGCCTGGATGGCAATGATCGTCTGCTTGGCGGATACGGTGCAGACTTGCTGGATGGCGGCTCTGGTGTAGACATTGCAGATTATGCTTGGTCAGACGAAGGCGTGATCGTCGACCTTTCAACGGGAATTGGTCTCGGCGGTGAAGCCGAAGGTGACATCCTGATTTCTATCGAAAACCTATCCGGCTCCATGAGCAATGACACTCTAATCGGCGATGATCTAACCAATCGCCTGTGGGGTCAGGATGGCAACGACATATTAAAAGGCGCAGGTGGTGATGATCGTCTTGATGGTGGAGCTGGGGCCGACATCCTGGATGGCGGCAGCGGCATTGACATCGCAGATTATTCAAACGCCAAAACCGGTGTTTCTCTAAGCCTAGCTTCAGGCGGAATATCTGGCGATGCCCAGGGCGACAGCTTTATCAGCATCGAGAATGTCTACGGATCATCTTTCAATGATAACATAGCTGGTGATGACAACGCCAACCGCCTTGTCGGTAATGCGGGGGATGATGTCTTGTTTGGCGCTGGAGGAAATGATTACTTTATCGGCGGCGCTGGCAATGATGTATTGATTGGCGGCGCAGGAGCAGATGTTTTCGTCTTTGAAGGCGAATTCGGCAACGATATCATTGCTGATATGTGGACCGGGGATGGTAGAACGGATCGCATCTGGCTAAAAGATCAAGGCGTAAAAAATTGGGATGATTTGCAATCCCACATGCAGCAATCTGGCGATGATATAATCCTTCAATTCGATACAGGCACCTTAACACTGCAAGATACGCTTATTGAGGAATTGTATCCGGACGATTTCATTTACGGATAATAAAAGCCCAAGCCTTGGCAAAGCTTTGAGCTAAAAGCGGGTTAGCACGTGAACCTCCAATTCCATTTGCTAACCCTTGAATTCTGCGTTGGTCAGTTTGCGATGGTTGACAACCGCCCCGCAAAACCCCATTTGCGCGGAATGAAAACCAAAGATACAGATATTCTCATTGTCCCTGGCTACAAAGGCGCAGGCGAGAACCATTGGCAAAGCCGCTGGGCAAACCGCTTGTCTGCGGCAAAGCTTGTGGAAATGGGCGATTGGCACAAACCTGTTTTTGAAGACTGGAAAGCCAACTTGATAGCAGCAGTGCATGGCACCGAAAAACCTGTTGTATTCGTCGGCCATTCTATTGGTTGCCAAGTAATTGTTCAGGCAGCAAAAGAGTTCGGAAAGCCCGTCGCCGGCGCATTTTTGGTAGCGCCGCCTGATGTGGCAAACCCATCTATTCGCCCAAGGCACTTGTTGACCTTCGGTCCAGCCCCAACAGATCCACTGCCGTTTCCTTCGGTGGTCATTGCCAGCCGCAACGATCATTTCTGCGCGTATAACGTTGCCGAAGACATGGCCGCAAGTTGGGGCTCCTTGATCATGGATGCTGGTGAAAGCGGACACATCAATGGCGAAAGCGGACACGGCCCATGGCCGGAAGGATTGATGGTTTTTTCAAAATTCATGAACCACCTAAAACCGCCATTGGTTCAATAGAAACTATCTAACCCTGAAACAAAAAACCCGGCTCTCACGAACCGGGTTATCTTATTGTCAGCAGACCAAATGATTAGGCATCATTCTTGATCTGCTCAATGGCGGTCGCCATCATGCTAGACATAGCGCTACGAATTTGATGTTCAGATTGCTCAACGCCGCTCGCATCGAAGTCAGCGCGGATTTTACGATACACATCTTCATCACCAGCTTCTTCAAAATCAGCGCGAATGACCTCTTTGGCGTATTCCTGCGCCGCCTCACCTGTTTTTCCAAGCAATTCAGCTGCCCATAAACCCAATAACTTATTACGACGGGCTTCTGCTTTGAACTGCAATGCCTCATCATGGGCAAATTTGTTTTCAAATGCGTCGCCGCGATCATCTATTCCGCTCATAAAGACCTCCTGTGAATCTGTTAATGTCGATATAAGGTGCTTTGATTACAAATTGAAGGGCAAAGACAAACATTCTGTGCCTTTTGTGATGAATTGTGGTGGAGTATCTATGGGCAATATTGTGCTAACGCTAACAATTCACTAGACAGTCATCCGTGCACTGCAAAAAAGCAGATTCTAAGTGATCTAATCCAGATCGTTCTTATTGAGCCGCGCTCATCATGCGTTGGCGATTAAATAAGCAACAATTGTGGGGAACCCTTTAATGTCAAAACGTCGCCGTATCTATGAAGGCAAAGCGAAAATCCTCTACGAGGGCCCAGAACCTGGCACGCTAATCCAGTTCTTCAAGGATGACGCAACCGCGTTTAACGCGAAAAAGCATGAAATCATCGATGGCAAAGGCGTTCTGAACAATCGTATTTCCGAGCACATCTTTACCCAATTGAACAAGATCGGCATTCCAACCCACTTCATCAAGCGGTTGAACATGCGTGAACAGCTGATCAAGGAAGTCGAAATTATCCCGCTTGAAGTTGTGGTTCGTAATGTGGCCGCTGGCTCTATGTCCGAGCGTTTGGGCATTCCAGAGGGCGAAGTATTACCACGCTCAATCATTGAGTTTTACTATAAAAAAGATGAATTGAACGATCCTATCATTTCCGAAGAGCATATTACGGCATTTGGATGGGCATCGCCCCATGAGATCGATGATATCATGTCGCTTGCCGTTCGCATTAATGACTTTTTGTCGGGCCTCTTCCTTGGCATTGGCATCCAGTTGATCGATTTCAAAATCGAATTTGGCCGATTAATTGAAGGCGATTTGATGCGCATTGTCCTGGCTGATGAAATATCACCTGACAGCTGTCGCCTTTGGGATGCAAAAACCAACGAAAAGATGGACAAAGACCGTTTCCGCCGAGATCTTGGCGGCATGGTGGAAGCCTATCGCGAAGTGGCAACCCGCCTTGGCATTATGAATGAGAACGAGCCACAGCGCGGCAAAGGCCCCGTTTTGGTTAAATCTGATAAATCCGATAAATGATTCCAAAACAGGCGGTTAGCGCCTGTTTGCGATTCAAAACATTAAACAGTTGAGCCTGAATTTCTATGATCAAAGCACGCGTAACGGTAACCTTAAAAAATGGCGTATTAGACCCACAGGGAAAAGCCATTGAAAACAGCCTTGGCTCATTGGGCTTCAAAGGCGTCGGCTCGGTGCGTCAGGGTAAGGTTTTTGATGTCAGCCTCGATGTCAAAGACGAAGCAACAGCAAAACATGACATTGAATCCATGTGTGAAAAGCTGTTGGCCAATACCGTGATCGAAGATTATCAGGTGGAGATCGTCTAGTGAGTTCTGCTGTTATCCTATTCCCCGGCTCAAACCGCGATCGCGATATGATCGCAGCCTTGACCAAGATTGGTGGCAAAGCCCCTCATCTTGTCTGGCATACGGAAACGGAAATTCCAGAAGCCGATCTCTATGTGATACCCGGAGGCTTTTCCTTCGGTGACTATTTGCGCTCAGGCGCGATAGCTGCCCGTTCGCCAGTCATGGCTGCGCTGAAAGAAAAAGCCGCAAAAGGCAATCGTATTTTAGGCGTGTGCAACGGCTTTCAAACCCTGACCGAGTCTGGTCTTTTGCCCGGCGCTTTGATGCGCAATGCAGGCCTTAAATTTGTCTGCCGTGAAGTCAATCTGGTTGTGTCGAACAATAAAACTGTTTTCACCAACCATTACAAACAAGACCAAGTCTTGCGCTGCCCGGTTGCCCATCATGATGGCAATTATTTTGCGGACGAAAAAACGTTAAAATCAATTGAGGACAAAGGACAGGTTGCTTTCCGCTATGCGGCGGATTCAAATCCTAATGGATCGCTGAACGATATTGCAGGCATAACCAACGCAGCTGGCAATGTACTTGGAATGATGCCGCATCCTGAAAATCTGATTGAACCGGCCCATGGCGGCACGGATGGTCGCGGACTGTTTGAAGCGGCGCTAAACACTTTGGAAAAGAACGCAGCATGAAAAAATTGGCGGCGACCCTTCTTTTATCTGTCTTGGTAATCAGCTCTGGTTGTCAGACCGAAAAGAACGAAACATCGGTTACCGCAAAACGCGATAATTCTGCTGCAATTGCTGCTTTGCAGACCATCAACACCAATGCCCAAGCCTGCTGGATGAAATCCAAGGATAAAGAATTCCGTAAATACAGGGTTATTCCGGAGCTCGACACCCGAGCCGGCAAACCACGTATTTTGATCGTTAGCTCAAAGTCAACTCAAGGCCTGCCGCAATATGTAATTGAGGCTGACGGCACCCCTGCCCGTCTAGCCACCTATGGCCCGCTATCAGGTGAATCTCTTGGATCGCGCATTGATGCCGATGTTAATCGCTGGCAAAGCGGCGGCAAAGGCTGCAAGGCCTAATCCAAAAATAATCGAATAGAAGAAGACATAGAGCGCTATGACAATTAACAACAACCATCCGATCACTGAAGAACTGATTGCCTCCCACGGCCTAAAACCTGATGAATATCAGCGCATTCTAGACCTTATTGGACGCGAGCCTAGTTTTACCGAATTGGGCATTTTCTCTGCCATGTGGAACGAGCATTGCTCCTACAAATCTTCGAAAAAATGGCTGAAAACGCTGCCAACAACGGGGTCACGTGTTATTCAAGGTCCAGGTGAAAATGCTGGCGTGGTTGATATTGACGATGGCGACTGTGTTGTCTTCAAGATGGAAAGCCATAACCACCCGTCCTTTATTGAACCTTACCAAGGCGCAGCAACTGGCGTTGGCGGAATTCTGCGCGATGTATTCACCATGGGTGCACGCCCGATTGCAGCCATGAACGCCTTGCGTTTTGGTGATCCTGATCATCCAAAAACACGACATCTGGTCTCAGGCGTAGTTGCCGGGGTTGGTGGATATGGCAATGCATTTGGCGTGCCAACCGTTGGCGGTGAGGTAAATTTCCATGCCCGCTACAACGGCAACATTCTGGTGAACGCCTTTGCAGCTGGCATAGCCAAAAGCGATGCGATCTTCTTGTCAGAAGCCAAAGGAGTTGGGCTTCCCGTTGTTTATCTCGGCGCAAAAACAGGCCGTGACGGCGTTGGCGGAGCCACCATGGCATCAGCCGAATTTGACGACAGCATCGATGAAAAGCGCCCAACTGTGCAAGTTGGCGATCCCTTTACTGAAAAATGCCTGTTGGAAGCCTGCCTTGAATTGATGGCATCAGGTGCTGTTATCGCCATTCAGGACATGGGCGCAGCGGGGCTGACCTGCTCCGCAGTTGAAATGGGCGCAAAGGGAGGCCTTGGCGTAGAATTAAATTTGGATTTGGTTCCATGCCGTGAAGAGCGCATGACCGCCTATGAAATGATGCTGTCTGAAAGTCAGGAACGCATGTTGATGGTTCTGCGCCCTGAGCAGGAAGACGAAGCAAAGGCGATTTTCGTCAAATGGGGCTTGGACTTCGCCATTGTCGGAAAAACGACCGATGATCTGCGTTTTCGTGTGGTCCATCAAGGCGAAGAAGTCGCTAATCTGCCCATTAAAGAATTGGGTGATGAGGCGCCGGAATATGATCGCCCTTGGATTGAGCCGGGCAAGCATTCACCGATGGGGCCTGACCAATTCGAAGCGCCTAATGATTATAATGTTGCATTACTGCAAATGCTCGGCTCTCCCGATCTTTGTTCGCGGCGCTGGGTGTTTGAGCAATATGACACCTATATTCAAGGCAACTCATTGCAACGCCCGGGCGGCGATGCTGGCGTTGTGCGTATAGAAGGCACCAATAAGGCGCTGGCCTTTACCTCCGATGTGACACCGCGCTATTGCGAAGCCGATCCACAAGAAGGTGGCAGGCAAGCAGTTGCAGAATGTTATCGTAACCTAACCGCTGTTGGTGCAGAGCCATTGGCGTCGACCGACAACTTGAACTTTGGAAATCCAGAAAAGCCGGAAATCATGGGGCAAATGGTCTTTGCTATCAAAGGCATTGGCGAAGCCTGTGAGGCATTGGCAATGCCAATCGTCTCCGGCAATGTTTCGCTTTACAATGAAACCCACGGGCAGGCGATTTTGCCGACACCGACCATTGCTGCAGTTGGTCTTATTCCTGATCAAACAAAAACGGTTACCATCGGCGGCGCTAACGCTGGTGACACGGTATTTTTGATTGGCACTGAAGCAGAGCATCTGGGTCAGTCAATTTATCAGCGCGAATGCCTTGGCCGCGAAGAAGGCCCGCCGCCGCCTGTTGATCTGCAAATGGAAAAAGCCCGCGGCGATTATGTAAGAGCTGCTATTCGCTCAGACTATATCACGGCTTGCCACGACATCTCTGATGGCGGTTTGGCCATCGCGCTTGCTGATATGGTAATCGCGTCGAACAAAGGAATCGACGTTCAATTGAACAGCGCGGCTCCCCACGCTGCACTTTTTGGTGAAGATCAGGCCCGTTACATCTGCACAGTATCGGCAGACAACGCCGGACTGTTTGCTGCAAACGCAGAAGGCGCGGGCATATCCTGCTTCGAAATTGGTTCTGTTTCAGGCGAACAGTTGAAAATTGATGATCTTGTCGCCATTTCCATTGAGCAATTGCGCAAAACCCATGAATCATGGTTTCCTGATTACATGAATGGTACAATTGCAGTAGCTTCTGCTGCTGAATAACAAAATTCGAGGATTTACCCCATGCCAATGAGCGCACCAGACATCGAAAAAATGATCAAGGCTGCTATTCCTGATGCCAAAGTCACAATTAATGACCTTGCTGGTGATGGCGATCACTATGCTGCCGAGGTTATCTCAGAAAGCTTTCGCGGAAAAAGCCGGGTCCAGCAGCACCAAATGGTGTATCAAGCACTTCAGGGCAATATGGGCGGCGTCTTACATGCTCTCGCCTTACAAACCAGCGCTCCTGAGTGAGTGAGGCAAACGTGACCAAGAAACAAACAAGCGTCCAAAAGTCGGGCCTCGACAAAATCCCACCCTTTGTCACCCGCCCACTTTGGAAAGACAGGTTCTTTTGGATTGGGATAGCAACAGCATTATTTTGGATTGGCGTGATTTGGTATTTCTTCTTTTGATGCAAAAACCCTTGAAACAACGTCAAACATACCCGATATAAAGCAGACCAGCGTTATTATAGCCCGAAAACAGGAATCAGATTATGAGCGGAATGAACGAATTCATTGATAATGAAGTAAAAACCAATGATGTGGTACTGTTTATGAAGGGTACACCCGATGCACCACAATGCGGGTTTTCCGGTCAGGTTGTTCAAATCCTGAATTATCTGGGCCTGGATTACAAAGGCATCAATGTTCTGGCGGATGAAGACCTTCGCCAAGGCGTTAAAGATTATTCAAACTGGCCAACCGTTCCCCAAATTTATGTAAAGGGCGAATTTGTTGGCGGATGCGATATTATTCGCGAGATGTTTCAACAAGGTGAACTTCAAGCTCATCTAGTTGAAAAAGGCATTCCTGTTCAGGGCAAAGCGACAGCTTAATCAACCCGACAACACCAGAAAATGACAAAAGGCTTCCGTTACGGGAGCCTTTTTTGTTGCCGGAATGAAAGGTAAAGTGATTAAAAACAGTGTATTAGTTATACTCGCGCCGTAATTTATCCCTACATTGCGTTTATCGCCCCCTCACGAAGCCATCAACTGAACCTGATTTGAATTACTGCCCCAAATTAGGTACAAATCACACAAGCATTATGTTCCAGCGGAAAGCCAAGCCTATTCAAGCCAGTTTTGCAAAGTACCCGGCGATGAAAAAACGCTTCTCCTTATCGAGGATGGCGCTATTTGGCGCGCTGTTACTCTCTGGCTGCGTAGGTGGACCATCTGCCTATATGAAGGAAGTCAGCACCGAGGTTGCGTCTCCGCAGCCGGTGCAATTAGCTCAGCCTCAAGCATTGTTAATTTCGCCTGTGCAATCAGCCGCTTTGGATGCTCCGTCAAATTCAGAGATCCCGCCAGCTGCTTATAGTGCCCCCGAAACACAACAACCGATCATCAATTCGCTTCAAACCACACAGGCAGGTTCGATGATGGCGAATTTGGACAATATTGGCGTTAATCCAGAACAGCCTGCTCAAAACCTGCAGGCCTCTTCGCAAAACCAGCAACCAATACCCCTGCAAACTGCCTATCAGGACCCACAATTAGCATTGTTGCCCACTAACCAGCGGCAACTAGCATCCATTGATGGCATTCAGCAAGATGGTGGATTTGCAATCGGTGCCGGCGGCGAGCCTTTTGTCGACCCATTGGAGGCAGCAGCAGAATCAAGAATTCCAATTCTTTATGCGAATATGAAACATGGACAATGCAAAGCTGGACGTGGACCAAAACCGCGCAAAGTAAATGCAACAAATATCAAGCAAGGCGATCCTTATTACATTGAAATAAGAATGCGCCATACGCCTCTCTTGCCAGTTGGTCACACCTATGTTGCCTATGGTCGCTTGAGCCCGTCTGGACAAATCATCGACGAGAAATTGATCATGCTAGCGCCCTTTGGTGGCTATGCAGGTGCAGCGCTTGCATCTGGCATTCCAATGCCGGGCGTTTTAGACCCCCATCCCGATGATTGCCGCATCAGACCAAAAGCGGCCTATCGCGTTTCACTAAATGCGCAACGCTATGAAAAGCTTTTGTTAGATATCCAAAAAGCCCGTTCAGAAAAGCCGAGCTATCTGCTGTTCACTTTCAACTGTAATCATTTTGCCAGCCGCATCGCTGCAAGCGTAGGCATCAAGCCACCAGCAAACATTTATGTTCCTGCGCTTGAATATATCTATGCGATGATCGATGAAAATGAGGGCGGCAAGATTGCCAGAAACTAATGGCAAAGCAGTTTAGTCAAAGCGCCAAATATCGGACGTGAATATATCAAATTGCGTTGAACGATGCATTAGCGTTGGCTCAGCAGCTTTATCAACCCCAACACACCCTGCCCCATATGCTACAAAAAATGGCATGAAATGCTCGCTCGTCGGGTGATTGTGAACGGCGTTTGGTGCTTGTTTGCGCCAGTCGAGCAAGGCTTGGACATCGCCTTCTTGCAGGTTTTCGCTAATCCACACAACGAAATCGTCAACTTTTGCTTTCGATTCAGGATGAACTCTATGACCTTGCATCGCAGAAAATACTTCGCGCAAATTATGAGTGATATGCCCTGACCCAATGACGAGAATGTTGTTTTCTCTTAAAGCTCGCAAAGCCTGTCCGATGGCAAAGTGATGTGCTGCGTCTTTTTCTGGCTGGATAGACACTTGCACAACTGGAATATCTGCCTCTGGATACGCTAATATCAAAGGTGTCCAAACACCATGGTCATACGCTCTTTCGCGGTTGATTTGGCAGGATATACCGGCCGTTTCTAACCGCTGAAATACATCTTCAGCCAAATTTTCCGACCCTGGCGCTGCATAAACCATCTGGCGAAGCAGTGGATCAAATCCACCAAAATCATACATAGTTTTTGGCGCACGATCACTAACCACTTCGGTAACTGCCGTTTCAAAATGCGCGGAGGCAATAACAATCGCATCAGGCTTTTTCAATTGGTTCGCCATTTGGAGCAAAGCAATGTGTGCAGGAGTTTCAACGATGGCTATATCGGGTGCGCCATGGGATATGAACAAAGACGGTTGCATAATTTTTTCCTGATTAATGTGCGCAATGTAATCAATATCTCACAGTACCAATAGTCCTACGGTGCTAAACGCTGCGTCAACTAATCAAGCCATAGAGGCTGACAGCTAAAGCGCTTTTAGAAACGCCAGCAAATTGGCTTTTTCATCTTCGCTCAATTCAATCATAGGCGCTTCATTGTGATTGCCATGCAACGCTAGCGTTCCATCCATCTCAGGCATATTCGCGAATGGATCCGGCCGTTCCACATAGTGATCAATAACCGCTTCTAACGATCCAATTTGCCCAGCATGCATATAGGGAGGACGCAGCGCAACGCCCCTCAGAGATGGTGTCTTAAAGGCACCTTCAAAAAGCTTTATATCTTCGGACATGAATTCCAGTTCACGACACTCAGATTGCGCCGCATCGCTATAATCACCAAGGCAGGAAAACTCGTCCTGTTTTATGTCAGCAACAATCTTTGCCCTACCGAAATCTGGATCACCGAGGTTATCAACAGGAACGCCTGTATTGTGAAAAAAGTGATCTGTAAATAATGGCCCGGAATGGCAATTGTCACATTTTGCTGTACCTATAAAAAGCTTGAAACCTTCAATTTCTGGAGCCGACAAGACATCCGCTTCTTTCGGTTCTTCACCTTTCAGCTTCGCTTCGAAATACCGATCAACGCGATTTTTTTCCGGCAACAGTGTTCTTTGATAGGCAGCCAGTGATTTACCGATATTGGCAAATACACGATTGATTTCGTCTTTTTTTTCCAAAGGAAGCGTGTCCCAACCAGTCTTTTCAGCACCTTCCAACAATGGCGAAACACGATAAGGCCAATCAGCTATATCTGGCGCATGTCCAAAAACACCCTCATACTCACTGCGGAATTTGGTCAGCACTTCGCGCCCAACCATATCGCGCGTCATGCCATGTTCGGCAGGAGTTTCAAACGGCGCGAGCGCCTGGCTCCACTGGCTGTCTTTGCGCCCATCCCAAAAAAACCAGCTGCCCCATTGGATGCCCCGCAAAGGCATTGTTCTTCTGTGAACCTGATCAATTCCAAATCCAAGAGCAATGCCATCTTGGAAGCCCTTATTAGGCTGATGGCATTCTGGACAGGAAACCAAAGAAGTGGCGCTTAATTCATGATCAAAAAAGAGCAACTCGCCCAACCGCGCTGCCTTTGGATCATCTGCAAATTTATTCGATGGATCTCTTGGCAAGGGTGGCAAAGAGGACAGCACAAATTCTTTGGCCCGTTTCAAATCGTAAGGCGTAAGCTTAGGCTCGCTACAGCTTGCCAAAATCAATGCCGCCAATACCAAAATTATGTGCTTTTTATTGATCATTCCAACACGATATTAAAAGTTGCACTGTCATCACCAAATGGCGCGTTTATGTTCAATCTAAATTCCCACCATCCTGTCATGGAAAATTTTACTCCATCAATGCGATAAATCCCGGGAGCGACTTCATCCGTCTGTTTGGGTTGCGTCGGTAAACCATGGCCATGTTGAGGCATGCCGCCATCCACCAGAATCACAGCACTTTCTACCTCTTTGCCTTCAGTATCTTTGACCGTTGCGAGAAATGAAGTGATTGGACCAACTGTTGCAGCCCCTTCTTCCTTTTGGAATGAGACAGAATACAAACCACCATCTGTCAATTTCTCTGAACGCAAATCCAGATCATCCGGCACAGGTTGCAACATTTTGAATGCCACAAAAGAGGACGCCAATAGGACCAGAAGAGCCAACCCTATGAAGAACCGTTTCATATGCCTATTCCATATATTCGATGAGAATAAAGGTCATTCATCATTTTGATTGCCGCCGCGATCTTTTCGACGCCCTTCAAGAGATGCGACAACACCTCGCAATGTCTGTATTTCCTGATCCTTCAATTTCATATGCACGAAAATATTACGAACAGTTTGCGCCATCCGGTCACGACGCGCAGGCGGAAAGAAATAACCAGCCTTATCCAGCGCATTTTCCAAATGATCCATCAAAGCAACCAAATGCTTACGATCCGCTACTGGGCGTTCATCAACTGGAAAAGATTCAATCGACAGATTTCTATCAGCAGTTTTTAGCCATTCATAGGACATCAATAAAACAGCCTGGGCAATATTCAACGACGCAAATGCAGGGTTTACTGGAAAGGTCACAATCTCATCTGCCAATGCAATCTCGTCATTGTTGAGACCCCAGCGTTCCCGCCCGAACAACAATCCAGTTTGCTGACCACCCACAAAACGGCGCCGCAAATCTATTGCAGCTTCTTCTGGTCCGCGCACTACTTTAATCATATCGCGTGGACGCGCAGTTGTAGCCAAAACAAAACTAAGATCCGCAACGGCTTCTTCCACAGTTTCAAAAACTTTCGCCGCTTCGATTACATGGATCGCCCCTGCAGCCGCCTTCGTGGCATATTCGCTTGGCCAGCCATCGCGCGGATTGACCAGGCGCAATTCAGCCAAGCCAAAATTAGCCATAGCCCGTGCCACCATTCCAATATTTTGTCCAAGCTGCGGCTCACATAAAATGATTGCCGGACCTTCAGTGATAAGTGTTTTGTTTTTAAGATCAGTGCCAGACATTTAAAGTAACCGTTTCAATTCTAATTTCACTTACCCAAATTTGTCTCTCCAAGTGCCATATACTGAAAGAATGTGAAAGAGACAGCAAAGTCATCTTTGTCGCATACAAACGTCTTCGTATTTATCGAAATTAATGCGCAAACATAAACAAAGGTATCCTTTGCAGTCTCGCAGAGTTTTGCTATGACACGCCTACACACTTTTTCAAATCACGACGCGAAAAGCGCAGCCTTCCAAGGAATTTATACAACATGGCAAAAATTAAGGTCAAAAATCCAGTAGTCGAACTAGATGGCGACGAAATGACCAGAATCATCTGGCAATTCATCAAAGATAAATTGATTCATCCTTATCTCGATATTGATCTGGAATATTATGACCTTGGGATTGAAAGCCGCGATGCAACTGACGACCAAATCACGATTGATTCTGCAAATGCGATCGCCAAACACGGTGTTGGCGTAAAATGCGCGACCATCACACCAGATGAAGATCGCGTAACAGAGTTTAACCTGAAAAAAATGTGGCGTTCTCCAAACGGCACCATCAGAAACATTCTTGGTGGTGTTATTTTCCGCGAACCCATCATCATCCGAAATGTTCCCCGCTTGGTTCCAGGGTGGACAAAACCAATCATCGTCGGTCGTCATGCTTTTGGTGATCAATATAAAGCGACTGATTTCTTGTTTCCGGGCAAAGGTAAACTCTCCATCAAGTTTACCGGCGAAGATGGAAAAGTGATCGAGCATGAGGTATATAACGCACCGGGCGCCGGCGTTGCAATGGCCATGTACAACCAAGACGAATCGATTCGTGATTTTGCAAGAGCCAGCATGAACTATGCTCTTGGCCGCAAAGTACCTTGCTATCTCTCAACTAAAAACACGATTTTGAAAGCCTATGATGGTCGTTTCAAAGACCTGTTCCAGGAAATCTACGAAGCCGAATTTGAAGCCAATTTTAAAGAAGCCAAAATCTGGTATGAGCATCGCCTCATCGATGACATGGTTGCTTCAGCCCTTAAATGGTCCGGCGGTTATGTTTGGGCATGTAAGAACTACGATGGCGACGTGCAGTCCGATACGGTTGCCCAAGGCTTTGGTTCACTTGGCCTGATGACGTCTGTATTGATGTCTCCAGATGGAAAAACTGTGGAAGCTGAAGCTGCGCACGGTACGGTCACTCGTCACTTCCGCCAGCATCAAAAAGGTGAGGCAACATCAACCAATTCAATCGCCTCTATCTTTGCTTGGACACGTGGCCTCGCCCACCGCGCTAAATTGGATGATAACGAAGACTTGGCAGCATTTGCAGCAAAGCTCGAAGCCGTTTGCATCAAGAGTGTTGAAGATGGTTATATGACAAAAGATCTGGCCTTGCTTATCGGTCCTGATCAGCCTTGGCTCGATACAATTGAATTCCTCGACAAGATCGATGAAAACTTGCAAGCAGCAATGGCCTGATCGACAACTTCAAACAATGTTTTTAAAATGAAAGAACCGGCATCATCGCCGGTTTTTTTCTAGTTCTGTTTCTTGCGAGCAACAAAGACGTAATTGTTAGCAACCCGCAAAGTTCTATAGAGCACTGCACGCGCAGTAAAATCAACCATCCCGCTAATGCCAAGGGAAGGAGTGATACTCAACAACTCTAAATTATACTTCGACAACTCCAACGCAATGTTTGGAAGGTTATACCGAACGAAACGATCATCTTTTCCAAGGGATGACCAAAGCCACTTAGATCGCTCATCTAGAATATCGAAATACACCAGCCCTCCAGGCTTTACCCTCTCAATTAACTGGCTGATCAATCCGTAAAAATCGACCGCCTTGTGATAGAAAAGATCATTGAACAGAACTAAATCGTAGGTTTTCGCTTCAGAAAAGTCTTCCACACCTGCACATCGAAAAGACAGGTTGTTAAATTTACCAGTCTTTTCCAGATCTTTGAAAAGGCCGCTAAGCTTTGGATTCAGATCGAAGCTGTCAATGACCACCTCTGGGTGGCACCGAACATAATTTTCAAATGCGAATGGACCTGACGCAGCATCTAGAATTGATCCAATATCTCTTTCTAGGGCGTCGCCAATAAGGGTTCGCAACAAACTGAACCGCTTGCGGTTAACAAAGAAAGAGATTTCGCGATCAGGTAAATCTGATAGATGCTTGTTCAACAACTCAAGATATTGGTCATCCGCCAGTTTTTGAAAGGATCGGTCATCCGAAGAGTACTGCCAAAGCAATTTACGCAATCGCTTATTCTTGATAGACAGGTCCATTATTGGTCTTTTTCAGTTATAAAAAGCTCATTATTAGGAAAAACTGCTTAAAAAAACCATAATAAGGCAATCAAAACTCATACTTCATTGGCTAGGTTTCAATTCAGTTCAAAGCCGACCCGATCAAAACAAGCGCTTCGCTTGCCTTTTCTCCATCAGGTCCACCAGCTTGGGCCATATCAGGCCGTCCGCCGCCGCCAGCTCCGCCCACAGCCGTCGAGCCGACCCGGACCAGATCAACCGCACTGTATTTAGAAGTCAGATCAGCGGTTACGCCAACAACAACAGCAGCTTTGCCATCGCCCGACACACTAATCATCGCAACGATTCCAGAGCCTAACCGCGTTTTAGCTTCATCAACCAAGCCCTTTAAATCGCGCGCTTCAATACCTTCAACAACCTGCCCTAAAAACTGGACACCATTGATCGTAGAAACCTCTGCGCCACTGCCGGAGCTTCCACCCAAGGCCAGTTTTTTCTTAACGTCAGCCAGCTCTTTTTCAAGTCGTTTGCGCTCGTCAATCAGAGCTTGAACCCGGTCAACCGTGTTTTGCGGCGGAACTTTTAACAAGTCTGCAATCGCGTTAACGCGGGTTTCTTGCTCCTCTAAATATGCAAGAGCATCACTTCCAGTTAGCGCTTCAATACGCCGAACCCCAGAACCAACCGCGCTTTCACCAAGCAGCTTGATAACGCCAATTTCTCCGGTATTGCGCACATGGGTTCCCCCGCATAATTCCAGCGAATAGGTCTTTCCAGCCTTTGCCCCACTGGTTGCTGTGCCCATGGAAACCACACGCACTTCATCGCCATATTTCTCACCAAACAGAGCCATGGCGCCAGCCTCGATAGCATCGTCAACGGCCATCAAACGTGTGGAGACGGGTGAAGATTGTTGAACAACTTCATTGGCGATCTTTTCCACCACGGCCATATCTTCAGGTGAAATCGGCTTTTGATGAGAGATATCAAACCGCAATCGGTTAGGCGCCACAAGCGATCCCTTTTGAGCAACGTGATCGCCCAAAACCATACGCAAAGCCTCATGGATCAAATGGGTAGAAGAGTGATGACGTCGAAGGCCCGACCGCTCAGCGTGATCAACGATCAATTCGACCGGAGAATTCACTTTCAACGCACCTGAAACCACACGGCCCATATGGACAAAAAGACCTTCACCGCGTTTTTTCGTATCTGTAATTTCAACGGAACCCCCATCGAACCGGATAAGTCCTTTGTCGCCCTGTTGGCCACCAGACTCTCCATAAAAAGGAGTTTGATTTACAATGAGAGAAATCTCGTCTCCGGCTTTAGCCTCAGACACAGAATTGCCGTCCAGCACGATAGCCTGGACTACGCCCTCGGCCGTTTCAGTTTCATATCCCAAAAACTCTGTTGATCCGTGTTCTTCTCTTAGCTCAAACCAGATGCGATCATCGGCTGCTTCACCAGAACCGGCCCATGATGCACGGGCATCTGCTTTTTGCTTTTCCATCGCGGTTGCAAAACCATCCGTATCCACGGAAATACCGCGACGACGCAGAGCGTCTTGCGTCAAATCTAACGGAAAGCCATAGGTGTCATAAAGTTTGAAAGCCGTATCCCCGTCTAAGCTGTCCCCCTCATCCAACTCTTTGGAAGCATCGCCCAATAAAACGAGGCCGCGCTCCAATGTTTTGCGAAAGCGTGTTTCTTCAAGTTCCAATGTTTCAGTGATCATCGGCTGAGCGCGGACCAATTCTGAGTAGGCGCCACCCATTTCACTAACCAAAGTCGGTACCAGTTTATAGATCAGCGGTTCTTTGGCACCCAGTAAATTACCATGGCGCATGGCGCGCCGCATGATACGGCGCAGCACATAACCGCGCCCTTCATTAGACGGTAAAACGCCATCGGCAATGAGAAATGACGCGGCGCGCAGATGATCTGCGATTACCCTGTGGCTCGGGATAAAATCACCCTCAGCCTTAACGCCCGTATATTCAACGCTCGCATTAATCAAAGCTTTGAATAAATCGATATCGTAGTTATCGTGGACACCTTGGAGCACAGCCGAAATACGCTCTAGTCCCATGCCAGTATCGATGGACGGCTTTGGCAGGTTAACCCGCTCATCAGGCGTAATCTGTTCGAATTGCATGAAAACAAGGTTCCAGATTTCAATAAATCTGTCGCCATCTTCTTCCGCGCTGCCAGGAGGGCCGCCCCAGATCTTGTCGCCGTGGTCATAAAAAATTTCCGAGCAAGGCCCACATGGCCCCGTATCACCCATTGCCCAAAAGTTATCATTGGTTGGAATGCGGATGATCCGGTCATCGCTCAAACCAGCAATTTTCTTCCATAGAGCATGCGCTTCATCATCTGTGTGATAAACCGTCACCAGCAGTTTTTCTTTTGCAAGACCAAGCTCTTTCGTCAAAAGTGTCCAGGCAAAGTCAATCGCATCTTCTTTGAAATAATCGCCAAAGGAAAAATTGCCGAGCATTTCGAAAAATGTGTGGTGACGGGCAGTGAACCCAACATTATCCAAATCATTATGTTTACCACCAGCGCGCACGCATTTTTGAGATGTGGCCGCGCGAGAATAGTCTCGCTTTTCCAATCCCGTGAAGACATTCTTGAATTGGACCATTCCCGCATTCGTGAACATCAAGGTTGGATCATTGCGCGGAACCAATGGGCTGGAATCAACCACTTCATGGTCGTTTGAGCCAAAATAGTTCAAGAAAGATTTTCTAAGTTCGTTTACGCCAAGCATCGCTGTGCCGTCCTTGATATTGGAATGTCTAAGAGGTCACAAAACCTCGATTACTCGCAACAAGATGAATTGCTACAAATTTGATGGAATGAAGCAGATGAACTGCCGATTAGACGGGGTTTTTAAACGAGGTCCCTGACTCTGTCCACATGCAAACTGCATAGATGTCAAAGCGTCTTTGATGGGGAAAAGCAAATCAACTGCAAACTGGTTTATATTGCAAATAGGAAAACAGAAAATGGGCTGCCATATCACTGACAACCCATTCTTAAACCTGTAATGGTAAAGCTGGCTCAACTAACAAAAAACAACAACCAGCCCACCTCTTGAGCAGTCAAACGTTAATTACGCCTCTGCTGCATCATCGAAATTATCATCCTTATCATCATCCATATCTTCCTTTTGGATATCACCATCAAGAAGCGTTCCGGCAATAAGGCCAGCATTTTGACGCAAGGCTAATTCGATTTCATCAGCAACTGCAGGATTTTCTTTCAAGAAGGTTTTAGCGTTTTCACGCCCCTGCCCCAAACGCTCGGAATTATAAGAGAACCAGGAACCAGACTTTTCAACGATACCAGCCTTAACCCCTAGATCAACCAATTCGCCGGTCTTAGAGACGCCCTCGCCATACATGATGTCAAATTCAACCTGTTTGAACGGAGGCGCGAGCTTATTCTTCACGACCTTGATGCGAGTCTGGTTACCCACAACCTCGTCACGGTCTTTCACTGCACCAATGCGGCGGATATCAAGGCGCACAGAAGCATAGAACTTAAGCGCATTACCACCCGTTGTTGTTTCAGGAGAACCAAACATAACACCGATCTTCATACGGATTTGGTTGATGAAAATCACCATTGTATTGGAACGGGAAATAGACGCAGTCAATTTACGCAGAGCCTGGCTCATCAAGCGTGCCTGAAGGCCCGGGAGACTGTCGCCCATCTCGCCTTCGATCTCAGCACGCGGTGTCAAAGCGGCAACCGAATCGATAACCAAAACATCCACAGCGCCAGAACGAACCAAAGTATCGGCAATTTCCAAAGCCTGCTCACCCGTATCAGGCTGAGAAATCAGCAATTCTTCAAGATTAACACCCAATTTGCGCGCATAGATCGGATCAAGCGCATGCTCGGCATCCACAAAGGCACAAATACCGCCCTTCTTCTGGGCCTCGGCAATCGTATGAAGCGTCATCGTCGTTTTACCAGACGATTCAGGTCCGTAAATCTCAATCACCCGCCCTTTAGGTAATCCGCCTATGCCAAGCGCAATATCAAGTCCGAGGCAGCCAGTCGAAATCGTCTCGATCTCTACTACCTGCTCGTTTTTCCCCAATTTCATGATGGAGCCTTTACCAAAGGCCCGCTCAATCTGGCTCAACGCCGCATCAAGAGCTTTGCTTTTATCCACGCCCTTTTCCTCTACCAACCGAAGTGAATTCTGTGCCATTGGGTTATCATCCTTCCAAAGTGCCGCATACCCCTCAAATCAAACGCCCCCAGATATAAGAGCCGTGAAATGAGAATTTACATTTCCCTAATATTGACTTTGCGATTCCATTTGCAACGTCAACGATGGCCCAATGTACACATTTTGTTCTCTTTTTGTCAATAGCGCTAAACTATTGAAAAATATACTATAAACAGATTTGTTCTTATCATGTTCCGATTTACTGGAGCCGCATGTATACGCTTTTCCATTGGGTCGAGAACAAAGACACGGGTTTCAAATTTCACATCCAGCAATAAAGCTTCATTATATTTAGCTATTTGTGCACGCCATCAGGCCAGCCATGCACCGGTAAGACTATAAATCGAACAATGGCAACACAGGATCTAATCATGCAGCCCCATCGCGATTGTAATAGGCACGCCTAAACAATAAGAACTGTCCAAATTCAATACGAACTCCCTAAAATACCAAAGAGTTAGTAAACTTTGAAAAGAACACTTGCGGAACACTTAAGGAACATGCTAGGAATAAAGCGCATGTATCGCGCCTTGCTCACTAAAAAAGCTTTGGCTGCGTATTGGAAATTTGGAGAGATAGATGCTGACTCGCAAACAACATGAATTGCTTTTGCTGATCCACGAACGGTTGCAGGCCGAGGGCATTCCCCCTTCATTTGACGAGATGAAAGACGCGTTGGAGCTAAAATCGAAATCCGGTATTCATCGCTTAATTACGGCCCTCGAAGAGCGCGGCTTTATCCGCCGCCTTCCGAATCGAGCCCGAGCTTTGGAAGTTATTAAATTGCCCGATGGCTTTGAAAACGCGGTGCCTGCTGCTTCCGCCTTCAAGCCGGGAGTTATTGAAGGTGGCCTTTCGAAAGATACGTCAGCTGATAATGTGACCCAGTTTTCGCCTCGCAACACTGCCCCCTCGCCTTCAAAAAGCGCCCAAACCAATCGTGGCGGCTTGGCTGCCCGTTTTGGTGGTACTAATGGCGCAGGAAATTCCAATTCCAGCAATGGATTTGAAGAGAGTAATGATGGGTTCTCTGTTCCTGTAATGGGCCGCATTGCCGCTGGCGTTCCAATCGCTGCGATTCAGGAAATCACCCATTCGCTTTCAGTGCCTTATGGCATGATCGGCATGGGCAAGCATTTTGCGCTGGAAGTCCAGGGGGACTCGATGATTGAAGCCGGGATTTTGAATGGAGATATGGTGATCATTCAAGAAACCAGCTCCGCAGAACTGGGTGATATTGTTGTCGCCTTGGTCGATGAAGAAGAAGCAACTTTGAAGCGTTTCCGCAAACAAGATGGCAAGATTGCCCTTGAAGCTGCGAACCCAGCTTATGAGACGCGCGTACTCAGGGCCGATAGAGTGAAGGTTCAAGGAAAACTTAAAGGGCTTATTCGTAGTTATTAAAATTTCCGCGGTAGGTCGTTTTTGAACCCTATTAATTCATTTAGCTTCTATAAGACTGCGTAATAATAACGGAAAAGATATCTAAAGGGTGCTCATTCAGATCAGTTGCACCCAAAACTTAGGCCCACAGCGTTGCGAGCGAGGCCAATTAGGTTGCGCTAAGATGCTCAAGCCATGGCCGCAACATAGGCCAAGCCGGCTCCGGCGACCACTGCCGCTACTAGCTGAAAAGATTGATCAAAGATCATCAATCCCGGGTCCAATTGACCCATGACGATGAGTGTGCAGATCATGGTTGCAGTAAATGCTATAAGTTTCATGGCGATCAATTTCCCAAAAGACCACCTTCCCTTAAAGACTTATATCAAATCCAATTCGAATACGCATCAAATGCTTCTTATTAACCTTGACTGTTACGGTAAATCGTTACGGTTAAAATGGATCATCAACATTGCCTGGAAGTTGAGCAAGCGGCGGCTGATTGTTTTGCTGACCGCATCTTGAGGCTAATTTCGGCAGACCAGTTGATAGCAGCACTTCAAAATTGCCTATAATTTAAGCGGTATGATGAAAAAATAAGCAGTCTATTTAACTCGGCGCAGGATATTTCTCGTTAAATCGCATCAGGGCCGATTGATTAAGATGATCAGGTCCATTTTCCCCTTGCTTAATATTTATTTGGAGAAAAATTTCAGCCTCACTTTTTCCTTCTGGCAATAGATTATCCATAGTTAAATGTCCCATAGGATAAATCTATCAAGAACAATAGAACATCACCTTGAAGAACCGCTTCGAGATTCAAAATCTTAGAACTACCCGCCAAAACATTGATTATTAAGCACAAACTTTCCGCTCAATCTAACCTTCACAAAGGCAGTTCTCAGCGTCTTTTACACTCTTCAAATGGATAAGCGGGTTTCATGAAATCTATGCTATCCTTGAAAATTTATATCGACAACAAACACCAAAACATCTCGAAAATCTTCTGATCCAAGGTTCGTAAAATAAGTTTTGTTAAACTGGCACAAAACATGCTTAGTGACTTTGGAGAGTTGGAAAAGAATGTTTTGTGTTTATTTTTCCTGCTTTCGGCGAATTAGAACCACAAACGAACGAATGTGATCCCTAATTTCCGGAAATAGAGCCTTCAGGGAGTATTGAAGATGAAAAAAATCGAGGCAATCATAAAGCCTTTCAAATTGGATGAAGTGAAGGAAGCTTTGCAAGAAGCTGGTCTTCAAGGCATCACCGTTACGGAAGCAAAAGGCTTCGGTCGCCAAAAAGGCCATACCGAACTCTATCGCGGCGCAGAATATGTCGTAGATTTCCTGCCGAAAGTTAAAATCGAAGTCGTCGTCGCTGATGATGGTGTCGAAGCTGCTGTGGAAGCAATTCGCAGCGCAGCGCAAACTGGACGCATTGGGGATGGCAAAATTTTTGTCTCGCCAGTCGAACAAGTAATTCGTATACGTACCGGTGAAACGGGCGAAGAAGCAATATAATCCAAAATTGCGGCTGCTCATATTTCGAAAAGTCGCCAACTAAAAAGTCAAAAACTAAAACCATATGAAAGAGGCTAAAATGACAACTGCAGCTGATATTCTCAAGCGCATCAAAGACGAAGACATCAAATTCCTGGATGTTCGTTTCTCCGACCCTAGAGGCAAAATGCACCACGTGACCATGGATGTGGGCATTGTTGACGAAGACATGTTTGCTGACGGCATCATGTTCGATGGCTCATCCATCGGCGGCTGGAAAGCCATCAACGAGTCAGACATGACCTTGATGCCTGATCTAGACACAGTTCACGTTGATCCGTTCTTTGCCCAATCAACCCTGTCAATCTTCTGCGATATTTTGGATCCAGTTTCTGGTGAGCCTTATAACCGCGACCCGCGCGGCACAGCAAAAAAAGCAGAAGCATATTTGAAAGCATCTGGCCTCGGCGATACGATTTTTGTTGGACCTGAAGCCGAATTCTTTGTGTTCGACGATGTTCGTTTTTCTGCAGACCCATATAACACAGGCTTCACACTTGATTGCTCAGAATTGCCATCAAACTCGAACACCCAATATGAGGGCGGCAATATGGGCCACCGTCCGCGCATGAAAGGCGGATATTTCCCGGTTCCACCAGTCGATTCTGGCCAAGACTATCGCGGCGAAATGCTATCAGTCTTGACTGAAATGGGCGTGAAAGTTGAAAAGCATCACCACGAAGTAGCGTCAGCCCAGCACGAACTCGGTATCATGTTCGACACAATGACACGCAATGCCGACAAAATGCAGATCTACAAATATGCAGTGCACCAAGTTGCCCATGCTTACGGCAAAACAGCGACCTTTATGCCAAAGCCTGTATTTGGTGACAACGGCACAGGCATGCATGTTCACATGTCAATCTGGAAGGACGGCAAGCCAACTTTCGCTGGCAATGAATATGCCGGCTTGTCTGAAAACTGCCTGTACTATATCGGCGGTATCATTAAGCACGCAAAATCCTTGAACGCGTTCACAAACCCTTCAACCAACTCTTACAAGCGTTTGGTTCCAGGTTATGAAGCACCGGTTCTACTGGCCTATTCAGCCCGTAACCGTTCAGCATCTTGCCGTATCCCGTTTGGTTCTTCACCAAAATCAAAACGCGTTGAAGTCCGCTTCCCGGATCCAACCCAGAACCCATATCTCGGTTTTGCAGCCATGTTGATGGCTGGTCTTGATGGTATCAAAAACAAAATCCATCCGGGCGCTGCCATGGACAAAGATTTGTATGACTTGCCACCAAAAGAACTGAAGAAAATCCCAACCGTTTGCGGTTCACTTCGTGAAGCACTTCAGTCTTTGGAAAAAGATCACAAATACCTTCTCGAAGGCGATGTGTTCGACAAAGACCAGATCGAAGCTTATATCGAACTTAAAATGGAAGAAGTGATGCGCTACGAAATGACGCCTCACCCAGTTGAGTTTGATATGTATTATTCAGTCTAACATCAACTGAATTTCTAAAAAGAAACCCGGGGCGAGCAATCACCCCGGGTTTTTTGTTTGCTTAACGATGTAAATTGCCTCACCCAACCGTCTTCAAAACCTCACCTAACACCTTCTCAAACAAATCCAAATCCTCAGACTTTCCGACGCCAACTCTGATGCAGCGATTGCCCGGCGCAGCAAATGGCATACGCATGAAGACGCCGCGCTTGTTGATCTCATCCAAAACTGTTTTTGCATAGACTTGGTCACGCCCCATATCGACAGTCACAAAATTGGTCATCGACGGAATAGCTTTAAGACCGTTGCTTGAGGCAATGTGATAAATCCGCTCCCTGCCCTCAGCCGTCCATTGGCAAACCTGGTTCAACCAATCTTGATCGCCCAAGGCAGCTAAAGCGCCAATCTGACCGACACGGTTTATCCCATATTGGTTCCGAACTTTGTTCAGAGCTGCAGTGATGTCTTCATGGGCGATGGTATAACCAATGCGCGCTCCCGCCATGCCATAGGCTTTTGAGAATGTTCGAAAGCGGATCACGTGCGGATTGGAAATATCTATCGGAAGCAACTCATCTTTTGAAGCAAACTCACAATAGGCTTCATCGAAAAACAAAGCGACACCATCTGGCAATTCCTTGATTAAACGTGCGACGGCCTCCTTCTTCCAAAACGTTCCCATGGGGTTATCCGGATTGGTGAAATACAAGACAGATGCATCAAGTTTGCGCGCTTGTGCCAGCAGATCGTCGATGCTCTCGTGGTCATCCACATAAGGCACGCGTGAAATAGCCCCGCCCAAATTGGATATGTGCAGTGCAAAGGTTGGGTATGCTCCATCAGGCATAATAGAAGTTACACCCGGCTCCACAAACAATTTCGCGGCAACACCCAACAAACCGTCGATCCCCTCACCGATAACAATATTATCAGGCGATACGCCATGATGGGATGCAAGCGCATGGCACAAATCATAATTTTCAGGATCAGCATATTTCCAGTTTTCTGATGCCGCCTGCTTCATAGCCTTGATCGCTTTTGGCGATGGGCCAAAGACGCTTTCATTCGCGCCGATGCGCGCTTGATATGGCGCACCTGTTCGCCGCTCCAGGGTTTCTGGCCCAACAAAAGGAATGGTGACGGGAAGACTTTTGATCAGGTCGGTAAACTTCACTGGCATTTGGAGCAAACTTTGGATTAGGGTTGAGGAGAATTAGTCAAACCATAAATGGATTATCCAATTAAATGCAACGCCTTTACGAACCACAAGCCTATACTTCCCATGTGGGTTCTTATTGGGAAACGACCGCACCCCCTCAAACTTGGCCAATACTCAATGGTAACAAAAGAGCGAAAGTCATCATTATCGGCGGGGGCTATACCGGTCTAAATTGCGCATTGAAACTGGCATCATCGGGGTTGGACCCAGCTTCCATTGTCATATTAGAGGCGCAACAACCTGGCTGGGGAGCGTCTGGCAGAAATGGTGGGTTCTGTTGCTTGGGTGGCAGTAAACTCACAACAGATCAGGCAATCAAACGCTTTGGCGAAACTGAAACCTATGATTACGTTCAAGCTCAAAAAACATCCATCGAGACCGTACGCAACAATTTAAGCCAATATAACATTGAAGCCGACACCCACTCACAGGGGGAAACTCAGCTTGCCTATAAACCGGAACAAGTTGCAGCTCTCGAAGCTGAAAAACTGCAATTAAAAAGTCTGTTTGATGTGGATTGCCATCTAACCAGTAAAAGCGAAATGAGTGCTGAAGGCATTCAAAGCCCTGACTTTCATGGCGCGCTCACAAACCCGCTGGGCTTTGCCTTGAACCCGATGAAATATGTGTTGGGTTTATCCAAGGCCGTTTCTGATATTGGCGTCCAGACTTTTGGAAACTCGCCAGCAGTCAAAATGGAACAAGTGAACGGTGAGCATCTTGTTACCACGCCATACGGGTCAATATCAGCAAAACATCTGGTGATCGCCACAAACGGATATTCATCTGAGGATTTACCGAACTGGCTGTCTGGCAGGCTCATGCCGGTATTGACGAACATCATCGCCACCCGTCCGCTTACACCGCAAGAATTGACTGACCAAGGCTGGACAAGTCATCAAATGTGCTACGACACGCGTCACTCTCTTCATTATTTTCGACTAATTCTGGGGATTAATGACGAAGGCCCCAGAATGCTTTTCGGCATGCGCGGCGGAATTTCTGCTTCTGACGAGAGCAACAAAATTAGGTTGAGAAAAATCAGATCCGATTTCGAGAGAATTTTTCCTGCTTGGCAAAACGTGGAAACACCCTATTTCTGGTCTGGTTTGGTGTGCCTTACACGAAACCTGACAAGTTACACTGGGCCTATCCCTGAAATGGAAAATGCTTGGGCATCGCTTGCCTATCACGGCAATGGAGTTGCGATGGCGAGCCATTGCGGAACATTGCTGGCGGATATGATCGCCGAAACGATCAACCCCAAAACCATCCCCGCACAAATGCGCCAGCCACCAAAACACTTTCCATTCCCTTCGTTGAGGCGCACTTATCTGCAGGCAGCATTCAAATGGTATGAGTGGCTGGACAAATAAGTCAAAGCACGCATAAGGCCGGACTTACACAAATTCTGTCGCAATTTGCGATTGCTCATTTCTCCAATCTCATTCAACATTCCCTTATTGATCTTCATTGGGAAAGTCTCATCATGCCTGCAATTCAATTGCCGTTCAGCCAAATCGAATATGATCGCCGCCTAGCCTTGGCTAGAAGTGCGATGGCGGCAAAGAATATCGATCTATTGTTTCTTGAAGATCCAGCAAACATGGCTTGGCTTACAGGTTATGACGGCTGGTCATTTTATGTCCATCAGGGAGCTATCATTACCCATGACAAGCCTCCCGTTTGGTGGGGGCGTTTCATGGATGGCCAGGGCGCCAAGCGCACTGTTTGGATGGATATCGGTCAAATCAGGCCCTACCCTGATGACTATGTGCAAAATACAAAAATGCACCCAATGGAGCATCTTGCAAGGCTAATTGGTGAAATGGGATATGGCAAAGCCAGCATCGGCGTTGAGATGGAAAACTACTACTTTTCCGCCAAAGCCTGGCAAACGCTGAAATCTAATTTGCCCAATGCAAGTTTTGTCGATGCAACATCACTGATTAATTGGCAGCGCATTGTGAAATCTGAAGAAGAGCTTGTTTTCATCCGCAGAGCAGCAAAAATTTCAGAAAAAATGATAGACGGCGTGATGGAGCGTGTTGAGCCTGGTTTGAAAAAGAACGAACTGGTTGCCGATATTTTTAGAGATCAAATCATGGGAGCTGATGGCCACTGGGGTGATTATGCCTCCATTGTTCCACTGCTCCCTTCTGGGCCAGATGCATCAGCCGCGCACCTGACTTGGGACGGTCGTGAATTTAAATCAGGCGAAGCGACCTTCTTTGAACTCTCTGGATGTTACAGGCGATATCACGCGCCGTTCTGCCGAACTGTGTTTCTTGGCAAACCATTCCAGGCAATTCTAGATGCTGAAAAAGTGGTGCAGGAAGGAATTGAATTGGCGCTGGAAGCAGCGCGTCCCGGCAACACATGCGGCGATATCGCCAAAGCATTTTATGACGTTCTAGATAAACATGGCATCGAACGGGATGGCAGAGCTGGATATTCCATCGGCCTAGCATACCCACCTGATTGGGGTGAACGGACCGCTTCCATTCGCAAAAGCGACACCACCGTTCTTGAAGAAAACATGACGTTTCATTTCATGCCCGCGATCTGGATGGAAGATTGGGGCTTGGAAATAACCGAACCCATCAGAATATCAAAAAGCGGCCCTGCTGAAGCTCTATGTGATAGACCCCGCAAACTCTATGTGAAGGATTGAGCGTTGTCCGCATCCTCAAACCATCGCCATCTTGAAGAGACAATTGATCTGTTGCGGGAACTGGTCGCCTTCGAAACCGTCTCGGCCACCAGTAATTTGGAACTGATCGACTTTGCAGCAAACTATCTGAAGAATGCTGGCGCTACGGTAAACATCTGGAAAAGCCCTGACGGGAAGAGGGCAAACTGCCTGGCGACTTTTGCATCCGAAACTGGCGAAACGAAAAACAAAGGCATTGTTCTTTCCGGCCATAGCGACGTGGTGCCTGTGGAAGGTCAAGAATGGTCCAGCAACCCATATGCGCTCAAAGAGAGAAATGCTCGCCTCTATGGGCGCGGCACATGCGATATGAAGGGTTTCATTGCTGCAGTTATGGCCATGGCAAAAGAGTTTGCGCAAAAACCGCTGAAAAGGCCTGTGCACATCGCTCTTACCTATGACGAGGAAACGGGATGTTTTGGCGGCCAACAATTGGTCAAAGATCTTGATCGCGAAAACATCAGGCCTTCCGTTTGTATTGTGGGCGAACCGACAGAAATGAAAGTCATCGAAGGCCACAAAGGTTGTTACGAATATACAACCCGTTTCAAAGGCCTAGCTTCCCACGGCTCTTTGACCCATCAGGGGGTAAATGCGATTGAATATGCTGCCCTATACATCGCGCGGCTCATGAACATTCGCGAAGAATTGAAAAACACCACGCCCGAAGGCGCGCCATTTACGCCGCCCTACACCACCTTGCAAATTGGCAAAATTAATGGTGGCGTATCGCGCAACACAATCGCTGGAGATTGCACCGTTGAATGGGAAATGCGTCCGGTAAAAACCGTTGACGCTGTTCATGTTAAGTCTTCGATCAACGCCTATGTGGAGACCGAGCTTCTCCCTGCAATGCGGGAACGATCCCCTGAAGCAAGTATACAATTGGAAACCATTGCCGAAGTCGTCGGACTGTTGCCAACCATACATTCCGAAGCGCGCGAAATTTGCAAAGCTTTAACAGGGAAAGAAGAAACAGGCGTCGTTTCCTTTGGAACGGAGGCTGGACTTTATCAGGAGTTTGGTATGTCTACAGTGGTCTGCGGCCCAGGATCCATCGAGCAAGCGCATAAGCCCGATGAATATATCGAAATATTAGAGCTGAACCATTGCCTGAACATGCTGGAAAAACTAGTCGATCATTTAAGGCATTAAGCCGCCAGCGAAGATCACTTTCTATTCGTCCAACATCTCTTTAACAGTTGTTGCCAACTGTTTCAGCGAAAACGGCTTGGCAAGAAAACCAAAGCGTTCACGTTCTTCTTCCGGCAGGTTTTTCGCAAATGCCTCTTCCGCATAGCCAGAAACAAAGATGAATTTCAAATCCGGATAGGTTTTTCGAACCTCCCGCAGCAAGGAAGGTCCATCCATTTCTGGCATCACCACGTCTGAAACGATCAGATCGATTTCCTCACCATATTCTTCTAGAACTTCCAATGCCTCAACGCCGCTATCGGCTTCGTGGACAGTATAACCACGCGACTCGAGCGCTCTTAAACCAAAGGCTCTCACGGCATCTTCATCCTCAACCAAAAGAATGGTTGCATTCCCTGTAAGGTCTTTGGCGCTTTCCTTGGCAACCTTTTCCGTTGGCATTGCTGCATCTTCTGCTTTGGGCACATGGCGCGGTAGAAAAACACGGAAGGTCGTGCCCTTTCCAACTTCTGAAGTTGGATAAATGAATCCGCCTGTCTGTTTAACAATCCCGTAAACCGTTGAAAGGCCCAAGCCAGTGCCCTTGCCCACTTCTTTGGTCGAGAAGAACGGTTCAAATATTTTCTCTATAACTTCTTCGCTCATGCCAGTGCCTTCATCTTCTACTTCCAGCATGACATAATCTTCCGCAGGCATTTCGCGGTAGACGTATTTCTCTGTGACAGTCTGTGCAGAGACATTTGCCGTGCGCATGGTTAGTTCCCCGCCCTCTTCCATGGCATCACGGGCATTCACGCAGAGATTGACGACAACTTGCTCTAATTGAGAAATGTCCGCTTTGACTGGCCACAAATCTCGTCCGTGCACTACAGACAATTTAACCCGTCCGCTCATCAATCGGTCCAGCAGCATGCGTAGATCAGAGAGCACTTCACCAAATTGCAGCACCTGCGGACGTAAGGTTTGACGGCGTGAGAAGGCAAGTAACTGACGAACAAGGCTGGCAGCCCGGTTTGCGTTTTGCTTGATGTTCATGATGTCTTGGAAAGACGGATCTGATGGGCGATGGTTCGCCAGTAACAAGTCAGAGAAGCCTATGATTGCGGTCAAGACGTTGTTAAAATCATGGGCAATACCGCCAGCCAATTGACCAACAGCCTGCATTTTTTGCCCTTGGGCAAATTGCTCTTCCAGCTTGCGTTGCTCTGTCGTTTCCAAGGCATAAACCACAACGCGCTCGTCACCTGAATCTGCTTCAGGTCCATCCACAACTGGGCTTAAAAACAACCGTAAAAATCGCTCACCATTCCCCGACATTGTTGCATCAACCATCTTCGTGGTTGCATTGCCGGATACGGCCTCGTTAATAGCATTCTCGACATTTGAGCGATCAACTTCCTGTACCAGCTGTGATAGGTGAAAGCCTTCGCCGCTGGTCGCGTCGCCAATTTGCTCTTTAAACATCCGCATAAAGGTAGCATTGGTTCGTACTGTTTTGCCGCTCGGAGAAACAGCCGCGATAGCAATCGGCGTATTGTTAAAGAAGCGCGTAAAACGCAATTCGGCGTCCAGCAATGCGCTGTCCGTTTCTTCTTTGGCTAGGCGATTAATGACCAGTGTACGCGCAGTACCAGGCGCGCCATCTGCTGTTGGTGTTACTTTATGATAAACCCGCACAGGCATACGCGTGCCATTGTCTTGGGTAAAATCAACATCTACAACAACAGTCTTTGGTTGATTGTCATCGGGCTTAATCGCCTCCAAGAGGTCAATTCCGTGCTCAGAGACAAAATCTTTAATCCGCAAGCTGCCCGGTTTGAACAAGGCAAGATCAACGCCAAGCCAGTCTGCCAAGGTGGAATTGAGATATACAACTTTGCCATCTGCTTCGCTTGAAAAGAAGCCAGCAGGCGCATGATCAAGATAATGGATGGCGTGTTGTAACTCTTGAAATGCAGTTTCCTGACTACGCCGATCTGCCGTCACATCTGATAACTGCCAAACTACAAGCCCTTTTGGATGATCCACATGGGACATCATCCGAACGCGAAGACGGAACCATCGGGCTCCCTCTTGTCCGTTCAACAATCCAGATTTCAAACGAAATTCTTCTGATACAGTTGCTCCATCCCGTGCTTGTTTGGCCAAACGGTATATGATCTCAGAGGCCTCTGCATTGCGCGAAAACACCGTTTGAACATTCGCGACTTCCAGACCGTCTTCAACTCCCGTTATCATTCCATAGGCGCGATTTGCATAAATAATACAGTCTTCCGCATCTGTAACCAGAACACCAGCATCCATCCCATTGACCAAATTGCGGGAAAATTCGTCACCGCGACGATTGGCCGATAGCTGCACAAAGCCGATCAGCAACAGGAATAGAAAAAACACGCCGATCCCGGCCAAAGCGCCAACCAGCGCAAGTAAAACAGGCTCTCCGATCTGCTCTCGCGCGATCCAGGCAGCACCTGAAGCCAGCACAACTACTGTTACCCCGAGAAGAAATAGACCGGAGGCATTTTTCGGTTTGCCGTAATGGTCAACCAATGGCTCATTGAGCGGTATATCGGAGATGGAATTCGACCCTTGTTTCATGGTCTTAGTCAACGTTTCGCTGACATCATCTTTGTTCGTTAAATCGCCCATTCAATCTCCTGCCGGCAAGACAGCGCGAATCCGTGTCAAACCTACATCACTTGAATCACATATCATCTTTTCAGAAAACCCCTATGGCTGGTTCCAACCATGTAAAAACGGTCTATTCAGCCCTAAAACTGATCGATTTTATCGCTCAGCGTTAAAATATGCCGAACTATGATTTTGAAATTAAAGCCAAATTCAGGGTTAATCTGTCCTTAACCGCAAAATGACACTTTTAACCTTTAAACAGCCTCCAAACTTTAAGGGCGCAAATAGCTGCAAACCACAAAATATGCAGCAAAATATATCATTAGGAGAATTGAAATATGGCGTGGCTGAACAACATTTTCGGGTCAGAGCTTTCCATGGGCGTACAATTGGCGCTTCTTTTCGCAACACTGATTGTGGCGCTATTGCTCATTTTCTGGCTGTTCCGAAAAATATTTGGGGGCGCGAGTACCCGCTACTCCAAATCACGGCAACCAAGGCTCTCCATAACGGATGCCGCCGTCGTCGATGATAAAAGACGTTTAGTATTGGTTCGTAGAGACGATGTTGAACATTTAGTGATGATTGGTGGCCCGTCTGACGTCGTAATCGAACAAAACATTGTGCGTGCTTCACCAGTTGCTATGCCGGCTCATCCCGCCCCAACGCAATATTCACCACCGTCAACACCAGCAGAACCTGCAGTAGAACCCCGCAAAGCAGCACCACAACCTGCCCCTCAGGCTGCTCAAGCTTCGCAAGTAAAAACTGAGCCCGAAGGGTCAGGCCTGTTTGCAAGTAGCCCAGTGAAGTCGACTTTGGCCGTTGGCGGAGCGTCGCTGGCTGGTGCAGGCGCATTGGCAATGTCCGCAAAGGATACCGTGGCTGATGCAGCTTCAGATGTTGCAGCAACAACTTCAAATGTCGTCGACGATGTAACCGCTCCAATAGAAAAGACAATTGAAACTGTTTCAGAAACCGTGAGCGACTCGCCTGAAATTTCAACAAATGAAACTGTCGAAAGCATTGGCTCTGAGCTTTCAGCCGACCTTGATGCAGCTTTGCAAGCTGACAGTCCAACTGTTGAAACAGAAACGAAGTCGGCTGATTCAAAGACAGAAGATGAAATGCAGCGCTTACTCAAAGAACTGGCTGCTGGAAACTAATCAAATCAGTACATACAAAAAAAAGAGGCGGGGAAACCCGCCTTTTTTAATTTAAATCAATAGAGTATCGGCATTTTCTAAATCATTTTTCCAACTCAGTTTTTGCCATAGCCGCCAACTTGGACGCAATAATTGCAGTTCCTTTGATGCGCTTGTCAGCATTGTCCCAATCACGTGACAAAAACAGACTTTGATCTGAGCGTACTTTGACAAGCGATGATTGCGAAGAAATCCATTTCAGCAATTCTGCAGGATTGACGAATTCAGAATTACGGAAATGCACCACCAATCCTTTTGGACCAGCATCAAGTTTCTCGATATTAGCAACGCGGCATAGGCCCTTGATGAATACGATTTTCAGCAAGTGATCCACTTCGTCCGGCAACGGACCAAAACGATCAATCAATTCTGCAGCAAATGCATCAATATCATTCGGCTCGGCGATGTCTGCAAGACGGCGATATAGGGACAGCCGCAATTGCAGATCAGAAACGTAACTCTCAGGAATAAGCACTGCCGCACCAACAGATATCTGCGGGGACCAGCGCTCTTCGGCGGCGCCTCTTCCATCATGTTTAAGTTCGGCTACAGCTTCTTCCAGCATCTGCTGATACAATTCAAAGCCAACTTCCTTGATATGGCCTGACTGGGCCTCTCCAAGGATGTTGCCTGAACCGCGTATATCAAGATCATGGCTGGCCAATTCAAACCCGGCTCCTATCGCGTCCAGCGATTGGAGCACTTTTAATCGGCGCTCGGCTTGAGCGGTTAGCTGCTTGCGAACTGGCAGTGTAAAGAGCGCGTAAGCTCTTGTTTTTGAACGCCCTACCCGTCCACGCAGCTGATAAAGTTGCGCCAAGCCAAACATATCGGCGCGATGCACAATCAATGTGTTGGCCGTTGGTATATCCAGCCCCGATTCAACAATCGTTGTTGAAAGCAGCACATCATAATTGCCATCGTAAAATGCATTCATGATGTCATCGAGCTCACCAGGCGGCATTTGCCCATGGGCTTTGGCAACTTTCAACTCTGGTACATGTTCGCGAAGAAATGCCTCTTGTTCCTCCAGATCACTTACACGCGGGCAAACATAAAAACTTTGTCCACCGCGATAATGTTCTCGAAGCAAAGCTTCACGCACAATCAAGCCGTCGAATGGTGTTACAAAAGTACGCACAGCAAGGCGATCAACGGGTGCAGTGGTGATCAATGACAATTCACGAACACCAGTCAAAGCCAATTGCAATGTGCGCGGAATAGGCGTTGCAGAAAGCGTCAACACATGAATATCGCCGCGTAATTCTTTGAGCTTCTCTTTGTGCTTAACACCGAAGCGCTGCTCCTCGTCAATCACCAGAAGACCAAGACGATCAAACTTCACTGAGTCAGCTAACAGTGCATGAGTGCCAATAACGATATCGAGCGTTCCGTCCGCAATACCCTTTCGGGTTTCGACAAGTTCCTTATTGCTCACCAAACGCGATGCTTGCGCAATTTTGACAGGCAAACCGCGGAACCGCTCCATGAAGGTTTTGTAGTGCTGACGCGCAAGTAGAGTGGTTGGAACAACCACCGCCACTTGGCGTCCTGCCATAGCCGCAACAAATGCGGCTCGCAAAGCCACCTCTGTTTTGCCAAAACCAACATCGCCGCAAACCAATCTATCCATGGGAGTACCCGATGCAAGATCGCCCAAAACAGCGTCAATTGCCGATAACTGATCTTCGGTTTCATCATAAGGGAAGCGAGCCTCGAACTCTCCATATACGCCCTCTGGCGTTGTCATAGGCGGCGTGGTTAAAAGCGCTCGCTCAGCAGCAATGCGGATCAGTTGCCCTGCGATCTCAAGCAATTGCTTCTTGAGTTTCGCCTTGCGCGATTGCCAGGCAACCCCGCCCAATTTATCGAGTTGAACCGTTGTATCTTCCGAACCATAGCGTGACAATAATTCGATGTTTTCAACAGGCAGGAATAATTTGTCATCGCCCGCATAATGCAATTCAAGGCAATCATGGGGAGCGCCCAATGCCTTAATGGTTTTGAGACCGATAAAACGACCAATACCATGATCCACATGAACCACGATATCGCCTTGTGAAAGACTGGCGACTTCAGAAATAAAGTCGCTGCCTTTTTTCTTGCGGCTACGACGCACAAGACGATCACCCAAAACATCCTGTTCAGCAATGATAGTGACACCATCAACGGTAAGGCCCTGCTCCAGCGGCACAGCACCCAGTGCAATGATGTTTTTGGGTAGTTGATCGAATTTTGCGAAACTCTCGACCATACGCAATTCCGGCAATCCATGATCATTCAAGACCTTTTGCATCCGGTCAGCGGATCCATCAGTCCATGAGGCAACCAAAACCATTTGGCCACGCTTTTGTTCACTATTGATATGCTCAACCAGTGCATCAAAAACATTTGTTCCCGCAGAACGCTCAGGGGCAAATGTGCGTCCTGGGCGTCCACCCATATCAAGGACAGCGCGCGCGGCAGTATCAGGCGTTTGGAATGGCGAGACTTGCGTCAGCGCAGAAACACGATCACCGGCTTCTTCAGCGGTTAAATACAGAAACTGCGGGGGTAACGGCTTGTAAGGTGCACCGTTTTCCAGTAACATACTCATTGCTTCTTCACGTGATTTAAAATGATCAGCAACCTGATCAAGGCGAACCGTGATTGCTTCACTGACCGCTTGGTCTGCTATCACATGCAAATTAGTAAAATAGTCAAAAACAGTATCCAGCTTTTCGTAGAATAATGGCAACCAGTGTTCAGTTCCGGCAAAGCGCCGACCTTCACTTACAGCCTGATACAACGCATCGTCGCGGGTAGCGGCACCAAATCGGCTGATATAGCCTTTTCGAAAACGACTAATCGACGCCTCATCGAAGGTCACTTCACTCATTGGCGTCAGTGAAAACGACTTGAGTTGGCCTGTAGTCCGCTGATCGGCGAGATCAAAACTGCGGATGTATTCCAGCGTATCTCCAAAAAAATCCAATCTTACTGGCTGTTGCGTTCCAGGAGCATACAAATCCAAAATACCACCTCGGACTGCAAACTCGCCACGATCACGCACGGTGACGGTTCGCTCAAATCCGTTGACACCCATCCAGAGCAACAGATCATCCATTTTGGCAACGCCACCCGGTTTGAAATGCAACGCCTGCTTGGCGATCACGTCTTTGGGAACACAGCGTTGAACCAAGGCATTGCCCGTTGTGATAACAATAAATGGAGTTTCGTCGTTGGGCGCATTGGCAAGGCGCCCCAGAGTATTGATGCGTTTGGCCGTTACACTGTTAGAGGGCGAAACTCGGTCATACGGCAAGCAGTCCCAAGCGGGTAATTCCAAGACTTCCAGAAATGGCGCATAAAACGCCAGCGCTGAAATCAATTCCGGAATTTTCTGCCCGTCAGCGGCAACATAAACAAGGCCACGATGAGAGTTATCATCGCTCGCAAGTTTGCCCAATAGCGCAGGCAGCAAACCGTCGGGAACTCCCGTAAAGGTTAGCGCGCGATCATTTTCTGAGATAAGCTTGGCTAGATTTTCTTTAAATAACATGGGATTAGCTGCGGGCATTCTTGGTGGTAAAGATCAGGATTTTGTCAAACATTACCTTATCAATATGGTCTGGATATTTCACCTCGCCTGTAAACCAGCTCAACAAATCACGGTCCATTTCATCCATGATCACCTCGAACGCGTTTAGCTCGTCGGGAGACATTCTCATTACATGCTCATCAGCATATCTGCCAAGGATTATGTCCATTTCCTTGATTCCGCGATGATTAGAACGATAGATCATTTGTTTACGGCGATTTTGATCAGTCACAATAAATTCCATAAGGTAAGATCGAAATAATAAATGGGGATGCCAAAAAGTTAGCATTTCAATTATTAAGCGTGAAACACGCATTGCTTTTGGGTTACATAGACCAAATGATCAAAATCGCCATATGTAAAACCACAAACGGAACAATTTTGTTTTTGATGTTATGAGACCAGACCTGCTCAATCCCCTATTTAGTTCTGTATCCAGCTTGGAGGGCGTTGGCCCAAAACTGGAAAAAGCCATGACGAAACTCTTTCGCGGGTCTGAAAAAGCAGATCCAGCACAATTGCGGGATCTTTTGTTTCATATTCCGTTTTCGGTCATCGATAGACGTAGACAACCGGGCATAGCCGCCTCTCCTGAAGGCGTTATCGTAACCTTGAAAGTATGGGTAGACCGCCACCAACCTTCCCCACGTGGCAATCGCAGAGTGCCTTACCGCGTGTTTGTCCATGATGAGACAGGCGAACTGGCTTTGGTCTTTTTCAGCGTACATACAGATTATCTCAATAAAACACTGCCCGTGGGCGAAACCAGATATGTATCCGGTAAGGTCGAATGGTTTAACGGCAGGCCAAATATGGTCCACCCAGATCACATTGTTGATGAGGCTGGCTTTGCCGAAATGCCCCTTGTCGAAGGCATTTATCCCGGTACCGCGGGTCTTGCGCAAAAGACCCTGCAAAAGAGCATTCGTATAGCCTTGACCAAGCTGCCGGAATTGCCGGAATGGACCGATCCACAATTACTGACTCGTGAAAACTGGACCGGATTTCGCGAAGCCCTTTTAAAGTTGCATAATCCGCGCGATGCGCGGGATCTTGATCCGGCAGCAAATCATCGTCGTCGTCTTGCCCATGACGAATTTTTGGCTGGGCAACTTGCTTTGGCACTTACGCGCGAACGCATGCGAAAAATTGGCGGCATCGCCTGGCAGTTTGATAATAGGCTATCTCAAAAAATACTGACAAATTTTCGCTATCCTTTGACCGGTAGTCAGGAACAGGCAGTAAAAGAGATACGCCTGGACCTCGCAAAACCAGAACGTATGCTGCGCCTGCTTCAGGGGGATGTTGGCTCCGGCAAAACCATCGTTGCATTACTAGCGGCCGCAAGCGTCATCGAAGGCGGTGCCCAAGCCGCCATCATGGCTCCAACAGAAATTCTTGCCCGACAGCATTTTGCAACCATAGCCCCCCTTTGCGAAGGAACTGGCGTCAATGCTGCAATATTAACGGGACGTGAGAAAGGGAAAATCCGAGAGGATATTCTGGCGCGATTAGCAAGCGGTGACATCCACATCCTCATTGGTACTCACGCACTTTTCCAAGGCCCAGTGAATTTTCAAAGCCTTGGCATTGCTGTCATCGACGAGCAACACCGTTTCGGCGTCCACCAACGTCTTGCCCTCGGGGATAAAGCGCCCCACTCTGACGTGTTGGTGATGACCGCAACGCCTATCCCGCGCACATTGGTGATGACCTATTACGGCGATATGGACGTGTCACAACTGCCCGATAAACCGATTGGCAGAAAACCTATTGCGACCAGCGCACTTCCGCTCGATCGATTGACCGACCTTACTGCGCGCATAGGAAAAGCGGTTGATGAAGGGCAAAAAGTCTATTGGGTTTGTCCGCTGGTTGAAGAAAGCGACGAAGTCGAGGCTGTTTCTGCCGAAGAGCGGTTTGCTTATCTACAAAAACAATTTGGTGATAAAGTTGGCCTAGTTCACGGGCGCTTGAGTGGCCCAGAAAAAGAAGCTGCCATGGAACGTTTTCGCTCTGGTGAGACACGCATTCTAGTAGCGACAACTGTGATTGAAGTTGGCGTTGATGTGCCCGACGCCACCATTATCATTATCGAACATGCAGAGCGGTTTGGCTTAGCGCAAATGCACCAATTGCGCGGCCGTGTGGGAAGAAGCGACAAAGCATCCCACTGCATCCTGCTTTATAAATCGCCCCTTGGCGAAATTGCAGAGGCACGTCTTAAAATTATGCGCGAGACAAATGATGGATTTCGTATTGCCGAAGAAGATTTGAAATTACGCGGCGAAGGCGAAGTATTGGGAACCCGCCAATCGGGCGCAACGGGGTTTAACCTTGCCAGTGCAGAATATCACGCCGATGTTTTGGAGGTAGCGCGAAAAAGCGCCAAACTCATTATGTCCACAAATCCAAAACTGGAAGGCGAACAAGGCGATGCTTTGCGCGTATTGCTTTATTTGTTCGGTCAAGATCAAGCGATACGCTTGATACGCAGTGGGTGAAAATACTTTCAAATAAACCGCGATGGTGAAAACGCTGAAAGATTCTCGTTACTAACCTCTCCAGAAACCATTGCCGCAACCATTCTACCAATGGCAGGCGCCATGCCCAAAAGCTGCGATGATAACAGGGTCTAAAACGACTTCTTCATTGTGTTACAAGGCCGAGTCGTTCAATTGATATCTCCTTAAAGGCTCTTTTCACGAGAGCATAAAGCTTTATTATCCCTTTTCTTGGGCATCTTTGCCTTGCGCCTGATCGGCTAGCTTTTGCAACTCTTTCTGACGTTCATCGGGCACCACAAGCCCCGCGGAGATCACCAGTTTGGCGGCATCTTCAACACCAATGTCCAAAATGATCACGTCTTCTTTTGGAACAAACAATAGAAAGCCGGAAGTAGGGTTCGGGGTTGTTGGCAAAAAGATACTCAAGGTTTCTTTGCCTTTAGCCTTTAAAATATCATCGACTTCGCCCTTGGTTTCTGTCGCAACAAAAACGATGGCCCAAAGACCTTTGCGTGGATACTCCAGCAAGCCAACCTGTTCAAAAGAACCAGACTGATCAGACAAAACAGTTTGAAAAATCTGCTTCAGGCCGCTGTAAAGATTGCGAACAACCGGCATTCTTCCAACAATCCGCTCGCCCAAAGACACAATGCTCTTGCCAATAAAGTTGGCTGTCAAAAATCCAACAATAGTAATGATGAAAAGCGCAATGAGAAGGCCAAAACCTGGCACATGGAACGACAGATAATTATCTGGGTTATAAATCTCAGGAATATACGGAATAATCCAGCTATCCACCCATTCGATCAGTGTCCAGATCAAATAGATCGTTATCACCAGCGGCGCGGTGATGATGAAACCCGTTAGGAAATAGGTGCGTAACTTATGCATGGATGAATGCTAATGCCCGATAAATGTGAAGCGCAGAATATTCAGCGCCTCTTCATCCACTCATATAGTACAGAAATATTTCTATTTCTATTCAACCGTAACCGATTTTGCGAGATTTCGTGGCTGGTCAACATCTGTACCCATAGCGAGCGCAGTATGATAAGCCAACAACTGAATTGGGACAGCATAAACAATCGGTGTCAATATTTCCGGCATATTGGGCATAACCACAATATGCTCTGCATCAATGGAAGCTTGCGCAGCGCCCTTTTCATCCGTGATTAAAATAATGCGACCACCACGCGCGGCCACTTCCTGCATATTGGAAACCGTTTTTTCAAAAATTCGGTCATAAGGCGCAATAACCACGACCGGCATTTTCTCATCTATCAAAGCTATCGGACCGTGTTTCAATTCGCCAGCGGCATAACCTTCCGCATGGATATAGGAAATCTCTTTAAGTTTAAGAGCTCCTTCCATCGCCAACGGGAAATTGGTGTCACGACCAAGATAAAGCACATGATCAACTTTGGCCAAGTCATGAGCAATCTTCTCAATCTGGCTTTCAAGTTTCAACGCCTTGTTCACAAAGCGCGGTGCTTCCGTCAAATCACGGATTAAGCGGTTTTCGTCTTCTTTGCTTAATGTACCTTTGGCCCTTCCTAGCGCGATTGCCAAGGAAGCAAGAACGGAAAGCTGACAGGTGAACGCTTTGGTCGATGCAACACCGATTTCCGGTCCCGCAAGAGTTTGGAATATCACATCAGATTCGCGTGCTATGGTCGATTCAGCAACATTCACAACAGCACCAATATGTTGCCCATTTTCTTTGCAATAGCGAAGCGAGGCGAGCGTGTCTGCTGTCTCACCAGACTGGGAGATAAACAACGACAACCCACCCTTTTGCAAAGGCATTTCACGATAGCGGAACTCAGATGCAATATCGATATCCACTGGGACACGAGCATAGCGTTCAAACCAATATTTAGATACCAGACCAGCTAGATAGGCCGTTCCGCAAGCAGATATTGAAATGCGATCAACTGTAGAAAGATCAAACGGTAGATTTTCACCAATGCGCGCTTCGCAGGTTCCAAAATCAAGATAATGAGAAAGAGTGTGAGAAATAACTTCTGACTGCTCATAGATCTCTTTGATCATGAAATGGCGATGATTGCCTTTGTCGACCATCAAAGACGAGCCAACAGAGCGCTGTAAAACACGTTTCACGGACTTGCCTGACGGATCGAAAATTTCGACGCCGCCACGTCTCAAGACGCACCAATCCCCGTCTTCCAGATAGGTGATTTGGTTGGTGAATGGCGCAAGGGCAATGGCATCAGAGCCGATATACATTTCACCATCGCCATGACCAACGGCCAATGGC
>Ga0208544_10000244_pt1 | contig 44904 bp, 46 predicted proteins | sample DEB08_DNA_9_FD_184526 | JGI IMG/M metagenome (GOLD analysis project Ga0208544, IMG submission 184526) | Aqueous microbial communities from the Delaware River and Bay under freshwater to marine salinity gradient to study organic matter... | ecosystem: Environmental > Aquatic > Marine > Coastal ... | reverse complement strand
CGTGTGGAAACTGGGGACAACTCAAACTTTGTGGGTGATCTATGCGTGTCGGTTTACGGTGGGGTTGTGGATATTTAGGACGAATCTGTGGAGCAATGTGGATAACTCTCGGATATTTTTCATTTTCCCACAGATGAGTGAGGGTTTATCCACAGAAAGTGGAAATTTCATGAGGCGAGTTGCGCTTTATCCACAGTCCGTCCACAAGTGGGGATAGTTGAATGTTTTGTCGCATCAGAAGGGTTATCAACATGTTTGTCCACAGTGTTTATCCACACCTGTTGATAATGTGGGGATTAAAAGCATCAATGTGACGTGTGTTATGTAATGGGAATAACGTTTACAGGATTTACATCGGTCGCGGCTGGGATTTTATCCTGCTGGTGAGATCTGTTACCTGGTTGTAAAGGGTACGTTTTTCCGCCATTAGTTCTCGAATTTTACGATCAGCGTGCATCACTGTTGTGTGATCGCGTCCGCCAAAGGCTTGCCCAATTTTTGGCAGGGACAGATCGGTGAGCTCACGACATAAATACATAGAGATTTGACGTGCAGTAACCAAGGTACGACTACGACTAGCACCACAGAGTTCTTCGATACTCACCCCGAAGTAGGAAGCGCAAGCCCCCATGATTTGGGCGGCGGTAATTTCAGGACCAACATCCGAGGGGAGCAGGTCTTTGAGAACTGCTTCAGTGATAGCCAAGTCAACAGGTTGTTGATTCAAGGAGGCAAATGCAGTCACCCGAATAAGGGCGCCTTCAAGTTCCCGAATATTGGTTGAGATCTTGGAGGCAATATATTCCAAGACCTCAGGAGGAGCGATCAATCTTTCTTGGGTGCTCTTTTTGCGAAGAATTGCAATACGGGTCTCTAAGTCGGGTGGCTGCACGTCAGTGATCAAGCCCCACTCGAATCGTGAGCGCATGCGATCTTCGAAGTCAGGTAACTGTTTTGGTGGCAGGTCACTCGTGATCACGATTTGTTTATTTGCATTGTGCAAAGTGTTAAAGGTATGAAAAAACTCTTCCTGTGTCTGGACTTTTCCACTCAGGAACTGAATATCATCGACGAGCAATACGTCAATATCCCGGTAGCGGCGCTGAAAATTAGCGGCCTTGTCGTCACGGATACTGTTGATGAATTCATTGGTGAATTCCTCGGAACTGATGTACCGAACATGGGTTCCTTTGAACAAGGATTTTGTGTAGTGCCCAATAGCGTGGAGTAGATGGGTTTTTCCTAGCCCTGATCCACCATAAATAAACAGCGGGTTGTAGGACTTCGCTGGTTGTTCGGCCACGGCGACAGCGGCAGCATGGGCGAACCGGTTACTTGTTCCAATGACGAAAGTATCAAATGTGTATTTGTTGTTCAGGCGCCCGAACTCTTCTTTGTTACTGGGTGAACCCATTCCAGGTCGGTCAAAATTTCCCTCACGGATATTGCCATGGACCGGTTCACTTACCGGTGAATCATCCGCATACGTTGAATCGGCCACTTCATCGGTTAAGTCCTCATCAATGGTGGGTGCAATTGAGGGGTCAACGGTTACCGCTAGGCGAATATCGCGTCCTAAAATTGCACTGAGTGCACTACTCACCAATGGACGCAGTCGAGTCTCAAGGACATCTTTTGTGAATTCATTCGGGGCAGCGATCAAAACTGTGTCTTCAACGAGGCCCAATGGTTGAGTCAAGGAGACAAAAGCTTTTTGTTGGGGGCTGAGTGTTCCGTCAGAGAGGGAATTCAGAGCCGCATTCCACATGGCTGTCAGTTCGTTATCCCCAGCCATTTGACCTCAACAATCGTAAATTTCGTAAATTTATCCACATGCTTATCCACAGGTGTGGACGACCGGCGTAATGCTACAACCTTCGGGCGCGCTTTGACAAGGTGAATTCTTAATTTATGCGTGTCACTACGAAAGATTTCCGTTTACGATGCTAGGCATTGTGTAAATCACATGATGTTTACGGGGGTTGGGTTTGACCCAGCGGGGGCCATGGCGTAACCTTCGGGGGCTAATCACTCTGGTAACAGAGTAGAAGTAACATCACAAGGAGAATCATGAAGCGCACCTTCCAGCCCAATACTCGCCGCAGGGCAAAGACCCACGGTTTTCGGCTGCGCATGAGCACTCGCGCTGGCCGCAGCATCCTTGCTGCTCGCCGTGGCAAAGGCCGCACCCGCCTCTCAGCTTAAGGTTATTTGCGTCCTCCATTGGCTTTCCAGCCTCGGTAACTCGGATTGACGCCTAGGTAAAGGTTGATCATGCTGGCAGCCCAGCACCGTATGCGGAAATCACGGGATTTTCAGTCTGTGCGTCGTAATGGAAAAAAAGTCCTCACGCCAGGCTTAGTTATTCACATTTACCCCGGAATGTATGGCGGTACGCCAACCCGTGTTGGCCTGACAGTGGGTAAAGACTGTGGGAATGCAGTTCAACGGCACCGGGCTAGTCGCCGAATCAGGGCTGCAATGAGGCCCGTTGTACAGCGTCTACCCGTGGGAACTGGATTAGTTGTTAAGTCACTCCCCCAGATTCACGAAGTGTCTCTGGATGCTGACGTGATCACTCAGGCGCTTTTGTTAAAGGTAAACCGATGAACTTGCTGAGGAATCTGGGCAATGGGGCCCTTTGGGCTTGGGATCACACGATCGGCTGGGTCGTGCGACTGGTGTTTCTGGCCCTGATCCGGCTCTACCAATTGCTTATTTCGCCGCTTCTTCCACCCAGTTGTCGTTTCTATCCAAGTTGCTCGGCGTACGCTTTGGGGAGTATCCGTGTTCACGGATCAGCCAAGGGCTTAGCCTTAGCCACGGTTCGCTTAATACGGTGCAACCCTTGGAATGGTGGAGGCTTGAATCCAGTGCCCGAAAAAGGGCGCTGGGTATCGGATATTTATCCGGATGGTCGCCCACGAATAAGCACGGACGGAGAACATGTTCATTCTTGATTGGCTTCGTACTGGAGTCAGCTGGGTCCTAGTTCAGTTCCATACTTTGCTGAGCAATTTTATGGATCCCAGTAGTGGTTGGACCTGGGCATTCTCCATTGTCGGTCTCGTGATCGTGATTCGTATTTTGCTTATTCCGCTGTTTGTCAAGCAAATTAAGGCGCAACGGAACCTTCAAATTATTCAACCGCAAATGAAGGAAATCCAAAAGAAATACGCTGGGGATAAAGAGCGCCAGTCAAAAGAAATGATGAAGCTATACAAGGAGACAGGTACTAATCCACTGGCTTCGTGTTTACCTATTTTGCTGCAGGCACCAATATTTTTCGCACTCTTCAGTGTTCTTCAGGGTATTGCAATGTTGCGACCTGAAGGTGTTTTCAATTGGGACAAGTACGCACCGCTACTTATTAATGCACATGATGCATCCATTTGGGGTGTCCCACTTTATGGAACTTTCCTCAACGCGGATGAAGTGGCAGTCGATGGTTTCAGTCCAACAGCAACCAAGATTCTTGCAAGTGTTCTTATCGTTTTAATGAGTGGGACAACCTTCCTTACCCAACGTCAGTTGATCGTGAAGAACACCGCACCGGGTAACCCCATGGTTCGTCAGCAAAAAATTCTGCTGTACGTGTTCCCGATTGTTTTCGCTGTCGGTGGTATCAACTTCCCGATCGGTGTTTTGATTTACTGGTTCACTACTAACTTGTGGACCATGGGACAACAGTTCTGGGTAATCCGTAATAACCCCCAGCCCGGAACTCCGGCTTTTGAAGCACTGGAGTCCCGTAAGAATGCAAAGCTTGCCCGTAAAGGTGGCGTTGTCACAGACGTGGAAGTTACCGACATAGTGTCGGTAACCCCGGAACGGGTCCAACCAAAACGAACATCAAAGAGCAAAAGAAGTCCTAACAAAAAGAAAAGCTAACCTGTGGGTCAAAAATTGACCGTTAAACCAACTAACTTTAGGTAGAGAGCGAGTACGTCCGTGAGTGAAGTAACTGCAAATGACGCAAAGCAACTGGATCAAGAGGGCGATGTAGCCGCCGACTACTTGGAAGGCCTACTCGATATCTGCGATCTTGACGGGGATATTGATATTGAGGTCGATGGCAGTCGGGCTCGCGTATCCATTGTTGAGGTAGAAAAAGGTGAGTTGTCGCACTTAATCGGTGACGATGGTGAGGTACTTCAATCACTTCAGGAACTCTCCCGCTTGGCTGCTGCCAGAGAGACTGGCGAGCGCTCACGCCTCATGCTGGACATCGCCGGGTACCGGGGTAAGCAAAAAGTCATTCTCGAAGAGGCCGCAAAGACTGCCTGCGCCGAAGCGGAGCGCACGTCAGCCCCGGTTCGCATGGCACCAATGAATCCTTATGAGCGCAAGGTTGTTCACGACATTGTGGGAACCCTTGGTCTGGCCAGTGAATCCGAAGGTGATGAACCCAATCGCCGAGTGGTTATCCGGGTTTCCTAACCTATGGTTTCCCGTGAAACATCGGGCGAATTACCCCCTTGGCTCAGCCCGTTCAAAGAGGAACTAGAGCGATACCAAGCCATTTTGGCGGGACCTGGACTGGATCGTGGCCTCATGGGACCACGGGAAATGCCTCGGTTATGGGATCGTCATATTCTCAATTGCGCCGTGGTCGCTGAGCCCAAAATCGGCCTTATTCCACAAGGTGCCCTCGTGGCTGACGTCGGGTCAGGGGCTGGTCTCCCCGGTTTAGTCTGGGCGATTACCCGACCAGATTTGACCATGATTCTGGTTGAGCCACTATTACGCCGAGCTACATTTCTGACCGAAGCCGTCATTGATCTTGGGCTAACCGGTCGAGTCACCGTTCTCCGAGCCCGCGCCGAGAAGGTGATAGCCACCCCCAATTGGACCGGGGTTGACATTGTGACCGCGCGGGCGGTGGCCCCAATGGAACGATTATTGGGCTGGACCATGCCTTTATTGAAACCTGTTGGTGACCTAATCGCACTTAAAGGCTCGAGTGCTCAAGGTGAAATTGACGCCGCAACCCAGGCAATTAGTCAATACGGAATCACAGAAATTTCCGTACTGACCTGCGGGGCTGGCGTTGTGGAACCGGAAACCACCGTGGTGCGAGCCCGGCGAATGGGTGCCTGAGTAAATAGGACACAATAGCGGGGTGCCACAGCAACCTGATCCAACAAAAAAACCCTCAGGCCTTGGTTGGCCGGTCAATGTTTCACGGGAAACATTAGATGTGAAAACAAGTGAAATCGGCAAAAAAGTCGGTCTTGGGTGGCCCACGTGAGCCGGATAATCACGATCGCCAATCAAAAAGGTGGAGTAGGTAAAACCACGACAACTGTAAATATCGCTGCCGCTATGGCTCAGGCCGGCAAAAATGTGCTCGTTGTTGACATGGATCCACAAGGAAATGCGACCACTGCTTTGGGAATTGATCATTCTGAGGGCACCCCAGGGATCTACGACGTTTTGATGGGGGAGAGTTCCTTAGCAGACGTGATTAACCCCTGCCCAGATATTGCCAACCTATTCGGGGTAGCGGCAACAATTGATTTAGCCGGCGCCGAAGTGGAGTTGGTGTCCACCCCAAATCGAGAACATCGATTACGCGAAGAGATTGACATTCTGCTGGGCAACCACGATTTTGATTACATATTCTTGGACTGCCCGCCCAGCCTTGGATTACTTACACTCAATGGCTTGGTTGCGGCCCGTGAAGTACTCCTACCCATTCAATGTGAGTACTACGCACTAGAAGGTCTCTCCCAGCTGTTAAAGACAGTCGACATGATAAAAGCCCACCTCAACCCAGACCTGGAAGTCACCGCAATTATTTTGACGATGTATGACGGTCGCACCCGTCTCGCCAGCCAGGTAGCGGACGAAGTGCGTAGCCACTTTGGGGCTCGAGTTTTGGACACGATCATTCCCCGCAATGTTCGAGTTTCCGAGGCACCTTCCTATGGCCAAACAGTCATAACCTACGACCCCAATTCTTCAGGCGCCATCTCCTACCGGGAAGCAGCGGCCCAACTCGACGCCATTATTGTATAATCCACAACTTATCAACAGGTTATCCACATATAGGAGTAATTATGGCAGCAGCACCACGTGGACTGGGTAAAGGTCTTGGCGCACTGATTCCTACCGGAGCACCGACACCCAAACCAAGTGCTCCAGCGAAACCCTCAATGGGGGAAGCGTCGGAATCCACCCAAACAACAGCAGACTCGCAAGGCGTCGTCAGCTACCTTGAGATCCCGATCGATTCCATTACACCCAATCCTGCACAGCCCAGGACTGTTTTCGATGAAGAAGCCCTCGACGAACTCGTATTTTCCATCACAACAATCGGGCTGTTACAACCAATCGTGGTGCGAGTATCACAAGGCGGTTCCTATGAACTTGTAGCCGGCGAGCGCCGACTACGAGCCAGCAAACTAGCGGGCGTTAAAAACATCCCGGCAATTATTCGCAATACTGAAGACTCGAACATGTTGCGTGATGCGTTACTAGAAAATTTACACAGGTCCAACCTCAATGCACTGGAAGAAGCTGCCGCGTACTCGCAAATGTTGTCGGACTTTGATTGCACCCAAGACGAATTAGCCAAACGTATTGGTCGTTCCCGCCCACAGGTAACAAACACAATCAGGTTGTTGAAGCTTCCGACAAGTGTGCAACAGAAAGTCGCAGCGGGAGTCCTTAGCGCTGGTCATGCACGCGCATTACTGAGTTTAGCTTCACCCGAGGCGATGGATCAGATGGCATCACGCATTGTGAAAGAGGGTTTGAGTGTTCGCAGTGTCGAGGAAATCATTGCAATAACGGTGCCAAAGAAAAAGTCTTCCGGCAAAGCCAGTAAGAAAAAAGGCCGCTCTGAAGAGCTCGAAGAGGCTATTCGGGTTCTCAATGAACGGATTGCAGAGGCAACGGATACCCGCGTCAAGTTTGATGGCTTCGCCAAGAAGAACTCACAGGGAAAAATTGTTATTGAATGCGCTGATATCTCCGATGCACGCCGAATCGCAGAATTACTGGATCCCAGCTAGTTAGCGCGAGCAAATGCGTGTGTTACCAGTTCGGCAAATACGCCCCCGACACTAAGTCCGGCCGCTTCAATTGCTTGAGGGACAAGTGAAGTCTCCGTCATGCCGGGCGCGATATTCACTTCCAAGAACCAAATGACTCCGTTGGAGTCAACAATCAGGTCGGTGCGTGAAATGTCACGCAACCCAAGGGATTTATGTACAGTCACCGCGTAGTCACACACCCGGTCAATGACCTCGGAACTCAGCCGCGAGGGTACAAAAAACTCGGTGGCACCCGCGGTGTAACGTGCATTAAAGTCATAAACCCCACTCAACGGGACAATCTCAACCGGAGGCAATGCGGTGATTTTTCCACCAACCTCAATAACAGTCACGGCAAGTTCGGTTCCACTGACGGCGCGCTGCAACATGACTCGATCGCCATAACCAAAAGCGTCAACGAGAGCAGGAGCTATCTGCTCAGCTTCGGTGCATAAACGAACACCCAAGGCGGAGCCCCCGCTAATCGGTTTTACAACAAGAGGTAACTGGATACCGGCAATAACAGTGGCCAAGATCCGCGGGGCGCCCATCTCACGAAAGAAACTGTGAGGGAAAGCAACAAATTTTGGCGCACTGCCATCGGGAACCAACCCCGCTGCCACACCATTATCAAATGATCGAGCAGCACTTGCAGCGCTACTGCCAACGAATGGAATCCCCTTTAGTTCCAGCATGGACCGCAGGGTTCCATCTTCTCCGATTGCTCCGTGAATCAAAGGGACAACAACGTCGAATGACTGGGTACCTGAGGCATGCCCAAGTGAATCAAGGAACTCACCATTGAGGTCGACTTCGACAATCTCGGCATCAGGCATTGACTCCCGCAGTGCTTCCGCCACCCGTCGACCGGAGCGCAGCGACACATCACGCTCAGCATTGAGACCACCAGAAAGGATTGCTATACGCATGTGTTCCTTAGGCTAAATCAGATTAAATCTGAATTGGGGTTAAGAGCGGGATGGGCGTTCCCGTGTGTTTCATCGGCGGTATTTACCCCGAAAGTATTCACAAGATCAAGCTCAGCTTCAATCACTCCGGCGAGGCGGCGAACTCCCTCTTCAATTCGAGAAGGCTCGGGGTAACAATAGGAGAGTCGTAGATTGTGGACACCTTGGCCGTCGGCATAAAAACCGGTTCCGGGAACGTAGGCAACCAGTGAACTGATCGCGCGCGGCAACATTGTGGTCGCATTGAGTTGATTGGGGAGGGTCACCCACGAGTAGAAACCACCTTTAGGAATGGTCCAGGTGGTCCCCGCAGGCATTAAGGCTTGCATTGACTGAAGGAGGGAGTCACGCCGTTCTCGATACAACTCCTGGAAGACTTTTATCTGCTGTTGCCACGGCTGCTCAGCTAAATAGCGAGAGACGGTTAACTGTGAAAAGTTACTGGGGCATAGTGTTGCAGCTTCAGCTGCGAGGACTAATTTTTCTCGAACACCGTGGGGGGCAATCACCCAACCAACCCGTAAACCTGACGCAATTATTTTGGAGAAAGACCCTAAATAAATAACACCCTGGTCATCAAGGGAGCGAATTGCCAGTGGTGGTTCACCTTCAAAGCCGAGGAGCCCATAGGGATCATCTTCAAGAATTGGCACATTGAATTCTTGAGCAATTGCCAAGACTTCCTTGCGGCGTTCGAAGCCTTGGCTTAGTCCTGCTGGATTGTGAAATGAAGGGATTGTGTAAATAAATTTGACCGGTGAATGATTTGTTCGCGCGGTAAGTAACGCCTCACGCAAGGCTTGAGGATCTAAACCTTGGGGGTCCATTGCAACGTGAACAACATTGCACTGGTAGGTGCGGAAAACTCCGAGAGCACCAACATACGAAGGTGATTCAACCAGCACCGTGTCCCCAGGATCACAAAAAATCTTGGTAACTAAGTCAAGTCCCATCTGCGAACCAGCCGTGACAATAACGTCATCGGGGTGAGAGCGAACACCGACAAGGCCGGAAATCTCGAGGATCTGCTCCCGCAGTGTTTGATCACCTTGACCCGAGCCGTATTGCAAAGCCACAGCACCTTGTTCACGGACCACACGCGCGGCAATCTCGGCAAAACGGTCTGAGTCAAGTGCGGAAACGAAGGGCATGCCGCCAGCAAGGGAAACAACCTCAGGTCGGGAAGCAACAGAGAACAGTGCACGAATGGCTGAGGCGGTTAAACCTTGAGCCCGCTGGGCGTAGGAATCAACCCACGGATCCATTCGATTACCAGCCATACGCCTCAGCGTAGTGCGTAAATGGGCTGTGGGATGAAGCAGGAGTTACCCGTGTTACTGGACGGTATGTCTGAGGTGAGTTGAGCAATAAATAACACGTATGTAGTTTGTCCCCAGTTGGGGAAAGGCTGTGTATAAGCCTGAAAACCCTCATAACTTTTCCACAGTTTGTGTGGGATTTAGTAACAGATGTGATTAGTGGGACGGGAATTACTTCCAGCGAGTCGCGAGCCCAAAGCCAACCATGATGAAGGCGAATCCAATACCCACGTTGACCAATGCGTTGAGGTCCCCACCAATGCTGTTCATTCCGGGTATGTCGGGTCCAGCAATGTAGAAAACCACCAGATAGGTCAAACCAATGACAAATGAGGCAACCATGGTGGGTGCAAGCCAGGCTGGGGATCCAAGACGGGCTACTTTACGCTCACCCATCTTTTGCTCGGGCGTAAATGAGTACTTCTTACGTCGTTTGGACTCTGGCACCGGACTCTCCCTAAGGTTTATTCACATTCACTTGAATCATTTGAGATTAATCACTTGACGTGATCACTTTCTCAACCGTAACCATACCCTGCCATACTTCTGCGCGTGAGCATGCCGCGAATCCTCGTGATCGATAATTACGACTCTTTCGTGTTCAATCTCGTCCAATATTTAGCCCAGCTAGGTGCCGATGTCACGGTAAAACGCAATCAGGATGTCACGCTAGAAGAAGCGATTTCCTATGACGGAATCTTGATTTCACCCGGTCCCGGAACCCCGCAGGATGCCGGCATGTGTTTGGAGATTGTGCAGGAAACAAATGGCGCGGTGCCCATTTTCGGCGTGTGCCTTGGACACCAGGTAATCGCTGAAGCTTTTGGTGGCGTGATCAGTCGAGCCCCCGAACTCCTACACGGAAAAACTTCACAGATTTCCCACACAGGGAAAAGTGTCATGAGCACACTGCCAGACAATTTTACGGCCACGCGTTACCACTCATTAGCCCTAGACCCAGAAACAGTTCCCAAGACGCTCATCGTTACAGCCGTTTCGGAAACAGGCGTGATTATGGGACTTAAGCACGCATCTTTACCGATTGAAGGTGTGCAATTCCATCCGGAATCGGTGCTCACCGAAGGTGGTCACGAAATGCTTGCCAACTGGTTAACCGAATGCGGTTTCCCAGGAGCACTCGAGAAACTAGCGAGCATCCCACAGGTGACAATCACCTCACGCCCGTAAGCACAACCATTCCCGATTGTGCTCGCGACAAGAATTCCGTGATGTGACTTACGGGGCTGCCGTAGCAGTGGGAACGGGAACATCTGTTGGTTCGGGAACGGGAACATCTGTTGGTTCGGGAACGGGAACATCTGTTGGTGTTGGTTCAGGCGTTGGCGTTGGTGTTGGTGTTGGTTCCGGAGCTGCAATCGCAACTGTGATTGTCACTAACGAACCACGAGCCAATTGAGTCCCCGGTTGAGGTGATTGAGCCAAGACTTGTCCAGGGGATGAAATTGACGACTCTTGCGGCACAACTTGGACCTCAAAACCGGCTTGAGCCAAGTCACTCCTAGCTTGCGCCTCAGTTAGGCCCGTGACATCAGGCACTTCAACTAAACCGGATGACACCACAATGTCAACAGAGCTACCTGCAGCTACTTGAGTGCCCTCACCCGGATTTTGTTCAAGTACGTAACCACTGGGTTGATTCGAGTCACTTTCAGTGATGGCACCGAGGACCAAACCGAAATCAGAAAGAGCTATTCGGACGTCGTCAAGTGTTGTTAGTCCCACAAGTTGCGGAACAGTTGACTGCTCACGTCCGGTTGAGACGGTTACATTCACCGCTTGCCCTTGCTCGATTCCTTCACCGGCTGCAGGTTGCTGAGCGATGATTGTTCCCTCAGGTCGCTCAGAAATCTCTGGTGTTTGTGCGCCAATCCGCAATTCGTACTCGGCTAATGTTTCAGCAGCCTGCTCAATGGTTAGGCCATCAAGGCTTGGGACCGTGACAACATTGCCGCCGTCACTTCCCACCAAGAACCGGCCAATAACAACCGCACCAATGATTGCCGCAGTGATTGCAATAAGTGAAAGGACCCAGAACACTGCACTACTGCGACCTTTACGGCCACTTCCGGCAACTTGTCGGTTTTCACTGCTAATTCCTGATGCATCAAGGGGTGTCATCATGGCCGTTTGGTCGGCAACAATCGTTGGTACTGCTGCAGTTACCGGGGAACCAGCGATTGCCCGTTCCACGTCTGCCCGGAAATCACTAGCGCTCTGATAGCGGTCATCAGCGCGTTTTGCAAGTGCCCGCATAACAACTGCATCAATTTCAGGGGAAACACCAGGATCGATCGTGGAAGGGATTGCCGGCATTTCACTCACATGCTGATAGGCGATTGCCACAGCGGAGTCGCCGGTGAATGGCGCCTTGCCGGTGAGTAATTCAAAAAGAACAACACCGGTTGAATACAGGTCACTTCGTGCGTCAACAACTTCGCCACGCGCTTGTTCGGGAGAGAGATACTGAGCCGTACCCATCACAGCAGAGGCCGACGTCATGGTTGATGAAACGTCATTTATTGCACGCGCAATACCGAAGTCCATCACCTTGACATCACCGGTGCGCGTCAACATTACGTTTGCGGGCTTAATGTCACGGTGAACAATTCCGTGCCGGTGCGCGTAATCCAACGCGGACAAAATCCCGGCGGTAATTTCCAAGGCGCGTTCTGGCAAAAGTCGGCGACCACTGGCAACTATTTGCCGAAGGGTCATTCCGTCAACGAATTCCATAACAATGTAGGGAACAACTACGGCCGGCTCACCGTTGTCACCTTCAGGGGAGAGCGTGTCTTGACCGGTGTCATAAACAGCGACAATATTTGGGTGATTCAGTGAAGCAGCACTTTGTGCTTCGCGGCGGAATCGAGCTTGGAATGTTGGGTCCTTTGCGAGATCGGGGCGCAAAATTTTGATGGCAACGCGGCGTCCCAAGCGCAAGTCGCGGCCCTCATGGACTTCTGCCATGCCACCTCGACCGATTACGGCACCGATTTCGTACCGATCACCGAGCATGCGACCCGGTTCTTCTTCGCTCACGAGCCCTCCTCGCTATAAAATCATCGACCTAGATCATGTCACACTACGTGACCATTCCCAGTTATCGTCCCAAGACCGCTTTCATCACGGCTTTAGCAATCGGGGCCGCTAACCCATTTCCACTGATCTCGGCTGCGCCACTTTCCTCGATAACAACCGCGACCGCGACCTTAGGAGCCGCCGCCGGGGCGAATGAAACAAACCAGGCAACGGAGGGAGCGTCATTGCCGGTTTGGGCGGTGCCGGTCTTACCGGCGACCCGAACTCCAGGAATCTTGGCGTTGCTCCCCGTACCGTTCTCTACGACATTGACCAACATGTCGGTTAACGAGAGTGAGTTACTCGGTTTTAGGGCATCGGCAAATTGGCTTGGATCCGTTGTTTGTAAAATCGACAGATCCGGGCCGCGGATTTCCTGTACCAAATATGGATTCATCGTGCGACCACTGTTACCCACCGATGCCATCACCATCGCCATCTGTAATGCAGTAGCCCGAACATCAAACTGACCAATTGCCGAGAGGGCTGTTTGAGGTGCATCGGGATCCTGAGGGAATAGGGATGTGGCTGCCCGCAGAGGAATTTCAAATCCGTTATTGAATCCGAACGCTTCCGACTGGTCACGAAGTGCAGCCGCCCCGAGCTCGTTACCCAACCAAGCGAATGCGGTGTTACATGAAATAGCGAGTGCTTGCCGCAGGGTGACTTTCCCGTCTGGGCCGCATTCTTTACCCGTCCAATTGCGTAGTTCCTTGGTTGAATTAGGAAGTTGATACGTCTTGGGTCCGGGCAAAACCGAGTCAGCCGTAAAGCGACCCGATGCCAAAGCCGCAGCGGCAACAACAACTTTAAAAGTTGAACCGGGTGGATTAAGGGAAACAATTGGGCGGTTCAGTAATGGTTTATTCGGATCGGCTTCAAGGGCGTCGTAATAGGCACGGATGTCTGCAGGATCATGACTAGAAAGTCGATTAGGGTCAAATGAGGGCATCTGCACCGAGGCCAGTATTCGACCCGTTGCCGGTTCAATTGCAACAACCGCACCCCTCTTGCCTTTGAGGCCTTGATACGCAGCCCTCTGCGCTGCGGCATTAATGGTGGTTGTTACTGCACCACCAATAGGTTGCCGCCCTGACACCAGTTGTTGCACCCGATCCACCGCAAAAATATCGGCTTTACCGTTCAAGATCCGGTTCTCGGTGCGTTCGAGACCGGTTGCTCCGTAGACGAGGGAATAGAAACCGGTGACAGGTGCAAATAGCGGACCATTGCTGTAGTTACGTAAATATGTCAGTGTGTTCCCGGTTTCAACCGAGCGAGCAACGGGATCTGAGGCCACCAGAATTGGTCCGCGTTCACGGTCGTACTCAGCCAGCAGCACCCGTTGATTACCGGCTCTCGAGCGGTAGTCACCCGCATTAATCACTTGAATTAAGGTCACATTCACCAACAGGGCAACAAAGAGCAACCCGAAAACAAAAGACAGTCGTCGAATCTGGCGACTCATGACTTGGAAACCCTTGGGACCATTTGGGTCATTGCGTCATCGGGGGAGACTTTGGAGAGATCAGGTCGGCGTGATCGATCCGAAATGCGCAGCAACAACGCCAGGATTACCCAGTTGGCAATCAAACTTGAACCGCCGTAAGAAAGGAAAGGTGTGGTCAGGCCGGTCAGTGGAACCAAACCGGTAACGCCACCAACAATGACGAAAACTTGCAAGGCGAACGTTATTGACAACCCAGCGGCAAGGAGCTGCCCGAAACCATCGCGGCACGTGATTGCGGTCCGCAATCCGCGTTCAATCAAAATTGCGTACAGCAGCAGGATGGCAAATATTCCCGTAATACCAAGTTCTTCACCGAGTGCAGAAATTATAAAGTCGGTGCTCGCAAAGGGAACCAGATTGGGGAACCCTTGTCCTAAACCAGCTCCCAAAATTCCACCGTTAGCAAGTCCGAATATTGATTGCACAATTTGGTAACCGGTCGTGTCGGCATAGGACCAAGGATCAATCCAGACGGTCACCCGCGCTTGGACGTGACCAAAAGTCGAGTAAGCGAAATAGGCCCCGCCGAGAAACAGGAAGAATCCGATGAACAACCACGACCTGCGTTGGGTAGCTATGTAGAGCATGGACACAAACAGTCCAAAGAAAAGTAATGAAGTTCCAAGGTCACGTTGGAAAACGAGAACACCAAGGGAGATAGCCCACGCAATAACAATGGGACCCAAGTCTTTTGCGCGCGGCAGTCCAACACCTAACACTTTGGTGCGCACCAGTGCAAGTGAGTCACGAGTCTTCACTAGGTAGCCGGCGAAAAAGATAGTAATCAAAATTTTGGCGATTTCCGCTGGCTGGAATGAGAACGTACCAATGCGAATCCACAAGGTTGCACCATTCACGGTTGTGCCAATGACAGGTGCGAGGGGTAACACCATCAAGAAAAGGCCGAGCAGACCGAAAGTGAATGTATAGCGTTGTAGGCGACGGTGATCCCGTAAAAGAATTAACACCCCGCAGAACAGAATCCCTGCAATCGCAAACCACGTCAATTGCGAATAAACATCGGGTGTGGGAATAGGTGCATCATTAAGCTGTGCGCGACGCGCATCGGCAACATCGAGCCGGTAAATCATGATCAGACCCAAAATTGTGAGCAGTGTTCCCACCGGCAACATAATCGGATCCGCGTAGGTAGCTCGAAAACGAACAACAAGGTGCATCACCAAAGCAATGAGTGCGACAGTACCCGTGGTGATCCACAATCGCGGTGGTGTTCCTTCACCCGTTGCCCAACCCACCTGCAAGGTACCCAGAATCCCTAACGCCCAAGCAAAAACTAAAAGTACTAATTCAAGGTTGCGTCGATTCCTCACTGCAAACTCCCTGGACAGCCTTGTGGTGGAATGAGTGCTTGACACTCTGCAGCCCGACTTTCCAGTTCGGTGACAATGCGTTGTGCATCGGCAAAATCAGCTGCCGGGATTCCCTTGCTCACCAACTCCTGATCAAAAAGTGGGAGTGATCCGACAACAAGAGTTGACTCTGAATCAATACTTGACAGTGAAAATCCAGCCAGGGTTCCTTGGATACCGTTATAGATTGCAACCGTGCCCGTTCCGGCGCTACCGTTGACAGCTACGTACCACTGGCTTCCCAACCACTGCTGGGTCCCAAAGAGTGCGGTAAAAGTAATGGCCGCAATCACAACAACACCCATTGCGTACCCAAGAATTTTTTTTCGCCGGGTGTTTTTAACTACCCTTTCCTGCGCTTCGCGTTCCCGGTCATAAAGTGCCTGCTCGGCAGCGGGAACAACCAGATCAGCGTCAATGAGGGCCTGTGGCGCAGTCTCGGTGCCGAAATCAAATGGCTCGGGGGCATCAGGCTTGTCCGGATCTGGTTGAGCGTCGTCGGGGAAACGGGTGTTGGGTAATTGCAATCGAACCCGCGGTTCGCCAGCGGCACCAACAACAACCGGTGGGGTCAAAGGCAACTCACCCTCGGACTCTCGTTCAATGACATCGGCGACAACAACAGTGACGTTGTCGGGCGCTCCCCGCTCCAATACGAGGTCAACAAGTTGGGTAACTACTCCGGTCGGCTCACCCGAACTCAATGTGTATGCAATCTCCATGTCACTCAATACTCCGGAGAGACCGTCAGAACACAATAAGAAACGGTCACCCTTTCGCGCCTCACGAACGGAGAGATCAGGTTCCACCGGGTTCATTCCGTCAAGTGCTCGCATGAGTAGTGAACGCCGCGGGTGAACGGCTGCCTCAGCTTCAGTGATTCGACCAGAGTCAACGAGGGTTTGAACATAGGTGTGATCGTGGGTGAGTTGTTGCAATTCACCATCACGCAATAAATATGCGCGTGAGTCACCGACGTGCACAATTGCAACGCGGCCACCCAGCCAATACAAACCGGTAACCGTGGTTCCCATCCCGGTGAGTTCAGGATCTTCGTTGATCAAGTCTTTTATTTCTTCACCAACTTTGTCAATTGAATCCGACAGGTAGGTCAAAATGTCGGAATCAGTGGGCGGGTGAACGTCAAGATCAGCAACAGTTGCAACGGCTAATGCTGACGCAAGTTCACCGGCCGCATGCCCACCCATCCCGTCCGCGACCAACAGTAGGCGCGGTCCGACGTAACCGGAATCTTCATTGCCTTGTCGCACCAAGCCAACATCTGACTTAGCGGCGTAACGCAAACTCAACTCTGGCATATGAACTAATTCTGAATCTGCAAAGTGCTGCGGCCAATACGAAGTGGTGCACCAACGGGTAAAACAGTTGGCGTTGTGATTCGGGATCGATCAATCCAGGTTCCATTTGTTGAACCTAAATCTTCAACAACCCACGAACCTTCTGATTCATAGATACGCGCATGCCGACTCGAGGCATAGTCGTCATCGATAATAATTGTTGAATCTGGTGCACGGCCCAAAGTTATTTGTCCACCGTCGAGTGCAACCACTGTTCCGACAAGTGGACCGTCAATAACCACGAGTCGAGTTCCACGAACTTTTTGTTTTCGAGAAATCTTCGGTGGTTTTGGTGGTTTGGGTTGCCGACCCTTTGACTTCTTCTCAGCTTTGCCCGAACCGATCGAATCAGCTGGTTGACGAATATCACGTCGCAGCACCAACACGGTCACGAGGACAAAACCCCATAGCAAGCCCAAGAACGCGAGCCGGACCAGCGTGAGTGCGAGCTCGGACATGGGTCAGCCGCTCCGAAATACCAGCGAGGTTGCCCCGATTTGAACGACCGAACCGTCCACTAGCGGAACTTCGGTGATTCGCTCCCCATTATGAAAGGTCCCATTTGTTGAATCCAAGTCACGCAAATAAATAGGTGAACCCAAAACAATTTCACAGTGATTGCGTGAAGCTCCTGGATCTTCAATGCGAATGTCAACGTCGGTGCCACGACCCATCCGGGTAATTGCCCGAACCAATGGATACGCGGATCCACCTGCTTCAAGGCGTGGTTGCCCAACGACCGTTGCCGATCCACCGCCTTGGGTGCTCACCTCAGCCCGCGCTTCCGAGCGAACCCGGAAAATCCCGGTCTCTAGGTCAGAGTCCTCACCCAATGAAACAAGGGGAGCGCCTAACAGCGTGTAGCGCTGCTCCCCTGAATAATCCTTGATCAAAGTCCCCAATTCGGTGCAGAGGGCGTCTTTGAAGACAGCTAGTCGGCGATAGTCATGGGTGGAAAGCTCGATACTGAAGATATTGGGGACCACGGTTCGCTCCCGATCAATGATCGCGGCCCGGTCGTCCATTTCCCGCTGTAGGGCCGAAGCAATCTCAACCGGCTGCACTTCTGCCTTAAAAGCCCGGGCGAACGCCCCACTGACCATCCGGTCCAGTGAATCCTCGAATCGTTCCAAAATACCCACGTAGTGATGTTACTTGCTTGAAGCACCGTTCCCGTGCACCTATATACGTGTGTGCATGACTCTCTTGCAACTCGCGATTTAAACGATAGATTTGTCGAACGAATGAAGAGACAAACACATCGGCAGATCAACCTCAGACTGAAAATACCGAGAATCCTATGGATGTAGAAGTTCCCGATAGTGAACTCGAGGGAGTAACTGGTGGAGGGACAAACCTTCGAATCACTCAATGCCAGTGCTGACAGACCTGTCGTGCTCGAAGGTAATCTGACAGAGACCCGTGCACTTCTAGAGACCTGAGCCTGTAACCTTGGCACGCTTCTGTAAAGGGGCAAAGCGCGAGTGGCGGAATAGGCAGACGCGCACGGTTCAGGTCCGTGTACTCGAAAGGGTGTGGGGGTTCAACTCCCCCCTCGCGCACCAAAAAAGAAGGCTCCCACCTCACATTCAATGTGAGGAGGGAGCCTTCTAAATGTAATTACATGAACTTCGAGCGCCAAGCATCACCGAGTGAATCGGTGAGTCGATCGGTTTCAGCCATTTGCTTCTTGGTCAGGGCCGGTGCGTTGGCGCCCCCGGACTCTAGTTCGATGATCTGGATGTAGTTTCCGAACAGGCGCACGGTCGTGTAGTCATGGTCGGCAAAGTTCGTGGTGAGATCACCTATGGTGGTCTCGGAGTTGACCCACAGGAAAGCGTCGCCGTCTTTGGACTTTTTCTCGCCGTTGGTGAGCTTGGTGGTGATGGAGAACGAGGTGTCGTCATCGGGTTCCGATGTAGGGGTTTGCTGGCCTTCGCAACCCTTGATCTTCGAAACGAGACCGTTATAGGCTTTTTTGGCCCTCTTATCGTTCGCGAACCAGTGGATCTCCTGCGCGATCGTGGTGACACCCTTCCCACTAGTGCTGAGGACCTGTGAGGAGATCAGATCCTGGGCGCCCTTGCCCTTGATCTCAGTGTCGGCGGACAGGTCGCACAACCACGGTGCGTCGGGGGAGCCTTTGGTCGAGCTCGCGACCCCGAAGTTCGAGACGTTCGTCTTACCGATCCCGACCAACTTGGCCTGCGTGGTGTTGAGCATGACCGAGTAGGCATCGGCGACGGTTGACGGCGAGAGCGTCACGGCGTGAGCAGGTACCGATGACAGTGTGAGGGCGGCCGCCGCAACTGTGGCAGTCAAAATCAGAGTGCGAGAAATACGCATGGAGTGCTCCTTCTTATTGTGAGAGCGCATGTATAGCATGTGAAGGTTTAGCCAATAACCCGTTTTCGGTCAGATGAACCCTTCGCGCATTCCATGAAGAAGACACGCGACACATAAGCGGTCGTTGCGCATTCAATATTCAATGAGGGCGCGAGCTGCTTGACGCCCGGTGCGCACGGCCCCTTCCATGTAGCCACAGACCCATTGGTCAGAGCCGATCACCCAAAACGGTGGTTCGTGACTGCCGTGCAAAGGTCCAATCGCCGTTAATTCCCCGGGCCGCCAGGAAGTGATGTAACCCTGGGTCCATGGATCGGTTGCCCAGTTGCGAATGTATTCAGCGGTGGTGTCGTTGGCATCAGGTCCATAGGCGCTCACCATTTCTTGGCGCAGCACGTTTTGGCGCTGCTGTTCGGGAATAGCGAAGTAGGCACCGAGGCGGTCTACGGGTACGAGCGCTGAGATGGCGGCATCGTTTTGCACCCAGGTGCCACCGAGCATTGTGGTCTCGAAATAGCCGGTGCCATTTTGTCCTTGGTCCTCCCAGAAGGGTGACTCGTACACCGTGACGTACTTAACGGTCGGTGCGTGTTGTTGCCGATGAAGCGATGAAAGGCGAGCATCACTCACACCGGTCACAACAACGTCGCGGAGCGGCCCGGCTGGTAACGCTGAAATGACGTTGCTGGCCTTGTACGTCTCGCCGGTGACCGCAACCACCGTCGATACAGGCCTATCGATGTTAATTGATGCGACAGGAGTGGAGTAGCGGATTCGGTACCCAAGTTCTTCCGCCATGAGAAGCGCTACGGTGGCTGAACCTTCTAAGACCTTGGAGTTCTCCCATACGTCGTAGTCGTAGAACCCATGGGCACCCGCGGCTGATTCCTTGCGTAGATCTGCGAGCAGTGACCGACGTTCGATGGAATCTTCGGCTAAGCCGAAAGCTCGTAATTCCATGGCTCGCAGTACTTGCGGGGTTGCTCCTTCCGAGCGCAGCCACTGTCCGACCGAGATGTGATCCAGTGCCCGTGCCTCTGGGTGGGCCCAGGGGTTGTCAGGATTGACGGTGGCCGCCAGGGCAGCAAATTCGGCATCGAGTTTTTGATACAAGGCGCGATCAGAGTCGGACATCCATGGCATGTCCTCGCCCAGAAACACTCCATCACGCATTAACCACGTTGATTCGCCAGGACTATCGGTGAAACTCGGCACGATGGTTAATCCCAACTCGGCAACGAGCTCTCGGTAGGAGGTATGAAACTCGGCTATGACTTCGCCACCTAATTGGATGAGTCGTCCATCCGGGGTGGTGGTTTGTTCGACACGACCACCTGGCCGCGCCCGAGCCTCAAGAACAATGACGTCTAGTCCAGCGTTCATTAAATCCCGGGCCGCGCTGAGTCCGGCAAGGCCAGCACCAACCACAACAACATCATGTGTTGACATGCCAACTCCCAGTCTCTTCTTCATCGAGCATTCGGTGATTTCCTGGATCGTAGAATGGTTTCGTCGAGACAGTTATGGGGAACATCTGCCTCTTACAACGCAGGGTGAATTGCGAATCCAATGCAACACCCCGCTCAATCACCCCGATACCGACGGATCGCCCGAGGGTGTGTCCGTAACCCCCGCTCGTGAGGCGACCAACGGGAAGATCGCCTACAAAGATCGTTTCATCGTGCACCAGCATGACATCAGGATCCTCAAGAGCAATATGAACTACTCGGTGAGAAAGTGCCGAGCGATCGATCGCGCGAAGTGCATCTGCACCGATGAAGTCAACTCCTTTGTTCAGATCCACAGCGAAGGCCAGACCAGCGGTAAAGGGGTCATCGGCAGCGCCGATGTCGTGCCCGAGGTGCCGGTATCCCTTTTCAAGGCGTAGGGAATCTAGTGCGAAGAAGCCTGCCGCCTGCACACCAAGATCCTGACCCGCTTCCCACAGTGCGTCATAAACATTGACGGCCAAATCCGCTGGTACATAGATCTCGTACCCCAATTCCCCCACGTAGCTCAGGCGCAATACCCAGGCAAAACCGTCGGCGATCTCAACCTCACGGGCGAAGTAGAGGGGTTGGGTTGAATTCGACCAATCCGCCGGAGACACTCGCGACATAAGTTCGCGACTGCGCGGACCCATGACACCGATCGTTGCCAGCGAAGAAGTGACGTCAACCACCTGAGCTGAAAAGTCTTGAGCAACCCGATTCAGGTACGCCAATGCCTTGGTGTGACTCGTTGACGGCGTTACGACCAAGAAACGTGTGGCTGACAGAGCAGTTATGGTCCCGTCCAACTCAATACCACCAGTGTTGTTGAGGAAAAGTGTGTACACAACGCGCCCGTCAGGAACATCTAAATTTGCTGTGGCTGCACGTTGGCACAGCTCCTGAGCATCGGCTCCAACAATTTCGAACTTTGAGAATGCACTGAGGTCGAATAGGGAAACTTTTTCGCGCGTGCATCTGTGCTCACTCGCCACTTGTTCGAACCACCCCGGTCGTCCGTAGGAGTAGGAGTCCTCGACGCGTACTCCACCGAACCAGTTCGCACGTTCCATTGCATTGATTTCCCCAAAGCGAGCATCGCGTTCGGTGAGTGATGAATGCAGCGGAGTGCGTCGAACACCTCGGGCGCTCACTGATTGATAGTGCGGCCAATGCATTCCATAGAGCCGACCAAGACTCTCTTGGGTCCGCGTGTGGAGGTAGTGACGGTTGCTTTGGTGTCGAGAGAAACGTTGAATGTCGACGGAAGCTGAATCGAAATCCGGTGCACCGGAGGTGATCCAGGCACTCAGCGCCCTCCCCACACCCGGGGCGTAGATGATTCCTTGGGAGTTCATTCCCGCTGCGACAAATAACTGTTGTACTTCGGCAGTTTCACCCAAGAGGAAATTTGTGTCGGGTGTAAAACTCTCTGGGGCGTTAATGAATCTGTCGTAGCCAGCCTCAACCAATGATGGCACCGTCGATTCGGCCTTGTGTCGAATCGGATCGAAGTGTGGCCAGTTCGGATCGAACATGGCGAAGCCGGCCGCATTAATTTCCGAGACGGCACGGGGCAGGCCCTTTGGTTCGAACGCACCCACGAGGAGTCGATCGAGCTCGGTGCGGATGTAGTAACTGTTGTCGACATCTCGGAGCACGGGGAGTCCTTCGACGCCGCCAGGTATTGCATGGGAGCGAACATGCACATGCTCGGCTGCATAGAGCGGAATGTGTGCACCCACCGTTGCGCCGAGTTCACGGCTCCACAAGCCACAGGCCAACACCACCGTGTCTGCCGCAACATCACCATGTGTTGTTCGAATGCCGTGAACCATTCCGCGGTCGGCTAGCACCTCCAACACGGTCACGTTTTCGCGGATCATCACCCCATGGTCATGGGCCATTTGCGCCATAGCAATCGCCGCATATCCGGGATTTACGTAACCGTCGTCAGAGAAGAAAAGCCCCGCTAACATCCCATCTGTTGATGCCAAAGGCCACAATTGAGCGACGTTTTCTGGGGTGAGTATCTGAGTCCTTACACCGCAGTGGTTGGCGACATCTGCTGCATATAGAAGTTCATCTACTCGGCCGGGCGTGCGAGCAATACTGATCGAGCCGGGTTGGGTGAGTCCAACATCAATATTTGTGGCCTCTTGCAGTGTCGAGTACAACGTAGGCCCATATTTCGCGAGTTCGGTCAGTGCTATCGAACCTCGTGCATGAGCGATTAGTCCAGCCGCATGCCATGTGGTTCCACTCGTTAACACATTGCGTTCTACCAATAGCACGTCATTCACACCTGCCTTGGCAAGGTGATACGCAATGCTTGACCCGACGATTCCACCACCGACAACTACAACCGAAGCTCGCGCTGGTAACGGTCCCGATGCTTGGTCGGTAAAGGTCGCTGCGCTCAGGGATTGGTCAGCAAGGTGATCCATATAGGCATCATTCCGGATCGGAGAAAGGGTTGCGCGATGTGGACAACAACTTCCTATCAGGAAACTTGTTCAGAGAGCTAATTTCCCTATGGAATCTGCCGTCGCCCTCAACGTTGATGCGAGCGATAGTCCCTTTTCACTTCAATTACGGAGCTGTTTATTGAACGCGGTGACCTGTAGACGCTTCCATCTGTAAAGCAGTAAGTCGGTTGCATGTAATCAATTCCAGTTGCTTGGAATTCGACAAAACTACCCGAATGCAGGGTGGTTACAGTGCCTTGAATTTCCTGTCAATGTTGAATTGATACCTTTTTTCGGTTGTTGCGAGGACTTGAGTCGGATTGTTTCATGGATAGTACGAGCAGGGTCCCGGCGATTATTGCTGGAAGTGAATAAGACCCAACCATTACAACAGTGGCCGTCTCTTCAGGAAATATTTCACTCAACGTGGCTTCAGAGATTAGGGTTATCAGCGGCATGGCGAATGCGGACGCAATGAGAAACCAACCAGTCAACCGTGGTTGCCAGAAGGCCGCGACAAATACCCCGATGACGGCAATATTTCCAATAAGTACGGGGAGGGCTTCCACAATTTGCTCATTCATTACCCCACCCAAGACAATGATGAATCGGAAAACGATTGAAATTCCTAGTAAGACCAAAGCAATAACCCACAAGACATTGTTAGTTGGCCTACTTCGCCCAGCGCGAAACGACATTGTAAGAAGGACGACAACTGCAATCAAACCGATAATTACGGTAATAAAAATTTCATTTCCCATGACGATCCCCTCGGTTGTTAACCACAATTCTGACTCAGTCAATCGCGGAAACCAAGGGACTTAAGCAATCTTGACCGTACAAAGGATGACTACCCGAAAACAGCAACTTCTTCAGTGAACATGCGAACGCGACTGGCAAGGTGGGCGAGTGAATCTGCAGCCACGGACTTACCGGTCTCGGTTGCATAGGCTGCAATGAAGTCTTCCTCCGATTCAAACCACAACTCAGCAATGCCATCACAGGGTGCGGTTTCATCTTGTTCGACTACATTGAAGCGAATCTTTTTTACCCCGGGTAATTGACGAGCCAGTGGTTGATGCTGGCCTAACCACCAGCCCTTAAAGTCCTCGTGGGTCATATCCGCACCGCGGGTCAACATGATCATTGCTTTAAACATGATTATGGCTTCTTTACACGTGCGTTGGGTCGTCCGCCAGCACTCAGTACAAGTGCAATCACGATTTCATCGGCTTTTGGTGCATCGGGAATTGAAATACTGATCGCATCCATGTCGTCAAATACCCAACGGTCATCTTTATTACCGATGGGCATGGTGATTGATGTACCAGGACCGGCGACCATCTTGGTTCCGGGAATAATGTCTGCGCCACCACCGATAGCCGCGCGCACCGGTGCGCCAAAGCGTGGATGTAGTACTGCGGCGGTGTGTTCCCTGTCCCCTTCAACACCGACGATTGCACCCTTGCCGTAACCGCGAACTTGCTCCGGCGTGATTCCGACCGCAGAGAGAGCTGCGAGTGCTTCAGTGATTAACCGAGCCGCTGAGTCAGCACCGAGTTGTTCCAATTCACCAAGGTCATCGAGTTTCCCGCGTCCGGCACCCGGGTTAGCGCACACGAGTGCGGCGACAGCGATAACGGTGGCCGGGTCAACGGTTGCGTTGGCTTCGCGGTGCGTCTGGGTGACCTGGGTAACAATCGAACGAATTTGCATGAGTGCCATTGTGCTCTACTTCATCACCTTTTGGAAGGCGGTCGCCATTCAACTAGAAGTTGAGTCGTCTTTTCTGGTTTTGGTTTGCGCAGAGGCACTTTCGACACCGTCGGCAACGCCTTTAACCGCACCGGCTGCTCCGTGAGCAATTACATCCGCGGCGTCTTCGAGTCCATGTAAGACATGCATTCCGGATTTCTTGGCTTCGTTTTTTTGTTCTTCGTTCATGAAGTCCTCCGGAATCGGTCACCTATATATAGGTGCTTATATGTGTGTGTTTACAGCTATTTTCATCCTCGTGAGGATAACAGCAGTATGAGCGTCGCCGTGGGGTGAATCTGCCATCGAAGGAGCGCTTAGCAGGCGAATTTGTTAGAAGGCTGCGCGCAGATCTGCACTGACGCGGGCAAATGCGCGAACCCGCACGACCTTGACTTCACTGTTGTCGGCAAGTACTTCGAGGGCAATTGGAGAAACGGGTGCACCCTTGACCAGTTCAACGAAGTTGCTGATCTTGGTGTCATTGAGCTGCAGCAGGGCTAGGTCCTCGCTGAGAGAGTTCATGATTTCAATCGTAGAAGTTGTCATGGATTGACTGTAAATGCGGTTAATCATTAAAACAAACGTTGAATATCAATGATAAACATAAGTATTACTTATGTTAAAGTGATAGAATGGCCTACCTCCACGACCTTGATATTCAGCAATTGCTGACCTTGGCGGCGATCTCCGAGGAGGGAAGTTTTGGGGGAGCAGCCGACGTGCTGGGTTTTTCTCAGTCAGGTGTGAGCCAGCAGGCTGCAGCATTAGAGAAAGCTGTTGGGCATCAACTTTTCAACAGACCGAAAGGCCCTAAGCCAGCATCACTCACCGAGGCCGGTCAAATACTGCTCAATCATGCTGAACTCGTCATCGCTCGCCTTGAGCAAGCAGGCCAGGAACTCGATGACCTTGCAGCGGGATCAAGAGGGCGCGTGATGTGCGGAACATTTCAAAGTATCTCTGTTGAATTACTACCCACAGTTGTTGGTCAATTACTACTGAACTCACCAGGTGTTGAAGTTGAACTCATTGAATCCACATCCAATGCGAAACTCATCGAACTTCTCGTGTCGGGCAAAGTAGATGTTTCATTTCTTATTGGACCAGTAGATGATCCACGATTAGAAATAATTGAACTCGGTCAAGATCCAATGGTGTTACTCGCGCCCCGTCATGACGAAGTCCTGATGGGCCCCGATCCCGAGACTCCCCGCACAGCCGTTCCCATTCATGAACTGCATGAACAACCATTCATATCCCAGACAGAAGATTCGGATCACGTTCCTGTTGAAACTTCACTACTGGCACTCGGGGTGAAACCGCGGTACGTGTTCCGTACCAATGACAATGGAGCGTTGCAGGCAATGGTTCGCACCGGCGCCGGTTACTCAATCATGCCCAAACTCACCGTTGATGAAACCGACCCCGACATTCGCATTATGGAACTCGAACCTCCACTGCCAAAGCGCACGATTGTGTTGGCACTGCGCAAATCGGCGCTGAGAATCCCGGCACTTCAAACATTCATGGACCTCAGTGTTCGTGCAAGTCGCGAACGTCTTGATGCAATGCCGGAGCAGTTAAAAGAGTTGGCTTCTTAAGCAGCAGGGTCAACCCAAGTCAGCCGGTTGAAACGTGCGAAGCCTTGATCAAATGGATTTCAATATGCAATCAACAAGATTGCATTAAACCTGATCAAGTTCATCGAGTAAATCTAATATCTCTGAAGTGCTGTTGGGATTAATGCCCATTGGGATGTTCAGTTTCCGGGGAAAAGTAGGAAGCGGAGCAAGCTCCCCCGACATGTGAAAATTGTGTCCACCAAGTAATAGTCGCAATGCGTCCTCGACAACGGAATCCACAGTCCTGTGGTCGCGCTTTGCCAACTCATTGACCTCGCTGTACAGGGTTTCATCAATAGTGACGTTGCTTCTCATAACTTCATATTAACGTCAATGCATCGGATCACGATCCAGAAAAATGCAGAAGACTATTTACGTGAGCGTCACTCTCAGAACCGGCCGGGTTTCATCGGGCTGATCCAACTCTCCCCAGACGGCAGTGACCATGGGTTCAAGGAATAAAACCCCAAACGCCCGGGTCAGCATGCGAAGAACTTGCTCTTCCTCGGAAGCTGATGTACGAGCGTGACCACTTTCCCGCATGATTTTCACTTGATCCCGACACATGGCAACCAGGCGAGTCAAGATTCCATCGGGTTCACTTGCCCGATCAGGGCGGTCCAATAGTGAGCGGCGCAGGTAGCTGACAATCTCCGGGCGCTGCGCAAACATTTCCGCCACTCGGGCATCACGCGAAGCCCGATCCCCGGGTCCCTGGGAAAGGGCATCGGTAAATTGTTCAACGATCTCTACTTCTACTGCAGTTCTTAGGCCCTCTTTTGAACCAAAATGGTGCTGAACAAGCCCGGCCGTGCAGCCCGCGGCAGATGCAACAGCGCGCATGGACACCCGGTCCTCACCCAATCGACCAAAAAGGTCAAGGGCGACCAGGCGAATCCGCTCACGGGCAACGGCTTCGGGCAATGTTCAACCTTTCAACAGAAACTCAACTATGGACAAAATCTGTTTGGACTATACAATTGTATAGTAAACTAGGTAGTCAACCTCTCGCTCTTCCGTAAGGAGCCCTCGATCATGTCTGCACCCAGCTCAGTTTCCGGATCATCTATAAACGAAGCATTTATCTATGACACCGTGCGTACGCCACGTGGGAAAGGCAAGCCAGGTGGATCGCTCTATGAAGTGAAGCCGGTCGACCTTGTCGCCGCACTCCTTGAAGAGCTACCCAAGCGGAATAAGGGATACGACCCGCAGCGAGTCGACGACGTAGTCCTCGGTTGCGTTACACCAGTTGGTGATCAAGGTGCTGACATTGCAAAGACGGCTGCCATGGTTGCCGGCATGCCCGAAAGTGTTGCCGGAGTGCAGCTCAATCGCTTCTGCGCTTCAGGGCTTGAATCGGTGAACCAAGCGGCCGCTCGAATTCGTTCGGGTATGGAAGACATGATTATTGCTGGTGGTGTTGAGTCCATGTCACGAATTCCAATGGGATCTGACGGTGGCGCTATGGCACTGGACCCGCAAACAGCATTTGACGTCAACTTTGTTCCACAAGGAATTGGTGCCGACCTCATTGCCACCATTGACGGCTACAGCCGCGAAGACGTTGATCGTTTTGCCGTGTGGTCCCAAGAAAAGGCTTCACGCGCATGGGATGAAGGACGATTTAATCGCTCGATTGTTGCCGTGAAAGACCGCAATGGCTTAACAATTCTGGATCACGACGAATTTATTCGCCGCGGAACAACACTTGAATCCCTGTCATCATTGAAACCGTCATTTGCCATGATGGGCGAACATGGTGGCTTTGATTCTGTTGCACTTGAGGTGTACACAAACGTTGACGCAATTAACCACGTTCATCACGCTGGTAATTCATCAGGAATTGTTGACGGCGCTGCACTTGTGCTCATTGGGAACGAACAAGCCGGTCGAGACATGGGGCTCACCCCTCGCGCGCGAATCGTCAGCATGGCAGTTGTTGGTTCTGAGCCAACAATCATGTTGACCGGCCCAGCACCTGCCAGCCGCAAGGCACTCGCCAAAGCTGGCCTCAGCGCCGACGACATGGACATTGTCGAAATTAATGAAGCCTTCGCATCCGTTGCATTGCGCTTGCAAAATGAACTCAAAATCCCTGATGAAAAAATCAACCCCAACGGCGGATCGATCGCCATGGGTCACCCACTCGGTGCAACGGGCGCAATGATTTTGGGAACATTGGTGGACGAACTTGAACGCACCGGCGGCCGTTACGGCCTCGCCACACTCTGTGTTGGTGGCGGCATGGGAATCGCAACAATCGTTGAACGTATCTGAGATAAAGGACTAATCATGATTTCTTATGAAAAAGATAATGACGGAATTGTCACGCTAACAATTAATGACCCGAACGCTGGCGCGAACACGATGAACGAATTGTTCTCGCAAAGTCTTGGTGAAACCCTTGATCGCCTCGAGTCCGAAGTCGACTCGATCACCGGCGTGATTGTGGCCAGTGGCAAGAAGACTTTCTTCGCCGGTGGTGACCTCAAGTCATTGATCAGTGTTGGACCTGAGAACGCGGCCCAGGTTTTCGAGCAGGTTGAAGGAATCAAAGCGTTACTTCGCCGCATTGAAAAATTTCCTCGACCTGTGGTCGCTGCAATTAATGGCGCAGCACTCGGTGGTGGCCTTGAACTTGCTCTCGCGTGCAACCACCGAATCGCAATCGATGACAACAAGACGGAAATTGGTCTGCCCGAAGTAACCCTGGGGCTCCTACCTGGCGCAGGAGGAGTCACTCGCACAGTTCGCAAACTGGGAATTGCATCTGCTCTGCTGGACTGGTTACTTCAAGGTCAGCGTTACAAGCCAGCCAAGGCAAAAGAAAAAGGTTTAGTTGATCAACTCGTTGCAACCCGCGAGGAACTACTCCCTGCAGCACGCCAGTGGTTGATCGAGAACAAAGACAATGAAGCAGCCCGGGTGGCTCCATGGGATGTCAAGGGTTACAAGATCCCTGGCGGTACACCGAGCACCCCAGCTTTTGCTGCAAACCTGCCTGCATTCCCGGCCAACCTGCGCAAGCAACTCAAGGGCGCCGACATGCCAGCACCAAAAGCGATCATGTCCGTTGCAATTGAAGGCGCGCAAGTTGACTTCGACACTGCAAGTCGGATCGAGTCACGCTACTTCGCCGACCTTGCCACGGGTCCAATCTCCACCAACATGATCCAAGCGTTCTTCTTTGATCTGCAGAGCCTCACGGGTGACTCACTTCGTCCCGCTGGTTACGACAAGCGAGTAGTTTCCAAGGTGGGAATCCTTGGCGCAGGCATGATGGGCGCAGGAATCGCATACGAGTGCGCTCGCGCTGGCATGGAAGTTGTCTTGAAAGACATTTCCATGGCTGCTGCCGAAAAGGGCAAAGCTCATTCGGAGAAGTTGCTCACCAAAGCGGTTGAGCGCGGTCGCATGACCGAAGTCAAACGCGATGAAATCTTGGCACGCATCACACCAACTGAGTCTGCATCAGATCTTGTTGGCATTGACGCCTTGATCGAGGCTGTCTTCGAAGACGCAAACCTCAAAGCCAAAGTATTCGCTGAAGCACTCGAGTTCATTTCCGATGACTGCCTGCTGTGCTCCAACACGTCAACGCTGCCCATCACTGGACTGGCCCACAACGTTCCACGCCCCAAGGACTTCATCGGTCTGCATTTCTTCTCACCGGTAGACAAAATGAAATTGGTTGAAATTATTAAAGGCGCCGAAACGTCCGATGAAACCGTTGCTCGCGCAATTGATATCGTGCAACAGATTCGCAAAATTCCTATCGTTGTTAATGACAGCCGTGGTTTTTACACCAGCCGAGTATTTGGCACACTCATCAGTGAAGGTGTCGCAATGGTTGGTGAAGGCGTTGACCCCATGACAATCGAGCGTGCCGCAACCCAGGGCGGTTTCCCTGCGCCACCCCTCGCCATGTTGGACGAAGTTTCCCTGACCCTCACCCAACATATTCGCGCAGAAGCACTGAAGGCCGCCGAAGCAGAGGGAACCCAACTCCCCAGTGAAGTGGGAGCAGACGTAATTGACCGGATGGCCAACGAGTTTGGACGTAAAGGTCGAGCCGCAGGTGCAGGTTTCTACGACTACCCAACGGATGGTTCACCAAAAACTCTGTGGCCGGGTATTCGCGAACACTTCACTACTGGAACGCAGTACCCAATGGCGGATATGCAAGACCGTTACCGGTTCATCATGGCTTTGGAAACGGCGAAATGCATTGAAGAAGGCGTGCTCACCGATACTGCAAGTGCGAATATCGGTGGAATCTTTGGAATCGGCTTCCCCCCTTCCACGGGTGGTCCTGCTCAGTTCATCAGTAACTATGAAGGTGGACTTGCCGGGTTCGTCGCACGCGCCCAAGAACTCGCAGCCACTTATGGTGAGCGATTCGAGCCCAGTGCATGGCTGGTTAATAAGGCCAAATCCGGTGAAGGTTTGATCAGTGACTAACCAGCAAGAGCAAAGCCACGCCCTCCTCGCGGGAGTCGTGGTTGTTTCACTTGCAATTAATCTTCCCGGACCGCTCACCGCGGCCAGGCTCTCCAAGCTCGGGGCACAGGTCACCACGGTTCTTCCGCCAAGTGGTGACCCACTGCAGCTATACCAACCCGAATGGTTCGCCGACCTTCACGCTGGTCACGACCTGGTAACCCTTGACCTGAAGTCCACCGATGGAATCAGCGAACTTGATGCACTCCTCGCGCAGGCCGACCTTTTGATTACATCCTCGCGTCCCAGCTCACTCGCGCGTCTGGGTTTAGACCCAGACGGAATATCTAACAAACACCCACGCCTATGTCAGCTCGCGATCGTTGGTGAATCGGGTGTTAAGGCCGAGAACCCTGGACACGACCTGACCTACCAAGCGATAAACGCACTGGTGATCCCGCCGGCAATGCCAATCACCTTGATTGCTGACATGGCCGGCTCTGAACGAGCAACCCAGATTGCGCTTGCCGCCCTGCTCCACCGCGAACGTACCGGCGAAGCAACACACCAACAGGTTGCATTAGCTGACGTCACCTACGACATGGCCGAACCGAACCGGCGTGGACTGACCAAGCCCGGCGGTGGTCTTGGTGGGGGCCTCGGTCTTTATGGAATCTATGAAACAAAGGAAGGCTGGATTGCTCTGGCCGCGATCGAACCACACTTTGCCCAGCGGATTATGAGCGAACTCAACATTGACGCAAGCGCAGAAGCATTCGCAAAAGTATTCTCAACTAAAACTGCAATCCAGTGGGAACACTGGGCCAAGGAAAGAGACATCCCACTCGTAGTCGTTTCGCAATAAGAATCCAGTCCCAATAAGAGTCCGGCAAGAAGGAGAAAACAATGTTGACACCGCAGCCCTATGAATCAGCATGGATGACCGAGGACGTTAAACCGGTTGCCGACCTTGCGCGAGTCTTTTTTGCCAATGAAGTTGTTCCGCACCTTGACCGATTCGGAGAAAACCATCAGGTTGATCGGGAAGTTTGGAATAAAGCCGGTGAAGCAGGGTTGCTGTGCATCACGATCCCCGAAGAGTTCGGTGGAGGTGGTGGTGACTTCGCCCAAGAGGCAGCCGTGATTTGGGAACAAGGTATGAGCACCGATGACAGTTTCGGGTATGTCGTTCACTCCACAATCGTTGCGCCCTACATTTACAAATACGGAACTGAAGACCAGAAACGGAAATGGCTCCCCAAACTTGCCACCGGTGAACTGGTAGGCGCCATTGCAATGACGGAACCAGGTGCTGGTTCCGATCTGCAAGGAATCCGCACCACCGCCAAGCGGGACGGGGATCACTACGTCATCAACGGCAGCAAAACATTTATCACCAACGGATCGCATGCCAACTTGATCATCGTGGTCACCCGAACCGGCGGTGAAGGTGCAAAAGGAATTTCCCTGATCATTATTGAAACGGACGGTCTCGCCGGCTTCGAACGCGGACGCGTCCTGCAAAAGATTGGCCAACACGGTCAGGACACCAGAGAACTCTTTTTCGCCGACATGAAAGTTCCCACCGAGAACCTATTGGGAACCGAAGAAGGTCAAGGTTTCATCCAACTCATGGAAGAACTACCCCAGGAGCGTTTAGGCATTGCCATCTCTGCCGTTTCGTCGGCTCAAGCCGCAACCGAACTGACAATTGAATACGCGAAGCAGCGGGAAGCTTTTGGAAAGCCAATTCTTAACTTTCAAAACACCGGATTCGTTCTCGCGGAGGTGACAACCGAAGTGATGGCTGCTCGAGCATTTCTTGACTACTGCATAGGCCTCCACATTCAAGGAAAACTTGATGCAACAACCGCCTCACGCGCGAAGTACTTCTGCACTGATATGCAGGTTTCGGTAATTGATCGATGCGTTCAAATTTTTGGCGGCTACGGCTACATGACCGAGTACCCAATTGCCCGCATGTATGCAGGTGCTCGGGTGCAACCAATTTACGGTGGCACCAATGAAGTTATGAAAGTTCTGATTTCTCGAACTTTGTAGATCGCTTTTTCTTTGAGAAAACAAGCACGGTAACTCCAATAAACGCGATCAGGAATACAAATGAGATCACGAGTCCCGAGTGCGAACTCAACGTGTTGACAACCCAGGATTGTGCATCCGTTACCACAGCAATAATTGGATCACCAACCTGTTCACCGGAGTTAATGCGCCATTCGAACCAGCCGAACCACGCAACATAAAGTCCCGCGAGAATCACCAATGAACCAGTGACTCGTGAAATCACCTCAGACTTGGAACGCATCCAGACACTCACCTGTGATCCGGTTAACGCGGTAGCAACCGCAATAACACTGACGGCTGCTCCCATCCCGAGTGCGAATGCAACGAACGTGAACACAATTCCGAAGAAATCACTTGAGCGAATAGATGCCCCAGTGACAGCGAGGAACGGCCCTAATGTGCATGACAGGGACACGATTGCAAATGTCAGTCCGTAACCAACTTGGGAGAACCAACTTTCACCGGGTGACCAGCCCTTGATCAATCCAGCGCCGTTCCCCACCTTTCGGCCAAGGAGCAGCCAAAAACCGAGTGCAACAATTAATATTCCAACAACAATCGTGACAATGGGTAGGTAACGAGATATCGCCGATGCAAATGGAGCGAACACCAAACCAAATGTTCCAAATAACAAAATAAATCCGACGGTCATTCCTGACGCAAAACGAAGCCCACCGACTAACGCCTGTGACTTTGAGCGCCCTTCATTTGCGGCAGCAATCATGCCCATGTAGGCGGGGAGTAATGCAAAACCGCAGGGATTGAAAGTAGCCAGAACACCGGCAACAATCGCGAGCGAGAGTGTCGCGGTATCCATGATAAAAAACCTGAGGCCCTAGTTCAGGGTCGCTGCTCGTTCAAGAATTTCCTCTTCACCAATTGAACCCTGCACGACATCAATTGAACCGTCAGCACCGATGAAGGCAAATGCTGGCTGAGAGGCCACACCGAAGACGCTCCACACTTCCGCGTCAGGGTCGGCGAGTTGGGTGAAGTTTTCAATCCCCGTGTCACTAACAAAAGTTTTCATCGCGTCGACACTTCCTAGGGCTGCTACACCCACCACGTCAACACTTCCGTCGAGTTCACTTGCAACTTTGGACAGCGTCGGTGCTTCGCCTCGGCACACTGAACACCACGGCGCCCAGAACCACATGATTGTTGGCTTTCCTTCGTAGTCAGCCTGGGTAACGGCTTGTCCATCCAGTGTTGTGCTGGAGAAAACGGGAAGTGGTGTGACAACCACGGGGAGGTCTGTAGCGCCACCGGGAGTCTCAGCGGGCGATTCACCTGCAGTTTCAGCCGGTGTCTCAGCCGTGTCGGCACTATCAACGACGGCAGCCTCACTCGGCGCGGCAGCCTCCTCATTCATATCGGAGGAACACCCAGCAAGCACCAAAACGCCCACAGCGAACCCAACTGCGACAGAAGTCAATTTTGCGTGAGCTTTAGGAGTTTTCATAATGACTACGACGCATGTTAAAGCAATCGGTTCCCAACTGAATATCTATTTCGCGAATAGATATTCACTGAGATTGACTCCAGAAAATTAACTGCCGGCGATCAGCTTCGCCTTTGCTGCAGTGAATTCTTCTTCGGAAAGAATTCCTGATGCCTTAAGGCTGGCAAGCTTTTCCAACTGGGCGATCATGTCATCGCCCGCTGGTGCTGCAGCTGGTGTAGGAGCCACCGCTGCCTGCTGTTGCGCTTGCTCTGCAGCTTTCTGCTCAGCTTGAGCTTGTGTGCGGTTACTGACAACCTTTGCGGTTGCGGCAACTCCAACAATTCCCATTCCACGACGACCGACCATGACAAACTCCTTAGTGCTGAAACTCTGGCCAATTCGGCCAACCGAGTGTTACGAGTATAACCCCGTTTGAGCCAGTTGATCAGGCTTGATCGATCAGATTTAATTGCTGCAACTTCAACTCAAGTTCGAAGTTGGCTGGTTCCACTAGGTAGCTTTCGTCGGGAAAAACAACCACGGGGATGTTGGGTTTGCCACTGATCTCAATTGCCCGGGCTTTGTGTTCTGGGTGGGCGTCAACGTCGAGGTACTCGAAAGCAACCCCAAGTTCATTGAGTTGAGATTCGGTACGACGACAGTCACCGCACCAGTCGGCGCTGTACATGCGGATCACTGGCACATTCCTCCATCGCAGCAGGGCTGGATATAAAAGCAGCGGGGGCAGAAATCCTTGCCGCCACGGCGCTCTAAGTCAGTTGTCTCACATGCTGGGCATGGCCCAGGAGCTCCCATCACACCTGCAATTATGTCCTAATTAGCGGCAGGTGCACTGCTGCGCAGCGGGTATATTCGCCATTACTTCGGCAACGTGCTCGCCGCAGCCGGACCAGGTGATTTTGTTGCAAGATTGACAGGGTGCTGGACTACACATAGATAACTCCTTTTGACTAAGACCTTATGAGATCGGATCGATAGGATACCCCATGGGGTATGTAACCCAATTGACCGGTCATGCTTTTCATGGACCCGATTTAGGTCAGGAGTAGCCTTAACAATCTCCTAACGGGGAGCAACTACTTCTACAGGAAAGCAATAAGTGTCGACCCAAACCAAGTCAGTGCGCTCGTGGCTTCCGTCATATCTCCTTGTGGCACTCATCTGGGGCTTTTCCTTCTATTTGATGATGGTCGGCCTTGAAGCGTTCACACCCGTTGGTGTCGCCTTCACCCGGATAGCTTTTGGTGCGGCCACGCTCATCGTTTTGAGCCTCGTGACCAAAACTCCCCTTCCACCCAAGTGGGCTTGGAAATACCTTTTCATTGTCAGTTTTCTATGGGTATCCATCCCCTGGATGCTCTTCGCATTCGCAGAGACCCGTGTTTCTTCTGCACTGGCAGGAATTTTCAACGGAGCAACACCGTTGATGACCTTGGTCGCCATCTTGCTTGTTTTTCCGGAGGAAAAGCCAACGAGACAACGAATATTTGGTTTGTTCCTGGGATTTATCGGGATTCTCGTTGTTGTCGGAATTTGGGATACGGGTGCTGCTGAAAACGGTGCCGGGATTGACTTCCTGGGAGTTGCGGCAATGATCCTCGCGATTTCATGCTACGGATTTGCATTTCCTTTCGCACGCCGTTACCTCACCGGTCCTACAGTGCGCGAACCACTTGCCCCCATCTCCTTGGCGACAGGAATGTTGCTCTTTGGCCTATTGGTCACCGGTCCGATCGTCGCATTCACGGGAGTAACAAACGCTGTAATGACGGCTGGTCCTTTACTTGCCATGGTGGCATTGGGCGTTCTGGGCAGTGGATTCGCTTACGCCCTGAACTTCAAGGTTGTCCTCGCCGCCGACGCAACAACTGCAAGCACAGTCACTTACATAACCCCACTTGTCGCTGTAATAGTCGGAGCAATTCTGCTCAACGAGCACATTACGTGGAACCAACCGGTCGGCGGATTACTCGTTGTTATTGGCGCTGCTACAGCCCAGGGCTTACTTCGTCGCAAACCCCCAGATTGTGAAACATTACGCACTAATATCTGACCGTGATCCACATTGGAGCCGAGAGCGCAGCCCTTAATTCAGAACTGAATTCGCTGTTTTTCATTATGTTAATTGCCGTAGCAGCACCGCTGTTGGTGGGAATTTTTCGGCTGAAAGTCGCTGAAGTCGTCATCCTCCTGGGACTGGGGATTTTGGTGGGCCCTGAGGTGTTGGACCTTGTGGAAATCGACGCCAGCATTTCACTCCTATCCCAACTCGGATTGGGATTCTTATTCTTTTTTGCTGGCCTCGAACTTGAACCGGAGGCAATTAGAGGTCGTTACGGCAAGCTCGCGGCAATCGGGTGGGGCTGTACGCTACTTGCAGCAGGTATTGCCACGTGGGTGCTGGAATCCTTGAGTGTCGTCGAAAATTTTGTCGGCTTCGCTATTGTTTTGACGAGTACGGCTCTGGGAACCTTGCTGCCGGTCCTGCGTGACAGTGGTGAACTAAAAACACCATTTGGAAAATTTTTCATGGGTGCCGGAGCTATTGGTGAATTTGGTCCAATCTTGGCAATCTCACTCTTTTTAAGCTCATTCAGTTCATTTCAGGCGCTTATTTCACTGATCGTAATGGCCGTTGTTGCTTTCATTCTCGCGAAAGTTCCTGCGTGGATCAATTCGGGCAGGTTGCGTAAGCTCATCGGCTCGGGTCATTATTCCTCCTCGCAAACCCCGATGCGGATAACCATCTTGTTCTTAGTTGGACTGCTCGCGGTCGCCGCTTCATTAGGACTCGATGTCGTGCTGGGCGCGTTTATCGCAGGGGTTATTTTCCGGTTGAACATGTCACATGATGCGGAAGATGTAATCCACGTCAAGGTTGAAGGAATCGGTTTTGGTTTCCTCATCCCGATTTTTTTTGTTGTATCCGGAGTGAATATTGATATTCGATCAATCATTGCCGATCCAGCACCAATGCTCATTGTCACCTTGCTATTGCTCTTGGTTCGGGGACTTCCGCAGTTCTTCATTTACCGCAATGCAATACCCGAGACGCGTGATCGGGTTCGATTTTCCCTGTACGTGGCCACAGCCCTACCCATCATTGTTGCGGTCACGTCCGTTCAGGTGGAGGCAGGTGTAATGACCAGCGCCGACGCCGCCACACTTGTCGGAGCTGGGGCACTCTCCGTTTTGGTCTTCCCTCTCACGGCGTATTTCGTTGGGCGCAAAGACGGGTCAAAGGGTGGGCGAAATGCCGAGCCCGAGGTCGTTGACCTGATCTAGTGTGATTGACTTCATTGAATTTGCGCGAGTGCGTGCATCAAGGAACACTTAGGTAGTCATGAGTTCACAAATAACCGATGTTCTGATCGTTGGCGCAGGGCCCGCTGGCTCTGCCGCCGCAACTTGGTGCGCCCGAGCTGGCTTGAGCGTTTTACTCGTTGACGCTGAGACCTTTCCCAGGGACAAGCCCTGCGGTGATGGACTGACCCCACGGGCAATCGCTGAACTTGATCAACTGGGTCTCTCCCCTTGGCTTGAGGGCCGAGCCCGCAATAAAGGTCTTCGTGCGGCCGGGTTTGGCCAGGAGTTGTATCTCCCGTGGCCCGGTGGCAACCTCCCGAATTACGGCGGAGCCGCTCCGCGACTTGAACTTGATGCAGCGATTCGCCAAGTCGCAATTGATTCCGGGGTTGAGGTCATGGAAGGCATGCGCGCGGTCGATGCGGTCATGGATGGAGACAAAGTCGCGGGTGTCGTTTTCACGACCGGTGGCAAGGGTTCCCAAGCTAAAAATGTGACGATTCATTGTTTGCGCTTAATTGTTGCCGACGGAGCGAAATCACAACTGGGTCGCACCCTTGGTCGCGAGTGGCACCGTTCAACCGCATTTGGTGTGGCAGCCCGGGGTTACATAAAGTCGCACCGCTCAGATGACGAATGGATTTCAAGTCACCTGGAATTACGCGGCGAAAAAAATGAATTGCTTTCCGGTTACGGCTGGGTCTTCCCACTGGGTGACGGCGAAGTTAACGTCGGTGTTGGGACTTTGGCAACCGTGAAGCGTCCGGCTGACGTCAACCTTCGTAGTCTTCTGAATTTTTATGCGGATCAACAACGGGACACCTGGCAGTTTGAGGGTGAGGTTCGCGCACCGTGGTCAGCACTATTACCGATGGGTGGCGCTGTCAGTAATGTCGCTGGTGCGAACTGGGTTCTCATTGGTGATTCAGCCGGGTGCGTCAACCCTTTAAACGGTGAAGGAATTGACTATGGCCTCGAAACCGGTCACCTTGCTGCGCAGTTATTTGCTGACACCCCAGCCAATTCTCGAATGGACTTCACAACAGTGTGGCCGAAAATTCTGGTTGATCATTATGGAACGGCGTTTTCAATTGCTCGCCGACTTGCGGGTCTGATTACGGTTCCGAAATTGCTTCCAACATTTGGTCCGATCGGAATGCGTTCACAGTTCCTAATGACTATTGCGTTGCGAGTAATGGGTAACTTGATTACTCCGCAAGACAAAGATGTCACTGCACGACTGTGGCATTACGCGGGTAAGTCAAGTATCAAACTTGATCACCGTCCGCCGTTTAGTTAGTAATCGAGCTAAAAAGTAAGGGGTCGGGTTTGTTAACCCGACCCCTTACTTGATCACACTTGATCAAAAAGAGTCCAACATGATGCTGTTGTTTTTGCTGTTAGGCAGCAGCCCGGTTCTTTGCCGCTTCTTTTCCGGCAGCGATTGAGGCTTCTTTGTTGGGGATGAAGGCTTCGAGTGCTGGGACAACACCTGCGAGACCGAACTCGATGGTGACTACTTCAACGTCGGTTGCCCCCATAGCTCCTGCGAATTGGCGCAGGTAGCCGGACGCGTAATCCCAACCAGCCTTCGGGCTGCCGTCAGCGTAGCTACCACCTTGGGCAATAACGAAAGTTACTTTCTTGCCAGTCAGGGTTGCGGTTGACTCGTCGAAGACGCCCGGAATGACGATGTTGTCAATGTAGGCCTTGAGTACTGAAGGGATCCCGTAGTTCCACAGCGGCGTTGAAATCAGGATTTCATCCGCTCCGGAGATCTCTTCAATGAGGTACATGCGCGCGCCCCATTTGGCGGCCATTGGCTCGCTGCGATCGGCTTCGGCAACAAAACCGGCTGAGAGCGATTCAACATCAAGGTGGGGAACAGGAGTCTTGTCCAAATCGCGGGTGATTACAGTTCCATCGGGATTAGCTGCGCTCCAAGACGCGACGTATTGCGCAGAAACTGTGCGGGAAAGCGAATTTTCAGCCCATGGGCTGACTTCAATGTGCAAAAGGGTTGACAAGGGATTCCTTTAATTAGTTAGTTGAACAATCAACTAACAGTACTACAGGCTGAAATGCTCCACAACCGCGGGCCCGTCAAAGTGGGGTCCAATAATTGTTCGCCACTGGGTGTACTGATCGGACTCACGAAAACCCACCATGTGGTCTTCGATTGTTTCCCAATCAATTGTGAACATGTACACATTTGGCCGCTCAACACACCAGCCAACATGCACAAACTCGATGACGCCGGTGACGTTAGGGAAGATCTCAGCAACGGCGCGATTGAGGTCTGCCACGAATTGCTCGTGTGCGTCTTCTTTGATGGTGACCTGCGCAACTTCACGAATCATGGTGAACTCCAATCAATAGGTCTATCAACGGGCATAGGAACATTTAAAAACTCCAGTCTTGCGTGAACATGTCTTCCTGAATTGTCATGCGCAAAGGATTCATGCGCAAAATTCCTGGAGCACCCTCCAGCACATTCTGCAGACCATGCATCAGGTCAGCAAAACCCGTTGTTTCTCGGTGTTCAATTTCAGCTTCCTCACTGGTGAAGACTTCAAATAACCAAACGATGTCTTCGGTATCAGGATCTGTGAGTACCGTGAAAACTTCGGTACCAGGTTCTTCCCCGATTCGATCGGCGTAGGTGTTGAGTAAGTCAAGAAGCTCAGTTCGCTTGCCTTCGCCAACATTGAGCCGAACAAGCAATGCTTGCCGACCTGGCAATAAACCGTCATGCAACATGTGAATCTGTGCCCTTGTCTCTACTTCACGCTGTTCTGGAGATCATTGTTCTGGAGGTACCAGTCGTAAGTCGCGGCAAGACCATCACCTAACTTGATTGATGGGTACCAACCAAGGGCGTTGATCCGACTGGTATCTAACAATTTTCGGGGCATCCCGTCAGGCTTACTGGAATCCCACGCCAGTTCACCCTCGAAACCAACGACCCGGGCAACGGCCTCCGCGAGTTCACGGATGGGGAGGTCATCACCCCAACCAACATTGATGGTTTCATGTGAATCGTAATTTTGTAGAAGCATCAGGCATGCGTCGGCAAGATCATCCACATGCAAAAACTCTCGCCTTGGTGCACCGGTCCCCCAAAGGGTTACCGAACTTGCACCGTTTTCCTTTGCTTCGTGAAAGCGACGAATGAATGCCGGGAGGACGTGGGATGTTTCTAGATTGAAATTGTCACCAGGGCCATAGAGATTTGTAGGCATTGCCGAAATCCATTTCCTCCCATATTGGGTGCGGAAGGCTTCGACATAAAAAATCCCAGCGATCTTTGCCATGGCGTATGCCTGGTTCGTTGGTTCAAGCGGTCCAGTCATCAAACTTGATTCTCGAATTGGCTGTGTTGCGTGACGTGGATAAATACAACTGGAGCCCAGGAAAAGAAGGCGCTCGACGTCGGCTTCATGAGCTGCATCCATCACATTTGTTTGGATCAACATATTGTCTTTGAGGAAATCAACGGGGTAGGTGGAGTTAGCCATGATGCCGCCTACTCGAGCTGCCGCGTCAATCACAATGTCCGGCTTCGCCTGATTGATCGCATCGATAGTGGCATCTCGATCGCGCAGATCAAGTTCACTCGATGTCCAACCGACTATTTCCCCTACGCCAGCGCTTTCCAGAGCTCGGACCAAAGCAGATCCTACGAGCCCACGATGCCCGGCAACATAAACCTTCGTATCACCCCATGAAATTTCACTCATCTGGAGAGTCTGGCATAGGCGCGGAATAATTCAGGCACGTGTCTGAGTACGAATGGGCAGACCGTTATCCCCTTCGGAGACACACAGAGAAATCCCTTGGTCTGTCTGAGCCGTGGCGTTCGGCGCTGGCGCCGGCGCCGGTGTCGGTGTCGGCGCGGGTGCTGGTTCCGCTGCGGTTGCATTTTGCTTGCTCTGTAGTCTGCAGGAGTTTATGGCGACTACCCATGGTCACTATTGGTTAGCCTATTGGTTAAGTGTGCGGTTTTTTCAATGTCTTTCCATCGACTTTAGGACACCTTCCTCATAGGAATTGGATCCAATCAGCACACCTAACGGATAGTTGCGTTCTGTTCCCTCAACTTTGAAACGGAATCCGGAATCCGGAACTCTGAACCCGGAACTCTGAACCCGGAACCTTGAACCCTGTGTTTGTTACGCCAACTGTTTGGGCCGACACTTTGGGCCGACTCGCTGCGTGGACTTAATGTGCCAAGTGACGGAGCTGGGAGTTCGGGCTGCGGAGCCGCATGTGGGCAAATTCGGGGCGGTTACGTTTCTTTGAGTACAAACTGAGAAATGAATCAACCGATAGCAAATCTCGATAAGAAAATGAATCCGCACACCAACCAAATGAGCGAAGGGCCGTGATGGTTGCTGCGATGGACATGGACGTTTCACGATCATCGGAAAAGTGCCACGGCTGGACCACGATCACGTTATGTGCAGGTACAGCGAGTTGATCCGCACTTAGTAACGCGATGGATGTGCTGTAATTGGAGGAAATTGCAGCAGCGATAAAACTTTGCCAAGGGATAGTTGAGTACGGCAACAGATTTTGTTGTCGGAGTTCTACAAGTCTTGTGACATTAGTCCGGCCAGGAAATCGTTTCCTGCGTAACAAAATTTTTACGAATTCCGATTCATGTTGTGCACTCGTCACATTCTCATAGGGCTGGCTGTACACGGAAAGGTCAATCCTGCGATCTTTGTCATTGATTTCGGGGTCAAACAAAGCGTTGAGGTGTGGGGCTTGGGCTGCATCGAGCAACACATTTAACTCGGAGAGATTCAGGATGCCTGCGAGATCGGCAACAATTCGAGCAGGGTGCGTCAGCCGTAAACCATTCGTCACAACGATCTCTTCATTTGTTAAGTCACCAAGGTGGGATCGGATTCCTTTCTGGTGCGAGCGTGCACGGGAACGCGAAACAGTGACATGAAGATGTGGATCAACAGCGATTCGGTAAGGAAGAGGTAAGTCAAAAATTCTGGCCGCACTCACATGCGAAATAATCGCCGGCGCCCTAATTCGACCAATGCGACGACGCAACTCATAATCATTCCAGTCCGGCACACCGGGAAAATCCGAGTTATTTTCCGGCATGAAGAGGGAATCGATAGCCAAAAGTTGTTCGTCATCCCATCTGCTCAAGGGCAAACTACGCAAGGGCAACGTGGAAGATCCAAAAACCGCTGGTTCTCGATACAGACTGCGAGCTACAGGGTCAAACATGATGCCTTTTCACATTTACATTTTTCACATTTACATTTTGTGATTCGGTGGGCGCAGGAGTGAAAGAAACACGCTGGGTGTGAAAACGGTGACGGTAAAAAAACATCTGGGGATACGCTTAGGTCGTGGTTACAATCGGATCCCTAACAATTGGCGGTAAGTCAAAGACGCCGCTACCCCCCAGCAAGTACCGCATGGGTGGGAAGCATTTCAAAAACGACAAAGCATTCATTAAAACAGCGGTGCGTGACGTTAAACGTCTGGAGAAGTACTGTGATCTCAACCCGGACTCCTCACTGCTGGACTGGGGCTGCGGTGCAGGACGCCTAGCAATTGGTGTTAAGGAGTACTTTCCGTCCATTCGGGACTACCACGGGGTAGACGTGCAGCGGGAGTTAATCGATTGGGCGGACTCGAATTTGGCCGGCGAGGGCTACCGATTCACCTACGTTGATGTCAGTAATGAGCGTTACAACCCCGATGGTTCACCTGAACGAACCTTGAGTGCTGAACCACACAGTGTGGACGTTTTCTACGCCTACTCCGTGTTCAGCCACATGAATGCGGTTGACACTGCAGGGTATTTGGAACTTCTCGGTCAAGCACTCACCCCGACGGGCAGGGCATTTGTTACCTGCTTCGTTGAAGAAGATGTGCCCGAATGGGATGAAAATCCAGCCGGATACGGTCCGCTTGAGTGGAAAGGCCGGCTCCACTGCACTCGATTCTCCCGCCAATACTTCGAATCCCTCGTAAACGCTGCGGGGCTGGCCGTTGACCGCTTTGAATACGGCCGGGAAACAGACGGTCAAAGCTTGTACATTCTAAGACGACGTTAATTATCCGATTGCCCACGTTCTCACTGGTACCGTGTGGGGGTGAGCATCGAAAGGCCGGATCCTGGGATAGATCCGATGAGCGATACCGGAACCTGGCGTCGAATAGCTCGAGAGGCACACACAACTCAGGGTTGGGCAACCACCGACCGGCATCGGGACCGACCACACGAGCCGCGAGACCCATTACGTGTGTACGCGACGCGGGCCGTAATTTTCGACTCGATCGCAATTTTTGCAGCCGCGACCACAGGCTTCGTATTGAGATGGACGATTCCATACAACCTCGACATCTCAGATCTCACATACGTTTATTTCGCGCTCGTCGTTGTTGTTTCATGGATCCTCGCCCTAGTTGTGCGCGGGGCATATGACACCCGCGTGCTCGGCGCCGGCTCAGAAGAATTTAAACGGGTAGTCACCGCATCGGCTGGGCTATTTGCCCTAGTAGCCATTACTGCATTTGCCTTAAAGCTTGACCTTTCTCGAGGTTTCGTCCTCATCACCTTTGTCGTTGGAATGATATTTCTGTTGGGTGAACGCTGGGGATTACGCACGTGGTTACGACATGAACGCAGATACGGAAACTATTTGCACAGAACCATGGTCATTGGGGAAGGTGACCGCCAACAGGAAATTGTTGACATGTTGGACCGTGATCCAGTTGCTGGATTCGTTGTTGTCGACGTGTCACAGGAACCTGCCGAGAATTGCACCGAAGAGCAACTCGTTCGTTGGCTAGACGAAGTAATGGCACGCATCGCCATCAACGACGTAGATACCGTTGCCATTGCTGGCACACCACTTTTGGGCCAAGACCTGATTCGTCGATTGTCCTGGCGACTTGAAGGACCACGCATTGACCTGTTGGTTGCACCGACACTGGGTGATTTTGTTGGACCCCGCGTCACTATGCGCATGCAAGCGGATCTGCCACTCATTCACCTTGATGAGCCGCAACTCACGGGGTCAAAACGAGCCATTAAGCGAGCACTGGATCTCGTATCCGGAGTGATGCTGGTGATTCTGTTCCTGCCATTCATGGCCTTTGCCGCCGTCGGGATCTTTTTCTCCAGCCGCGGACCAATCTTCTACCGGCATCAACGCATTGGACGTGGCGGTCAGGTCATTGATGTGGTGAAGTTCCGGACCATGTACGAGGGCGCGGATG
>Ga0208544_10000243_pt1 | contig 45030 bp, 37 predicted proteins | sample DEB08_DNA_9_FD_184526 | JGI IMG/M metagenome (GOLD analysis project Ga0208544, IMG submission 184526) | Aqueous microbial communities from the Delaware River and Bay under freshwater to marine salinity gradient to study organic matter... | ecosystem: Environmental > Aquatic > Marine > Coastal ... | reverse complement strand
CGCGAGAACTTCTTAAACGCGTTCCAGAGTACCTGATAGGAACAGGAGTCCTTATCCACGGGGAAATTACTTTCGAACATGCAGCGCTGGGCACCAAAGATCTCCAGGCAGTGCTCATAATAGGCGCCGGTGGCGTCCACAAGCTCATCAGAACTTGGTGGCAATGCCCTTTGGTGCCAGAGAAAGCCATTCACCTTCATATTGATACCACCCAGTTTGAAGTGGACATTAGGACAGTCTGCCAATGCCGAAATACTGTCTCGCCAAGCGGCAAAAACTTCGCGCTGCTGCCCCGCATAGGGGCCTATGCCCAGAGGCCCGCCGAAATGATCGAGAATAATGCTGGTCTCCGGAAAAGCCCGCGCGAGATCCACAAACTCAGCCATCTGCTGATGATAAAACCAAGCATCAAAGGATAAGCCCAGCGGACTCAGCTGACTGAAACCTTCTCGAAACGTAGCATCCAGCATCAGACCTGCTGGTGGATTACTATGGGAGTTACGAATCGCGTCGGATTCATGCCAGCCGGTCGCGTGTCGAATGCCGCGAAAGCGATTGGGGCTGGCGGCCATATGCGCTTCGAGCACTGTCTTGACTTCGCGTCCAAGGCTCAGATCGGCGTGACTGACGATGCCGCTGGCGACTCGAGTGGGCCCATACTGGCCGCTGGCACTCATGGCCGCGACTCCCTGAACAAACTCAGTTTCACCCACGGGTCGCAGCTGGCGTTCGCCGCTGGCGCGATACATGGAGCCGCATTCGACGAACACGGTGCTGACCACATTATGGCCACTGTTGGTATCCTGCAGAATTTCGTCCAACAGGTAACGACTGCCTGGATGATCCCAAAGATGATGGTGCGGATCACAAATCGGCAAGTCAGGTTCTAGCGCCTCTTCCACCACTTGTGCCAGCCATGCGGCTTGTTTCATCGTCACTCCCTTGCTATTGATTCTGGTGCCAGGCTGGCCTGCGATAGCCTAATGGATTTGATCATGCTAGCGTTAACCCAACTTGTCCAGTATCCGGTATTTCTATGTCCTATACAGCCTTGGCGATCGACCTCGATGGCACGCTTTTAGTCGGCGAAGACCTCTCCGCGCGCAATCGAGACGCCGTGGCGGCGGCTCATGCCGCGGGATTAGCGATCATTATCGCCACCGCCCGCTGGCGGCATATGGCCCAACGTATTGCCGACCAAATAGGCCTGGCGCAACCCATCATCGCTTGCAGCGGTGCACAGGTTTATCTGCCTGACAGTCAGCGGGATATTTTTGATCATCGGCTACCAGCGGCATTCGTCGCTGAACTGTATGCTTTGTGCAACGAGCAGCGTTGTGTCGCGACGGTAACGGTCGCTGATGAGGTCCTGTTGAAACTCGACGGCGAGCCCAATCAAGGGCTTTTGTCACCGGAGATGCGTTGGGTACCGCAACTCTCGACCACCGCGCACGCGGCGCCTCGCATTGCGGCTATTCAGGGGTCGGCCATCAATGAAATTATTAAGGGTGATTTAAAGTTGCGTTATGCTGACCAGGTTAACGTCTATGACTCCATCGGACCGAACGGCAAGATCATCATCACCATCACCGCTAAAGCCGCCAACAAGGGCGAAGCGTTGCTGGCCAGCTGCCAGCATTTGGGAATTCAACCCGCGCAGGTGATTACCTTTGGCGACGCCGAGAATGATATTGAGATGTTTAAAGTCAGTGGTGCGTCGGTTGCCATGGGTCAAGCCAGCGATGCGGTCAAAGCCGCTGCGACTGTAGTCACCGCGGCCAATACCGAGGATGGTGTGGCTCAGGCCATCGACAGAATTCTGCGTACCGGCGCGCCTTGAGCAGCCTTGAACAGCCTTGAGCAGCCTTGAGCAGCCTTGCGCAGCCTTGAACAGCCTTGAGCAGCCTTGAGCAGCCTTGCGCAGCCTTGAGCAGCCTTGCGCAGCCTTGAACAGCCTTGAGCTAACCGCCGGAAACCAAATTTGAACTAGCGTTAAGCCCGCGCTCAATCAGAGTCATAAGCCTATGTCCCTCGACACCCTGACCTTTACCGCCAGTGACAACCACCCGGTGCATTGTTATTACTCGTTGCCTGCAGCAAAACCCCGCGGGATCATCCATATCGCCCATGGCATGGGCGAGCACGGCGGCCGTTATGAGTGGACTGCGCAGCAGCTCAATGCCGCAGGCTATGCGGTCTATATCAATGATCACCGTGGCCACGGCGAGACCGCCACGGTGCTGGGCGATTTCGGCATCGATGGCTGGAATAGAACGCTTTTAGATTTGCACGAGATGAACCAACAATATGCCAAGGATTACCCCGGTGTGCCCAGGGTCCTGTTCGGCCACAGTATGGGCTCGATGCTAACCGAGCAATATATTGCCCGCTATGGCGCCAGTCTCGATGGCGTTATCATCTCTGGCAGCCCCGGTTTTGCTCACCCATTGCTGTCCTGGCTCGTACGCCAGATCTGTCGCTTTGAGGCCTGGCGACTCGGCCCCTTGCTAGAGAGCTCAGTCCTGCAAAAACTGGTATTCGGCAATGCCAATAAGGCGTTTGCGGCCGCGACGCCTGAACCCACCGGATTTGAATGGCTGAGCCGGGATAGCGCGCAAGTCAGAGCATATATGGATGATCCTCTATGCGGCTTTGTGCCCTTCCCTGCCAGTCTGTTGGATATTTTCAAAGGCGCCGCATGGACTCAAGCTCAGCAACATGTAGAGAAGATACCCGCAAGCCTGCCCCTGTATCTGTTCTCGGGCAGCGATGACCCAGTGCACAACCAGATGGCTGATCTAAACCGCTTGCTGAACCAATATGCCAAAGCCGGTCTGCAGATGCAGACTAAATTTTACCCCGAGGGTCGGCATGAGATGCTGAATGCGCCGAACCGTGACGAGGTCATGGAGGATGTCCTACGCTGGCTCGATAGACTGTTTCCCGCCAAGGAGTCAGGTGCCAACGAGGCTTAATCTAGCTCTGCTACTCGCCAGTGGTTTTAATTTCCGTGCTGTCCGCATCCGCCACGCTGACATAATCCCATCGTGCCGCGCGTGGTCCATGGGTTAGGACTCTTTGGTGGACGTCGTTCAATGCATCGTAAATGATCCGGGTTGCTTCAGGAATCGTGGTCCCTTCCGCAAAGTAAATCGCCGGTTGAATATTGGCAGTCACAGGTCCGGCCGACACTTCTCGAGACCCTTTCGGGCGAAGCTGAGAGAGCCCCGTTAAATACACGGGCACAACGGGCACGTTGCAATCCAAGGCCAGAATCGACACACCATGTTTAAAGCGGGACAGTTTGCGACTGGTGGAGCGTGTTCCCTCGGGGAAAATGGCCAAATTAGCCCCTTGCTGCAACAGCCATTTACTATAGTCCAGGGTCGCCGATCCGCCGCCTCGACGAATTGGGAAATTACCGCCAATCAGCGAGTTATACCAAGGTTGCAGTGCCAACTCCTTGCGCCCACCACCATTTTTCAGAAACCAGCGATCGGCGGCAGCGCCAAAATAGATATTCCACTTCAGCCGTTGTGGTAGGCAGTGATACAGGGCGATGGCATCCAAATGGCTACTGTGATTCGCCACTGTGATGCAGGGCCCCTTAACGGTTTTAAAATTCTCCATGCCCGTGACTGTAAACGGCTTCGCATAACGCCACATGTGTTTGGAATAGTGATACCAGCGAAACGCGAGGCGAGTCAGTTTAGCCCACCACTTGACCTGCCAACGGTGTGGGCCATCGGTACGAATCTCCTGTTTGACCATGCGCTCAAACAGGGGGAAGTCGATGGCGGCTAACAGCATGGTATCTGGCGCGCTGGTAAGCTCTTCATGGAGGATCGCCTTCTGTGCTCGAAAGTTATCGGAAACTTCAAACACAGTACAGTGATCGTACATACCCAGCAGATGGTAGTCCTCGAGAATATTGGCCTCGTATTCCTCGAGTATCCGCCGCACGCCCCGAAGCTTGTCCGGTTCCGCCAGTATCTGGCGCATCCCGTCGGTGCTTAGCTTGGATAGCAGCACGTAAGCTGGCATGGGCTAATCCCCGCCTGGCGCTTGCCCTGAAAGAATGCCGACAAAATCATCAACACTGATCGCTGGCAAGGTCGTGATTTTGATAGACCCTCGAGAACCTAATTCAACGGCGAGCCTGGCCATGACCTCATTAGTCGGTGCCTCAATAATATTGACAAAATCATAGCCGCCCATGACAGCGTACTGTGCGATCACCCGCGCGCCCATGGACTCAACCTCTTTGTTGACCTCGCGCAGCCGCTCGGGTCGTTCCTTGAGTGTTTTACGGCCGTCATCGGTCAGGGTACTCAACATAATGTAAGTTGCCATTAAGACTTCGCATCCTTTTGTTTAGTAACATTTATAATGATAAATCGCGTTTGGAACTAGAGACTGCCGCGGCTATCGCTCTAACACGTAGCGCCCGGGGGCGAGATCCAACGGCGGGTACTCATCACTGCCGAGCCCTGCAGTTGACGTGATCAAGGCACCAGAGTGCTGTTTCAGCCAGGCGATCCAGTGCTCCCGCCAGGAGCCTTGGTAGACAACCGCTTGCTGAATCCATTCGTCACTGTCCGCAGGCAAACTCGGTGCCATCCAGTACTTCATGTGCTTATTAGGTTTGTTACTGATGGTCTGGGTATGATTCTGATTGGTGAGCACGAAATCAACCTTACCTCCCAGCAACTGGGTGGTGCGATAGCAGCCACGCCAAGGCGTGATATGGTCGGTACTGCCCGCCATGATGTAGGTGTCATAGGTAATCTTCGACAGATCAATTGCCTGCCCGCCCAATTTCAGCTTTTTAGTTGCGAGTTTATTTTCCCAGGCCAGGTCGAGATAATCGCATTGCAGTCCTGCGGGGACTCGCGTGTAGTCCATCGACCAAAACAATAAGGGGTGGACCGGTGGCGGCTTACCCAGCAAGTAGTTATCTCGAAAGAACGCCATCACGCTCTCCTCTGGCGTCAGCCAGGCGAACATCTCGAACACCTCTTTTTCATCAAAGATGCCTTTTGCCTGGACTCGGGCTTTCTGCGTTTGTATGGAAGTCTCCGATACAAACAGCCCAAAATCACTGTCCTCAGTATGGTTGTCAAGAATATTAACGAACAGCGAGTGACTGTTAATAACATCTTCGCCTCGCGCCTGAAGTAATCCGGCGGCCGCGGCTGTGGTGATGCCACCAGCACACAGACCCATCAGGTTGACCTTAGGGGCCCCGCTGATGTCGCGCAATATCGAGATACATTGGATGATACCTTCCGCGTAGGTGTGCAGATCCCAAGCCCGGTTCTCGACGGTAGGATTGCGCCAGCTCACAGCGTAGACGGGTATCCCTGCATTGAGTAACTCTTGGAACAAACTACGATCAGGCGTCAGATCGCCCAGGTAAAATCGATTCACTTGACTAAAGACATACAAGAAAGGCGTGGCATGCACCTGACTGACAATAGGTTCGTATTGAATCAGCTCAAGTAATTCATCCCGATAAACCACGGCACCCTTCGACGCGGCAACGTCTTTGCCGATAATATAGGCATTTCGGTCAGCGACTGCGGGGTAACCATAGTTATGTTGCTGGTCATCGATAATGTTGCGGATACTGCTCACGAGACTTTGGCCACGGCTGTCAATCAAGTTTTTTAACGCCTGTGGGTTACCGGCGAAGCTGTTCACCGGCGCGGTCAGGTCCCTTAGGATGCCGAGTAAAAACCGCGCGCGCTTGTCATTAATAGACTCTAAATCACTTTTGTCGACCCATTCTTCAAGTGCCGCACCCCAGGCCATATAATACTGCGCGACCCGTTTGTAAAACCCATTTTCTTGCCAGGCCGGATCGGAGAATCGCCGATCGGTACTAGGGTCCAGGGAACTGAATCCCATGAGAATAGCCGCTGTCTCAACGGCGAAATGCTGCCCTATCTGGAATAACACAGCAGGCTGAGTCGTCAAGCGCTCGACCAGTTCTTTCGCTGCCGTGAGAACCTCGTCCCGATCGATGCCCATCGCTAAATTCAGAGCAACCCCTTCATTGCGGCGATCGGACAATTCGTCAATGCTGTCTACCATTGTGATCCCTGTTTAAGTGACTTTTTACGTGACTCGTGTGGCTAACTAGCGGCATGACTCGTTTGTTAAACCCACCAAACAATTTGTACCTGAATCGAGGGGGCGGCGCAATTTGATTTGTCGAATACCTGAACGAGGTCAAGTGTCGTCAAACATAAGTCCCGTGCTGGGGCCGCACTAACAACGATTGAGGTTGCGAGCGCAGCCGGGCCACGGCGTCAAATTCAGCGCTATGCCATCTGCGCCTTTAAAGCCCTTCGAGATGTGTGATGCGATTAAAAAACACCAGTTTAGGGGTCTTGCCAAGAACCAGCTTGCTGACGCCAGTATTATCCATGTGATAATCGTTGAAGGGATACGCACTGCCCTTCAGTAAGGTCGCAAGCGCAATGGCCATGGCCGCACCATGGCTAATCACCGCAATCTCCTCGCCCACATGACGTACCCGTAATTCTTCCAGCGTGACCAACATGCGATCTCGAACCTGATTCACCGATTCACCACCACCAGGCGCATAATCTGCGTCGGCTGCAATCTTGTCGAAAAATTGGTGCTCGGCGTGCAGCACATCAAAGTGTGTGCCTTCAAGCTCACCAATGGCATATTCTCGAAGGCCGGGGTGAGCGCTGGCTGGGCCAAAGAAATCACCGGTCACGCCTTTCGCAGTGCGCATAGTTCGCTTTAAAGGACTACTATAACTGGCTGTAATTGCTGGATACTGTTCCTGGAATAGCGCAGTCAGCCGGTCCGCCTGCTGTAGCCCCTGAGCATTCAAATTACTGTCGGTTGAGCCAAACCAACGACGATCGACGTTGGCATCAATTTGTCCATGGCGAACCAAATAGATTGTCGTCTCCGTCATACTACCAGTGTCCGATGTTCGGCATTGATACCCAGGGTTCCGCCGGGGCTAAGGCATCGCCAGCCTGAAGCAATTCGATAGAGATGTTATCGGGCGAACGGACAAAAGCCATGCGACCGTCTCGTGGTGGTCGGTTAATAATGACTCCCCCATCTAACAGTTGCTGACAGGTTGCGTAGATATCTTCAACGGCATAGGCCAGATGACCAAAATTACGACTGCCCTCACCCAGTTCGTCGCCGTCCCAGTTATACGTCAGCTCAACCTGGGCGCTGCTGTCACCGGGCGCCGCTAGGAACACCAGGGAAAATCGACCCTGTTCGTTATCGATACGGCGCAGTTCTTCAAGGCCGAGATGCTGGCAATAAAATGCGAGTGACGCATCGATGTCGTTAACGCGCACCATCGTGTGTAAGTATTTCATGCTCGGTTCTCCATTATATGTCGGCGCTCAGCTTAAATTCCCCACCTGATTGACACAAGGACTCTCGCCAATGATCATCGGGTGATCCCTTGCGCGGGCTTCAAGGGTCGCTGCTCTGTAATTGGGTGATTGTGTAGTCCTTGCTGAGTAACGCTAACAAACCCTGCTCGCCGCCTAGATGCAGAGCGCCGACCAACGCCAGCGTGGTCTGGTCGCCGTCGAGATAGGTTCTGAGCTTGGCGGCCATCTGCAAGTTGCGCTGATCGAGGTACTCGAGCATCAGGTCCTCGAGCTCAGGATAGTCAGCTTGATCTGTCATAGCCAGTTCATACATCTGTTGAATCTCGCCAGCTACCCAGGCCGCCGTTAAAGTTGATAACAGCAAATCGATGGTCTGGTTCGCGTCAATTGCTGCTCTAAGCATCTGTTCCTGTTGGCGCTCGGTACCCGCAGACAGCAGAGCAATTTGGCTTTCGAGCGTCTCAAGGCCAAAGACGGGCTTGTCTGCGAACACGGCTTTCTCGTAATAGTGTTGATCGATGCCGAGTGCAGGCAAATAGCCCAATTCCGTCAGCTCGTGAAGGCTCAATAGCAACGCGAGATACCAGGGGCGCAGCTGCTGGACCGACGCAAGACTTAAACCCATCGTTTGCAGGCTCTCTTGATGTGTTTGCAGGTAGTGGGTTAACAGCCCGAGCGTTTCCGTGCTCAGGCTGGCTGACAGGTTTTCTGTCGCCGGATAGGTTCCTCGCGACGCTAAGGCGCGGGCCATGACAGCCGGCGCAGTCAGCCCTAAATCAATCTCGAGAACTAACTGATCCGCTGCTGAAAACGCCGCTTCAATGACTGTCGGCAAGGGATAGAGGCTGGGTTTGACTGCATGCATCGAACCGAGCAGAAACAAGGTCGCCTGACCCTGTTGAATTTGCCATAAGCTTACCGGTGCGGCCAACCCAAAAGCGGGCCAGAACAGACCGACAATTAACGCTAGCCGCAGGCTTATCACAAGTCGAAGCCACCAACCCACACCGGGCTACTCCAAGCCATATGATCATCAAGCTGGTGAACTCGAATCACATAATTGTCGCCCGCCCTGGGGGTTAGAGTATCGATAAACTCAAATTGCTGATTAGTGGCAACATCAGTTTGAATCAGTTCGTAGGTGACCTTATCCTGGTAGCCATCAACGTCGAAGGTACGGATTACGGGGCCTGAGAGCAGCTCACTTAAGCTTAATTGCTGACGAATCGCCGGCGTGGGTGATGAGGCCCGGGTGCTTGGCAATACTGTCTTGTCTTCATGGCCGGCACTGAGATTCAGCTCAAAGGTCACGGCCGTCTCTCTTACTGCCTTGAGACGTAGACCTTGATCGTCTCGAGCGGCTAACAATTCAGTTTCTAGCTGATCTTTGGTTACCGGCGCGTCGAAGAGGTTCATCTCAAGGTAGAAGCTACTGGGTAAGCCTCGAGTCCAGGTTATGAAGTCGACGCGATTGGCTTGACCGGGGTTCAGTGCCACTGCTTGGCGCAGAGGGTTTCTAAATCCAGGCGCGGCTACCGCTGCGATAGTGGCGCCAGTCTCGGTGATATAACCCAGCCATTCTCGACCATTGCGGGGCAAATCACGCTGCCCGCCGATAGGACTCGAAGCAGAGTCAAAGGTCACCGCGAGGGTCACAGAATTTGCGGGTAATCGATCACGTTCCCGGCCCGCGTAATTAATGGAGTCAATGATTTGACCATTCTTGAACAAATCAATCTGACGAATCCCGGCGGTTCCAAAAACCTGACCGAGTATCTTTCGTCGAACACTGTTACTTGTGCGCTGACCGGGCTGTGCGCCATTGATCGCGACTTCGAGTAGCATTCGAGGCCCAGTGGTCACATAGGTTCGCCCCTGTTGTAACGCGCTCAGGAGCGACTCCCCAGGTTTTATCCAGACGGCAGTCACACCCGCTGCGGCTGGCCGCCCTGGCTGCCAAGCGTGAGTCTCGGCAGATCCCGTGAACCCGACTCTTGATCCACGCTGAGCCCAACGCTGACCATACCAATCAAAGGCTGCATCACCGCTGACGATTTCAACCAGCCGAGACAACCTTGGGTCATCAAACCGATCGTCACCGGGGACCTCTGGTAGTGCGACTAGCAATGAGTCTATTGGGCTCAGGCCGTTCGTTAGCGCAAAAATTGTGGGCCAGACCGCGGCGGGTGCTGGGTGCAAGTCATAGTCACCGCGAGTCACCAGCAAGTGATGACCGCCTCGGTCGACGGGGTTAGTCCAATGTAGAGCCTTAAGGGTCTTGCTGGCGGGTTGTTGTTGCCAGCCTGTGCCCGTGAGCGCGTTGTCATGATCTGCGACCAATAAACTGTCCAGAGATCCTTCAGCCTGGCGCGTGATCTCAGCCTGGGATTGCACCCCATCGCTGGCTGAACTATGGCGATGAAGGTCAACCCAAGATAAGGTGTCGACCAAATTCGAGCGCACAATCACTGGGTTTGTGGCGCCTCTGATGCCGCCACCACTAGATTTAATTTCGATGATATGAGGACCTAACTCGACCAAGGTAATCGGTTCTGTCGTCATGCTGGGCGGCCCGCTGCCGGCGAGGCGGCCTTGAAGTGTACCGTCGACAAGGATGTCGAAGGATGGCAGATCATCTTCGACAAGGTTACCAAACTGGTCTTCGAGCCGTACCTGAATCACAAAGGGTTCTCCGCTCGTCACCAGCGATGGGGCGATGGCGGTCAACCTCGCGACACTGTCCGCGTGCAACACCAGCGTCTCACCCGGCACGAATCGATAGTCGGTTTGGCGGCCCGTACTTAAATACATGGGCAAATCAACCGCCGTTGAGGCGGTCATCGGTAAACGAAGATTCTGGTACAACACTCGAATCTCATCCCCCGGTGACAGGCTGCCAGCGTTGACTTGTATGGCGGGCATGAGTTCAGGTTGTGAGTGGCGGCCGTGAATGTCCTGCCACGGCACGGCAATCAGCGTGGCTGAGGCGTAGCCGGTCACTGAGAAACTGATATGGTTAGGTGCTTTCGGGTCGCTGGTCTGGAACTGACCCACCCACCATGGCGTTACCAAGAGCAGACTGGCGTCTAAACCTAGGTCGGCACCGACAGTATATACCTGCTCGAGTGTCGCTTGGTGGCCGACATATAGGTCTGCGGACTGAAAGCGCCGCTGACCTAACTGATCCTTGTGCTCAATATTTTGAGTCAGTTCACCTGCCGCGGCGGTTAAGCTTTGACTGAGCAAGCCGAAATCGTCTGCGGAAGTAGCCTTCAGTGCTCGGCTGATGTCGAGCATGATGGTCGGCGGCAAACGTAGACCGTTGCGCTCAAGCGTATCGGCCCAGTTCGCCAATAATCGCGCTTGACGATGCAGGCTGTCGAGGGTGGGATCCGGTAACTGATCGACGTCGGTACGCCTGGCACTTGTAGCTTCAAGTCGCTCGTCATCCTCTGCTAGCGTCGCCGAAAGAGCACAGCATGGCGACATCGCGAGCATGATCGCTAGCCCGGCGAACAGGTGTCTGAGTTGGCGTACTATCATCAATGTTCTAAACCCTGTATCCCTGCACCTAAAAACGGTCATCGGCGCCTGCTCAGTTGCCCTGTGGTCAAATCCTCGTGTCGCGCCCCCGCTGGCTGATGGCATCTGGATTCACCGTGACAAATGGTGCGCATTGTCTGAGCCGCCAATGTGTTGCGGTCTGGCGCCCGGCAGGCTTCACATTCGTCATCGGGGACCCCGCGGCACTCGGTATTTAAGCGACAATACAGCGCGAACGCAAGACAATCAGGCCTTCGCGCTCGGCGGGTTAACGTCGGGTATAAAAAAAGCGGGACCACTTTCGTGGCCCCGCTTGATGGCTAATCGATCAGGTTAACGCCCTACTCGGCTCAACCTGTCAATCCAGCCTATTGGTACTGTTTCAGCTCTTCGCGAGCGATCACTCGACGATGCACTTCATCTGGACCATCGGCAAGACGCAAGGTCCGCTGGCCCATCCACATGGCGGCCAGTGGGGTGTCTTGCGACACACCTAAGGCACCATGAATCTGAATGGCACGGTCTATGACCCGCAAGGCCATGTTTGGTACAGAGACCTTGATGGCGGAAATATACTTGCGTGCTTCCTTGTTACCGATGGTATCCATCATATGCGCGGCTTTCAATACGGCCAGTCGGCACATATCTAGCTCAATGCGTGAATCAGCAATCACGTCATAGTTACCCCCTAATTCAGCCAATGGCTTGCCGAAGGCAGTACGTGACAGCGCGCGCTTGCACAACAACTCGAGTGCTCGTTCGGCAACACCGATAGATCGCATGCAGTGGTGGATACGACCTGGCCCAAGACGACCCTGAGAAATTTCAAAGCCGCGACCTTCACCGAGAATAATATTTTCCTTCGGTACTCGCACGTTTTCAAAGGTGATATGCATATGTCCGTGGGGCGCATCGTCCTTGCCGAAAACGTACATAGGTCGAACAACCGTGACCCCTTTAGCATCGATAGGCACGAGGATCTGCGACTGACGCAAATGCTTTGGCGCATCGGGATTCGTGACAACCATGGTGATCATGATCTTGCAGCGAGAATCACCGGCACCGGAAATATAGTGCTTGGAGCCGTTGATCAACCACTCATCGCCGTCCAGCACGGCGCTGGTCGCAATATTAGTCGCGTCTGAAGAAGCCACATCGGGCTCTGTCATGGCAAAAGCTGACCGGATCTTGCCTTCGAGCAGTGGCTCGAGCCATTCTTTCTTTTGGGCTTCCGTACCGTAACGCTCCAATACTTCCATGTTGCCAGTATCGGGTGCGGCACAGTTGAACACTTCCGAAGCGATGGGGTTTCTTGCCATTACTTCTGCCAAGTGAGCGTATTCAAGGTTCGTGACGCCTGCACCACCCTGGCTTTCCGGCAAAAAGAAGTTCCACAGACCAGCGCTTTTGGCTTCCGCTTTAAGACCATCCATAATCTCTGTTTGCCGCGCGCTGAGTGCCCATCGGTCGCCATCTGCACCGGTTTGACCTAAAAATTCTTCAGTCAGCGGGTCAACTTTTGATCGGACAAAAACATCAATTTTGTCACGCACCGGCACCAAACGTTCGGGTATGTCTAAATCCATCATCAGTATTTTCCTCTCTTAGGCTTCTGGTTATTCATCCCGACGGTTAGACCCAAGTTGCGTCTTTGCCGCCAGTCTGTGTTCTGGTGTCTTATTCAAGCTCACGGAGCAATCGATCGACTCCCTAGCCGTTACAGCTGAGGCTTTTATACTACATTTAAGCTGTCCCGATCACCTACCTATATCGCAGCAGCTTATAGGGTGATATGAGATGGACTGATAACCGTCCTGCCATCGTCAGCCAGCAACCAATCGATAGCCACGCTCAGGGTTAATTCGGCGAAACTTCACGGGGTTTACGGTTGCCCAGAAATATGCCGAAAGCGACCAGCCCGGCAGTTGCCGCCGCCAGGTAGGCGAGCCCGTAGGTACCCGTGAGCGCAAACAGATAGCCCATGGTGACAGGCCCGGTAGCAATTCCCATCATGGTCAGCAAGTTGGATACTGCATAGATACGGCTGTATTGCACCAGACCGTAACGTTCCGCGATCAATAACGGTTGTAACATCAGCAGGTTACCCACGGTAATACCAAATATGGCTAAGCCAATTAATAGTCCGACGGGCGACGCAAAGTAACCCATGCAAGCGAGTGACAGGCCCTGGAGTAACATCATGGCGGTGGTGAAGCGCGTCGCGTCCAGTTTATCCACCAGCAAACCACCGGCAAGACGACCGATGATACTAAACAATGGCAGCACGCCGAGGGCGAGCGCCGCCTCCCGCCCACTCAGTTGCTCACTGACCAGACCGTACTGGTGAGCGATGCCGCCAACCTGGGCCATCATGACGAACACATAGGCCAGGTTTAAACGCCAGAAATAGCTGTCTCGCAGGGCTTGGTGCAAATTGAGTCCCTGGCTGTTGATATTCATCGCGCTTTGTCGATTGGTACCTTCGGCATCCAGACCCAGGTCCGAGGGCCTGGACCGTAAAATCAACAGACTCAATGGCAACACCCCGATTAGGTACACTAAGCCAAGTATCGGGCTGGCCACGACCATACCCTGGCTCTCGATCAGGGTGGCGCTAGCTGGCGTCACAAGAATACCGCCCACCGACAAGCCGGTAGACGCAACGGACAAAGCGCGGGCGCGACTCTTATGGAACCAGCGGGCGACCAGGGTCGTCGCAGGCAGCAATCCTGAGGCGCTGAAGCCGACGCCAAATAGTGCATAGAGCACATACAACTGCGCCTGGTTGTTGACCTCGCCGAGGGCGCCAAGACACAGACTCGCAATGACGGTGCCCACTCCCATGATGAGGCGGACGTCATATTTCTCCAGCAGAGCAGCGATATAGAGCCCCGCTAGTCCACTGGCAAAGAAGAAAATAGAAACAGCGGTAGACGCCACTGTGATGGGAAAACCCTTCTCCGACGTCAGCGCTTGGAGCACGACCGAGTGATTATAGAATCCAAGACCTGATGAAAACATCAGGACAAAAAACAAGGTGGCAACTATTTTCCAGCCATAAAACATGGGCGTGTCTCTGTCAAAAAGTGTTGTCGGTGAAGACTAAGACAACTTAATAATATCTAGTCCACGCAATCTGGTTCAATGAAGCACCAGCCAACTGTGGGGTTCTGCGCCTTGATGCTGATCTCGAGCAGATTGATGTGGGTCACGGCGTCTTCGATGCTAATACCTGGGGTCATCTCGATCTTTGCTGCGAGCATGACTTTGGGCCCAAACTGCAGGGTTATGGTGTTTAGCAACCGATGAATATTTGGATCAGATTCGATGGCCTTAATAATAGATGCTTGCAGCTCAGGTTCGGCGGATTTACCCACCAGGAGAGATTGGACCCGTACGGCAATAAATATAGCCACGATGATCAATACCACGCCGATACAGATCGAGCCTAAAGCGTCATACACCGGATCGCCCGTTATCGACGTCAGGGTCAGAAAACCTAACGCCAGTATTAAACCGATAATTGCCGCGACGTCCTCGCCCAGAACCACAACAATTTCCGCATTACGGGTATGTTTCAACCAGTAACGAAAGGACTGCTCGCCGCGCATCAGGTTGGCTTCCCGCACTGCCCCCGCCAAACTGAACGACTCCAGTATAATCGCCCCAGCCAGAACCAGCATACCGACCCACAGGTCATTCAATGGTGTCGCTGAGCTGAGCTTGTGCCAGCCTTCATAAATGGAAAAGACGCCGCCGACACTGAACAGCATCAGCGCCACGATAAAACTCCAGAAATAACTGAGCTTGCCATACCCCATAGGATGGTTGGCGTCTGCGGGTCTTTCTGCACCTTTCAGGCCGATGTAGAGCAGAATCTGATTGCCGGAGTCAGCCATAGAGTGAATAGCTTCAGCCAACATACTGCCCGAGGACGTGTAGATCGCCGCCGCTAACTTTGCGATAGCGATACCGGTGTTGGCCAAAAAGGCATACAGAATGGCTTTTTCTGGAGAGCCGCCAGTGCCTGCCATAGTTGAGTCCCTAATAGGTAATTGCGCCTGCGAACACCGCAAAGCGCTGCGTCAAACACCCATGACAGTCTCCAGCGGGGTCCTGATTGGGTCGTGCTAAATGTCCCGAAGACAGCGTCTGAGCGAGCATCATACGTTAATATTTGCCAGATTAGGTACCATTGCTGTCAAACCTAGCAGACGGCATAATCGCGGTGTGCTCACACCTCGCGCCGCGACGTTGTGGTCTCACTCACTCAGTCAGTGGGTGGCGATGAATCAATCTCGATCAGGAACCCGTTATCATGCATCAACGGCCTCAAATGCTAAGCCTTTCCGCTGACCTGGGTGAGGTTTCTGCGATCTATCAGCGCCCATCGACGCCCGTGGCGCTAGTGGTGCTGGCCCATGGCGCCGGTGCCGGTATGCAGCATGCACACATGCAGGCGCTTGCTGATGCCTTTGCTGACGTCCAAATTGCGAGTCTGCGGTTTAATTTCCCGTTTATGGAGTCAAGCCGTAAGCCGCCCAACAGTCTCGGGATCTGCCTGAGCACCCTAGAAGCCGCCGTCACTTTGGGCACGAGCCTGGCCACAGAGATACCCCTTTATATCGGTGGGCACTCGTTTGGCGGACGCATGGCGTCTCACTATGTTGAGCAATCCCATGATGCTCGTTGCGCGGGCCTTATCTATTGTTCGTTTCCGTTGCACCCCAGCGGTAAGCCTGGCGTGGCGAGAGCCGAGCATTTGCCGCGAATCCGCATACCGCAATTGTTTTTGAGTGGAACCCGTGACTCGCTGGCCGAGCAAGACTTGCTGCGGGGTGTCACTGAGGCATTGCCAATGGCGACATTATTGTGGCTGGCGACCGCCGACCATAGTTTCAAAACCCTCAAAGGCAAAAAACGTCAGCGCGATGCAGGCGGAGTCGCGACCGACAGCGCTTACTCGCTCGCCGCCAACGCAACGCTTGACTGGATAAGGCATCACCCCACCCCCAGCTGACAGTCAGCTATTCGAGCGCTGCAGCCACCGGCCGAGCCAGGTTTGAGGCAGGCTGGTGCCAGTCAACAGGTACCCGAGCGCGACCTCGTTTTGTAAATTCCATTGCATCTGCGCACGGCTGGCGGCGCTGCCTGCAAATAGCAAACGGTCATTCACCGCCAAGCTAGTATGCCCTGAGGGCATACAAAACGTGCCTTGTGCATTGCTATGCAGTAGCGCCAATACCGGCAAGCTCACATCGCGATCATGATGGTCGTGCGTTAAATGTTCAACCCTGACATCCGTGCCCTGGGTCAGCGCGTCGCTAACCGCATGGGCACTGTCAGCAGCGATAACGCACTCCCAGACTTCTGGAAATACCAAGGGTGATATCTTGCGAATTCTTTCTGTCAGATTCTGGGCCCAGCTATCATCATGGGCCCTTGCCAGACTCAGAAAATCATCAACTAACGGATTAGTCAGCAGGGTCCTGATTTTAGTCGCCAGGACATCACTGACTTCCATGACTAGCTGCGCGCCGGAATGGCTAAATAACCGACTATTGGATTGTTGATTCTGGCGGGCTATTACGAACAAGTCAGGGTTCAGCTCTTTGGCCGTGACAATAATGGAAAGGTTGTTTGAGTCATCATCTGCGCCGGCAATAATGCCTACTGCCTGACTGATGTCAGCCTTGTTCAATGTCACCGCTTCGGTGCCATCACCGATCACCGCATTCATTGGCAGATTAGCCAAGGTTTTGTTTGGCTCTATCACTTGAACTGTCATACCTGCGGCCAGCAATTCGCGATGAATCGCCCGGCCAAATCGACCAAAACCACAGAGTATCCAGCGGCCTTTGGGGAGTTGCATCACGGGCGCTAGGGTATCGCCGCTTTCATTACGAAACCAATCGCTGAGCATATATTGATACGGATAATCTACCGCTAGACCTAGGTCCTTAGCGAAGCAGTCGAAGGGGTCAATAATGGCATCGGTACCAAAGGAGGCCATGTTCGCTTCAATCTCATGGGAGTCTGCTCGGCAGATAACCTTCGTTTCCGGGTTCAGAACCTTCACGGTAATGGCGATATGCAGATTGACCGCATTGTCATCTGTCAGCGCGACCACACTTTTGCACAGTGGGTGCATGATCCCGGCGAGGACCAAATTGCGTGGCGTACTGGCGTCGGCTTGGAGTCCGGGCAGAAACAATGGATGTTCCGCCAACATCAGGGCATCGATTCGGTCCTGCTTCAGGTCTAATACCGACGCCCGGATCAAACGTTTGCGTAGCGATTTCACCAGTCGACTACCGGTATCTCCGTAGCCACAAACAACAAAAAAAGGATCGCTTATTTGCCGTACCTGGCGCTGAAATCGGTTCTCTGCCAAGGCCTTTTGTAACGTCTCGTTTTGCCACAAGCGAATCAACGCGCCAATGGTATAAATCCAGGTTGCCACAGTGATGTAGATAAAGATGAGCGCCCACATACGCTGCGCATCGGTAAAGGGATACGGGATTTCACCAAAGCCAATGGTGGTGCCCATAAAGGTGACGAAATAAAAGGCATGGAAGAAATCCATGTACCAGATTTGGCCCTTGTCATCCATGCCGGGTATCAATGTGAGACCCAGAGTCGCTATCGCGTAAACCGTTGACAACAACAACAGCGGAGCCCGCATCTGGCGCAGAATCAGAAAAATAATACTATCCATAGTCTACCCCCAGACTCGCAGGCTAGCGACGTAGCATCACGGTTTCTATGACCAGTAGCGACACCGATATCGTATTGGCAATCACCGCACCACCGGCGAGGGAGACGATACTGGCGACTGTCGCTGGCGTCAGACCGATATCAGTAGCATGTACGGCGAAACCCCAGACACTCGCGGCGGCCACTAGTTGAATGTTAGCAACCAAACTGGTGGCGAGTAGTACGGCGCCCATATGGGTGCGATCGCCGAACTTTAGGATCGTCGCGATGGCATTGACGAAGATCGCCGCGTAGAGCTCGTAAACATTATGGTGCGCAGCGTTGTCGATATCCCCCGTAAAAAAACCAAAATTAAGGGTTAAAGCTAGAATAATCGTGAATGCGAAGATGACTTTCTCAAGATTCATATAGCGGTTTCCGGTCTTTATTTAGCGCTCACTATAACCATAACCATCCGCGTTAGCATTTTTTTGTCACCCCCAGCATGGGGCTTTAGGGGTTTTGCAGCTCGGTGGAAGATGATATGGGTCAAGCGTCTTAATCAACCGAGCGCCGATACTGGCTGTTCAATTCACATACCGGAGGCCATCCACTGTGGTCGCGATATCGACAGGTACCCTGGACCTTTGGAGCATCGTCGTCAGCATCGGCATCTTTCTGCTCGGCATGCATCTACTCGAGCAGGGCCTGCAGGGTATTGGATCGAAAACTCTGAAGCAGTTCCTTCAGGCACAAACTAACTCTCCCCTTAAAGGCGTTTTTACCGGCACCCTGGTAACCGCATTTTTGCAAAGCAGCTCGCTAGTGGGTTTGATCGTACTGGCCTTCGTCGGTGCCGGCATGCTGGAGATGCGCAACGCGTTGGGAGTGATCCTCGGCAGCAACCTTGGCACCACCGTTACCGGTTGGATGCTCGCGGTCCTCGGCTTCAAACTTGACCTGGCGAGGTTCTACCAACCCCTGGTGGCAATAGGCGCGTTTCTTACCGTCTTCTTGCCCGCGGGCCGTCGTCCCTATTACCTCGGCAACCTGGTCCTGGGCCTCGGGCTGTTGCTCATGGGGTTAGGGACTCTCATCACGAGCCTCGAGAATCTTGTGCCGCAGGTAGACACGGCCATCCTGCGGGGTCAGGGCCTGCTGGTGTATTGTCTTATTGGTGCAGTGCTCACAGCGCTGGTTCAATCCAGCTCTGTCCTCATGATGGTGGTGTTGAGCGCGCTGCACGCAGGCGTTATCAGTGTTACTGAAGCTATACCCATCGCCATCGGATCGAACATAGGGACGACCAGTACTGTCTTGCTCGGTGCCGTGGACGGATTGGTGGAAAAGCGCAGAGTCGCTTATGCCCACCTTATCTTTAATTTACTCACCGCTATCGTCGCCCTGCTTTGCTTGCCCCTCTTCGTATTTATCATCCACAACGTGTTCGGTGCCAGCGACCCACTGTTCGTGCTCGTCTTATTCCACTCTTTGTTTAATTTTTTAGGGATTTTGATATTTCTACCGTTTTTAGATCCCTTTATCGGTCTGCTCAACTGGATGGCCCCAGAACGAAGCCTCACGCCTGGCGCCACAGCCTATATTCACAAGGTCTCCAGCAGCGTACCTGACGGCGCGATTGAAGCTGTTCGTAAAGAGCTGACCCGCATGCTCTTCAATGCGATTCGGTTGAACATGCATAGCTTTCACATCCACGCTCATGCGGTATTCGATGAGAATAGTGAATTGCTTGCAGGTGAGCCGCTGCGTTATGTGGCGCGCTACGAACAAGAATACAAATTACTCAAACAAACAGAAAGTGAAGTGCTGGGATACACCTATGCGATTCAGCGAGATGCCAAGGAAGAGGAAGACTTGCGTCTGGTCACGCAGTTGAATCACGCCGTTCGCAACGCCACTTATGCCGCGAAGTTCATCAAGGATATTCGCCACAACGTTGATGAGTTCCGGGTTAGTCCTTCAGGTACTATTCACGACCTGTACGCCAGCTTTTGCTTGTACGTCACCGGTAACTATCACGGGTTGGCAACGCTGATGGCCGTGCCTTCAAGCTCGAATATTGCAAACGAGTACGTTGAGCTCTATCGGCAAGTACGGCGTGGCTACGAATGGTATCTCAATGAAATCTACACAGTCGTGGGCGCTGACAAGCATTTAAACCATGAGATCGCTAATTTACTGAATATTAACCGGGCCGCGTATTTGTCCACCACCGCCTTGTTTGAGGCGGTGCGTGTACTGCTCAATCTGGAGGAAGATATTTTGGCTGGCGTTCAGATCATCCCGCAACCGCGCAAAATCCTTAAGCAAGAATCGCAGTGATCTCTTCCTCTCCCAAGGTTTCCTGCTCGAGCAACGCAGCCGCAAGTTTATCGAGCTTGTCACGGTACTGTTGCTGAACCGCCAATGCCCTCTGCTCGCTAGCCTTAATCAGGCGAGTTATCTCAGCATCAATAATTTCAGCGGTATGCTCGCTATAGACCCGTGGCGGGCTGACCTCCTGGCCGAGGAAGGTTTGTTCGGTTTCCCGGTAAGTGACGGGGCCCAGCACATTGCTCATACCCCACTCTTGGATCATGTGTCTGGCTAGATGGGTAGCCTGTTTTAAATCGTCTGCCGCACCGGAGCTGGCTTCTTCAAATACTAGATTTTCAGCCACTCTTCCCCCTAACAATATCGCTAGCCGATCTTCCAGATAGTGCTGAGAGTAATTCAACATATCCTCCTTGGGAGATTGTTCCGTGACACCTAAAGCACGGCCCCTGGGGATAATGGTAATTTTGCGCAAGGTATCTCCATGTGGCATAAAAAAAGCTGTCAGGGCATGACCCGCTTCATGATAAGCAGTACGGCGTTTCTCTTCTTCGGAAAATAAGGCTTCCCGTCGCTCGCCGAGAATGATTTTGTCTCTGGCATTTTCGAAGTCAGCTTGGTTGATGCTGTTTTTTTCCGCGCGAGCAGCCAGCAGTGCGGCTTCGTTGACCAGGTTCGCCAGATCAGCGCCTGAGAAACCAACGGTGCCGAGCGCAATGCTCTCCAGATTCACGTCAGGTTCGATCGGTTTGCCTCGCGCATGCACGGCAAGTATGGCCTGCCGAGCAAGCTTCTGCGGCAAATCGAGCACGACCTTGCGATCAAATCGCCCGGGACGCAACAGGGCGGCATCCAGCACATCCGGGCGATTGGTCGCTGCCAACACCACCACTGTCTCCTCTTCCTTAAAGCCGTCCATTTCTGCCAATATTTGGTTCAGAGTCTGTTCACGCTCATCATTATTGTTACCAAACATGCCGCTGCGAGCCCGACCGACAGAATCGATCTCGTCAATAAAAATCAACGCCGGTGCTGCAGCACGCGCTTGCAAAAACATATCCCGCACGCGGGAGGCACCCACGCCAACAAACATTTCAACAAATTCAGACCCAGTGATGCTGAAAAACGGTACCCCAGCCTCCCCTGCTGTGGCTTTTGCGAGCAAGGTTTTGCCGGTACCCGGCGGCCCCATCAAAAGTAGGCCCTTGGGTATCTTGGCGCCGAGGCGGCGAAATTTTTGCGGGAATTTCAGGTACTCAATCACTTCCTGAAGATCCGCCTTGGCACTATTGAGGCCCGCAATATCGTCATACCGCGTATGAATATCTTCGGGCTCAGCGAGTCTTGCCCGCGACTTGGTAAATCCCCCACCGCCCGGCAAAAACTGCTTGCCGAGCATTTGCCGGCTGAGCAGAAAAAGCCCAATAATCAACAGCCACGGAAAAATATTGATCAAGATCGTCACCCAAGTCGAATATTCTGTGGACTGAACGCTAACGACGACTTTACTTTCTTCCAGCAGGGTCATGAGTTGGGCATCAGCGATTGTCGGCAGCATCGTTGAGAAACGATTATCTGTCTCGGCCTTAGGAAATCGATAAACGCCTCGGATTTCACTACCGCGGATCACGATGCTCTGAATATTGCCATCCCGAACCTGTTGTTTGAATGCCGAATAGGGAATTTCACCGGTCTCAGCATTGTTACGTACCAACAGATTCACCGTCATCACCGTGATCGCGAGCCACATCAACGCTGAAAGCCAAGGACTGGGCGTCGCCGCATCTCGACGTTGCGATGATGCTGGCTGGGAAGATCTTTGTGACGATTGTGAGGATAGCGGTTGTTGTTCTTCCGGCGCCGGCGCTTGGGGTGGTGTGTTCGAGTTTGACCGAGGCCCCCCGGCAGGTGGCGTGTCAGACGTAGGCTCAGACTGTGAATCAGGCTTTGAATCAGGCTTTGAATCAGGCTTTGAATCAGGCGTAGGCGAATCAGGCGTAGGCAAGCGCGGGGGCTGGTCTGTCATCTCAACCAGCCCAGCGACGAGTGCGGCTAACCAGATTAAATCGGATCGGCATACGCCGGACAGATATTGACATAACAACCGCCGGCCAACGAGGACAGCGCGGGGCAACACAAATGAAGAGCATCATCAACCTCGACCGGGAACAGCCGTCAGTTTACAAACGCGACGCCACAATTACGTTGACGTGAAACAACTCCTGCAGAAACCCGCCCATCTATACTCCAACGAATTCTGTTTTTAGGTTGACCCTTGCCATGGCAGATATCATCGACAGTAACACTTCAATTCAGCCACTGTTACGCCGTTTGAGCCTGCTCGCATTATCTGGCGGGCACCGAATCGCCACCGCTGAATCCTGTACTGGAGGGCTGATCGCCACGCTGTGCACGAGTATCGCCGGTAGTTCAGACTGGTTTGACTGCGGCATGGTGGTCTACAGCAACACAGCGAAACAGCGTCTGCTGGGGGTCGCAACGGAATCACTGCAACACTATGGGCCTATCAGTGAAATCGTGGCTTGTCAGATGGCCTTGGGCGTCCTGGGTCATAGTGTCGCCGACCTGTCGGTAGCCGTCACCGGTATTGCGGGTCCCACCGGCGACGATATAGGAACGCCCGTCGGCACCGTCTGGTTAGCCTGGGCTCGACGCCTGGACGACATTGCCATGCCGGAGATTCAACGAACGCGCCACTCTGTGTTTGCCGGTGACCGAACAGACATTCGCCAACAGGCCGCGATCACTGCCCTTGAGGGCTTAATTGAAGTGATGGGTTAAATCTGGCGGCGCAGTTCAGGCTTTGCTCTCAACCCAGCCCATAAACTGCGATAAGGACAGGGCGCCGGCTTGACGCGCTGACTCCTTACCATGCTTAAACAGCGCGAGTGTCGGGATTGATTGAATTCGGTAATTTGCCGCAATTTCCTGATTCGCTTCAGTATCTACCTTGAGCAGCCGAAAGCGTGGCTCGAGTTGCTCGGTGGCTTGGGCAAAGGTTGGCGCGAACATTTTACAAGGACCACACCACTCAGCCCAAAAGTCGACGATCAACGGCGTGTCATTAAATTGCAGCATTTTTTGAAACTGCACCAGATTGACCGCGGTAGGCTTGCCCGTAAACAGCGGCAGTCGGCATTTGCCGCAAGTCGGTGCATCAGCAACCCGCGCATCCGGTACACGATTGGTCACAAAACAATGGGGGCAGACGATACCTGTGGTGGCCAAAATCGATTCCTTGTAGAGATGTTTGAAACCCAGATCTTGGGTCAGCAAACCAACATTCAATCATTGCCCGGGAATAAAACCCACATTAACGATCACGAATCAGGCGCGCTTTAAAATTGCGGCCTTTGATTTTACCTTCGGCTAGCTTCAACTTAGCCTCCCTGGCCGATTCCCGGCGCACCGCGACGTAGGCACATTGATCAAAAATGTGAATTTTACCGACGTCAGTGCCGGGTATTCCTTCGGCACCGGTGAGTGCACCTAGAATATCGCCAGGGCGAACCTTTTGCTTGCGGCCACCATCGATTTGCAGACACGCCATCACGGGGCGCATCGGTGCATTATCAAGCAGCAATGGCGGCGGCAAGGGCTGCTCCAGACTTTCAGCGTTGAGCCCGTGGGTCACCTTTGCCAGTTTATGTTCTTCACGTTCGCTATATAGGGTGCAGGCAACCCCGCGGCTACCCGCTCGGCCTGTGCGACCGATGCGGTGCACATGGATCTGCGCATCTTGGGCAATTCGGTAGTTGATCACCGCGTCTAAGGCCTCAATATCCAGGCCTCTGGCCGCAACATCTGTGGCCACGAGGATGGAAACGCTTTTATTCGCGAACCTCACTAGGGTCTGGTCTCGGTCCCGTTGTTCAAGGTCGCCATGCAAGGCCAGCGCGCTGAATCCCTGGCGCACTAATTCATCGGCGACCTGCTGGGTCTCATGGCGCGTGTTACAAAACACCAGAGTCGATTCAGGGTAGTACTGCAGCAACAACAATCGCAGGGCGGTGGCTCGTTCAGCCTCATCAACGCGATAGAAGTACTGCGCAATGGTGTCATTGTCGTGGGTTGCGGCAACTTGAACCATCTCCGGTCGGTTCATGATTCGATGGGCGATAGCCTTAATCTCGTCGGGAAAGGTTGCACTAAATAGCAGTGTCTGCCGATTCGCCGGCACTTGCTTGATAATGTTATCCAGCACTTCCTCAAAGCCCATATCCAACATGCGATCCGCTTCATCAAGAATGAGCATATTGACTGCTTCTAGTTTTAGGGTGCCTTTGCGCAGGTGATCGTCAATCCGCCCTGGGGTACCCACTACAATATGCACGCCGTGTTCGAGGGAACCGACCTGGGGACCGAACGGCATACCGCCACACAGGGTGAGTACCTTAATATTATTGATCGCCCGCGCTAGACGCCGGATCTCTTTGGTGACTTGATCAGCTAATTCACGGGTGGGACATAACACCAGACACTGGACGCGGAATCGACTGGTATCTAGCTTGCTGAGCAAACCAAGTCCAAAAGCGGCGGTCTTGCCCGACCCGGTCTTGCCCTGACCGATGACATCCTGGCCCGCCAAGATCAAGGGCAGGCTCCGCGCCTGAATCGGCGTCATTTCGGTGTAGCCCAAAGAGTCGAGATTTGCCACCATCTCAGTAGATAAGGCGAGTGTTGAAAAAGCCGCTTGGCTCACAATAGATTCCTGCAGGACAGCAGACCAATAAGGCCCGTCCTGATAAATGTGTAGGGAGGTTAAGGCGCCCTTTTTACCCTGTAAACGCCGGGGATTCAAATACTCAGTTAAAAACCGGCCGTTAACGCTCCGAGTCGATCACAATCACCGGATTCTGTCGCGGTGGCAGGAAGAAATGGTTGTCATAAACGAATGCCGGTTCGATCTGGCCGTTACTGTACCAGTCAACAATTTGTCCTGTTCCGCCGGTGCCGGCAGCGGGTTTGCCGTCATAGACCGCAATCAACTGATCGGCGCGCTGGACAATATAGGCGCCGGCGAGCGCGTATTGTTGGTTCCTGGCTTCGTTATCACGTCTATCCTGACCAACGGCCAGTTCACGAATGTTGCCAAACTTCATCGGTAGTTCGTAATAAAACTCGGCTTTGCCAATCAGCGTCTTGAATTCATCCTGGGAAGCCTGGCTAGTAAAATCTTGCACATAAAGATCATAGGGCAAGGGTAAAGGGACTTGCAGGGAAGCACCTAAAATATCCATCGCCATCTGCGCCACCAGGCGGTCAGCACCCTCTGCCAAGGGCGAGAGGATGGTAAACTGATGGTTCGCATATTGTTCCTGCAACCCTAGCAAGCAAGTTTTTATCTGCTGGCGCAAGTTTGGATCGCCGAGCTTGTCTGGATTCAAGCGATGCCCGGTCACGCCGATGACAAGTTTTCGCTCAGTGAAGATACCTGATCGCTGCGCGAAGTATTCTGCTTGCAGGGTCGCTTCTTCAGTTTCTCGTTGCTGCTGCGCTGCTGAAAGCTGCTCCCATGGCACCAGGAAAGGATTAATTTTCGCCTCTTCAATGCGTTTCGGGCCATATCGCCAGCCATCATAAAGTTTGGTGTTAACGTATCGGTTATGTTCCATTTTTGCTTGAGCCGCGACCTCCTCTGCGTGAAACACTGGCACGACCGAAGGTTGATTTGCCGGCGCGCAACGGATCGCCCTGAGACGAATGGACCAATGATCCGCTTTAAGCAGATTTTGTTTCCGCTCCCACTGTGGCAAATCATTCCACAGTTGCAAGGCCTTATGGTGACTGGATTCTCCGCTCGCACCGGGCAGGTTGCGTTGCGACTCAAGATACATTTGGTGGATGCCGCGCGCCAGCTTGTCCAGTTGTCGGGTCAAGACATTATCGACATGTAACACCTCATCAAACATACCGAATGGATAGAGTCCATCGGGAATTTCCTGTTCTCCGGTGTTGGATTCCAGCAATTGCGCCAAGCCACTGGTACGTTGCATACGGACCAGGATAGGCGCGTTACTGGCACGTTTGTTGAGTAAAGCGGCACGCAACATCAGCGCAACATTCAGGCTTTCTTCGTCGGAATCAGTGCAAATGATATGTTGTGTCACAGAGGGCAACAAAGCGGCAACATCCCGGGAAAATACATGGGGGCCGATGGTCGCCTGCTTGATAAAGGAATAATCGCAAATCTGTGCCAGGTCAGGGTATTGCTCGTTGAACCGCAGCATTTTCTCGTCCGCATCTGCATCGAAAATTGAAAATCGAATACGCGAGCCGTTAGCGTACTGGCACATCAAGGCTGCTTCGACCACGAGTTTTGCTGCCAGTCGTTTAAATCCATAGATGGCCAGATGAACGCGTTCCTGGTTAGCAACATCCGCGAATACATCCGGGGGATAATCTCTAAGCAGCAGCCTGGCACTCAGGTCATAGACGCTGAAAAACGAGATCTCGGCGATGGAATAGTCCGCAAAGAACTTGGGATAGCTCTCGAGTTGGTGAGCCAGGCCGATCTCATTTAAATGAATGTGGATTTTAAGGTGCGCCGCGTGACTGCCGCTTTCTCTTAGTCGCGTTCGCGTCTTGATCGCCAATTCAACATTGGTGCCATCATCGCCTGTTAACGCAATGAGTTGCGACGCGTGAGTGACATTAATGCGCTCGAGCATACGATCTTCAAAGATATCACCGACCAAGACACGAATACCAAGATCTCTGGCGAGTTGAATCAACAGGTTATCGGGTTCTCGCTCAACCACGACGATTTTTAGACTTGGATCGCAGGTCCGCAAAAACTGCCAACTCTTGTCGCCAAGACCGACGACGATCATATGTCCCGAGTAATAGTGCACCAGGCGGTTGCCCATGGAGACTCGGGAGTTAGACGCAAGCACCAGGATAATTGAGGTGACCGCGGCAAGTGGCGCCAGAAAGCGTACCAGCTCAATCTGTAGGGGCACCGGATCCAGTTCCAGGGTCCACTCGCCACTCAGGAAAAATAGCATGAGGATCTCATAGACCGCGGTGGTGAGTTCTGTGGTGAGTTTTTGCGGCGCAATGACATACTGACCCCAAAGACCCAGGGCAAACAGAACGCCAACAATGATCGAGGCAAATATACGCTGACTCATAACTGGATACAGAAGCCGAGGCGGTGTCCCGTCAGTCTAGCCCGTCTACAGAACGAGCCTGAAGCAGATTTCCTCGCTATTGAGCCTCATCTTTCAAAACATTGTCTGGGATCATCTTTCCAGGGTTCATGATGTTCAGTGGGTCGATAGCCCGCTTGATTGAAGCCATCACTGCCACCGCAGCACCGTGCTCTAGTTCCATATAAGCCAGCTTGCCATAGCCGATCCCATGCTCGCCGGTACAGGTACCACCCATGCTCAGCGCGCGCTTGATTAATCGGTCATTGACGATTTTAGCGATCTCCAGCTCTGCTGGCTTGTCCACATCAACGAGCAGCAATAGATGAAAATTACCGTCGCCTACATGGCCGACGATGGGTGCCAGCAGGTCAAACTCCACCAGATCACGTTGGGTCTGTTGAATACAATCCGCCAGTCTTGAAATGGGCACGCAGACATCTGTGGGCCAACCACTGGCACCCGGTCGCAGGGCTCGTGCTGCATAATAAGCATCATGCCGAGCCTGCCATAGCTTGTTCTGCGCTTCCTGTTCGACGGCCCAGGTAAACTCGGAGCCATGATTCTCCTGCACCAGCTCGGCAACCCGCTCGCTTTGCTCAACCACACTGGCACTGGTGCCGTGAAATTCAAAGAACAAGGTCGGTTGGGCCGAGTAATCGAGCTGGGAGTATTGATTGATGGCCTGCATCTGCGCCGCATCTAACAGCTCGACTCGCGCCACCGGGATACCCGACTGAATGACCTCGATCACAGTTTGGACCGCGGCGTCGATGCTTGCAAAAGAGCACACCCCGACAGCATGCGCTTCAGGTAAACCGTAGCACCGCAACTGCACCTCGGTGATAATACCCAGGGTCCCTTCTGCACCGCAGAATAATCTAGTCAGGTCGTAGCCCGCCGCCGATTTCCGCGCGCGACTGCCGGTCCTAACAATCTTGCCGTCTGGCATGACTACGGTCAGGCCCAGCACATTATCTTTCATGGTGCCGTAACGCACCGCATTGGTACCTGACGCTCGCGTGGATGTCATGCCGCCAAGGGTCGCATCGGCGCCTGGGTCAACGGGGAAAAATTGGCCGTGGTGGCGTAGTGCGGCATTCAACTGTTTGCGTGTCACGCCAGCTTGAACCCGGCAATCCAGATCATCGACATTGACCTCGAGAATCTGGCCCATTTGTGACATATCCATGCAAATGCCGCCCTGTGTGGCTGCGATATGGCCCTCGAGGGATGTGCCCGCGCCAAAGGGTATTAGCGGCGTGCGGGTTTGCGCGCACAACTGAACGATTTGACTGACTTCCTCATTGGTGACGGGATACACCACCACATCGGGCGAGTATGGCGCATGAAACGACTCATCTTGACCATGTTGATCTAATAGGTCACGTTGCGTGCTCATACGATCCTGCAGGAGTGCCTTTAAGGCTTCGTGTACTTGCTGACTTAAGGTTGACATGATGACATACTCGGTTAGACCGATTTAGAATACCTGCTTTCACCCAACAATTGGAATCCTACTATGCCTACTCCAGCTCGCGTCGTTGTCCTGCCTCAGCAACCAGGGCCACTGCAGATTGTGACTTTGGACTTACCAGATCCAGGGCCCTACCAAGTGGTTGTTAAACAGTACGCGAGCGGCGTTTGCCATAGCCAACTCCATCAGATGCACAATCCGCGCGCCAACCCCATTGTTCTTGGCCACGAATCTACCGGGATTGTGCTGCAGGTCGGCAGTGCCGTTGAGCACGTTGCGGCGGGCGATATGGTGATGGTCACTTGGGTGCCTCGGAATGCTAACGGTACCGATCGTGCACCGGAGTCGGCGACCCTGGCCCTGCCAGATGGCAGTGTCGCTCGCTCACAAAATGTCTTTACCTGGGCTGACACCACCATCGCCGATGAGCAATATGTGGTCAAGGTCGCGAATGATACCAAACGAGATGTCACCGCCATCATTGGCTGTGCCGTGATGACTGGTGCGGGCGCCGTGGAGAATACCGCCGGCGTTAAGGCCGGGGAAAGCGTGGTGATTTTCGGGGTCGGCGGCGTGGGCTTATCAGCCGTGGTCGCGGCCAAAGCCGTTGGCGCTAACCCGATCATTGCAGTCGACTTGGATGATACGAAGCTGGCCTTTGCTCGACAGTTTGGCGCAACCCATACTATTAATGCGGGTCAGGGCGACCCCATCCAGCAGATTAAGGCGCTGACAACCAACCCATCAAAACGTAATTTTATGGGCATGCCCGTCTCTGGCGCTGACTATGCGTTTGACTGTATTGGCTTGAAACAAACCATGGAGCAAATCGTACCGGCCGTTAGAGACGGCACTTTCGGCGCGCGAACCGGCGGCACGGCTGTCTTGGTTGGGGTGCCACAGACTCCCGTGCAACTTAATGCGGTTGACATGCTGATTAACGAGAAGAAGTTTGTCGGTAGTATTGGCGGCAGTTGTTCTCCTGATCGAGATTTCCCGAAGTATCTCGAGTGGTATGCCAATGGCCAGCTGGATCTCGATGCTATGGTGACCGAGCGTTTTAGCTTGGACCAGATCAACGAGGCCGCTCATGCGCTGGAAACAGGCAAAATCAGTGGCCGTGCCATTCTTGAGTTTTAAGCGCGAGTTTTAAGCGCGCCGCTTAATAACGTGCCTTAACAGCGCGTTTTTACAAGGGCAGGGTTCGGGGCCAGCAGGCTCCGTTACTCGCCCAACTCATCACCGGCATGCTGCCGAACCTTCCACTCACCCGCTACGCGGTGCCACCTACCCTGCTCATCGCAACTCACAAAAATCGGTTGTGCATGATGCATGGATAGATCGGCGACATCAGCCTCACTGAGAATGCCTAATTGCGCGCAGGCGTGCCGAATGGCTGCGCCGTGGCCGACGATAAGCTTGAGTTCGCTGTGCGCCAGGACTTGCCACGCATGTTGAATATGGGCGGCGACCCGTGCGCCAGCTTGACGCAGCGACTCCGCGCCTTGAAACGGCAGACAAAAATCACTGTTTGACTTCCAGCCAGCAGGCAGCGGCGCAAACCGCGGGTCAGCGGCGACGATCGCCGCGATGGCGGCGATATCAAGATTCGCCGCCGCACCGACGCTGCGTTCCGATAAGCCCTCAAATTCCTTAATCGTTGTCGCTATGTCGCCAGTTGGCCGCTTTGAAAGAGCTTCTATCGGCAACGCTTCAGCAATGAGGCTCGCTGTTTGCCAGGCGCGAAGCTGACGGGATGAATCTAACTGACGGTCGATGCTGAAGTGATGGCTGGCGCTGAATTCACCTATTAACTTGCCACAGTGACGGGCTTGGTCTTCACCCACCGGTGTTAATGGATATGGCAGCAAGGCACTGGGTACCCCTTGCGGCTGCCGGTAATCCCCATGACGGATAAGCGCAATCACGCTTTTCGGGTTCATAGACATCCCGCCTCGCCGTCAACTAAGACGAGTAACAGGCTGCGGTCGGTAATATCGTCAAGCTTGGCGTGAGCGGGCTTGATCTGGCCTTTGGCCTTGAACGGCTTCAGGCCTAGGTCGATCACAGGGTTGTCTCTATGCCGCCGATCAAGCTGAGATAACATGGGCGTGCTCCAGGAGAGTTTTAAGGGCGGCCTTGGCTGAACGGCACTATATCAATGTAAGCGCATAGTTCTCGGCGCTGCCGCCCACTTATAACGGACGTGAGCTGGTTGACGTGAGCGTCAAGTGAAACCCTTAGCACCTTCGGGATTATCGCCCGTGAAAGTCTATAGGTGGCGAAGCAGAATGGAAACACCAATTGTCACTCCGGTGTGAGTCTGTGCGCGCCACAGATTGCGATGAGATCCAGTCCCGGCAGGCTGGCGGGCCTGAGCGACCAAGCTTATGCCGATTGACAAGGCCTTGATAAATTCCAATGATGGTGTCTTCCGTCATTCTTCAAACAGGGAGTCAGCTATGCAGACAGGCAAATTCACGGGTTTTGAGGTTCGCATCGAAGAACCTGGCATCGCCTGGATCGAATTCAATGAACCCGTCAAGCTCAATGGTATGAGCGTCGGTAAAAAGCGCGACCTGATTGAAGTATTAACTCAGGCGCAAATGGATAATGCCATTCGCGTCATCGTCTTTATCGGCACCGGTCGCGGTTTTTGTGCTGGGGACGATCTGCAGGCCTATAGCGCGCCAAATTCTAATCCCGATGCGCTGATGCCCCCTATTCCGCCAGGACACGATAACGCGATTGGTACCTATAACGGCCTGCGCCAAGTATCCCAAGCGCTGAATGTGGCTATTCGCAATCTGGACAAGATCACCATCGCGGCCATCAATGGCGTGGCGATCCAGACCGGCCTGTCGCTGGCCCTAGCCTGTGACTTTAAGATCGCCGCGAAATCCGCGCGTCTGGGGTCCGCCACCCTGCGGTTTGGCTTGCTACCTGACGAGGGCGGCCAATATCTGTTACTGCAGCATCTCGGCTTAACCACCACCCTGGACTTCATTTTGCGCAAGCGTATTGTCGAGGCTGACACCGCCCTATCTATGGGCCTGGTGAATGAAGTCGTTGCAGACGCAGACCTGCGAGACCATGTGCAGGCCCTGGCGACGGAATTGGCGAATGGCCCGCAAGTCTCTATGCGCCTGTTGAAGCGCTCCATTTACCAGGCCACCGAGTTAACCTTTGCCCAGTCCTTGGACGAAATTGCCGCCAAGACAGCGATTACCGACCACCATCCTGATGCCCGCGAAGGCGTTAGTGCCTTTCGCGAGAAAAGAACGCCCGCATTCAACGCCTGGTTACGCAAGGATCAGTAGTTGCCAGTAGGCAGCACTGGGCCACTGTGCCAGAATAACGCCTTTCAATATTTTGCGCCTGTCAACGAAGCGCCTTAATGCGAGAACAACACCATGTCTGAAGCCAGCCAAACCACACCCGAAACTGATGGGGTCAGTAGTCTCAAGCCAATCAGTCTGCCGGACGCCCAGCGCCTCAAATTGGCGGCGCGTAATCACGGCCTGGCATTATTGGCCGCCATAACATTATGGGCTGCCGCTGATGCCTGGGCCATGACCAGCGGGTTAAACCTGGCGACCGGTTTGTCACTGCTGAATGCCTTTGCTGCCATGACCATTATCGCGACGATCTTTCATGAATGGGGTCACTTTACTGGGGCGAGAATCGCTAAGTCTTACTCACCGATGGTCACGAACCCTACCGGCGCGTTTATTTTTGGCTTTAATTTTGCCAAGAACACGCGGCAACAATTTCTTTCCATGAGTATCGGTGGCCCGGTGGGCAACTGGCTGTTGGTTGCCCTGGTGTTTCTGTTGGTGCCTCTCGATAATCCTGGTCGGGTCATGCTCCTGGCCGTCGCTGTCGCGCGGGGTATCAGCGTGCTGATATTTGAACTGCCTATTATTCTTCGAGTCATGAATGGTGGCGACCCAGAGACCGAATTGAACGTGGGTCAAGACAATGGTTCCGGCGATCGCGGTCAGGTGATTGGTTACGCCGCAGGTGTTCTGCTGTGGATTTTGGCCGTCTAAATAAGGTTCACTGCAACCCACTTTCACCGCTGAATCAGAAGCTCGAATCGCAGTTTCCGCCAGTGAGAATAAGTCCGATGCGTCGGTTGTTGAACTGTTCCGGGTAGCGTAAAACCGCAGCCAAGGTGACCGCTGACGAGGGCTCCACCACCTGTTGCAGCGCCTCCCAGATCAACCGCATCGCCGCTAAAATTTCAGCTTCCGAGACCAGTAATATCCCGGCGCAATGGCCTTGAATAATCTCGAAATTCAAGGCCCCCAAGGTGGTCCGCAAACCATCGGCCATGGTCTTCGGGGTATGACTCAAGACCCGCACGCCAGAGGTGAAAGAGCGATAAGCGTCGTCGGCCATCGCTGGCTCGGCGCCATACACTTGGGGTCCGTCAGCTACCGCCAGAAGCGTACCCGCGAGCAAACCGCCACCACCCACCGGCGTCACTATGTCATCTAGGTCAGGTACTGCCGCCATGACTTCCAAACCGGTCGTCCCCTGCCCGGCAATGATTCTGGCGTCATCATAGGGTGGAATGAAATTGGCGCCGGTGCGTGCCACGACAGCCGCCAGGGCGGCTTCACGAGCTGGCAAGGTGGACTCACACTCGATGATCTCAGCTCCATACCGGCTGATGTTGCGTTTTTTGACGATCGCAGCATTCTCGGGCACTACGATATAGGCCGGTAACCCCCGGCTTGCCGCGGCCCAGGCTAAGGCCGCACCATGGTTGCCTGAGGAATGGGTCGCCACGCCCTGTCGAGCTTGGGCCTCGGTCAGACTGAGAACCGCATTGAGCGCGCCTCTGGCCTTGAAAGAACCGGTTACTTGCTGATGTTCACACTTAAAGAACAATTCAGCACCCGCCAGCAAATCCAACGTGGCGCTGCGCAGCACCGGGGTGTCAAGCACGCCGCCAACAAGACGCTGCTGGGCGCGAAGGATATCTGCCAGCGTGACAGTGAAGGCCTGTTGCACCACTAGCTGACGTAATCTGAGGCGAACTTCTTGATCCCTGCCACAGGATCTTCACCCAGTGCCATGACGGGGACGACCAGCCGATGTACGCCACAGTCTTCAAGGGCTTTAACCGCTGCCTCACCGCCACTGCCGGTCCACATGCAGGTGATCTCGATCTCGCTCATATCGCGTTGGACAAGATCACACTGGGCCTTGATCAGGTCAAGATGTTCGCGAAGTTCCTTGGGGTCTCCCGTTGGCGCGAACCAACCATCCCCATGGCGGGCGATCCGTTCATGAATCTTACCCTTGATGCCGCCGATAATGACCGGTAAGGGTGACTGCCGCGGTATAGGAAAACTTTTGAAACCATGCCAGCTCAAAAACTCACTTTCATGCTCAACCACCTCTCCTGACCAGACTTTGCGCATCGCCGCACAATAATCATCAAACCGTGCGCCACGTTTTTCAAAGGGCGTGCCCATGGCCACAAACTCTTCTCGCAGCCAGCCGATACCCAGCCCCAATAAGAGCCGGCCATCAGACAACATATCGAGGCTAGCGGCCTGCTTGGCCAGGTATAGGGGGTTAGTTTGTGACAAAATATTGACCCCAGTGCCCAAGCGCAGCGTGTTCGTACTGGCAGCAATGGCGGCCAGGGCGATCAGTGGGTCAACGAGGTTGGTCTCAGGACTCACGCCCATCTTGCCATTGTTGTTGTAAGGGTATTTTGATTCATAATCGATGGGCACTATGACGTGCTCAAAGGTCCACACAGACTCCATACCGACCTGCTCGGCGAGCTGCGCCAGCCCCGTCATTTGTGCCAGTGACTGAATACCGATATTGACTGGGATGATTCCGAATTGCATGGGTAGTTCCTCCTAGGTAAATAGGGTTTGCAGTGTTAGTCCGTGTTGTTCGTTCAATTATCGTCAGGCTGCTCGACTTTCGCCCAGCTGTCACGTAACCCTACGACCCGATTGAAAACCAGTTGATTAGGTTTGGAGTCCTTATTATCGATACAAAAGTAACCTTCACGCTCGAATTGAAAACGCTGCTCCACCGTCGCATCAGCCAGGCTTGCTTCGACGAACCCCTGTACGATCGTGCACGAGTCAGCATTCAGCAGGTCGCGATAGTCTTGATCAGAAGCATCGGGAAAGTCGACGGTAAACAAGGGCTCAAATAAGCGGATCTCGGCAGGCTGATTTTGCTGTGCGGAAACCCAATGAATAACCCCTCGCACCTTTCGGCCAACGGGGTTCTCGCCCAGTGTTTCAGGGTCATAGGTGCAACGCAGTTCGATGATTTGGCCTGCATCATCTTTGATGACCTGATGGGCCTTGATCACATAACCATAACGCAGGCGAACTTCGCCATCGGTGACCAGGCGTTTATATTTGCGATTAGCCTCCTCACGAAAGTCTTCTCGGTCGATATAGACCTCGCGGGTAAAGGGTAATGTGCGGGTGCCAAGTGCTTCGATCTTGGGGTGATTAGCGACGGTCAAATTCTCGACCTGACCCTCAGGGTAATTTTCAATCACGACTTTCAATGGATTGAGTACGCCCATAACCCGTGGTGCCTTGTCTTCCAGGTCATCACGAATGACGCTTTGTAACATCGCCAACTCAACATTATTGTCGCTCTTGGTCACGCCGATTCGGCGGCAGAACTCGCGAATAGAGGCTGGCGTGTAACCCCGGCGTCGAAGGCCAGTAATGGTTGGCAGGCGCGGGTCATCCCAGCCAGACACCAGTTGTTCTTCAACCAGTTGCTTGAGCTTGCGCTTGCTCATCACCGTATATTGCAGATTCAAACGTGAAAATTCGATTTGTTGTGGGTGACAATCTACCTCGATGTTGTCTAGCACCCAATCATACAAAGGCCGATGCGCCTCAAAGCCAAGATCGCAGAGAGAATGAGTGATGCCTTCCAAAGCGTCAGAGATGCAATGGGTGTAATCGTATAATGGGTAGATGCACCATTGATCGCCTGTCTGGTGATGATGTACGTGGCGGATCCGATAGATTGCCGGGTCCCTGAGGTTCATGTTCGGTGACGCCATGTCGATCTTCAGGCGTAAAATGTGTTCGCCGTCTTTAAAGTCACCGGCCCGCATGCGGCGAAACATATCTAGATTGTCGTCTACGCTGCGCTCACGGTACGGACTGTTTTTACCTGCCGACGTCAGGGTACCTCGATATTCACGAATCTCTTCGGCCGACAGCGAATCAACATAAGCTTTCCCCGCCGTGATCAACTGCTCGGCGAATTGATACAGCTGTTCAAAGTAGTCAGAAGCATTACGGATCTCTCGCCACTCAAACCCAAGCCAGCTGATATCGGTCTTCATTGACTCCATAAACTCAATGTTTTCCTTTAGCGGGTTCGTATCGTCAAAGCGCAAAAAAGTCGAACCGTCAAATTCCTGGGCAATGCCAAAACTCAGGCAGATCGCCTTCGCATGGCCGATATGCAGGTAACCATTTGGCTCTGGAGGAAAGCGCGTCACCACCTGCCCAGCATTTTTACCGGCAGCAATATCTTTCTCGATAATCGTTCGAATAAAGTTCGCTGGATATTTTTCGATATCTTCGTTCATGTTGTTGGTTTCACAGTAGCCATCCAAAGATGGTGAATTAGTCGAATAACAGTGCGCCGACGCAGGTCAGAGTCACCATAACAAATAGTAGCCATTTTAACGCATTCTGCGGCACGTTGATGGCGACTCTGACGCTCAATGTCGCTCCGGCAACCATACCCGCGGCAAGTATCAATCCAGGCACCCACAATACCTGGTCGCGGCTGATGAATACGACCAAGGCGACGATGCTAAACGCCGCCGTGCAGACCATCTTTAAGGCATTGGTTCGTACCAGATCATAACGTAAACCGCCGGCTAAGGCGGCGATCAAAATAAAACCGACGCCGGCCTGAACAAAGCCGCCGTAGACACCCGCGCCAAACAGCATCAATACTGCAGTGGGCCGCTCGAAGACTTTGTAGGGTACGGTTCCCGGCTCAGGTATTACCGCGCCGGGCTTGATTAACATCACCAAAGCCAAGGTCACCATGGTACCGAGCAATATAGGCTTCAAGACCCCTACCGGCAGGTAAGCTGCAAACAGGGATCCGACCAAGGCACCCAGCAGCGTCGGTATCAATACCGGTCCTATGGCGCTTGAGTCGAGTTTGTCCTGGTCTTTAAAACCCTTAACACCCGCCAGAGATTGGAATAACACTCCAACTCGGTTCGTCGCATTGGCGATATCGGCGGGCATGCCCAACAGCATCAACGCTGGCAGGGTCAGCATTGAACCGCCACCCGCTAGTGTGTTGATGAATCCGCCGATTACCCCTGCGGTCAACAAAGCTAAAATACCGGTAATACTTAAGGACGCGTCCAAACTGATTTACCACAAAGCCTATAGAGAAGGCGCATGGTATGCGAGGCGCCCGGAATGTCAATGTTGATGGTGCAATTAGCTTGCCGCCTTGAGATGAGCATCAGCCTCATTTTGGTCGGTACAGTGGCACGCTTTGTCGGGCTACCCGATACAACTCCCCCTCTTCATTGCCTATCACCAGCTGCTCGTTATTATCCCAGGTGACCGCCTCAACCTGTTTCGACTCGCGCCGTGGCAGGGGCAATCGATAGGCCGTGCCCGACAACCATTGGTCGCTATTGACGGGTTTTTCAAACAGCCAGAGATCTGTATAACCGATCACGGCCAAAAAGCGCCCGTCTGGAGACAGATCAGCACCAGTGGCCACTGCCAGCGCGGCGTTGTCGTCAACCCGGGTCAATAGGTTGAAACGATCGGTATATCGTGTATCGAGACGATACAGCACTGCGCCAGTTTCAAATTTATCGATTTTGCCAGGTTCACGATGTTTGGTAATGAAGTACAACTTGTCTTGAAAGACAAACAGCGCCTCACTGTCGTAGTGCCAAAGCTTGGCAGGATACTGCTGCTGTTCAGGATAGCGGATCGGTAAAAAACTCACCGGTCGCGTCAATTCCACCGCTCGTGGGTTAGGCTCTGGTATGACGTAGACGCCAAGATCGCGGCGTGCATTGCCATTGTTGCCCATATCAGCAATATAAATGACCTCATCGTCAATCGCGATGTCTTCCCAGTCGACATTAGCCGCCACGAGGACGGGCAAACCTGGCCACGGGGTCTTGCCTCGAGCGCTCACCTCGCCATGGAATTGTCCGGCTAAAAAGCCGGGAAAGATAATTTTGCCCAAGTGATCAATGGCAAACAGACGAGCTTGGTCGCCGCTGTCGTTATGGGCCCAGTAGACATCATCAAATCGCCGACTTTTAACGAGACCACTTAATTCATTAAGGGCGCTGAACTTGATGAATGTGGGGGTGCCAAGCACTGAGTCGGCGACTACCGTGAGGGACCACAAGCAACTCACGATAACCAGCAGATGTCTCAAACACATAGTCGTTCCTTCCTGAAAAATTGCTTTGCGCGATGGGCGCAACCTGCCAGCCAGTATAATGCCGTTGACTAAAAAACACTTGCAACATCACATCAGGTCGCTATCATGTCCGGCATGTGCAAACTCAACCAGTCCAATTTTACCCGTGTTACGCCACCGCTGACCAGCGAAGCCGTCGTTGCTCGCTGTGTTGCACAGACTGATGGCTTCTTTACCGACGGCTTCTTTACCGACGGCTTCTATAGCTGGCACTACTTTACGAAGAGATAGATCGCATAATACAAGATTAGGCGGTCATAACCGCCGACAGGAAACCCCGATAGGCGCAGGTCAATCGGGGTTTTTTTTTAGTTATAACTTTAATGACTCAATACTCTCGATGAATGAACAGGATCCGTGGATCAGGAAATCAACATGACTAACGTGATAGTGGATGATTTAAACGTGTTAAGTGAGCAAACCCTAATGACGCCTAACCAACTTAAGAAGTTGATTCCTGCCTCAGGCAAGGCACTTGCCAATGTTGCGAATGCGCGGTTAACCATCAAGGAAATCCTCGAGCACAATGATCCTCGATTGTTCTTGATCATTGGTCCCTGTTCAATACACGACGTTGATGCGGCAATGGAGTATGCTCGCCGCCTCAAGGTGCTTGCTGATGAAGTTCAAGACAGCTTGGTCCTCGTGATGCGGGTTTATTTTGAAAAGCCCCGTACGACAGTGGGATGGAAGGGTTTTATTAATGATCCCTATATGAATGACTCTTTCGCCATTGAAGACGGCCTCAAGCTTGCCCGACAATTACTGGTAGATTTAGCCGAGATGGGCATACCGACGTCTACCGAGGCGCTCGACCCCGTTTCGCCACAATACCTACAGGACATGATCAGCTGGAGCGCTATCGGTGCCCGCACCACCGAATCGCAGACCCACCGTGAAATGGCCAGTGGCTTGTCTTCTGCCGTCGGCTTCAAAAATGGTACCGATGGCGGGCTAGCCGTTGCCATTAATGCCCTGCAGTCTGTCTCAGCGCCTCATCGATTCCTCGGAATTAATCATGAAGGTCAGGTCTCAGTGATTCGAACCCGTGGCAACCAGCATGCCCATATCGTCCTGCGTGGTGGTGGGGGCAATACGAACTATGACTCGGTCAATGTCGCAGTGTGTGAGCAGGCGTTGGCCAAGGCATCGATTGACGCCAACATCATGATTGACTGCAGTCATGCCAATTCATCGAAAAATTATGCCTTACAGCCTCTCGTCATGGAGAACGTCGGCAATCAGATCGCCGAGGGCAACCGTTCTATCGTTGGTTTAATGGTGGAAAGCAATTTGAATGCGGGCAACCAGGCGATTCCCGACAAGCTCGAGGACCTCGAGTATGGCGTCTCAGTGACTGACGCTTGTGTTGACTGGGCAGCCACAGAGGTAATGATTCGAGACCTACGAGACCGAGTCAAAACCCACTTGCCAGAACGACTAGCGCTTCGTGCTGCAGGTTTTAAGGCGAAGTCAGCCTGAGTAGCGTCGAACCATGGGAGATCTACCTTGACGTCGATGGGGTCTGCGCTGACTTCATCAGCCCGGCGTTAAAACTTGTGGGCCTGGACCCTGACGAGACAATGCAACGCTGGGCTACTGAGTTTGCCGGCGAGTTTTATCCCGCTGAACTCATGGGCATGCCACGAGATGTGTTTTTCGGTGAGATCGATACCCACGGTGCCCGCTTCTGGCGTGAACTTCCGGCTTACCCTTGGTTTCCGGCGCTACACCAGAGCTTGTCAAAGCTAGGTCACGTGGTGTTTTTAACTGCCCCTACCGGCTTTCCCGACTGTCTGGCTGGGAAGTACCAATGGCTTTGTGACTATTTTGGCGAAGGCTATAACGACTGCATTTTTACCAGTCATAAGGACCGCCTGGCCCATCCCCGGGCTATTCTGATTGACGACAGCGACAGTAATATTGCCTCATTCAACCAACGCGGGGGGCAAGGACTGACATTTCCGCAGATGTGGAATCTTGCTGGGCATGCTGACGACCCTGCAGCATTCATCATTGAACAAGTCAGCCGCATCGTCTCACCGCCGCCGAGCTAGTTAAACCCTAAGGGGCTATCTTTGTCTGACGGCTAGGGGTGAGACTCGGCAACGACTAAAAATAAGCGTTTTCTGTCACCGTATGGTCCGTGACATCTTTCACTGCTGTGAGCTCAGGAATCAGTTCCAGCAGGGTTTTCTCGACCCCATCTTTGAGCGTCATATCTACCATGCCGCAACCCTGGCAACCCCCGCCAAACTGCAGTATCGCGATATTCATATCCACAACTTCAACCAGGCTGACATTACCACCATGGCTCGCCAGTGATGGGTTAACCTGGCTGTGAAGCACATAGTTAATCCGATCTTCGATGGGGCTGTCATCTGAGACTTTAGGTACCTTAGCATTCGGTGCCTTAATCGTGAGCTGGCCACCCATCTTGTCTTTCGCATAATCCACCATCGCATCCGCCAGAAACGGCTTGCTGCGCGAGTCGATCCAGGCGCCGAAACCCGTATATTCGGCTTTTTCATCGGTGGCTTGTTCTTCGCCAGCTTTACAGTAGGCTATGCAGGTCTCCGCCATCGGAGTGCCTGGGTCAGAGATAAAGATGCGAATATCATTGGCATCGTCTTGTTTGGACAGCAAACTGACCAGATATTCCTGGGCTGATGGTGTGATTTCGACCATGTCCGAGTCCATACGCAATAAATGAGAAGGCAATTGTAACTAATCCCCCCCCTGATGAGCAATGGCCACGACCCTAAGCCTCTGCTTTTTAAAGATATTCAAACCCTCCAAGATGAAGAAGATTCATCTTCGCAAAGACGGATCTTCAATCCACCGCAACGCTACACCTGCTAAACTCGCCGGCTGTGAATAACCGCCCATAAAAGATACCTGAAAACATGAAACAATCACCTCGCTCGGCCCTCCTGCATGCCCAACTGCAACAACGCATCCTGGTAATGGATGGCGCCATGGGCACCATGATCCAAGAGCTGAAACTCACTGAAGCCGACTTTCGCGGCGAGCGGTTCATTGATCATCCCTCCGACGTCAAAGGCAATAACGAGTTGCTGACCCTCACGCAGCCGGCGGCCTTGAAAAATATCCACATGGCGTATCTGCGGGCTGGATCAGACATTATCGAAACGAATACTTTCACGGCCAACCGTGTCTCCCAGTCAGATTATGGCACCGAGGAGTTTTCCTATGAGATCAATGTTCAGGCAGCCCGCCTCGCCAGACAGGCAGCGGATGAGATCACTGCGGAAGACCCCACCAAACCCAGGTTCGTTGCCGGCGCCGTTGGCCCCACGACCCGTGCTGCGAGCCTGTCACCTAAAGTCAATGACCCAGGTTTCCGGAACATTACCTTTGACGAACTCGTTGAAGACTACAGCGAGGGTATTCGCGCCCTGATCGAAGGCGGTGCCGACATTATTTTGATCGAAACGATTTTTGATGTCCTGAATGCCAAGGCGGCAATCTATGCGGCTTTGAGCGTCTTCGAAGCGCTTGATACAGAATATCCGATCATGATCTCAGGGACCATCACGGATGCGTCAGGTCGACTACTGTCAGGCCAAACCGTCGAAGCATTCTGGGCTTCAATTCGTCATGCTAAACCCATATCTGTTGGCTTTAACTGCGCGCTCGGGGCAGACGAATTACGACCCTATATTGCCGATGTCAGCCATATTGCAGATTGCTATGTTAGTGCTTATCCCAATCGCGGCTTACCCAACGAGTTTGGTGAGTACGACGAAACTATTCCGCAGATGGTCGCGTCGATTGAAGATTATTTGAGTTCCGGGCTGATCAATATCATCGGTGGTTGCTGTGGTACTGGGCCAGATCATATCCGTGAATTCACTCGAGTTGCAGCCAATTATGCCCCGCGGCCGATTCCTGTTGTCAGTCCCAAGTTGCGCCTCAGTGGACTCGAACCTTTCAACATTGATGACGACTCGTTATTCGTCAACGTCGGTGAACGAACCAATGTTACTGGCTCACAAAAGTTCTCTCGCCTGATTATTGAGGAAGACTATGATGCCGCCCTAGAGGTTGCCCTTTCCCAGGTCAATAATGGCGCGCAGATCATCGACATCAATATGGATGAAGGCATGCTTGACTCCAAGACTGCCATGGTTAAATTTCTGCACCTAGTCGCCTCTGAGCCAGATATCAGCCGAGTCCCTGTGATGGTGGATTCCTCAAAATGGGAGATTATCGAGGCTGGTCTAAAATGCCTGCAAGGCAAATCTATTGTCAACTCTATCAGCCTCAAGGCTGGCGAGGCGGAGTTTGTCCATCAGGCGAAAATATGCCTGAAGCATGGTGCCGCGGTCATCGTTATGGCCTTTGATGAAGATGGCCAGGCAGACAGTTTGATCCGTAAAAAAGCGATCTGTCGGCGATCCTATGACATTCTGGTCAACCAAGTTGGGTTCCCGGCAGAAGATATTATTTTCGACCCGAATGTATTTGCGGTTGCTACTGGTATCGAAGAGCATGTGACCTACGGCAAGGACTTTATTGACGCCTGCGCATTTATTAAAGCGGAATTACCTGGTGCAAAAATCTCGGGCGGCATCAGCAACGTGTCGTTTTCATTTCGGGGTAACAACCAGGTTCGCGAGGCGATCCATGCGGTGTTTCTGTACCACGCGATCAAAGCCGGGCTGACTATGGGCATCGTGAATGCGGGTCAATTGGCGATCTATGAAGATATTCCTGCCGATCTGCGGGATCGAGCCGAAGACGTGATTCTGAATCGCCGTGCAGATGCTGCAGAGCGCTTGCTGGAAGTGGCAAATCAGTACTCTGGAGGCGCGAGCAAAGGTAAAGCGGAGGACCTTTCATGGCGCGAGCTGCCCGTTGAAGAGCGCCTCGCGCATGCCCTAGTCAAGGGTATTAATACCTACGTCGTGGCTGACACGGAAGAAGCACGCTTAAATTATGATCGCCCTATCGAGGTCATCGAAGGACCCTTGATGACAGGGATGAACCGCGTCGGCGACCTGTTCGGTGCGGGCAAAATGTTTCTTCCCCAGGTGGTCAAAAGCGCTCGGGTGATGAAACAATCGGTAGCGCACTTAGTGCCCTTTATCGAGGCTGCCAAAGACGGAAAGTCCAAGCCACGGGGAAAAATCTTGATGGCCACGGTCAAGGGTGATGTGCATGATATCGGTAAAAATATCGTTGGCGTAGTCCTGCAGTGCAATAACTACGAGGTCATCGACCTGGGCGTAATGGTCTCTGCAGACAAAATCATCAAAACTGCGATCAGTGAGAACGTTGACATCATTGGCCTCTCTGGTTTGATCACGCCCTCCCTGGACGAGATGGTGCATGTGGCCTCCGAACTCGAACGCCTGAAGATCAATCTACCATTAATGATTGGTGGCGCCACAACGTCAAAGGCCCACACTTCCGTGAAGATTGAACCCTGCTATACCGCTAATGCAACGGTGTATGTCGCGGATGCTTCTCGAGCCGTTGGGGTGGCGACTAAGCTACTCAGCGAAGAACTCAAACCCGCATTTTGCGAAGAGTTGCGCGCAGAGTACGCCATGATTCGAGAGCGCAACAAGCATCGTCGGGCGAAAGGTAATCTGCTGTCTTATGCCCATGCTCAGGATAATCGCACCCACATCGACTGGCAGACCCCTGCCGTACCGGTATTCACCGGCACACGGACATTCGAGGGCTATGCCCTGGCTGAACTGGTTGACTACATCGACTGGAACCCGTTCTTCAATACCTGGGAGTTAGCGGGCAAGTTCCCCGCGATTCTTGATGACGAGGTCGTCGGTGAGACCGCACGGGAACTCTACAACGATGCCCAGGCGATGCTTGAAAACCTGGTGAGTCAGGATCTGATCCACGCTAATGCGGTCATTGGCTTTTGGCCAGCCAACAGTGTCGGTGACGATATACTGGTCTACACGGACGAATCCCGAACGCAGGTAAAAACGCGGCTGCACCATCTGCGTCAGCAGATGTCGAAACCCAACGAGCAGCCTAACTACTGTTTGGCTGACTACATTGCGCCCGTTGATTCAGGTCAGGCAGATTACATCGGGGGTTTTGTCGTCACCACCGGTCTGGGTGTGGATGAATTAGCTGCGCAATATGAGGCGAATCACGACGATTACAACTCGATTCTGCTCAAGGCTCTGGCAGACCGGTTTGCTGAGGCGTTTGCCGAACGGATGCACGAACGGGTACGAAAAGAATTTTGGGGCTATGCGACGGATGAAGTGTTGGGCAACGAAGACTTGATCAAAGAGAGGTACCAGGGCATACGCCCTGCACCGGGTTATCCTGCTTGCCCGGATCATACCGAAAAGGCCGCCCTGTTCGACTTATTAGACGCCACGGCTAAAACCAGCGTCAGTCTCTCGGAAAACTATGCCATGTCGCCTGCTTCAGCTGTCAGCGGCTTTTACTTTGCGCATCCAGAGGCACGTTACTTTGGCTTGGGGAAAATCGATCGCGACCAAGTGGAAAGTTATGCCGAGCGCAAGGGCATGACTGTCGCAGAGATCGAGCGGTGGTTGTCACCGGTGTTGAACTATCAATAAGCACGCTGGCTATTGATCATTGATAGCGCACTGAAAAAGTCCTCGGGCGCCAGTAGAAATGGTGATAAACTACCCGCCTCGAGGACCAGCAGGTAGATATAGCCACCATGAACAACAACGACAAGCTCACAGAAACCAACGACGAAAGCCAAGCAACGCCAAAAAAAGCGCCGAGCTTTATCCAGGTAATGTTAAGTGTATTTGCTGCGGCTTTTGGTGTGCAAAGCGGTAAGAATCATGAGCGGGACTTCAGTACCGGCAACCCGCTAGCCTATATCGTCGGCGGTGTGCTCTTCACGCTGGCATTC
>Ga0208544_10000242_pt1 | contig 45093 bp, 20 predicted proteins | sample DEB08_DNA_9_FD_184526 | JGI IMG/M metagenome (GOLD analysis project Ga0208544, IMG submission 184526) | Aqueous microbial communities from the Delaware River and Bay under freshwater to marine salinity gradient to study organic matter... | ecosystem: Environmental > Aquatic > Marine > Coastal ... | reverse complement strand
ACAATCTTCGAATATCGGCTCCAAAGTTGGATTGAAATTCGATGCCGATGGTCGAAGTTTGCAACTTCGACCCAGTATTTTTCATGTTTTCAACATGATTTCCTGTAAAATCATTTTTATAAGAAAACCCTACTACCAACTATAACTACTCTTAGTTATTACAAAAGAAAAACAAGTTACCACAAGTCTTCATAAAGTAAACATCACAACCATTCGCAGAAGCTACTTTAAAGGCAACTAAATCTCTATCTCGCTTAGCATTTAATTGTACATATTGAATACGGTGGCGCTTCGTATAGCCCATATTTCCAGTCATACCATTAGGAATAGTTGTATCACTAAAAATACCAGCCGAAGCATCTGCAAAACCATTCGCATAGCCCATCGTTGTAAATAACTCATCTAAAAATGCTTTATCTCTGCTACTTACATCATACCGTTTTTTCAACTTATTAAAGAATCCTATTGCATCCAACGCATGAGAATTGCCAAATTCAGGTCGAGAACCTAAGGTATGAATTTGCTTTGGAGTGGCATCAACTGGCAAACTTAACATACCTGCATTCATACAAGCACATACTGGTGCTACAGGTGGAGGCGCAGGCAATCTAAGCGTCGCTTTTGTTGGTTTATCACCTGCACAATCAATCATCGTTGCTGGAAGTGGGAATTTTTCGGATTCCCTATCATCTTTATAGGCAATCAATTCATAATCTTCAAAACAACGAATGTTATCAAAAGTAAATTTGCCATCAGCTCCTGCAATGACTTCTCTTTTCTCCCCTGTCGTTAAATTATGTAAAACGATTTTAGAGCCAGGCACAATTGTTTCGCTACCTAATTCTTTCACATCTCCTTCTAAAGTATAAGCTCTAGGTGTTAAAGGCACGATATAGGTAGATACCATTGCTAATTCTTTAGCTTCCACTTCTTTGCTCCAAGGCATATAGCCTTCTTTTTCTACATTAATGATGTAAGTCTTCCGAAACTTAATGTTTTCAGGTTGAGCTGAACCATCTCCGTCTGCAATAAAATCCAATCCTTTTGCCGCTATAGACGCATCCGTAATACTAATTTTAGAACCAGGTAAACGCTTCGAGTTGGTCGCATCTTCTACTGCTAAGATGACAGGGATTTTATTAACTTTCCAGCAATAAAGGTCATCTTTGCCTTGTCCGCCATCTCTATTAGAGGTCAAATATCCACTTTCACCATCCGCATTTTCCACATAGCCTAAGTCATCATTTTTAGAATTAAATGGTGCACCTAAATTTGTTATCGTCCATGCACTACCACTCATTGTTCCTTTATAAATATCCAGTTCTCCCATACCACCTGCTCTAGCAGAAGAAAAGTACATAGCACCATCTCTCCCAATAGCTGGAAATAATTCATGGGCTGCACTATTAATCGGTGCGCCTAAATTTATAGGGGTGCCCCAAGTATCTCCCTCTTTATTAGCTTTCCAGATATCCATACCACCTAAACCACCTGGGCGGTCAGAGGAAAAATATAAGGTTTGCCCATTAGCAGAAAGAAATGGGTGCGTTGTTTCAAAATCAAGGCTATTGAAAGGTAAATCGTCACTGACTACCCACGAATTCTCCGCAGACATGGTTGCCGTTGATAATTTCATGGTCTTTCTACGGTCCTTCTGCTTTCTAGGCCTGGCATTATTTTGCGAAATAACCATCATTTTGCCATCTGGGCTAAAAGTTGGTGCGCCGAAGTTAACCTTCGTACTAAAATTATTTGGGACCACTTCGCCAGGGCCAAAACTACAATCTCCATCTGCTTTTAGCTGCGCAAAACGAAGGTTCTGAAAACGACAAGTATCACATTTATTATCTTTAACATTTGTGTTATATAGGAGACCGTCGCCATAAGGAACTGCCACAAAATCCTCGCTTGGCGTATTAAGCATTCTTAGATTCGTGACAGATACTTCTTCTATCTCCGCTTGACTGAAAGCAGTCAAAGACAAGGATAGGAAAAGTAACATTAATATATTTTTCTGAATCATGGTAAAAATCAATTTTGAATGTTGATTACTAAAATTCAAGCAACCTACATTTATTTATAGGGTTGATTAAAAGTAACGTAGATTACTAAGGTTCTTACTATATTTACTAAAAGTATAAGACAGTAAAAATTCTAGCGAACCATTGGAATAATTTTTAATATCACTAGTCGTAAAATCATACGCAAAACCTGCTCTCAAATTATCACTTAATTGATATTGGATTAAACCATCAATTGAATCCTCTAGTCTATAATTTAAACCGACCCATAATTTTTCCATAAAAACCAAGTTGACATTAACATCAAACTCAAAAGGGGCATTATTTCCTTGAAAGCTAATCATTGCTCCTGGCACTATTTTCACATTGTTTGTTAAATCTTTCACAAAACCCAACATCAAGTAATAAGTATGAAAATCATTCCCATTTCCTGAAATATTATCTTCTTGAAAATAGGAAGTATTTAATAATTGAGGCACAGATAAACCGATATAGAAATTATCGTTATGTGTATAATATAACCCAGCTCCAAAATTTACTTTGGTTTGAGAAAAAGTCTCATTTCCATTAAAAATGGTTAAATCATTTGCATCTAAAGGATTTGTCAGATTATAATTTGCTTTTCCAAATTCTAATTGCGCACCTAAGCCCAAGCTCAAATTTCCTTTTTCGGAAACTTGAAATTTATAAGAATAAGCACCGTCTAAACGATTACTATTAAAAATTCCTGCTTTATCAGAAGTAAATCCTAAACCAAAACCGCCTCGACCGCATTGAATCGGAGAATGGTAATTAATGGTGCCAGTTTTGGGTGCCTTGCCATCCGCAAAACCGCCCGCCCATTGATTTCGGTAAAGCGCATTGATGACGGGAACACCTCCGCTCCCTGCATAAGCTGGATTATACGCCAGCCTATTAAATAAATAATTGGTGTACTGCACATCGTTTTGCGCCATCGCCATGAGGCTAAAAAGCAGGAAGGCAGTTGTATATATAATTCTTTTCATTTTAATAATTTTTTCAATTTTAAATATTAAAATTGTTTGATTGTTGAATTGCTATATTGTTAATCAACAATAAAACAATTCAACAATTCAACAAATTTTATACCCTACCTAGCAATAGAAACGCAACCTGTTGTTGGTTCTGGAGCAGCACCTCCTGTTTCTTCAAAGATATAGTAGTAAGGGCCTGGAGGTAAATCCGCACCATCGTGCTTTCCATCCCAATTATTAGTATAATTATCTGCTTCATAAACTAAATCTCCCCAACGGTTAAATATTTTCAGATTGACACTTTTAAAGTCTGCACATTCAATTCTAAACATATCATTCAGTCCATCGCCATTTGGAGAAATAACATCTGGCACCATACAATCCAAATTACTTGGGTCTTGATTGACCGTAATATTAACCATCGCTTGATCACAAGGTGCATCTGGACAATCCATATTACATAATTCATAGACAAATTGGTCATTCCCTACAAAACCATCATTAGGGGTATAAGTAATATTACCATTGGCATCGATGCCTCCTGTGCCATTTGATGGTCCAGAAATCACTAATATCGTTCCATCGCTTGGTGTATCATTTCCAGTTACATTACCTGTTACCATTTCACTATTCAAAATAGTAAAAGCATCATCAGCCGCTGTAGTTACGGAAGGCATTGGAATATTAATTGTTAAAGAAACAGTCGAATATTCTCCACAAGTTTCATTCGATAAAGTCCAAGTGACCATATCTCCATCTTCTAAGCCCATCACATCTGTTACTGGACTTGCCGCATCAGTGAATACTACATCTGAATTACTACTTGTCCACATTCCTGTACCTTCCGTTGGTACGGCTGCTTCCAAAGAAGTAGGAACCATTCCACCACAATCATCTTGCATTAATTGGGTCAAAATCATCGCTTCCTCTTCAGGTCTAGGCGTAACCGTTAAATCAACTGCATTAGAAGGTTCACTTGGGCAACCACCATCTTCTTGGGCAATCACCGTATAGGTATTATCCCCTACTGCGCCATCGGTTGGTACTTCTATCACACCTTCCATTCCACTAGCAACCGTGTTTCCAGCAGCATCTAAAACCGTATAAGTCGTATTTGCTTGTGGATCAGCAACTGTAATAGTCGCAGCAGTTCCTTCACAAATTGGCCCTTCGCTAATGCTAACCGTTAGAGCATCAGGTTTAGGCGTCACTTCTACCGTTGTTGGCGGAATCGTTGCAGGACAACCATCTATTGTAACCGTTACTGTATACTCTCCAGCATCTGCTTCTGTAGCAGGGTCAATTACTGGATTCTGTTCCGTGGAAGTATATCCATTAGGTCCCGTCCATTCAAAAGTTGCACCTTCTACATCTGTCACCATCAAATTGATTGGGTCACCGATACAAACTGGGCTATTGGAAGCAGCCGAAACACCTTCTAAATTTTCTTTTAAAATAACGGAAACTGAATCAGATGGGTCAGATGGACAAGAGCCATCTTTAACAACTACTGTATAATCTCCAGCGTTTCCTTCTTGGAAATCTTCAATTAAAAGGGTTGGTTCAGCTGTATTTGCTACAACTTCTCCATTTAACAGCCAATCATAAGAAATCGCATCTCCTGTTGCTTCCATCGTACTTAAAGTAACTGCTTCGCCTGGGCAAGCACTATCTTTATCCGTATTAGCAGTCGGTGTAGCAGGTTTTGGATTAATTTCTAAAGTAGTTGGGCCAAAGTCAGTTGGACAACCATTCAAAGTAACCACAACTGAATAATCTCCATTATTATCTGCTGTTACATTTTCTAAAGTAACCGTAGCATCCGTTGAAGAAAATCCATTAGGCCCTGTCCATTCATAAGTTGCTCCTTCTGCACTTGGTGCAGTCAAAGTCACTGTTTCTCCTTCACAAACTCCACCAGCAGGTTCCATCGTAATATCTCCTTCAACTGGAGGTTGAACGGTAATTTCAATTGGGTCAGATGGATCAGATGGACAACCACCATTATTAACTGTTACCGTATAATTACCACCGTCTGCTGTTTGCGCCCCTATAATAATTAAAGCAGGGTCATCTGTTGTTCCTACAGATGTTCCATCTAAAAACCATTCATAAGTAATATTATCTCCAGCAACTGCATCTGTACTCAATGTAAATCCTTCTCCTGGGCAAACAGTTGTTTGATTAGCTGAAATAGTTGGTGTTGCAGGTTTCGGGTCAACTTGTACCGTAACTGGCCCAACTGTATTCGGGCAACCACTAGGATTCGTAATCGTCACGGAGTATTCTCCATTATCATCAGGTGTAGCACCAACTATTATTGTCTCCGCCGTAGTGCCTACTACTCCATTTGGTCCACTCCATTCGTAAGTAAAACCATCCAATTCGTCTACCGATAAAGTAACATTTGTTCCTTCACAAGCTGGGTTTTCCACAGGTGCAGAAGAAGTTGCAGTTACATCAGGTAAACCTCCAGAAGCTACATCAATCGCTACATCATTAGAAGGTAAAGAAGGGCAACCATCTAAAGTAATGACCACTTGATAATTACCTGTATTTGTAAATACTAAATTTTCAATCACTAAACTTGGGCGAGTCCCCTCTGCTAAGAAATCTACTCTACCCTCTGGATTTGTAAAGGTCCAAGTATACGTAGCACCAGCAATTGGCGTTGCCATAAACTCTAATCGGTCTCCTTCACAGTGAATGTCTTTATCAACTGTTAATTCAGGCGCATCAGGTCTAGGAGAAACAGAAACATCCACTCCATTAGAAGGCCCACTTGGGCAAGCACCTCCGCCGCCTATAGTTTCTACCGTATAAGTACCCGCTTGGTCTGCGCTTACTGCATCCAAAGTTAAAGTAGGCGCATCAGTAGTCGCTACAACTGTAGCCGTTCCGTCTGCCGTAGTTAACGTCCATTCGTAAGTCGTGTTAGCATCAACCGCTCCTGTAGCACTTAAAGTAATAGGGTCACCCTCACAAGCACTAGCTGCGGAGGAAGATAAAACAGGCGCATCTGGTTTTGGTGAAACCGCTATATCGACACCATTAGAAGGGTCACTTGGGCAAGCGCCACCGCCGCCAGCAGCAACTACTGTATAAGTACCTGCTTGGTTAGTTGTTATTGCATCCAACACTAAGGTTGGTTCATTCGTAATTCCAGCTACGGTAGCACTACCATCTGCCATTGTCAATGTCCATTCATAAGTAGTATTGACTGTTGTATCTCCTGCATTTAAAGTAACCGAAGTACCTTCACAAACAACCGATTCATCAGCAGTTAGTACTGGTGCAGTTGGTCTTGGAGCAACAGAAATATCCACTCCATTAGAAGCGTCACTCGGACAAGCACCGCCGCCGCCTATGGCTGCAACTGTATAAGTACCTGCTTGGTCTGCACTTATGGCATCTAAAGTTAAAGTAGGCTCATTGGTCGTCGATACAACTGTAGCCGTACCGTCCGCCGTAGTTAACGTCCATTCGTAAGTTGTATTCGCATCACTTGTGCCTGTAGCACTCAAAGTAATTGGGTCACCTTCACAAGCACTAGCTGCGGAGGAAGATAAAACAGGTGTAGCTGGATTAGGGGAAACTGCTATATCCACACCATTAGAAGGGCCACTTGGACAAGCACCGTCGCCACCAGCAGCTACAACCGTATAAGTACCTGCTTGATTAGTTGCTATTGCATCCAACACTAAAGTAGATTCATTGGTAGTCGCTACTACTGTTGCATTCCCATCTATCGTTGTCAAAGTCCATTCATACGTTGTATTGGCTGTAGCGGCTCCTGCATTTAAAGTAATCGAAGCGCCTTCACAAACAACCGATTCGTTGGCAGTTAGTACTGGTGCGGTTGGTCTTGGACTTACGACAATATCAATTTGATTAGATATGGCAGAGACACAAGTATCACTAGTAACGATAAGCGTATACCCACCTGAATTAGCCACAGTAAGTGCGTCTAAACTGAAGGTAGGAACGTTTGTTATAAATTCAGCAGTTCCCGTCGCTCCAACTGCCGTCCAAGTATAACTAATATTAGTACCTGTTACTGCTGTTGTAGAAAGCGTTAGTGACTCTCCCTCGCAGAGTGCAGTCGCACTTACTGCTAAAATTGGCGTAGCTGGCGCATCACAAGCCTCGTCTACTTGTTGGAAATCAGGTGTTCCATCTCCATCTGTATCCGTCGGATTAGAAGTCGTTCCATCTGTTGATTGTCCGAAAGGATTAACAGTTGGTATACCAGTGCCAATAATACCATCTCCATCTGGATCAGCTAATCCACCTTCAATCACATCATTAATACCATCTCCATCAGCATCTAAATCTCTAAAATCACCAGGGCCTTCGCCATCTGTATTGACTAAAGGCGTATTAGGAATAACTGGTCCATTGGCATCTGCCGTAGCAATACCGTTCGCATCAACAGTGATTGGGCCTGTTCCAATGAAACCATCTCCATCACCATCTGGGTTTATATTTTCAACGGTATCATTAATACCATCATTATCAGCATCTAAATCATGCCAATCTCTTACCAAATCACCATCTGTATCTGGTGGTAGATTAATAGGATCTCCAGTCGTCATTACTGGTGGTAATCCATCTGCGTTTACCGTAGGAATATTACCGTTACCATCATCAATTCTGCCATCTAAATTGGTATCACTTCCTTGATAGCCGCCTTCGATGACATCTAAAATTCCATCATTATCAGAATCTAAATCATGCCAATCTGGAACACCGTCACTATCCCAATCTATTGGCAATGGAATTCCTTGCCCAGTTCCATTTATATTTATTACTGGTGCGATACCATTAGCATCCACCGCTGGAATATTTCCATTCCCATCATCAATTCGACCATCTTGGTTAGAATCTGAATCAATATAACCTGCCTCTATGACATCTAAAATACCATCTTGGTCGGAATCTAAATCATGCCAATCTGGAACGCCATCACTATCCCAATCTATCGGTAATGGAATCCCTTGTCCAGTTCCGTTTGGATTCATAACTGGTGGAAGACCATCAACATTTACAGTTGGTACATTTCCGTTGCCATCATCAATTCGACCATCTTGGTTCGTATCTGAATTCGCATAGCCTGCTTCTACGACATCTAAAATTCCATCTTGGTCGGAATCTAAATCATGCCAATCTGGAACACCATCTCCATCCCAATCTATTGGTAATGGAATCCCTTGCCCAGTTATCGCAGGATCAATTAGTTCAACTAAGCCATCTGAGTTCACACTGCTATCAATCCGCCCATCTTGATTCGTATCTGAACTCGCATAGCCTGCCTCTACGACATCTAAAATACCGTCATTATCGGAATCTAAATCATCATGATCAGGAATACCGTCACCATCAAAATCCCAAGGTACATAATTAGCTACGCCGGTAGGTGAATCATTTGTCTCTAATGCGCTAAATAAACCATTCGCGCCAAAGACAGACGGGTCGCCATCTATTACCCCATTTCCGTCTGTATCCGCTTGATTATGTCCAGCTTCTACTAAATCACTAATACCATCATTATCGGAATCTAAATCATAATGATCAGGTACATTATCTCCATCTGTATCATAAGCACCTATTATTTGATCACAAATACCATCTGCATTCGCATCAATACAACCACTATTAACGGCTGCATCATTGGCATCTTGATAATTTTGTATCCCATCACCATCTTCATCACTACTTGGATCTAAACCACCTGGCAAACAAGCAAAACCTTCTTCAGGATGGCAGAATTCCAATAAATCAGGAATACCATCATTATCATCATCAATATCTACTAAATCAGGAATACCATCATTATCATGATCTCCAGTCGGTGGATTACAATCTGCTACAATATTAATAGCCAAAGTACCTGTACCAAAATTATTAGTTTCAATAAAAGCCCACTGGTCTAGCATCTTTTGATTACCAAAACCATCTGAATAAGTAAAGGGGTTGGTGGTTGGTAAAGGATTACCAGCAGTACCATTTCCACTTGCTTGTGCGCCAATTCCTGTGTGGTCGTAATAAAACGTACTATCTGGGCTATCAGGCCCATTCGTTCTAGTAAAAGTAACTCCGCCACTATTATTTTCAATATCTGCTAATAATAAATGCATCTCTCCCCCTCGAATAGTCAAATCGTAGGCAAAGTTAAAATTTGGGTTAGCAGGAATGACTGTTCCTTCACCGTCACTTCCATCCCAAAAAATTGAATCTTGTCCTAGTCCTACGATTTTAGTAAGCGTAACATCTACTAAATCAGCAAAAGAACCATTATTATTAATATCAATTCTTAATACAGCTTGTCCAGATAATTCACTACCAAAGATAAAATTACCACCTGCTCCTTGTTCTGCAACTAACTCCCCTTCACAAATGCCATTTGCTGGTATAATCCCTCTAAAAGTAAAAGGGCTCGTATCATCAACTATTGGCACCTCATTTAATAACCAAGTTGTATGTGTATTTGCTCTTTCAAGATTCGTAACCGTAGCAGAAGTAGGGAGGTTAGGATCTGGCGTATTAAAGAAAATTTTATTATTAATAAGGGATCCAACACCTTCTGCTTGAGGTTCAAATAAATAAGTCCCTAAAGGATCCCAAGAAGCAGGATCATCCGATCTAATGTAACTACCAGCAGCCGAAAGCACATCCCCTCCAAGTAAGCCAGACATATAAGTTGGTGTGGAATCGCCCTTCACTAAACCAAAAGAGTTGGAATGAATCGGAAATCCCCAAGGGTCGGTATCATTAAAGTTTATTTGATATACATACCCAGCTCTTGTAAGTATATAAAATGTAGGAGAAGTAGAACGACCATTTCCGTCAAGGATAGAAATATATTCTTTTGAATACAAACGACCAGAAACAGCTGTACCACCAGCATTACCAGCTCCTCCTTGAGTAACCGTAATATCCCATGCCAAAGCAACTCGCTGATCAAAAATATTGGTATTAGGCTGATTAGCAGCTCTTGTCCAAGGGTCACTATTAAGTAAACTACTGGTAAATCGTTGTCGTTGTGGCTCAGGATATCGCAATCGAATACTCCATACACCGCCTTGTCCTGTAGGAACGGCAACAACACCTGGATTGTAACCAGCACCTCCAGTCGGGCCATTTAGTTCTTCTACATCATTAAAAATAATAGCCGTATTTCCACTACCATCAAAAGTCGCTACTAATTGCCCACTAGGGTTGTACACCTCAATTGTACCACCATTAATACCAACGTGACTAGAGCCAACATTAATAAATTCACCATCACTTGCATAAACTTTTAGCTGTTGATTTTGCTCAACATTATAAAAAAGTCGATGTCCAGGATAATTTCTGAAATTAATAGACCCTTCTGCAAAAAGAAAGGTGTTACTTGCCACAAGTAGCAGCATAACCATCAGTAAGCATCTGATGGGGGGTGGGTAAAATAATCGCTTCATAATCAAAATTGATTGTTTTATAAATTTAGGATACTTAATTCATGCTAAAGCCAATCAACTAAACAACAGTTGATTATTTCCTAAAGTGATTTAAAGAAATTAATGCAAAACAAGTGTGGTACTAACGCCTTTGGAAAGATTAAATCCTTAACCATTTCCTTTGTACTAAAAGACTTTCCTATTTATTCAAAATAGAACAAGTGATTAGTTTAAGGAGTTGTATATTATTGATTGTCTGTAAATTAGGTAAGGCCAATAGGCCTATTTAGTACAATCTCCTTTTTCGTGTTTGGTCAAAAAGGGTTTATTTTTTGTAGCTAAATAGATTTATAAGTAATTCGTTGCCGTAAAATAAGCGGTAATTTCAAATTGACAAAACATCAAAAATCAGTATAATTTAATCTATGCTAAATACTACAATTTCTATGTAAATTCTCCATGCTCGTCAGGAGAACTTACATTTCTATAGCTATAATTATTGGTTATGAATAAAATATAACTAACTTTAATTTATATGTAATAAATGAAATTATTTAATAAAATACTGTTTTATCAAAGATTATCACTTTAGATACGCAAAAAGTCAAGGGCATTGTTTCAGAAAGGACGGAATAGATGCAAAAATAAAGTATTGGGAGTTGTTATATAATTAATATTTGTAATTTGATTAGGTGAAATTCTTTGTGGCTATTATCTAAATCGTTTCGATGCAAAGCATCTAACGAGCAACACGTTTTTTTAGTAATTATCGGTTACTTGTTATGACAGCAGAAGTTTTACACGATTGCTTGCTGAACCTCCTCAATTAGAACACTCAAAATCTGTTAAATCGATTTACTTAACACTTTTTACCATAGGTTAAAAATAATAATAAAGCGTTGTCTTACCTTTATACAATGAAAAACTATTTTTAGTATCTCATTAGCCAATAATCCCTTCTCGTCAAGTGATGTATGCTTTGCAATTGTACAATTCATCAAAAGCATAAATAATGAGGTAAAAGTTAGAGAATTAAGAATTGGATGCTTTGATATGTAAGCATATTTCATTCTACCTGATATGAAAAAATAACCGTTATCAACTCAGGTTTAGATTTGGAAGATGCTAATTGAATCTTTAAATTAAAAACAAATGGTCGTATTAATCACAGGTATTACAGGAGGTTTAGGAGGAATCCTAGCACCCTATCTAATAGAAAAAGGTATGACAGTCTATGGGACTTCTAGAAATCCTAGTACAAAAATGGAAGGAGTCAAGATGTTGCCTATGAATATTACCGATATTCCTTCCGTTCAAAATTGTTTGACTACTGTAGTCAAACAAGAGGGGCGAATTGACGCAGTTATTAACTGTATTAATAAACTGGTAATCGGGTCTGTTGAAGAAACGACCGTTGAAGAATTTAGAGAAAGCTATGAAACCAATGTTATTGGTGCTTATACTTTAAACCAACAAATTTTGCCCATTTTTCGAAAACAGAATAAAGGCTTAATTATTAATATGAGTTCAGCTGGAGGCATTTTGTCTATCCCTTATTTTGGGTCTTATACTTCTTCCAAAGCCGCCCTTGAATCTATGAGTGAATCCCTTTATCATGAATTAAGAGGCACTAATATTGATGTTGTCGTCATGCAGCCAATAGCAATGCATATCGATAGACCCGCTACGGGAAAACACATTGAACTATCGGCCCAAGTTAAGCCTAATTCCAAATCGCATAAGATGGTCAAAAAAATGAAAGTGGACACGCTAAATAGTAAAATTACGCCATTGATGGTTTCCAAAAAAATCTATGAAGTGCTTATTTATAAGGGGAAACGCCCTTTTAGAGTTAGAATGGGGATGTCTAAAGGTTTTTCATTTTTGAAAAGGATTGCGCCACAAAGTGTATTGGATTTTGTTTTGAAAAAAGCTTTGCCGACAGGTGTTATTGAATAATTATAAGGATTAAACCAGCATACAATCAAAAAATATGAAAAATAAAGTAGTAAAAAAACTCCAGCACCATGTCTTTTTTGTGCATTCATTGGAAGTCTCTAAACAGTTTTACATGGATGTTCTGGATATTAATTTTTCAGCAGATAATTCACCGACTACTTCCGCAGCAATGTATCTAATTGGTCAGAGTATGAATTTTTACAGCTTTGGGAAATATCACCATGATATATGTTTAGTGCATAATCCCAAATTTAAGATGGTGCCAGATGATGATATGCTGCATGTTACTTTTAAACTCAATCCATCTAAAAAATTAGTGCATTTAAAAGAGAAGTTGCAACAAAAAAATATCTCTTTTAAAGAAGGAAGGATATTACAATCTCAAAATCAAGCCGTTAATGCCATTCATTTTAAAGACCCTAGCGGTAATGTTTTGGAGATTATTGAATAATGATTTAGGAATCAGGCGTCGGGTAACAATATTTGCCCTTGCTGTTAACACTTCTAAAGAAACAACTAAATATGGCTAATATTCCACATCACATGGATTCTTTTAAAACGCTCATTTCTCCTTTGATGAAAAAACCGTGGGCGAGAAAGCTGATGCTACTCCCAGTAATTTTGGCAGGAAAAAAAGGAAGTAATAAAACGGATAATTATGAAAATTTTCATCCATCATTAATCAATTCAGTAGAACAACTTTCTATTTATGTTACCAATATTCAGAAATCTAGCGCCTTTTATGAAAAAGCTGCTGGATTAATCCATAATCGAACTTGTGAACCAGAACCACATCCCTTCAAAGATGGGCAAACTTTGCGTTGTTGCTATATGGATGCAAAGGAACAAAAAGATAGTTTGATATTGATAGAAAGGCGAGATGATAACGGGGAAATTATTAAGCCTACTCGAACGCAAATATTTCACCTCGCTTTCGAAATAGAAGATAGTGTTGGCACTATCGAATTCACCAATCAACTAAAGGCTAAAGGGATTAAAATTTCCTATGGTCCAGCCATTCACAATGACATTCCTCCAAATGGTGACGGAGAGTCAGGAGGCAATCATGCGGTCTATGCTTATGACCCAGATTTCCATTATGTAGAGTTTTTTAGCAATATGGATACGATTGATAACTTCAAAGAAAAGTATTCATGAATAAAACAACTTATGATATAATAATTATTGGACTTGGCCCTGCTGGTTTATTTGCGGCTAATTTGTTTGGCAAAAAAGGCTGGAAAGTGTTGGGCATTGAGCAATATGAAAACCGTTGGCCACATCCAAGAGCGATTGGCATGGATGATGAAATACTTCGAGCCCTTGGCAGCATCGGCTTACAAGAAGAAATGCTGGCAAAGATGCACCATTTGAAAGGCGGCTATTTGAGGCATGGAGCAAACAAAGTTTTTGCCTCAATGGACATTACAAGTGATAATGAATATTTGGGAAAACAATATCTTTATTACCAACCTGAACTTGAAGCTGCCTTAGAAGAGGGAGCCAAGCGATATAAACAAGTGGAATTAAGATACAATCATCAGCTCGTTGATTTTCAGCAAATTTCGGAAGAGGAAGTGCAGTTAAAAATAAAAACTAAAGGAACCGATTTATTAGAATTAACGACCAATTACTTGATTGGATGTGATGGTGCAAAAAGTTTTGTCCGCCAAAAATTAGACATTCAAACTCGTAATCTAAATTATGATGGCTATATATTAAAAATTGACGCTACAGCCAAAGACTTGAGCAAATTTGACTACGATACCGATTATTTTCACAAATATTGTTCTTCAAAAAAAGCATGGATTCGAATGGTTGGCAGAGGCAATCATTGCCGCTGGGAATTTCAATTCAAAGAAAATATCGAAGATCCAAAGGAGTTGTCTAATGAAGCCGCTTTACAACATATTGCGGAAACTGGCGATGACATTAGTAATTTGTCCGTTATCAATGTAACCTTCTATAAGTATCAGTCTTTGGTGCATAAAACATGGCGAAAAGAAAATTGCTTTATTGCTGGAGATGCCGCACATTTAACCCCTCCTTATGCAGGACAAGGTTTATGTGGAGGGATAAGAGATTTGGTCAATTTGTCGTGGAAATTAGAAGAAGTCAAGCAAAAACAAAGTAGTGAAAAAATATTGGAAACCTATCGAGCGGAACGTGCCCCTCATTTCACCCAATATATTTACATTGCAATTTTCATAGGATATTTATTTAAGACAAGGTTATATTATTTATTTCTGGCTTTTTCCTATCTACCCTTTTTAAAAAATATTGGCGGAAAATTATATATCCCTCCACCAAAATTGGGTAAAGGTTTTTTCTCAAGACATTCCACCGCAAGACGAGTAATTCCATATTGTAAAGTAACTCCTAAGGACGCAGCTATTCAATTTATTGATGAATTTATTGATAACAAATGGACTTTATTAAGCAAGTCGCCAGTTGAGAAAAATATACAACACTTAGCGGCAAGCATTAATATTCAAATCTTAGACATTTCGGAAAAAACTGCATCCAATGAATGGTTAACCAATTGGATGGAATCTAAACGGATTCAATGTGCTTTAATTCGACCTGATTTATATATATTTTCAGGAGGAAAGCAACTAGAAAAAGTTTTGAATCAATATATTCATTTAAAGAAAAAGGTAGCTTAGGCATTTCTGTCTGAGTAACATCGTAGGACATTGCTCAGGCAGAAATGCCTAAGCTGCAAAATATAAAAAAATGGGATTATCAATCATTAGGTACACCACAAAAAGTAGTACTAAAATTAGCTGGGGCATTATAAAAAATCAAAAAGAAATCAGCCCAATTTCAGGCGACTTTGAACAACTATCTCAACTAATTTCAAAATTCGATGAACAGGCAGCAATTTGGAACGCCGTTAAACCAAGCCTAAATTTAACCGACGTTAATATTTTATCGCCAATCACCAAACCTTGTAAATTAATCTGCCAAGGTTTGAATTATGCGGAACATCGGGAAGAAGCTGGAAAAGAACGATCTTCAGATTATAATCTTATTTTTAGAAAAGATGAAAGTGCCATCACAGGCCCTTATGACCCTGTAAATATTCCATCGGATTGTCAAATTTTTGATTATGAAATTGAATTGGGACTAGTTCTCGGAAAAAACATTACCGAGCCAGTTCAAGTTACGAAAGAAAATGTATCAGATTATGTAGTAGCATGGTGTATTGTCAATGATTTTTCGGCAAGAGACATGATGTTTAGAGCGTCTTTTCGACAATGGTATTTGGGTAAAAGTGGTAGAACGTTATGTCCAATTGGACCTATTCTATTTTTTCCAGACAAAGCAGATTGGAAACGATTCGATGACTTACAATTAACGCTAAAAGTAGATGGAGAAATCCGACAACAAGCTTTTGCCAATCAATTGATTTTTAGACCTGCTCCAACCATTAGCTATATTTCAAAAAACATTGATATGTATGCAGGGGATTTAATTTTAACAGGAACACCTGGAGGCATCGCTTTACATCCCCCCTCTAAATTAAAAAGAAAGATGGCAGAACTCCTATTTGATGAACGAAAACAGGTAGAAATGATGGTGAAGATGAATAAAGATAATACTCGATTGTTGCGTTCAGGGCAGCAGGTTACTTGTACGATTAATACTAAAGATGGGGTAATTGATTTAGGGAAAATGGAGAATTTTATTGCTTGAACCCACTTTAACTAAAAATAATATTCAATAATGAAAAAAGTCTGGAAAATAACCCTATCAATTTTAGTACTATTGATTATTGGTAGCTTATGGTTTATTTATACACCAGTAGATTTAAGACCCCCTTATTTAGGAAATAAAATAGCAGAAAAAGATTTTACAAAAGGCAAAGCATTAGTAAAAGAAATCCAGAATGCTTATGGCGGTAAGGAAAATTGGTTGGCACATAAAACGGGTACTTATCTTCAAACTGCGGATTGGTATGAGGACAAATTGGGTGTTGCCAATTGGGATACTATACCACAACGATTTCAAATGACCGCCATCTTAGGAACAGATAATGCGGAATTTACCTTATTAAATGGTCCTAATAAAGGACAGACTTGGGGGGTAGAAGATTGGACCTCTTTTCAAAAAAAGAAAGGGCAAAAAATAATCACCCCGCATGAAAAATACCAACACAAACTGGTGTATAAAAACTATTGGTTTCAATTTCCATTTCGTTTTAGCGAAGCACCAATTATTGCTTATGCTGGAGAACGAACCGTCAATGGGGAGACGTACGATTTATTGTATGCCACTTGGGGAAGCGAAGCAGCTAACCGAAAATATGACCAATATGTTTTGTATCTAGATAAACAAACAAAAATGCTGGAATGGCTCAATTTTACCGTTCGAGAAAAAGCAAATTTTTTGAATATAACTGCTCAATTTACTGATTTTAAAACGATTAATGGAATTACAGTACCTTTCAATCAATACATCAGCTGGGGGAAACCTGGAGAAGATGGACATAAGTTGCACGAAAACAGATATGAATCTATACAGTTTGGAGAGTAGGTAAGAAGGGGTAGAGATTAAAATTCAGACCGTCCCAATTCATCAGGACGATCTGAATGCTGGCTTCTAAAAAAATTATCGTTGTCGCCTAATTCGGCTTAAAGACTGTTGTGTAATACCCAAATATGATGCAATATAACCGAGGGAGACTCGAAATAAAATATCTTCCTGTTTTTTAATCAAATTAAGATACCTCGTTTTAGCATCTCTAAATTGTAAATCTTTAATTTTTTCTCCTAATTCTAGCGCAGCATTCCTTAATAACATGCTTTCCATCATATAAAACTCTGGAAAGTCTTTGGCCAATACTTTGATGTCGGCTAAATTCAACGTAAGCAATTGGCATTCTTCCAAGGTTTCCAAATAAAAATCGCTAGGAGTTTGGCTATAAAAGCTATTGAGTTCTGTCATAAAGTCCCCTTCAAAAGAAAACCAATGCGTTATGTCTTTACCTTCCTCATTAATATAATAAAATCGAAGACAACCTTTTTGAATGACATATAGCTTTCTACAAAGGTCTCCTTCTCTTAATAAAATACTTTCCTTCGAATGCTTCTCTAATTTAAATTTTTGGGATAAGGCCTCTAAAAAAGCTGGGGAGAGCTTAATTTCTTCGCTTATAGTTTTTAGTATATCCAAAATGTAAGTCGTTATATTTTAAGGAAATAAATGATAAATGTATTCATTTATTTCCTTTACTAAAAAAAACAATGTTTAATCTTAGACAAAGTGCTATAAATAATCAACCATTTATACAGCCCTTTCCCCTTCTAAGAAATTCAAAAAGCGGACAAATCTATCTGGTTATTTTCGGCTATCATCTATAGAAGCGGTAAGGAATGCTAGATTCTTTACCGCTTTTTTATAATTCTACACATTGAAAACATGAATGATATTTGATTTAAGATTTAATCTTAAAACATCGACACCCGAATAGGTTCGTCATATTGAACAAACTTAAAATATCGGATGGTGGCTAGTAGTTAAGACAAGTTGAAAACTTGAAATATATTGTTTGGAAGATACAATCTTCCAAAATCGGCAGCTTGCTAATGCTAAAGTATCGTAGAAAAACAACAGGCATTTGCTCAATAAAAGCAGACGGCCGTTTATATACTTAAAACATCGGTGTCCTACGATTCAAAATTGTTTAAAGCATAAAATTAAAAGCTCCTCTAAACACAAAAAGCGGTAAGAAAAATAATCTCTTACCGCTTTCTGCTATCCTTATATAAACTAATCTAAGTTGCGGAGAAGAGAGATAAACCTATAAAATCGTCGAAATCTTGTGCTTTTTCAATAAAAACTCCTCTTTGAAGGTCATTTTAGTCTCTTTTCTCTGCTCTCTAATCTCTGCTCTTAATTGTCCGCAACTTGAATTAAACTAATAGATCAACATCCCTACCCCAAAGCAATCCCCAAAACCTCCTCCATCCGCTCCACATAATGAAAACTAACCCCCTTAATATAAGCAGCATTAATCTCGTCTACATGTTTTTCATTCTCCTTACAAAGGATAATATCTTTAATTCCAGCTCTTTTAGCCGCTAAAATCTTTTCTTTGATACCACCGACAGGTAAGACTTTTCCTCGAAGGGTAATTTCTCCCGTCATTGCCAAATTCGGTTTAACAGGTTTGCCCGTAAAGGCAGAAGTCAATGCCGTTAGCATGGTAACACCCGCTGATGGTCCATCTTTTGGCGTTGCACCTTCTGGAACGTGAATGTGAATATCCTGTTCTCCAAATACTTTTGTATCAATGCCTAATGCTTCTGCGTGCGCTTTGAGAAAACTCAAAGCCGTTTGCGCTGATTCTTTCATCACGGTGCCTAAATTTCCTGTCAATTGCAGCACCCCTTTACCTTTACTCAAACTCGCTTCGATAAATAGTATGTCGCCACCTACAGAAGTCCAAGCTAGGCCAACGACTACGCCAGGCACTTTAGTTCGTTGGTAACGGTCTCTAGAAAATCTAGTAGGGCCTAAAATATCTTTGATTGTTGCTTCCTTTATACTTATGTCATAGGTTTCTTCCATCGCTACCTTTTTAGCCGTAGCTCTCATGACGCCTGCAATTTGTCGACTAAGTGACCGTACACCAGATTCACGGGTATAGTCCTGAATGATTTGCATCAGCACTTTGGTAGACAATTTTATATCTTTTGCTTTTAAACCGTGTTCTACTCGTTGTTCAGGAACTAAATGTTTTTTAGCAATTTCTATTTTTTCTTCTATGGAATAACCGCTGATGCTAATAATTTCCATCCTGTCTCGAAGGGCAGGTTGAATCGTATTTAAAGAATTAGCCGTCGCAATGAATAAGATTTTAGACAAATCGTATTCTACATCCAAATAATTATCATGGAAAGTAGTATTTTGTTCTGGATCTAAAACTTCTAATAAGGCAGAAGAAGGATCCCCTCTAAAATTGGAGCCTACTTTATCAATTTCATCTAAAATGAAAACTGGATTGGACGATTTTACCTTTTTCAAAGATTGGATAATTCGACCAGGCATAGCGCCAATGTACGTCTTTCGATGTCCTCGAATTTCAGATTCATCGTGCAAGCCACCTAAAGACATTCGGACAAATTTTCTAGACAAAGCTCTCGCAACCGATTTCCCAAGAGATGTTTTACCAACGCCTGGAGGGCCGACCAAGCACAAAATAGGCGCTTTCATATCTCCTTTTAGCTTCAAGACGGCTAAATGTTCTAAAATACGGTCTTTTACTTTCTCTAAGCCAAAATGGTCTTTGTCCAATACTTTTTTGACCTTTTTTAAATCAAAATTATCTTCGGTATAAATATTCCAAGGCAAGTCCAGCATCAATTCCATATAATTCAACATCACGGAATATTCAGCTACTTGTGGATTTAATCTTTTTAATTTTTTAAGGTCTTTATCAAAAACCTCTTTGACTTCTTTCGGCCACTTCATCTTCGCTGCTCGGTCTCTTAATTTACCATATTCTTGGTCTTGTGGATTATTACCCAACTCTTCTTGAATCGTTTTTAATTGTTGATTCAAGAAATAATCTCTTTGCTGCTTCTCTAAATCTGTTCTGACCTTATTCTCTATTTTATCTTTTAATTGCAATAATTGCAATTCATTATCCATCTTTATCAATACGGCCTCTGCCTTCTTACTTAAATCATTAATTTCTAAAATCTGTTGCTTGGCAGGGACATCAATGCCTAAATTAGAAGTAATAAAATTCAGTAAAAATGCGCCGTTATCAATATTTTTTAACATCACAGATGCCTCCGAAGGAATATTTGGCGCCAACTTAATAATTTGTTGCGCTAAGTCTTTGATAGACGCAATCGTCGCACTAAATTCTAATTGGTTTTCTGCTTTGATTGTACCTATTTCTTTAATTTTTCCTGACAGAAATGGATTTTCTTGCGTTAATTCTTCCAAAGAAAAACGCTTCCGTCCTTGCAAAATAGCGGTAGTGGTACCATCTGGCATTTTTAGGATTTTTAAAATCCTAGCAATGGTGCCTATTTGAAATAAATCCAACATTTTTGGATTCTCCGTCTTCGCAGTCCGCTGAGATAAAACAGCAATCAATCGGCCACTTTCATAAGCATGATGCACCGCCTTAATAGATTTATCTCTTCCTACCGTAATAGGAATAACTATCCCAGGAAAAAGTACTGTGTTTTTAAGTGCCAATACAGGTAGCACCCCAGGAAAATCTTCCTTTAAGTTCATTTCATCATCATCGTCATCATTCATACTTAAAAAAGGCATAAAATCTCCTTCTTCATCAATACCCTGTGGGAAAAAAAAATCTTTAAACATAAATTTATTTTCACTATTTGCGTTGTATTCCATTCCTTATAGAATACCTCTTTGCCAAAATGGCAGCAAGATACAAAACATCTCACTTAAATATATTGGTCGAATATTATGCCAGTAAGAAAAGTCTGCCATTTGGTAGTTTTTACATCATTTTCTAAAGCATGCTTGTTTATTCGTCTATAAAAAGTGGTCAAAAAGTCAGTAAAAAGGTTAAATTGTAAATGAATCTCAATCAATATTAAGCAACTTCAATTGTCGGCTACGAGTTTTGTAATGCGAATCACATCTATTTATTTAAAATACACTAGTTTTGTATATAAAAAATCATAAGTTTATTATCTAAAAGGCTACTCCCCCCTAAATAGCAGCGCAAATTAGAACTGATTAGTCCTACCCCTAAGTAGGCAATTAATATTTAGAGCTTGTTGGGAATTTATCCTTTGGGCTAAAAAAGCGTCTTTTTTATCTCCAAAAACAAACTCCCAACAAGCTCTTACCAATACTAATCATTTAAAAGTATTACACTCTTTTTAAGACCGTGTTGACTATACCACCAAATATTTAGCTTTCTACTGCTTAGCATTTTCCGATTTAAGTATATCCTAAAACCTTTTATAAAATTAAATAAGCCACCAAACCTTATAGTGATGCGAATGTCTATTACCCTAAAACAAATCCATCTAATCTTCTTTTTTTTAGTCTTTCTCCTTAGTAAGCCTCTATTAGCTCAATTAACCGTTGACCAAATAATGGGTGCTAATGCCAGAGAAAGGGACCCTATTCCAAGGATGAAAGCGGTTGGATTCATTAGAGAATACCATAATTGGTTTTTTAATGAAGGCTATCCAGATGGGTCTAATCCAGCCAATTATTCCTTTGGCTATCCAAATGCGCAGTACAAATGGAATGCCCCTTATCAAAATACTTCTCCTACGACCTTATTCGATGATTTTTATCAAGAAATACTAGCGAATCAAGTAACTTTTGCCCCTTCTTTTTTAGGTACAATTCGACAATTAGTTGACCCAAATAATACTTTACCTTTTGGAGAACATATTATTGATGAGTTTAAACCCGTGCCACCTGGTGCAGATACGCTTAATCCTGCTTCTTATCTAGCACATGCAGCCTATATGTACCAATATGCTGCTCGATACGGTCATCAGACCTTCACTACTAATCGAATAGACAGTTTCATTAGTCCATTCACACATCCAGATGAAACACCTAAAACCGGTCTTGGCTTTGTTGATTATATGGAAAATTGGAATGAACCCGATAAATTTTGGTTTCGAGATTTTAACGGTGCTTATCAAACTTATTTTACACCAGCAGTTTATGCTGCTATGCTGAGTGCTGATTATGACGGTCATGAGCAAACGATGGGATTAAAGGAAGACCCTGATAATCCTGACAATATGGTCTCTACGGTGGGTATCAAGAATGCAGATTCTACTATGAAAGTTGTAATAGGTGGCTTAGCGGTAGCAGATGTCGCTTATTTTCGAGGAATCGTAGCATGGGCGAAAGCAAATAGAACCAGTGTGTCATTAGAAAAAGTCTTACCTTTTGATGTGTTGAATATTCATAAATATACAGGCGATAGTTTAGCGTTTCTAAATAGCAGATTTGGCATTAGTCCTGAAGCAGGCAGGCTTAGAGACACTTTATTGGCTTTTGCTACTTATCGAGATTCTTTAGAAACTGCATTTAATGTAGATTTAGAATTATGGTTATCAGAATTCGGGTATGATACCTATACCCCAGCATCAGGTAGTCCTAGTGGTGTAGCACCTGCTATTGGAGATAATGATAATTATGAAGTGCAAGGTCAGTGGTTGGTTCGGTCTTATTTAGAAGCATTCGCGGCAGGCGTAGAAAAAGCCATTATGTTTGATTTAAGAGATGAATGCACCGATCCAAATAATCCTAATTCAGCTTGTGGGTTATTTTCTAGTAGTGGTTTATTAGAAAATATTCACAACAATTATAAGCCCAAAACGTCTTGGTTTTATACCTACACGATGAAAAATATTCTGACAGGAATGGTCTTTGATAATGACTTGTCTAATTGTTTGGATACTACTTGTACAAGAGTATATCGTTTCAAAGATCCTAATGAAAGCAATAAAAGAATATACGCTATTTGGCAACCAACTGCTTCTGATGACACAACGGCTTATCATTTTTTGAACGAAGATTTAATGAATGCGACGCTTGTAAAATTAGAAGTGCCAAGTATTAGAGGCATATCGAGTAATATAACTGACTCATTTCCGACTTTAATCATTACAGAAAGACCTACCTTTATTATCGTCAATGATACTTATTTTACTACTCAAAGCTGCACCCCAGGCAGTATTCTAACTGACAATCCAACCTGTAGTTCCATTAATGTCCTTGTAGATGTACCTCAAAATAGTGGTACGTATCAACTTTGGTCCATGCAAGGCAGTTTTGCTGCCAGTGAGTTTGCTCATCGGTCGGCTACTTTACTTAGAGAAACATTAGTACCCACTGATTCTATTATTACCGTACCCAATTTATTAGCCAATACTTTTTATACTTTTTTCTTAATACCCGAAGGCGTCGGAACTAGCGAAAGTGACAAAATATGTACCACTCAAAATACAACTTTAGCAGCCACTAGCAACTGCTATTTAACTATTCAAACAGATTGGGTATTCGATGATTTTCAAAATGATATTCCTTTTAAAGGTATCCATCCCTTTACTTTATTTGATGAACAACATTTCGGGGACTCTATATGTCGAGCCGCTACTACCCTACCTAACAGCATTTGGGGTTTTAATGATTCTGATGAAATCGCTCGGAGTGTCAGTTTAGATTTACAAGCTTATTATTATATCGACCTTTTTACTTTACATGACCAATATAGTGAAGGGGATTTCACTATACAAATGGCGGATTCGCCCAACGGCCCTTGGACAACTATTAGAGAATATTACACCACTTTAAATAATGAATGGACGCATTTAACCAACTTAACGCCACCTAATACGCCCATTCGTTACCTTAAATTTATAGCAGAAGCTAATAATGAGGCTAAAGTTGGAGAATTATTGATTTGTGGCAGATTAGCAGATTTTAATCCTGATTTACTCCCTGGCGTTGCTAAAAATGGGGAAGTTACGGCACTTACCTGCAATGAAGCTACATTAGCTTGGACCACACCTTTTGATGAGGACATCGCTCAATATTTAGTCTATTCCGAAGGGAATTTAGTGGGCATGACAACTACCAATAACCTAATAATTAATAATCTAACGGCTAATACCGTCTATATTTTCAAGGTGGTAACAGAAGATGTTGGCGGGAATCAATCAACAGATAGCTTAACTATCGAAGTAAGCACTAATATAGAAGGGGAATGTAATCTAGTATGTAATGTTACCTGCGCTTGTGCCATTTGTATTCGACCAAATTGGATTACTAGCTTAAATGCAGGTACAAATTTTTCTAAAGATGGGTTATTTGATGAACAGGACAAAGTGCCTTTTTGCGGGACAACTAGCAATAATCCTAATTCTACTTATAGCAACACCTTTGCATCTGGTAATGGTAATGCTCCAGATACGGTTTTAGTAGATTTACAAACAATATACGATATTTCAAAAATGCATATCTTTTTTCAAGGTGGTAGTAGTAGCAATTTTATTATTCAATATTTAAATAGTAACAACATTTGGATAGAAGCACTCAATCATATTACCGTTCCCGATTTCAGTTGGAAAATTTTTCCTAATTTGAATGCTAGAACACAGCATTTAAGAATCATCCAAACCGATAATAATTCATTAATTGGTGAAATCGGAATTTGTGGTGCAGAATATGTCAATTTAGATTGTCCTTCAACGATTAATATAACTATGCCACTTAGCCAAGCAGATACCTTTATTGCTGGCAGCATTACCTCGAATACTACCTTAGCTACAGGCATTGAAGTGGGGTATTTTGCAGAAAATACAGTCACCTTAACTTCAGGTTTTCATGCAGTCGCAGGTGCTCGTTTTTTAGCTACAATAGCTCCTTGTCCAACTGATTTTACAGCTTTATCAGATATTTCTGCCTTTGCTAATGCTGAATTAACTCCCAAAACTATTCCCTCAACTAAAAATACTTTAACCGTTTATCCCAATCCTTTTCAATCTAGTACGACCTTAGCCTTCTATTTAAGACAGACTGCCAAGGTGCAATTAGTCATTTTTGATGCAACGGGTAAGATTGTCCAGACATTAGTCAATAATCAACTAATGAATAGTGGTCAGCATGAATTATTATTTCGCACCAATCATTTGAAAAATGGGTTTTATATAGCTCATTTACAAGTTGGACAAACTGTTTTGTCTAAAAAGATGGTGCTTTTGGGGTGGTAATATATACTGTAATAGGTTGACTAGTTGATTAATCAACTCTATAAATTTTAATTTTTAAAATAGCAAATACATCACCTTAAAGATATTACAATTTAAAATAAATTAAAAAAAATCACGAATTTTTAAAAATCTTAATCTGTTGGTATCAAATTTGCAATTCTCTTTACTACACAAGACTCTTTCCATTCTTCAAATTGATTATTTCCTACAAAAAAGGCAACCTAAAAAGGATTTGACCCCTATAATATATACCATATATCAAGTATCTTATTTATTGGGTAACAAGAAGATAGATATATTTTCATAAGCGAGATTCATCATTAAAAGCCATAAATGAATAAGTAGCATGAAAGTATTCTATGAGAAAACTAGCAATTTAATACAAAAGTTAAATTGCCTTAATTCTATTGCTCTATGCGTCTTATAATCAAAAAGTATTATTCAAAAACCAAGATTGGGTTATACTACACCCTCCTCTTATTCTTATGCAGCAATCTTTTGCCCGCTCAGGGTGTGATGGAGTCCTTGACCATTAGAAATGTGGAAAGCGTTAACACCAAAACGCTAGAATACTGCCCTGTAATTTTCAAAAACCAATTGGTGTTTACCTCTACCAGACCAAAACCTGGTAGCCCAATGACGAGGTGGAGAGATGAGAAAAAACAATTTTCTGATTTATATATTGCTAAAAAAAGCACTCATGGTAGCTTTTTCGATACTAAAAGGTTAACAGGTAATGCAAGTAGTCCTGTTCATAACGGAGCAGCAACCTTCAATCAAACAGGCAATGAAATGTTTTTTACAAGAAATAATGAAAATGGCAAAAACGAAAAGAATATTATTAATTTAAAAATTTATACGGCTCAATTATCCAATAATATTTGGCAAAACGTACAAGAATTGCCTTTAAATGATGAGCATTTTTCTAATTGCCATCCGTCTTTATCTACAGATGGTCGGGAATTATACTTTGCTTCCAATCGACCTGGTGGATTCGGTGGAATGGATATCTACGTTAGCAAAAACATCAATGGTGTTTGGCAACAACCTCAGAATCTAGGCGCTACCATAAATAGCGAAGGAAATGAATTATTCCCTTTTATTTCGGCTACTGATGTACTATATTTCGCAGCTAATAATACCCAGAGTATAGGTGGTTTAGACATCTTTAAGGCTGCTAGAGCAGCAGGCGCAGTAAAGTTTAACCCTGCTATTAATTTAGGAAAAGATTTCAACTCTGAAGCGGATGATTTTGGTATCTGTACCAACGAATCAGGAACAGAAGGTTATTTTTCCTCCAATCGAAAAGGCGGGAAAGGAGGTGATGACATCTATCATTTCAAATGGACGCAAGTAGCCTTACCTCGGGAACAGTTAAGTCTAGCCGTTTATGATGCGTATAGTAAAGAACGAGTTTCAGATGCGCACATTACGATTTTCGATGACGGGATTTCACATAATCAAAACGATATTTATCCTATCGCCAAAATGATGCGTTTGGTTAACGAACAAAACAATAATCCTTACCATGCATTAGAAAAAAAGAATTATAGAACGGGCACTAAAGGGGCAATCTCTATGATTATTGAAGAAGAAAAATCTTATACTATTTTTGTAGAAAGAGAGGGTTATTTGCCCTTAAAAAAAGTAATTAGTGCGAAAGAATTACAAACACAAAAACAATGGGAATTCCCGCTAAAAAGAATGGCCGGTATTCCTTTAAAAATTAAGGCAATAAATATGCCTTTTAGAGAAGCTGTTCCTCATATCTCCCTTGAATTATTCAATCATTGTACACAAAAAACGGAACGAGTCATAAGTGATGAAAATGGTTTATTCACTTTCTATTTGTCTTGCGATTGTGAATATGAATTAATTGGCAGAAAAGAAAAGTATAGAAAATATCAAAAGCGTTTTAATACCAAAAATCGAACTTGCGGAGACTTAAATGCTATTAATACCTCCATCTATCTAGTTAAACAAGAAGTCATTGAACATATGGCTAGTACTAATAATCTACGCTTTCCTTCTTTTGATAGTTATGAGTATCAAAACAGTCAAAAGGTAGGGCAAATAATCTGTCTAGAAAATATCGTTTTTGAGGAAAACAAAGCTGATTTAGATAACTTCGCTATCGCTGATATTTATAAAATTCATTATTTTTTACAGAAAAATCCTCATATACAAGTAGAAATAGCTGTACATACAGACTCTAGAGGTACCGCAAAATTTAATCATCGTTTGTCTCAAAAACGAGCAGATACCATTGCCACTTTTTTACTAGAAAAAGGCATTCCCCAAAAGCAAATTTACGCAATAGGTTATGGAGAAGATCGTTTGCTAAATCATTGCCAAGATGGTATTCTTTGTAGTGAAACAGAACATCTAATCAACAAACGAGTAGAAATGAAAATTACAAGAATAGACAATTTGAGAGCAGAACATTTGTTAGGGCAGCGGTGATTAGCGTTATAAAGGATGAGTAATAAGTTGAAAATGTAAAGCACTTTACAAAAAGAAAAATTAGAAACACTACTACGGCATATTTATCGTTTTAGCAGTAAAACAAAGAGGTCGGATGTCAGAGCGTTTATTTCATAAACTGTCAGAGGTCAGATTACATCTGTACAAATCATTAATAATCGGTTATTTATACAGAGTTAATCTGACTTCTGACAGAAAATTTCAATTTTCTGTCTGACTTCTGACGTCTAAAATATTACATTCCAATACACCGAATAGCATTATATATTGAATAAAATAACCGTTAATAAAAAAATAATTAGTCGATTCAGCTACTATACTGGATTGGCTTTTTTATTGGCTAAAAGTAAGGCAGGTTACAAAGAAGGAAAAAAAACAGGTATAGAAATGATATATTAGTTTATGATTTAATATATTTGCAGCACTTTTTTTGAAACACATTTTTTTCAAAAGAGTTGAATAATAAGTTGAACCAAATTTAAGGTTCTTCACCTATTATAACCAACCTGCAAGACGGAATTTTCTCATTACCTGAAACACTATTGTATGGTTATTGAAATTAAAAACAAATACGCTTTATAGTACATAAATATCTGTAAATCAAGTATTTAAAATCACTATAATTAGTATTACATTTAATTCAGTAGACAAAGTAATTATGCGAATGCGCATTTATAATTATCGCTTCTAGCTAATTATTTCATACACATACCTCCTTACTAAGTATTTGCCTATTTTTTGTAAAAATATTTTGGACACCTTAATGGTAACAACTGACATTGCCATTGAGTGCTTATTATGAAACGCATTTATTGCTCAAACACACACGATAAATAATAAATATATTCCCATGTATAAACTGATTACATTTTGTAGTTTCCTTTTGCTAGCGCCCGAATTATTCGCGCAACAATTACCCTTATTTTCTCAATATCAAGATAATTATATTGCTATTAACCCTGCGATGGTTAGTAGAGATTATTTATTGAATGAAGATAATTTATCCTTTGGCGTTTCTCACAGAAATCAGTGGACAGATTTTCAAAATTCACCAAAAACACAACTAATCAGAGGCGAATATTTATATGAAGGCGGTGGTTTTGGGCTTTTAACGGGCGGTTATTTATTAAATGACCAAACGGGTCCAACTGGATTAACGGGTTTATATGGTCGAATTGGTGGAATTTTGGCGGGCGATCCTTATTTTGGTGGAATTGCGCTCGCATTAAATATAGGTGTGGTCCAATATAGGGTGGATACTCGTCAATTAAACCTTAGGGATGCAGGAGATATAGAGGCAGCAAATAATCAGCAACAAATATTTCCTGATGTTGGTTTTGGGCTTTATTATTATAGAAGATTATCTAGTAGAGGCTTTTTTGATGATGATTTGATTTATGCAGGAGTTTCCATTCCTCAATCTATTGGTCTAGATACAGAATTCCAAGACGAAACAGGTAATTTTTTCCTCAAAAGAGCACAACATTTTTATGCTCAAGCAGGGCTTTTCCATTTCTTAGAAGATGAAAGTTATATAGAATTAGCAGGTTGGGCAAAGTATATACAAGGAGCACCAGTTAATATTAGTGCTAATTTCCGTTACCAAACCAATGCTGCTATCTGGATAGGTGTTGGCGGTTCTTCTGCTGGAAGTGCCCATGCAGAAACAGGGGTTTTAATTGGCGAAAAGGCAGGGTTTAATAGTACTATTCGAATTGGCTATGGCTTTGATTATAACTTTAGCTCTTTTGGCCCTGCTGCTGGTGTCACGCATGAAATTAGTGTTTCTGTGGCAATGCAAAAATAGGGTTATTAGTTACTAGTTACTAGTTGCTGGTTGACGATAACTGCTAACCCGCAACTGGCAACAGACAACCATTCATTAAAAAATATTCTCTTATATAAAAACACCCATGAACAGGTATTTTCAAACTATCATCACAAGTATTTTTCTTTCTTTTATAGCCATTAGCACCGCATTCGCTCAACCAACTTTGGTACTCGGCAATGCGACAATTCCTTCTGAAAGTATTGGGTCTATTGACGTTTCTGTAATGGATTTTACGGATATTACTAAAACCCAATATTCCTTGAATTGGAATACAGATGAACTCGAATTCATCGGTATTACCGATATTAATACAACTAACGGTCTAGATCTAAGCGAAGCTAATCTAGATATATCAGGTGCAGCAAATGGAAATCTTGTATTTTCATGGGAAAACACCAATGGTCAAGGCATGACTCTACCAGATGGAATGAAGTTTTATAGTATCGAATTTAGAGCCTTAATTCCAGAAGGAGCGACCGCAAATGTCGTTTATGCTAATAGTCCCTCAGAAATCATCATCAATCGAACAGCTTCAGGAAACACCAATATTTTTGATCCAGACATGGTCCCTCCAATTAATGGAATCATCACTGCGTCTACAGCTATTCCAGACATATTTTTCAGTTTTTCCCCTCAGGAAGAAAAAAGTACTTTTTGTAAAGGGGACAAAATTTGTTACGATGTAAAAGTAGCTGATTTTATAGATGCAGGCTTAACTGCTTTTATTGAGTGGGACAGTAGCGTTCTTGCTTATGATGGAAATAATGGGAATGCCAATTTATATGAATTTACGGATTTAAATGTAGTTTTATTAGATACAGTAAATAAAGTATATGATAATATTGCTAGATTAAATATATTAAAAGACTTTTTTGTTTTAACAATTCCAGACAGTACTATTATCTTTTCTCTATGTTTCGATGTTGTTGGAGAACCAAACAGTAGCACTACCCCGAAATTGCTTAAAAATACTTCTTTCGATTCGGGTGGATTTACAGCAGATGGTAGCCTTAGAGACATTATATTAGTAAACGAGCCAACGATTACTGTAACCGATTGTCAAAGCCTAATTAGTTTCTCCACGGAATGTCAAGATATTCGCTCAGACGAAACGGTCTGTATTGATTTTACAACGTCTAATTTCGCAGACATTAATAGGGTGAAATATACCGTTGTTTATGACCCTAATAGACTAGAGTTTATCAATTCAGAAAATTATAATTTACCTGGATTAGCGGCTAGTAATATTACCGCTGACAATGGGTTACTTACTTTGGATTGGACAGGTACCAATGGGGAAACACTACAAAATGGGGACTTTATATTTTCTGCTTGTTTCAAAGCTATTGGTACAATAGACAGTAGTAGTCAATTAAATTATATTCCAATAGTCGGCACTTCCGTTGGACATGAAATTAGACTATCCAATGGAGAGCAATTGGATAATCCTCAATTTAATAGTTGTGAAGTAAAAATACTACCACCTACAATTAGTCTTTCTGTCCCGACAGCAGCTTTCCCTCCTGGTGAAGAAATATGCCTGCCCTTAACAGTTACTAATTTTTCGAATATTAATCATGTAGAAATGCCTATCGAATGGGACCCTACAGTTCTAGAATTTGTCTCGATTAATACAACAGGTCTAACGGGTTTAAACCTCGATGCTTTTGATACAAAAGATACAGCAACTGGACAATTACAACTAGTCACTTGGGATAGTCCTACTGCCGAAGGTATTACCTTAATAGATGATGCTAGTATCTTTGAAATCTGTTTTAAAGTAATCGGAAATTTAGGAGATGAATCCCCTGTTAGCTTCCCTAGTGTTGCAGATAACCCTGTTTTTATTAGAAATAATAATTTTCAAGAACCTGGCGTAAATATCACGAATGGTTTAATTACCGTTGCTTCAGGTGGCTTAGTCTTATCTTCTGAACCAAAAGAAACGAAAGAAGACGAGGCTTTTTGTGTGGATATTCAAGCAAGTAATTTCCAAGACATTGTTTCCCTCGATTATACGCATACTTATGACCCGAGTGTTTTAAGATTCGATTCTGTACAAGTAAGTGGTGCTTTATCAGATTTCTCCCCAAATGATATTAGATTAACAGCCGATGGAAATATAAAAGTGATTTGGCTATCAACCGACCCTACTGGAGCAACCAGTTTAGCAGATGGTACTGCTCTTTATTCCTTATGTTTTACTCCAATTGGTAGTTTAGGCGCATGTGCCAATTTTACTTTGGATGGTTCAGAAGAAGTGACAACGCTGGAAAGTGCAGGAACAGATGTAGGAATTTTTAATAATTTAGGCAATCTATGTATAGATAATTTTGGCTTAACCTTAATAGATTCCTTACTCCCAACTTGTATAGGCGGAGATGGTAATCTAAACATTAATGTAGGCGGAGATACAGGGGAACGATTTTTCTTTTTTGTAACCAAAGATGGTCAGTCCTTTTTAAGTAATGAAAATGTTGAAAATAGTACCATTTTCTTAGAAAATCTTTCAGAAGGCGTCTACACTATTATTTTAAATTCTATTACTAATCCTAATAAGTCCGATACTAAAACTTTCAGCCTTGTCCTAGGGCCTGACGATTTACCTTCTATTACCTTAGGAGAAGATGTTGATGCAGGTTGTGTGTCAGCAACTGCGGAATTAAGTATCCCATTAGATGGTAGTCAATTTACTTTACCACAAAATACGAGTGGTTCTTTCGTGACGGAATGGATAGCGATTAATGGTGGACAAATACCTGAAGGCGAAGCAAATAATCAAAGAACGACCGCGACCAAGCCAGGTACCTATATTTTCACCGTAACTATTAATTCAACGAAATGTGTTGCTTCTGATAGCCTAGTCGTATTTACAACCCAACCTCCACGAGTTCAAGTAGGACCAGGAGGCACCTTAGGCTGTACTAATAGTACGCTACAATTAAGTTTAGATATAATAGATGAAAACCCTAATAATATTTATTTCTGGACAACCGATGTTGGAAATTTTGTGAGCGATTCTACAGCTTTCGACCCTGTAGTTGATCAAGAAGGTATTTATAAGTTTACGGTATTAGATACGGTCAATGGCTGTTTTGGCGTAGATAGTACTTTCGTTTTTGAAGATACCGTTAAACCAATTGCAGATGCTGGTCCAGATTTAGAAATGGGTTGTAATGATGAATTCATAGCCCTAACAGGGATTGGATCTAATGGTGCAGAAGTAGAATGGACAACCCCTAATGGTTCTTCCATTTTCTATCCTAATAGAGATCAACAAGAAGTAGCTAATGTAACTAGAGTTGGTACGTACATATTTAACGCTACCAATCAAATCAATGGTTGCACCGCAAGCGATACCATGGTTATTAATGCGGATAATTCGCTACCGGTAGCCCAAGTAGATAATTCAGCTATTATTGGCTGTGGCACAGACGAAGTAAAATTAGATGGGTCTAATTCGTCTCAAGGACCAAGTTTTGCCTATCGTTGGGAAGGGCCAAACAATGAATTGATTTCCATTGAAGATACCATTATCGCAAATACGCCTGGTGATTACTTATTAATCGTGACCAATATTGATAATGACGATTGTATTTCAGATACGGTAAGTGTTAATGTAGCAATAGACAAAACTTTACCTATGGTGTCGATTACCGAGGTATTGACCTTAAATTGTATGTCGGATTGTACCGAATTAAATGCCAATGTACCAGCAGGAGATAATTATGCTTACGAATGGACTTCAGATGATGGTATTATTTGTGAAGGAGAAACTACCCCAACCGCTTTAATTAAATCCATTGGCGTTTATAGGATTTTAGTCACTGATTTAAGTAATAATTGCCAGAGTACCTCAGCAGGAATTGTAGGTGGAGATGGCACAGAAATTTTTGCCGATGCAGGCCCTGATCGGCAAATAGATTGTACTGCTGACTTAGTTACTTTAGATGGTAGAGGTTCTACCTCTGGCGATATGGTTAGCTATTCTTGGAAAACCGAAGCTGGTATGGAAATATCCACAGAAACAACCGCTGCCGTCAATGAACCAGGAGAATATACCTTAGAAATTATGGACGCTGCAACGGGCTGTAATGCAACAGGGAAAGTCTCCGTTACCGTAGATAGAAATTTACCCTTTGCAGAAGCAGGCGAAGCACCAGAAATATCGGGTTGTGTATTTCCTCCTGGTAGAAGACTAAACGGAAATGAATCAGAAAGAGGAGATAATATCGCTTATGCTTGGACTAGTACAACGGGCAATTTAGTAGGAGACACAGCAATTGCCGCACCAGAAATATCGGGTCCTGGGCTATATACCTTAACCGTAACAAATACCGCTAATGGTTGTGTTGACACGGACGAAGTATTAGTCCAAAGTGATGTGCTTATTCCAATTGCCAATGCAGGTACAGATGCGATGTTAAGTTGTGATGCACCAATGACTACTTTGGCAGGTATCAATGAAAATCCAGCAGATGGTAGTATGATTGGTTGGTCAACAATAGACGGAAATATCGTTGGGGAGGCGGACCAATTAGCCGTCAATATCGACGCACCAGGCACGTATATGTTGACCATCACAAGTCCAGACGGTTGTGATGGAACGGATGAAGTAGTAGTCAGTTCCAATGTAGATTTACCAATGGCAAATGCAGGTGAATCTAGAGCCATTACGTGTAATAATCCATTACTTATCAATGGTTTTGGTGCTGTAGGAGATAATATTGAGGTAGCTTGGACGACTACTGGCGGGAATATCCTAAGTGGTGCAAATACCTATACGCCAGAAGTTGACAGAGGTGGTAGTTATACCTTAACCGTTACGAATACAGCAAATAACTGTACCAATACAGCATTGGTATTAATTACTGCGGATGAGCCATTACCAGATGCAGTTGCGGGGGATAATCAAGAGATTTGTAATAACGAAACAACCTTAAACGCCGACCCAATTACGGAAGGTTTCACAGGAGTTTGGACAACGTTAGAAAATAGCTTAGTGCTAAATCCAGAAAACCCAAGTACCAGCGTAGCAGATTTAACGGAGGGCACAAATACCTATATCTGGACACTCTCTTCTGATAAATGTGGCGTATTTAGTGCCGATACTGTAGTGGTCAACATACCAAGTATGCCAATCGCAGAGAATGATGTTTTTGAATTGCAAGCTGGTTCAGGTTTTAATGCGTTGAATCTAACTGAAAATGACCAAATCAGTTCCATTGATTTTGACATTAATATTTTAGAAGCGCCTACTACTAGTACGCTAACGGAAATTGGTAATGGAGAGTTTGAATTCATTTCTCCTGCTCGATATTTTGGTAGCCAACAATTTGTCTATGAAGTTTGTAGTCGAGCTTGTACCAATTTATGCGATGTTGCCAATGTCCGAGTGGTTGTTTTGCCGGGCATCGGTGTAGATACAACGAATACAGTTCCAAACGCCATTACACCAAACGGTGATGGTAAGAACGACTTATTATTAATAGATGAATTAATTTTTGATGCGGTTGATTTCCCAAGAAGTGAATTAATTATCTTCAATCGTTGGGGCGATGTAGTATATAGCGCAAGTCCTTATAATAATGACTGGGGCGGAAAATCTACTGGTGGAAGAGATTTACCAGAAGGGACTTATTATTATGTGCTTCGTTTAGATACGGTTGAAGGAGAAGTGATGAAAGGAGATATTACGATATTGCGTTAATTGCAGTATTTTTCAATTTTCAATTTTCAATTTATAATTTTCAATTTACAAAATACTTGTATTTGAGCATTACAACTTGAAAATTGAAAATTGATTACTAAGCGGTCATTTTCACAAACAATCCGAATTAATCCCCAAAATAAACTTATCCACCACCCCAATACTAACCGCCGTTTCTGCCCCTTTAAATCCATCAATCATTTCATTTTTTAAGCGCAATTCAGCTTGTTCCGTTAACTTTTTAGCCAAAGGCAAATAAGACCAATGCCATTTTTCTTCATTATATCCATTCGGTCGATTTTCATCTTTGGGGGAATAAGGCTGGCAAAAGCCAAACTTCGAAGCGTTTTCGGTCATCCAAGTATACATTTCCAGACCTTTTCCTTTTGCAAAAAAATCATTCGTAAAAGCATTCAAGTCCATATCCGTTCCCCAATGATGACGAGAAGTACCTGGCATCGAACTCCATTTTAGAATTTTCAAGGCTCTTTCTGTTGGGTCAGCAGTCGTCTTTGCTAGGTTTTCTTTGCTTTCGTGTAATCGAGTGCCTGTCCATTTGCCTTCCCAAATTATTTTCTGCATCGCAAAATTTCGAGTAGCAGACAATACTTTTAACTCAATCCCTGCTATTTTAGCAGCAGCATACATTTCTAGAAAAGCTTTATAGGTTTCTTTTCGCAACCATCGGTCTTTTCTCCCATTGGCATATTTGGGAGCTACTTGGATAAAATCTTTATGGGTAGTTGGTTTAAATTTACCCATGATATAATCTAGGGTAATAGTTGAATCTACCACTAATCGAGTGCCAGTTATGGGTTGAATTGTTGGTTGTTCAACCGAACTACTTGCGGTTACTATCTCTTTCTCTGCTCCTATCTCTTTTCCATTGGACTCACAACTTAGCCATAAAAGGCTGCTAAAACATAAAACAAAAACAAGCTTATTGGTGTACATTTGCATTTTTTTTGCAAAGGTACGCAGGTTTTTAACAATCCTAAAATCATCTTTTGGCAAAAAATGGAAAAGTAAAAAAAATAATTTGGCTTACAACAAGTACCCATTTTAAGATAAATGCAATAAGGTATATTGCTACTTATACTGACAAAGCAATTTGGATTTATCCTAACTTACAAAGCGTATACTTACGTTAAGTAAATACATGTTTCTCTATTTTTTGAAATAAATTTTCAGGCTAAAAAGGTTTTAAAATATAATCATCCCAACCATATTCTTTATACTGCTCATCCTGTGAAATGTGCACATCCTTTAACTTATTTTGTGAAATCGTAGGGCAATAAATAGGCCTATTCAAGGAGGATTTATTACCTCATAACCCAATACAAACATCCCCAACAGCTTGCCGCAAACGCCATTGTGTTACCGTAATTTTGAGTAGCTGTGTTTGCCCAGTATTCGTAGTATGGCTTATATAAATATAGCCATCGCCATCCTCATCTGGACAACCACAATTCGAAGCGGATGGATTGGGAATACAAGCATCGAGGTCGTTTTCATCATATAAACTGTGTCCCTCAGGATAATTCCCAAATTTACTATCTTCGTCTAAATCGAGCCCCTCACAAGTAGCATGGTCTTGAAAAGGCTCACATGGATTGAGTGGATTGGTATCATTTTGAGTTTCAATTTCATCTTCGATTCCATCTCCATCGCTATCACTTAATGAGTTATAGGGAGCTATATCGTTGCCATCTACCACTCCATCATTATCATCATCTGCATCTGTTCTATTTAATTTCCCATCTCCGTCAAAATCACAACCAGCCAAAGTTTTATCAACTAAACAATCTTCAAAATTTTGTACCCGTTCTTCAGTAGATAGAATAAAATTAGAAGCTTTAAAGTCATTATCTGGATGATTTAAAACTGTATTAAATAGTAAATTAGAACGGTCATTATTCGGCCCTTGATAAATAACGGAGCCATCCAAATTAAAATCATTTTGAGTATAGTTTGTACTAATGAAGTTCGTTAAATAACTTTCATTTAAAGAATCTAATATTACATGTAAAAACATGCGAAAAATATCATTATTCGGCCCTTGATAAATCGTTTTTTCATCTTGGTTTAAGTCTCCTGACCACATCGCATTACCTGCTTCACTTTCTGTAAACGCTTCATTGCCAGCAGTTGGTAGGAAGTTATAAGTAAAATCAACGAAAGGAATATTTGATTCATTGAATAAATAAGGATATAAAGTCTCCACTTTAAGGTGATTTCTGTGCCGAACGGCTACATAATAATTATCGGGAAGAAGATTATCAAAAGAAAGAATACTATCCCCATTTTCTGTAACCACCCCTCCATCTCTTTGTAATAAAGCAGCACAAGTAGCCACTACAGCATCTTGGTTATCTGCGTGTTTCAATTCAACAAATACCCAATCTACAATTGCTTTTTCTCCTGTGATATCAAATAGTTCAGGAAGACACTCCTCTCCCCCACCCGCTCCAACATGGTCAAAACTTTGTATGGCTGTATAGGGTTCTTTGGTAGGCAATAGCCTTTTTCCACGCAGGTCATCTCGCATTAAACCATATTCCTTATTCCCTAACATAGCTCCTTGTAATATTATTTTCAGTCGCAGCCCTACTCCTGTACAAGGTACAATTTGGCTCAAACCAGTCGCATTGCCACATTCATCTTCTGCATACCAAGTTCGGATTATTTGTTTAGCATTTCCTTCAATTATTTCGGTTTCTTCATATTGTAAAGCCACATTTATATCACAATTATCTATAGCTATTATATCTTTTCCTATCTCTAAACTATCTGTACCATATTCGCACATGATGGAAGCATCCAAAGGAATACTCCCTTCCATTACCAAGTAGGAAACATATTCAAAGGTATGTCCGCCATCTCGATAATTCCATTCTTGAAATTGAATATCAAAGCTATTAGGCGTTACATTCCTAATGCGAACTACACCTGGATCTCCTCCTATATGTTGTGGAATCCCCGCTAATACTACTGGGTTATAATAAGTTTGGTTAGTTGTAACGGTTATCCATTGCTCATCAACGGATACACTTCCTGTTTCGCCAAAAATAGCACCCTTTTCGTCTGTTAAGTCAATACCATGATCTATCCCTAAAAAGGCTATTTCCTCGTTTTGGTGGATAACGTTAGAATTCACCGAGGATTCTTCTTCAATTTGGATTTGGATATTATTTAAATTGGGATTTCTAAACCTTAAGGCAGCAGGATCACTATCATTAATGGTTTGCATTTGGCCAAAAAGACTCGGAAAAACAGCATAATTTCCATCGAAATTAACTGTTTTCCAAGCATTGGTAAGGCTAATTCTTTGTGTTTCCAATGGAAAATCGGTCGTTTGGTTTCCTTCTTCGATGGCTATCCATGCAATACTTTCTCGAATATGTCGATTATCTTCTCCTTCTTCTTCCTGTAATTTTAATTCAAACTGAGAGGTAGAGACATTTCTAATTCTAGTAGTAACAGGCGTATTTTCTTTGGTCGTAATAACTTGACTAAAAATTAAGGGTTTTGTAGGAAAATCAATGGGTAAAGAAATCGTTTTCCAATTTTGATTGACATTTTCCATGACACCAGCTACCATTTTTTTGCCATTGGGTAAGGTATAAATTCTAAAAATATCGGGAGCAGTAATATCTCTAATTTTAACTTGTTGGCTATCAACTGCTATATTCCCACAAATATCTGTTGCTGTCCAGATTCTCGTTAATTCATAATCATGAAGAGAGCATCCGTCTTCGCCCTGCGTACTTTTTTCTTCCACATTAATAGAAATCGCGGGGCAATTATCAATCGCAGTAATAAGCGGAGGAGTTGATAACTGTTCATCACAATGGGTGGTATCATCTGAGGGAATATTAAGCATTATAGGTGGAATCGTATCTTGTATATTCAAAAAGACCATAGCTGTATCACAGCAAATCCCACTAACACTACAAATTTGATAAGAAAACTGGTCTGTTGTACAAATATTATCAAAAGGCAGATAGGAAAAAAAGCCTGTACTATCAAAATTAATCGTGCCTCCTAGAGGGGTCGTTACTAAGCTATAATTTACATCATTAGCCACTAAATCATTCTGTCTGACATTTCCAAAAATTCCTAATCCTGGACAATTACTATTGATTAAATCATTGGTCGCTATTAAATCAGAAATTACATTGATTGTAAAATTACAGCAAGCTTCGTCATAACAAGTCGGATTTTGAGTAGAAAAATTGTTATACCCTCGAAGGTTATATTCACCAGGCTCTGTTGTCTTATAAATAGAATCCGTTGCTCCTGCAATCATTATCCCATCTTTAAACCATTGGAAGGCCGAATAATCATTATACCCCCAAAGATTACGGGCAGAAGCAATTAGTTCCACGCTTTCTCCAGAGCAAGCAGAAAGTGTAGTATTGGTACAAGCCGTACAAACGGGCGGAATAATTGTTTGATAGTTATGGCAAGTGGCATCCAATGAATCTTGCACCAAAAGAAACATTGGACCAGCTGCAACCGCAAAAGGGCCTACATTGACAATATTTCCATAGCTGCCTGTAATGGGAAGGCCTCCTAATTCTGATTTCCAACCAGTACCACCTCCTGTAATTTCTACATCAAAGGTATAATTATCATCAAAAGGGTCAGCTGGTGTGGCATCTGCAATACATTGTAAATTAGTAATATTAATAGTCAAACAAGGGGTTTGTCCAAATGAAAAAGAAGACAGAATGATAAAAATAAAACAAAGCTTTACTTGGAACATTTGTTTATAATTCTCTCTTTTCATAATTAAATAATTAGTTGTGTTTATTGATTTAAAAAGGAAGGGAAATACTAAATAAGGGGAGGATATAGAGTATTCCCCAATCTATTATAATTGGGGAATTTACCATCTATTATTAAAGAACATTACTCCTTTATTCTCTTTGGAAAAAGTGCTACCTCATAAGTTGAGGTAGCAACTGAAAAAATTGTCAAAGAGAAAATATCTTTGTTTTTATTGGTTTTAGGCTAAGTCAGAATAGCCCCTATTCCTCTAATTTTAGTTTATTTATTTCCTCGTCCCTAAACCCATTCTTTTTGTTTAAAAATTGCTACCTCATAAATCGAGGTAGCAACTGAAAAAAATTGTCAAAGAGAGAATATCTTTTGTTCACTTAGTTTCTAATGACAGTTGCCTGAATAGGTAAACATACCTGCGGACAGCCTATCGCAATCAAATAATCTTCTACTTCTCCACTATTAATTAAACCATAGGGCGTCATATTATCTTGATGACTAATCCGAATTCTTAATCCAATCAAGCTATTGGTCGGTACGGTACTTGGTATAGCAGCTTCTAGACGGTTCGGAAAAGTTCCCATGCTTTCGTCCCAATCGGCTATCATTTCACCAGCATCAAATTCCCCATTGGCGTTCCAATCCATCCATGCTTCTACATGAGCAGTATTTCCTGTTGTATTCAAATAGGAAAACGGCAATCGGAAAGTCATATTAGGATATACATCTAGGCTAGCAAAAATAACCAATCCGTCTTCATCTAATCCATCTCCCAAGGCATCATTACTTGGTTGACCTTCTGTCTCCTCATCGACACTACTACCCAAGGATAAACCGCTTATGATTTTATGGCGAGGGCCATTATTCGCAAGAAGCGTTTGGTAATCGACCGTATTTGTCGTTGAAGAAGTGTCAGGTAAATCTCCCCAATCATAGACCCCACAATCTTCAAGTGTTACTACTATAGGACAACAAAGTCCAATGGAACAACCCGTACCTTCTGATGCAGTATAATAGAATGTTTCTGCACCATCCCCTAAACCAGTTGTTGTATGGTCAATGGTTATCATTGACCCTGTGCCAATCTGTACATCGGCACTATTATACCAAATTACATTAGTCAGCCCTGCTTGAGCAGTAAATGTGGTGGAATTGCTTCCATCATCACAGATAGTTACGGAATCAGTTTCTACAACCGTAACCGTATGAGTAATCGTTGCTGAACAGTTTGCATCATCGGTCACCATATATTGTAAATCAATTGTGCCAGTACCCATAGCATCAATGCTAAGTGTTTGAGTATTGGTATTACTCAAAACGTAACCAGTTGCTGTCCCTGTTCCTAAATCTGTCCATGTGTGGGTACTGTAAGTGCCTGAACCGTTTAAGGGGCTGGCTTCTATCATATTGATGCTTCCATTACAAATTGTTGTCGAACTTATTAATGCAGTTGGTTCGGTTGGCTCAGTCAAGGTAATGTCCACATCTTCCACCGACGTACAGCCCGAAACCGTAATGCTCAAATTATTATAAGTGCCTGCACTTAGTCCTGTTACTGATGCTGAACCGCTGCTGACCGATACATTCGTAAAGGTCTGCGGGTTTGCTGAGGCATCCTCGTAGTTGATGGTATAGGTGCCATCGGGGACATTGGTGAAGGTGAAATCTATACTGCCATCACTACCGCCGCAGGTGCCGGGGTTATTGCCTGTTGCGGCTATCGTTGGTATTGCAGGAATAACCGTACCACAGCCCCCATAAATCATAATATCATCTATTTCCATCATATTCCAAGTGTTTGCTGCACCCTCGGCATAAGGCAAGAATTCGAATCGGAAAGTAGATGTTGTCGTAAAACTAAAATCTGTATAATTTGTAAAATCGAAAGTATAAAATGCGGAGAGAAAGTTAGTAATAGCCACATTTTCATCTAAATATATTTGTGTACCATCTTTTAAAACTCTCAAATAGAATTTAGTTGGAGAGCCTAAATATTCTTCAAAAATATCTAAATTGAATTGAAATCCGGTAATGGAACCACAAGTGGACGGATCGACCGTAACTTCTGCAAAATTATAAGCATTTTGTACTTCCGCATAGGTTGCTCCATATACATCTTGTTGAAAACAAATACGATTATCACCAGCTCCCCAACCGCCATTACAAGCATGTAAACCAGAAAAAGTCGTTTCTAAAGGTTTGGTTTCTGGATTGGTCCCATTACGATCATAGGTTGAGCCGATAGAAGCATTGGTCACATTTGTACAACTGTTATTAGACGTTGTAGCCGTAAACTCGGCAAAGCTATCATCAGACACACACTGGTCTAAGGTAAAATGCACCAAAGGCTGACTTTGTACAGGAATAAAACAGCCGGTCTCGTTACAAAGAGGTGCTGTTTCACCACAACTTTCAACCGTTACTACAAAATGATGATTGTATCTAACCACACTGGGAAAACTTCCAGTAGAAGAAGTTACTTTATAAATAGTCGTTCTGAATGGTGTAACGGTGATAGCCTGTGTAGATTCACCAGTATTCCATTCATACCAATTAGCTCCAGTAATTGGACTTGTTAAGGTTATAGACTCTCCTGCACAAATGGTATCATTGATAATAATAGGAGCTTGCAAATTATAAGCATAGCTTTCAACCGCAATATCATTAGAAGCACTTCCGACTTCCAACTCCCAATCGCCATCAATGCCTGTAATGTCATCGGAAGCAGCTACTGAAATACCTAAACGGGTTTCCAAATATTTCACAGCAGCACGTCCATTATCCCCTTTGGCGAAGTTGCAGGCGTAGATATTGAGCTGAGATTTATTTTTCAGGTATCCATAATTTTCCAACCATTGAGTAACCTGTTGAGGGCTTAACCATTCCCCATTAAGCAATAATTCCCCTGTTTTCCCATGCGAAAAAAGATGAAAAACCTTATTATTAGAAGCTTCTCCAAAAGCCGCTTCAATTGCATCAGCATCCTGAACAGAGCCATCTATGTAAACAAAATCACGCTTGCGCATTTCATTTTTAATAGAGAGAGACTCATCATAAGAACCTGTTTTCAACCTAACATTTTGAGCTAAGTTAGAAACTAACCTTTGGTATATCATGGTCAGATTTAATGCTACATTTGGAGTAGCGTAAAAATCAGTATTTTGATATCCTGCTCTTTTTAGGAAAGTGGTGCTTTCTATGTGGTCTGTTTGGGCGTATATGTTCGCAAAGCCTAAACAGCACAAAATGCTAATCAACAGTCCATAATATATAATGCTATTTGATAGTATATTTTTCATAAAACTTGTGCTTTGTTTGTTTAATTATTGATTTGAATGGTCACCGTTCCGCAAGCCGCTGCACGGCAAGTGAAAAAACCAAAATCAACCGTCAGGTTTACATCATCGTCCTCCAAGCTACCAGTATAAGCGCCTGAATCGGCTTCCCCTGTGGGTTCCATATTAGGTTGTAAGTCAATTATAGTCGAACTAACCCCTCCTGCAACCAATGTATTTTGACCATTTTCATCCACATTGTCATCTTGGTCATCGTCTGTGCCTTCAGGCGGAGAACTGATAGTATTGTTTAAAGGAGTGCCACTATTGAATGCGGAGGAAGGAATGTGTAAAAAGTATTGTCCGTTATTAACATTATCAAATAGGTAATAGCCGCCCATCGAAGTAGTGTCCTTGGAGACTGGCATATCGACAGAGGGGTCGTCCCCTGCATTGAACAGCCAAACTTCTACGTGGTCAACACCTATGTCACTTCCATTAAAACTACCGTCATTGTTGAGGTCAATGAAAACCAGATTACCTACGCCAACGCAATGATTATCTTCCAAAACAATATCCACATCTTCTGTTGAAGTACAGCCAGTAGTAATCGTCAAATCATTATACGTTCCAGTTGATAGCCCTGAAATCGTGGCTGAACCACCAGTTACCGAGACATTCGTAAAGGTCTGTGCACTCGGTACTCCATCCATATAGTTTATGGTATAAGTGCCGTCGGGTACATTGGTTAAAGTCAGGGTGATTGAACCATCACTACCGCCACAGGTTGTTGGGTTGGAAGACGTCGCCGCTAAAGTTGGAGGATCCGATATAGTCACCGTCACAGGTTTTATTTCTTCACATCCCTCCGCAGTCAAAGTTTTTATATAATAAACTCCAGAAGTAGTAATACTATCAGGTCTCGCCAATTGAATAGTCGCCATAGTATCTACCCAATAGGTTAAATTTCCTAGATTGCTGCTGCCTATAGTAACCGTGGCTGCTGTCAAATCCGCTGCACCACAAGCGAAAACAGCGTTCGTCACCAAATTCGGCGCATCCACCACTTCGATAATCACTGAATCAGCACCCGGATTACAAATATCACCACTTACCTCCCAATTGAATTTATATGCTCCATTCACTAAACCTGATACTTCCGTATTATTTAGCGTATTATCTGCAAAAGTAGCGGTATTAGGTCCTGAAACCTGTGTCCAAAGACCGTTACCTGTGCCAGAGTTAGAACCATTTAAAATAATAGACGCACTCCCACACACAAATTGGTCTGTTCCTGCATCAATTGTATTAACTTCGTTTCTTACAACAATTTCTACTTCATCAGTTGCTATACACCCATTTTCACTTGTAACCTCTACCCGATATGTGCCTGAACGAGCCACATAATCTGTCTTTATTTGAGGCTGTACATCAAAACGGGTCGTTCCGTTGATATAATAAAAGGTTGAAGTGGTATAGGATGCACTTGTTGCCGATTTAAAAAACCATGCATAAGTAGGCCCTGTTCCCGGAATACTTACATCATCAATAGCCATATCACTCGTCTGACTTCCACCCAGCACACCCACAAAGCTGAAATTCACGGTCATGCCTGCATAGGTACTGATATCTACTATTTGTTTGGTCCATTGATTTCCTTGATCTCCAGATAAAGACCAGAGGGTCGTCCAACTCGTCCCACCATCTGTACTCACATCCAAGGCTACCCTTCTAGCGTTGTAAAATATTGCCTTTCAAAGATTTATCTTTCCTTCTTCGGGGTTCTTTAAACCCTGTCACGTTTTCGCATAAAAACTCGAAAAGATCAGGGAAGTCTTGCTTAAATAA
>Ga0208544_10000240_pt1 | contig 45372 bp, 47 predicted proteins | sample DEB08_DNA_9_FD_184526 | JGI IMG/M metagenome (GOLD analysis project Ga0208544, IMG submission 184526) | Aqueous microbial communities from the Delaware River and Bay under freshwater to marine salinity gradient to study organic matter... | ecosystem: Environmental > Aquatic > Marine > Coastal ... | reverse complement strand
TCCAGGTCCGCATCGCCGTCCTGAACGGCTACACCGCGCTCGGCATACCCGTCACAGAGACCGTGGGATAAGTCTGTCCAGGGAAAGGGGTACCTCGGCCATCAGCCGATTTGTGCAACAGAGTCGAAATCTGTCCGCAAGGTGGCGCGTGCCATTATTTGCGTCATTATGAAATGTGGTCGGAAAAGTGATAATTTTTGTAAAATTTCATTTAATTTATTGCCGACGTTAATCACCCATTAATGGCATTGTTTGAGATTTGTTAACTGTGCAGAGCGGAACGCGACTGCAGAGCGGTTAACTTTTCCAAAGCGAGTTGCAGGCATGTTTGATTATCAAAATGACCTCTGCGAGGTCGACGACAGGGCGTTTGGGGCGCTTTCTTTTGACCCCGATACGCGCATATTTCAGCCTTATCTTTTAAAACGTGCTTTTGATATCGCGGGTGGGCTTTGCCTGCTCGTGCCGCTTGCGTTGGCTGCGGTGTTGTTGGTCATGTGCAACCCATTCTTAAATCGCGGGCCGCTTTTGTTTGTGCAGGACCGGATGGGATTTCACTGCGCGCCATTTGCAGCCTTTAAATTTCGTACGATGTCACAATCGACGCATGCGGTACGCGGTGCGTTTGACCCGCTTGAGACTGACAGGATTACCGGCCTTGGCCATTTCATGCGCAAGACACGGATTGATGAGCTGCCACAGATTATCAATGTGCTGCGCGGCGAGATGAGCCTGATCGGCCCTCGCCCGGACAGCTATGATCATGCCCGTGTGTACCTGCGCGAGGTGCCCGGCTACCGCGACCGCCACCAAATCAAACCGGGGATCAGCGGGCTGGCGCAAACGGAAATTGGCTATGTTGACGGTCTGGATGGGGTTCAGCGCAAAGTGGCAGCTGATCTGCACTATATTGCCAACGCGTGTTTGCGCTTTGATCTGTGGATCACCTGGCGAACCGTCGTGGTCGTGCTGACGCGGCGTGGTGCCTAAGCGGTTGGCAGACCATATCCAGCGGCGTGTTGCATGGCCGGGACCCTGCGCGCGCTGCTCCAAGTTATTGGTAAGTTCGGGCCGATAGTCAGGATATTCAACCTGAATATGGAGAGCCCGATGCCTGATCCTTTTGATTCCGATTATGTGAACCTGACCTCGCCTGCCGTCTCGCACTATGCCGTCATTCCGTCCGATGGCGTTGATTTGCCGGTCCGCCCGCGCGCATTGTTCGTGAATGTTGCCGGCACTGCCGCACTGCAGGACAAAGATGGCGTCGTAATCAGCTATGATGTCGCTGCGGGTGCGGTGCTCAGCATCCGCCCGGTCCGGGTCATGGCGACAGGTACCACTGCCCAGCTTGTAGCGTGGTACTAAGGTGATCGGTCTGGAGCTTTCCCCCGGTCACATGAAACGCACACAGCCGAATCCGCTGGCCGCGTTCTTTTCAGCAGGTGGCGGACAGTCGGTCGCCTTGGCAGCGGGGGCTGGGGGCAGCGTGTCTGTCTGGACCGAGATTGCTCCGCACTATGCGGCCTGTTTACGCCTTGATAACAGCAATGCCGGCACCCGCCTGTCGTGGCGCGAGACGCTGGTGATGGAGTTGCGCAATATATATCCCGTTGGTGACTTTACGCTGGCCGGGGCATGGTCGCAGTTGCAATCGTCCGGGTCTGGCCTGTCGGGCAGTTATACGGGTAACCGCGCGGTCAGCACCGCATCGTTGACGGCCACCGTGACCGTGACGGTTGATCGTGCCGCCACCTACGATCTGTGGGTACATTTCACCGGGCGCACCGGCGGCGGTTATTGCCGGGTCGAGATTGACGGCGCACAGACGCTGGTGAATGAAATTGACGATCCCGCAGAGCTCGGTTTCAAAGCGTTTTCAACGTATGCCGCGATTGATTTGCAGCGGCGGCAATCGGTCAAGGTGGCCAGTGGACTGCTGGGTAGCCACGACATCACCCTGCGCAGCGGGGGCGCGGCGTCCCCCGGTGGAAATGCAATCATGATTGAGGCCCTGGCGATTTCAGGTGCTTTGTCGGATCCGCGCATTCTGCCCTCGATGTGGCAGCCGGGCACAGCCTACCAAACTGGTGACGAGGTGCAATATGGTGGGATCTATTACGCCGCCCGTGCCGATGGCACGAGCGGCGCCACCCCGCCCGGCCATACCGGCGGTATCGGCTCTGATGGCGCGCTGGACTGGCGTGCCGATAACCGGAGCACCTATCCGCGTTTTGTCTCAATGGATTATGCGTCAGAACGCGAATATGCCGCGCGCTGTATCGTGGATGGTGCCGCGACGGAATTGGGTGGCCAGACCCATGGCAATGAGGTCGTGCAATCACGCATCATCACATTGGACGGCAACCCGTGGGTTCCCGATGTGACCGGCAACGGGCTAAGCCTTGGTGCGCAGATCGGGGTGACTGAAGCGACGATATGGCAGCACGAAACGGGCGGTGCTATCGCCGATTGCCAACTGACCCGGACCGTCACGCCGGGTGCGGTGCGCCACGAGGTGACGGTTACCGGCACTGCTGTGCAAGCCAGTTTTGACTGGCTTTATGCCGGGATGGTGCCGATGGTCCGTTGGGATGGCGAAGCTGCAAATACGGTTGTCGATACCGTGGCGGTCGCGGATGCGACATCGGTGAGCCTTGCCGATTATGCGGGTGCCTCGGGTGTCAGTCTTGACTACCCTGGCGCGCGCCAGATCGGGATTTCCGCCACTTTTGACGGGGCGACCCTGCGATATGGTCACGAAGCTGGGCCGTTGCCGGTTTTTGGCAATCTTGTTAACCAATTTGACACCTTTCTGCGGCCAAATCTCGATGCCGCTTCTGCGAGCGGCAGCCTTGATTGGAAAGCCAAAGCCTATGTCAAAGGTGGTGCCGCTGGTGGGTTGGTGCTTGGCGCGGGTGACGTGCTGGGCTTTTTCAGCCGCCACGTACTGCGCATTGACTGATGGGTTTCCTTTCCGCCTCTGCGCCCGGTGGCGTGCAGGCCCCGGATCGGGATTGGGCGCAAGCGTGGGGCGAATATGCGGGCAAAGGCAGCGGTTTGGCTGATCATGGCGCTTTGGCCGCTGGCGTTGTCGGGGCAAGAGGCACCGCTGCGCTATAACGCCTATGGTGCCCCGGGCCTGATCGACATGCCTATCGCCAGCTCTGCCCCGGATGCAGAGCTGGCGTTTTCTATGTCCAGCTTTGCCGGACAGACCCGGAATACGGTGACGTTTCAGGCCTCGCCGCGTCTGTCCGCCAGCTTTCGTTATGCCGATCTTGACGATGTTCTGGGTCCGCAGGATGTGTTTTACGACACTATTCTGGATCGCAGTCTGGCGCTGCATTACAGGTTTTTGGACGCAGGTCCGCACCGCCCGGCTCTGGCGATTGGCGTTACAGATTTCGTGGGAACCGGCATTTACAGTGGTGAATATCTGGTTGCGACCACGGCACTGCGCCCAGATATGGCGGCAACGCTGGGGCTTGGCTGGGGGCGCTTCGCGGGCATCGGCGGTTTCCATAATCCACTTGGCCCCGCCTTTTCCGAACGACCCGAGCGCGTGTTCGGCCAAGGCGGCACGATGACCCGCAATGCATTCTTTCGCGGCGACGCGGCGCTGTTCGGGGGGCTTCACTGGCAGGCGTCCGATGCCCTCGGGGTGACGCTGGAATACTCCTCCGACGCATATCCCTATGAAGACGGCACCGCGTTTCATCGCCGTGTGCCGATCAATATCGGCGTCACCTACGCCCCACAGCCCTCATTGCGACTGTCGGGGCAGTATCTTTATGGGTCCGAACTTGGGGTGCAACTGACCTATGTCGTCAACCCGATGCGCCCACCGTACCCAAGCGGCTTTGATCTTGGGCCCGCGCCTGTGCGCCCACGGTCCGCAGGCGGGCAGCCTTCCATGGTTGACGTGGGCCCTCTTGCCCGCGCGCTACAGTCCGAGGGGCTGACCCTGCACGGGCTTCGCGCCGATGATGCCATGCTTGCCGTTTCCGTAGAAAACAACAGGTACACGACCAGCGCACAGGCCGTTGGCCGCGCCGCCCGCGTGCTGACCCGGATGATCCCAGTTGGGGTCAGCATGGTTGCGATCACCTTGGTGGAAAATGGGCTGCATGGCCCGCCGATTACGCTCCGCCGCGCCGATCTGGAACTGGCAGAGTATGCCTTGCACGGCAGTGATATCATCGCAGCGGTCGCCGACATTGCCCTAGAACCCTCGCCACCGCCCGTTATTGCAACCCGCTTCCCGACGTTTTCGTGGGGTATCGGCCCCTATCTGACCCCAAACCTGTTTGACCCCGACAACCCGCTGCGCGCTGATTTCGGCATGGCGCTTGATGCCCGTTGGGAACCCGCGCCGGGGCTGGTTGCGTCGGCTACATTGCATCAGCGGCTGATCGGCAATCTGGCCGATGCAACCCGTGTATCAACCTCGGTCTTGCCGCACGTCCGCAGTGATTTCGCCCGTTATGACCGCGAAGGCGATGCTGATATCATGGACCTGACGCTGGCATGGTACGGCCAGCCATCCGCGACCATCGCAACGCGGCTGACCGCAGGTTTGTTCGAAACGATGTATGGCGGGATTTCGGGCGAAATCCTGTGGCGTCCGGCAGGCCGTGATCTGGCCTTTGGCGTCGAGGTCAATCAGCTTTGGCAGCGCGACTATGGCGGCGGCCTTGGGTTTTTTGAGGGCGCCATCACCAGCGGCCACGCCTCGGTCTATTGGCAGATAGGGCAGGGATATCAGGCACAACTGGATGCCGGGCACTATTTGGCGGGCGATTGGGGCGCAACGCTGACACTCGCGCGCCAGTTTCGGAACGGCTGGTCACTGGGGGCCTTTGCGACTTTCACGGATGTGTCGTTTGCGGACTTCGGCGAAGGTTCCTTTGACAAGGGGTTGATGGTGACTGTCCCGCTTTCGTGGATCAGCGGGCAACCCCGCCGCGACGTGATTGCCCGCACGATCCGTCCGGTAACGCGCGATGGCGGCGCCCGCGTGGATATTGACGGGCGGTTGTATGCGCTGACCCAACCGTTGACGCCGCAGGCCGTGACCGACACATGGGGAAGTTTCTGGCGATGAGATGGCTTTGTCTTGTTTTTATGCTGTGCAGCTGTGCGACAGCACCCGACCCGGACGTGATGCGCGCGATGCTGACGCCCGAACAAGTCGCGCAATTGCGGGCGCCGATGATTTTTGTCGTCGCACCGACGCGACGGGTTGCAGCGACCTTGGTGCCGGTTGGTCAGAATGGGGGTGTGCGCACATGGCAGACTCGCGACGGGGTGCAGATCGCGACGCAGAATGGGCTGGTCATTGCCAGCCGTGGACTGGGATTTGACCTGATGTCTGCTGATATCGGTGGAACCTCTGCCGCGCTGCGCGGTGGCCCGCTCCGCTATACCCGTCTGGTCACCTACCTCTCGGGCGATGCGCAAACCATTGTCGTGCCCCAGACCTGCGTGATGACCGCGCAGGGCCGGCAACGGCATCCGGCAAACGGCATCCCGGTCAAGGTTTTTGTCGAACGGTGTCAGACGCGCGATTCATTCGAGAACACCTACCACATTGGCCCCGACGGAACGCTTTGGTGGTCGCGGCAGTGGGTGTCGGCGGGTGTGGGCGCGCTCGAAATTGAGCGGATCAGGCGCTAGTTCTGATAATAGGCCTGCCCGTAATTGGCGAAATACGTACGCCCGTACTGTCGCATGCGTATGCCGTCGATCTGCGACAGCACCAACCCGATGCGCGCGGCATTGATGCTATCCAGCTCGCGCAAACCAGCACACACAAGGTCAGCCGGCGTTTTCTCCCATTGCACCGTGTAAAGCACCGCGTCGGCGTATTGCGCCAGCAGCCGTGCATCGGGCACCGGCAGCACCGGCGGGGCATCCAGCACGATAAAATCATAGCTTTGGCGGAGCTGCGCAAGCAGCGCCGCAAATGCCGCACCTGAAAACAGGTCTGCGGGATTATCCCCTGCCGTCCCCGCGCACAGAACATCCGCGCCAAGGCCTGCGTCGTGCACGACCGCCTGCGCCAAGGGCGCTCGCCCGCCGATGACACTGTTCAACCCCTGACCATCATTTTGCGCAAAATCAAAATAGTGACGAAAGGCCCCTTGCCGCAGGTCCGCCTCTATCAGGATCACGGATTTGCCCAAGCCCGCAAGGTTCAGCGCCAAGGCGATGGATTGCGTGGTTTTGCCCTCGCCGGGGACGCTGGAGGTGGACAGTATGATCTGCGGCGGCCTGCCTTGATCGGCCAACAATAGCGACGTGCGCAGGTTGCGCATCCCCTCGGCTGTGGCCGACGTGGGTTTGGCGCGCAGATACCCCAACAATTGCCCCCGGCCGTGCCGCGCAATGCGCGGAATCTGCGCGATTACCCTATGTCCCGTGGCATCTGTCAGTGTCGTGGCATCGGAAAAGCCGCGGCGCAACGCCTGCCGCGTCAGGACCAGCGCCACACCGGCCAGCCCCCCCAGCAGGCCCGCTATCGCAAGGATCAGCATCTTGCGCGGGGCCACATATTTCCCGACGCTCGCCGCGGCCAGCACCCGACTGTCGGGGTTCTGCAACCCGCGCTGGATGCTGGTTTGCTGTAGTCGGGCAAGAAAGGTTTCATAAATCACGCGGGTCGCATCGGATTCGCGGCGCAGCTGTTGCAACTGGACCAATCCGGCGGATTGATCGGCCAGTTGCGTGTTCAAACTGGTTTGAAAGACACGCAGCGCCGCCACCTGATTGCCATAACGCTGGACCTCCGCCGTCAGCCGGTCGCGCCGTTGCGGGCGATCCGTGGCCGCCACGACCTCGGTTTGGCTGTCCAACCGCCGCAGTTGGGCCTGCGCCGCCTGTAGATCGTCCTGCGTGGCGTTCAGCCGCTCTTGGGTTTCCACCGCTTGCCGGCTCAGCGCGTCCAGCACGACATCATCGTGTACCCGCGCCGTGGCGATCAGGTTATTGACGGCGGTTTCTTTGCTTTCCAGCTGCAATTGCAGTGCGTAAACTCGCTCGGACAACCACGTCACGGCAGTTTCCGTCGCGGCATGTTTTCCCGCCACCTGATCGGCCAGATAGACCTGCGCCAGCGTATTGGCGATCAGCGCTGATTTGTCCGGTGTCCCGGTCGTCGCGGTGATGTTGAAAATATAAGTGTCCCGGCTGGTGCCTGCACGTATCGCAACCGTCAGATTTTCGACGGTTTTTTCCAGCACCGCAGCCTTGTCCGGCACCGCTGCTATCTGCCCGCTCAGCAGGTCGCGCAACCGGGTCCGCAGGCCGATGACGGACAGCGGGGCGACCGGCACCAAATAGCGATTGAATTCCGCGTCGCGGGTCAGATCAAGCGTGTTGACGACCTGGGTCATCAAATGTTTGGATTGTAGAATGGCGACTTGGGTGTTGATGCTGGTCTGATCGGTCGCAATGCCCGCCGCCACCTGCTCGATATCGAAAACCGGCCCCGATGCCGCGTCAATTTCCAGCGTGGCGGTGGCCGCAAACTTGGGCTGGGCCATGGCAAAGGCATAGTATCCCGCAGCAAACAGTGCCAGCGCGATGCTGGCACCGATGATCAGCTTGCCGTGCCAGACGACCCACAACAGGCCCATGATATCCAGCGGCTCAATCCGCTGAATTTTTAGCGATGTGTCTGCGATAAGTGTTGCCATGATGCCCGATTACCTTGCTTTTCAAGCAATTCATCACATCCAGGTTAACCTTAAATTAATTCAGATGAATGACCACTGAACCCCAGCGCGGTTTGGTTAACGCCGCAGCGGACAAGCGGGCGGAATCATGATCGGATCATTCATCGGGCGACTGACAAGCGGATGCGCGGTCCGCACCCTGTTGGGCCGTGTGGGGATCGTCGGCGGCAACTTTGCCGTCATGATGGCGCTGGCCGTTTGGTTGGGGCTTGATGCCTTTGGTCAGATTGCCGTTTTGTGGGGGTTGGCGATGGTCGCGGGCACGGTGGTGTCGGTCGGCGCCCCGCTGCTGTTGTTGCGCATCCTGACGGATGGCGGCGGCGTTACGGCAGGCGGGCTATGGCGGCAAATCGCGCTTTACCCTGCTGGGCTGGCCGCCGTGGCGCTGCTGGTGTTACCGCGTGCGGTGCCCGATGTGCCATGGGTTGCAGTGATGCTTGCAGGCCTTGCGGTGAATGCGGCCACATGCGTGGCCAGCATCATGCGCGGGCTGGGCAGTGTGCAGCTGTCGATGCTGCTGCGCGATGGTCTGCCGCAGTTGGCCTTGGGTGCGGCGGCTGTCCTGTGGGGACCGGCGGCAGGCGGCATCATGGCCGGGGCGGCTGTGATCATGGGCGGCGCTGCGACCTTGCTGCTGGTGATCTGCTTGCGGCGGCCAGCCATCGGCGCGTTGATCCAACCGGGCGGTGATGGCGGCGCGATCCGATACGGCCTGTGGGGCACGGCTGTGCTTGGGATGGCGGCGGCGCAGGTTGACATCATCGTTGGCGGCAGCATTTTGCGGGCTGATCAAATCGGACTTTATGCGCTGCTGCGCCGGGTGGCCAATCTGGTTGCGCTGCCGGTCAGTGTGGCAACCTGGGTCAGCGCGGTTCCGATCTCGGCTGCGTTCGGCATGCAGGATCGCACCGCGTTGCGACAGGCCAGCGCCGCCGGCAGCCGGATCGCCCTGCTGCCGGGTGCCGTGCTTTTTCTGGCGGCGCTGCTGTTGCTGCCTTGGGTCGCCCCGTTCGCCGGACAAACCTGGAGCGTGGAGGCGCGCAGCGTCGCATTGGTCCTGCTGTGCGGTGCCGTGATCCAGGTCTTTCTGGCCTCGGGCATGACCGTCGCGACGCTGTGCGGATTTGAACGCTTTGCCTTTGGCGCAAGGTTGCTTGGCCTTTTCACGTATCTGGGGATGGTCGTTTGGTCGGGCAGCACCCTGTCGGCGCTTGGCAATGCCGCCGCATATGTCAGCGGCATCGCCAGCGGAGGCCTGCTGCTCTGGGCCTTGCTCTGGGCGCGACTGGCAATCGACACCTCTGGTGCAGCTCTTTGGCGTGCGCAACGGGGGCAAACATGGAAGCTGCCCTGATCATCGCGCTGGCCGCCATCTGCACGGCTGTGCCGTTCTGGCTTGGGCAGCGTCACGGCATCGCACCTCTGCTGTCTCCGATGCACCTGCTCAGCTATTTTTGTCTGTTCGGTTTTCTGATCAAGGCGGTGGTCTATGCCGCAATCCCCAATCTGGCGTTCTATCGCCGTTATGTCGATAACCCGTGGGGCGACATGCTGGGTGCGCTGTATCTTGCAGTGTTTATCCTGCTGATGTGTCTGGGATACCGGGTCGCTTGCGCACCCGCTTGCCGCACCGACAGCATCATGGCCGCGCGGAAGGTTGCGGGTGGGATCACCCGGCGATGGCCGTTGTTTTGGTTGGCCTTTGCGGTGGCGACCGCAACCGCGCTGGTGATCCTGCGGGCACGCGGCGCAGCGCTTGATCTGAACCTGCTGGCCGGGGTCAATACGGCCAAGCAGATCAACGTCAATGCAAATGGCGTGGGCAGCACATTGGCCGGGCTCAAGACGTTCTTTATCGTACCCAAGTTCGCCTTTGTGCTGTTGCTCGCGCATGGCCTCGTGACCCGGTCGCGGGTGTCGCTGATGCAGGCCGTTGCGTTGGCGGTCTTGCTGCTGGGAATCGCCCTGATCTCGGGTGACAGGTTCGAGCTGATCGAGATGTCGATCTTTGCGCTGGCGACACATCTGATCCTCGGTGGGCGGCTCAGCCCGGCAACGGGCCTGTGGCTTTGCCTGTCTGCCGCCGTGATCATCGCCCTTTCCGTCTATATGACGCAGTTGCGGCTGGGGCAGGCGGGAACGCTGTCTGCGTTGCTGCGGCAGATCGTCGGATCGACCTATTTTCTGGATTTCAACGCGGCTGTGATGGTCACGGACCGGGTCGAGCCACAGATGCTGATGCTGGGCGAAAGCTATGCCTGGTGGACGTTCGGCTGGGTGCCGCGCACGATCTGGCCCGACAAGCCGGCGATTGATCTGGGTGTCTTTTTCAAACGCGACGTGATGCAGGTCTACACCGGGGGCGCGTTTAACGTCACCGGCCCGGGCGAGGCATTCATCAACTTTGCCTGGGCTGGCGTCGGCGTCGGCTTTGCGCTGGGCTGGCTGTATCGCAAGGCCGAGGCGCTGCTTTTCTCGCCTTTTGCATGCCTCCGCTACGGCGCATTCCTGCTCTACCCGATCCTGTTCTACCCGTTCATTCAGGCGACCCTGCAATCGTCGTTCAGCGCCTTTATCGTCGGTGCAGTGGCGCAATGCGTGCTGATCGCCCTGATGATCGCCGTCTTTGTCACCCGCTACGCGGTCTGGCTGTCCCCCGCCGACCCCACAAGGAGCCATCTCAATGTTGCTTAAAGCCATCTATTGGGGCCTGCGGGCCACAGCCGCCATGCACCGCCGGATCGGTCTGCGCGGCGCAACGGCGCTGCACCGTGCCACGCTTGGATCGGTTGGCGCAGGCAGCCGCTTTCAGCCCGGCGTCCGCTTTGCGGACCCTGCCATCGTCAGTATCGGTGCGGATTGCTATGTCTGGTCGGGCTGTCACGCCTCTGCCGAAGTGCGCGGCCAGCCTCTCATCATCGGGGACGGGGTGCAGATCAACCGCAACGTTCATCTTGATACGACCGGCGGGCTGACCATCGGTGCCGGAACGCTGATTTCCCAGGACGCCGTGATCTACACCCATGACCACGGGTTGGACCCGCGCGCGACACCCGGCATGGTCCCTAAAATCATCGGTGAAAACGTCTGGATCGGGATGCGCGCGGTGATCTTGCCGCAATGTCGGCATATCGGATGCGGCGCTGTTATCGGGGCCGGTGCGATTGTGGTGCGCGACGTGCCTGCCGGGGCGATCGTGGCGGGAAATCCGGCGCGCGTGCTGGGTGCATCGTCCGACCGCACGCAGGTCGCCGCATGAAGGTCCTGCACGTCACCCCCAACTTTTTTCCCGCGACCTATTGGGGCGGGCCGATTTTCTCGACCAAGGCGATCTGCGACGGCATTGCCGCGCGCGGCGACATCATGCTGCGGGTGCTGACGACCGACGCAGCCAGCCCAGACAGACATGACAGGGTGACGCCGGTCGCATTGCCCTACGGCGTGCACTATGCCCGGCGTATCGCGGGGCACAGTATCGCGCCGGGCCTGCTGGCGCGGCTTCCGGGCGCGATTGCATGGGCCGATATTGTCCATTTGACCGCGACGTATAACGCCCCGACCCTGCCCACGCTTGCACTGGCCCGCGCATTGGGGCGGCCCGTGGTGTGGTCGCCGCGCGGCGCATTGCAGGCCACTGCGCAATGGGCCGATGCTCCGCGCCAACGCACCAAGCACCTGTTTGAGAAGGCGGCCAACTTGCTGCGTCACGGCAGCAATGTTCTGCACGTCACATCTGCCGCCGAAGAGGCCGCCAGCAAAACCAACCTGACGGACATGCCCACGGCCCTGATCCCCAATTGCGTTGATATTCCCCCGCTTGCCCCGCGCCCGATACGGCACGGCGCCGCCACGCGCCTGCTGTGCCTTGGGCGCCTTCATCCCAAAAAGGGTCTCGCGCGGCTGATTGATGCCATGGCCCAGCTTTCGGGTGATGTGACGCTTGATATCTACGGCACGGGCGACCCCGGCTATAGTGCGCAATTGCATCAGCGCGCGGCGGCCTATGGCCATCGTATCCGCCTGCATGGTCATGTGGATGGCAGCGCCAAGATCGCCGCCTTTGCCCAAGCCGATCTGTTCGTGCTGCCCAGCCATTCGGAAAACTTCGGCATCGCCGTGGCCGAGGCATTGGCCCACGGCCTGCCCGTCCTGACCACCACAGGCACGCCGTGGCACGCGCTTGACCATCACGGCTGCGGGCGCTGCATTGATCTGCAAACCACGTCGTTGGCCTGCGAAATCGCGTCACTGCTGACGGCAGATTTGCCCGCCATGGGCGCGCGCGGGCGCGATTGGATGATCCGGGATTTCGCGCCGGTGGCAATGGCCACAGCCTTTGCCGCACTGTACCACAGCATGCTGCAACGCGATGTCCGGGGCGTGCCCGCATGACGGCCCAGCTTGATATCAGCGCGAACCGGCAACACCGTAACTATGGCCGCCGCACGCAGGCTGGCCGGGTTCTGTGGTGGCTGTGTCAGCCGCTGTTCCGGCTCAGCCCGCGCCCGCTGTGGGTCTGGCGTATCTGGCTTTTGCGCGCGTTTGGGGCGCAGGTCGGGCAGGGGGTCCATATCCATCCGACGGTGCGTGTCACCATGCCGTGGAACCTCTGCCTTGGGGATCAGGCGGCGGTCGGGGACCGTGCGATCCTTTATGCGCTGGGCCAGATCAGCATCGGCGCGCGGGCGACGGTTTCGCAAAACGCGCATCTTTGCACCGGCAGCCACGACCATCACGACCCCGCACGCCCCCTGCGCAAGCGGCCCATCGTCATCGACGATGACGCGTGGGTCTGCGCCGACGCATTTGTCGGGCCGGGTGTGCGGATCGGGGCCGGTGCCATCCTTGGCGCACGCGCCGTCGCGATGCACGACGTGGCACCGGGCAAGATCGGCATCGGCAACCCTCTCCTGATACGGGACCCACAATGACCCATCTGACCGTGATCATCCTGACCAAAAACGAAGCCCTGCACATCGGGCGCGCTGTCGCGTCGGTCAGGGGCATCGCGAACCGTGTTCTGGTCATCGACAGCGGCTCGACCGATAACACCGTGACCCTTGCCCAAGATGCCGGCGCGCGCGTGCTGCATCACCGCTGGATCAACTATGCCACCCAGTTCAACTGGGCGCTGGATCAGATTGCAGGCGAACCGGGCTGGATCATGCGGCTGGATGCCGATGAAATCGTCACACCGACGCTGGCCGCGCAAATCGCACAGGGCCTGCCGGATGTCGCAGGCATCTATGTCGGGCGGCACATGCATTTTCTGGGGCAACGGGTGCGCTACGGCGGCCTGTTTCCGATCCGCGTTCTGCGCTTGTTTCGCAATGGTGCGGGCCGCTGCGAAGACCGCTGGATGGATGAACATATCATCGCCGATGGCCCGACTGCTGATCTGACGGGCGCGATCGTGGACGATAACCTGAATCCGCTGGATTGGTGGATCGCCAAACACAACAGCTATGCCACCCGCGAAGCGGTGGACGTGCTGAACCACGAATTCCGGTTCCTGCCACAACAAACCATCGCGCGCCTGCAAGGCGGCACACAGGCGCAGGTCAAGCGCTGGATCAAGGAACACCTCTATGCCCGCCTGCCCGGAGGCCTGCGCGCGGGGCTGTATTTCTTCTATCGTTACATGCTGCGGCTCGGCTTTCTTGATGGGGCGCAGGGGCGGTCATTCCACGTCTTGCAGGGGTTCTGGTATCGCTACCTTGTTGATGCAAAACTGGCCGGGGTCCGCCGCCATATGGCCACGACCGGCGCACATCCCATCGACGCCATCCGCGATGTGCTGGGCATTGACCTATCCCAAACCGCAAAGGCCGCTGCATGAAAATATCTGTCGTGACAGCCGTGATGAATGGGGGGGATACGCTGGAAACTGCCGTGCAAAGCCTGCGCGCCCAAACCCACCCCGACATCGAACATGTGGTGCAAGACGGCGGGTCGACCGATGGCACGCTGGCCTGTCTTGCCCGCTACGGCCACCCGCAAATGGCACTGATTTCGGCCCCCGACACAGGTATCTATGATGCAATCAACGCAGGGATTTCGCGCACCACCGGCGATGTCATCGGGCTTTTGCACGCTGACGATTATCTGGCGGGCGATGACATTCTTGCGCAGGTCGCCGCCGCGCTTGAGAACCCCCGGATCGACGGTGTCTACGGCGACCTGCAATATGTCGCCCGCGCGGACAGCACCAAGGTCATTCGCCATTGGCGGGCCGGACCCTATGCGCAGCACCGGTTGCGGCGCGGATGGATGCCGCCGCATCCCACGCTATATCTGCGCCGCGCGGTGTTTGAACAGGCAGGGCTTTACGACACGAGCTACCGGATTTCGGGTGACTATGACGGCATGCTGCGCTTTTTGACGCAAGGCCATGTGCGGCTGGGCTATATCCCACAGGTCATGGTGCGCATGCGGATCGGTGGGGCCAGCAACCGCACATTTGCCCAAATACTGCGCAAAAACCGTGAAGATTACCGCGCGATCCGCACGCATGGGGTTGGCGGCATCGCGACATTACTGGCCAAGAACCTGTCCAAAGTCACCCAATTCACCACCAAACGGCCCTAGCCGTAAAAGTATTTTGTCAGATGGTAAAAAATCGGTGCCGCGAAAATAACACTATCAAGCTGATCGACAAAACCGCCCTGACCGGGGATCAGATGCGACCAATCCTTGACGCCGCGGTCACGTTTGATCGCGGCAAAAACGATATTGCCAAACATCCCCACCAGCGACGCAGCGCCGGCCATCGCCATGGCTCCAAACACCCCGAACGGCGTGATCCAGTTCAGCAGCGCACCGATCAGCATCGCGCTGACCACACCGCAAACCAGCCCTTCCCATGTCTTGGGCGACAGGCCGGGGGCGATTTTGGTCCGGCCAATCCGGCGTCCAAGGAAATACTCCAGCAGATCGCCCAACTGCACCACCATCACCAAAAAGGCGATCAGCAGGACCGCACGGTCGCCATATCCCGCGATCTGCATCGCCATCAGGGCGGGCACATGGCTCAGGCAAAAGACAGAGATCATCAGCGCCCATTGGGTCTCTGCGACGCGGATCAGGAAACGGTTTGCATTTCCACGCAGCGCCGACACGATGGGCAGTAACAAAAATGCGTAAACCGGGATGAACACGGTATAAAGCCCGTCCCAGCCCAGCGCGATAAAGACATATTGCAGCGGCAGCACCACGAAAAACGCCAGCGCCAGCGAAATATGGTCTGCCTGTGCCTTGGTCGTCAGCGTCAGGAATTCGCGCAGCGCCGCAAAGGACGCAAAGGCAAACAACACCATCACCCCGACCTTGCCACTGATCAACGCCAGCCCGATGAACGTCACCATCCCCCACCAGCTTTGCACGCGGGTCATATATGTATCCAGAACCGGGTTCAGCGTGTCTGCGGGCTGGCGCGCGCGCAGCACCTCACCCAGAAACGTCATCGCAAGCAAAATGCCGAAACTGCCCAGTGCCAGCAGTAGAATGTCACTCGTCGTATTGCTCATGACTGCACCTGCGGCGCCAGCGCGACCAGCGCATCTGATGCGCGTTTCAGGAACGCATCCTTGCTTTCGCCCTCGGCCACATGGATCGGCGCGCCAAACGTCACGGTGCAGATCAGGGGCAGGGGGATCACCTCGCCCTTGGGCATGATCGTGTTCAGATTGGCGACCCATGTGGGCACCAGATCAACATCAGGCCGCGCGACCCCCATATTATAAAGCCCCGCCTTGAACGGCAGCAAAGGGTCTTCTGTCATATTGCGGTTGCCTTCGGGGAAAATGATCAGCGACGATCCTTCGTCCAGCGCGGCAAGGATCTTGTCCATCGGTTTGTCGTTCACTTCTGGGCGCCGGTCCACCAGCACGCAGTTGAATACTTCGGGCCCCACAAAGGCGCGCAGCGGGTTTTTCAGCCAATAATCCGCCGCCGCCACCGGGCGCACGGTCCGGCGCAACGCGGCAGGCAGCACCGACCAGATCATCGGCATATCTGCATTGCTGGTATGATTGGAATAATAGACCCGCTGCCGTGGCACCGGTTCAATCCCTTGCCAGTCGGCCCGCACGGCAGTGATCGCGCGGGCAAAAATGCGGATGGCGTGGCCCACGATACGGGCAGCAAAGGTGCGCAAGAGTTTCATCGGATGACCTTGGCGAAGCTGGGTGGATTTGAAAAGGGGGTTCACCGCACAAAAGCCCCGCCCATGTGATCATGGACGGGGCAGGGCGATGGATCAGGCCGCGGCGCTCACATATTCCGACAGCAGCTTTTCGTTGCGCGCGTCTTCGATGCGCTGGATACGGTCCTCGGACATCTTTTCGTCAAACCGGTATTTGACAAAGTTCACCAGCGCCAGGGTCAGCATCATCACGCTCATGCCCCAGAACCCCTTGGTGGCCAGCGGCACATCTGTCGATAGCCAGAGCGAGATGCCAAGCATCCCGTAAGCCACGGCAACGCCGACGCCGTTTACAAACATGATCAGTGAGTTGTCATTCTTATGAGTAGCCATTTTTCTAGTCCTTTGATGGGGTCTGCAATTGAAAGCCTGGTTATTTCCTGCCTGACTTCAGGCGTGCCAGAACGTCTTCGGCGGTCGATCGGGTCGCTGCGCCAAATCCCGCATCGGCCATCTTGTCGCCAATGGTGTCATGGTTCAGGTCGCGGTTGATGTCCGACAGGATCTCCGAATGTTCGAACGGATCATCGCGGCCAAGGACGCGGGCGATCATCTGCTCGGCTTCTTCCACGCTGCCCGATTGCACGCCGGTCTTGACCATCCGCATCTGGATATTTTGTTCGCGGCGCACCGCACGTGCCTGAATGGCGCCTTGTTTCAGATCAATGATCCGACGGTGCCCGCTTTCGATCGACGCCCGCAGGCGAATCACTTTCTGGTCCAACCGGTCCAGCGTTTCGGTCCGCACCGTCAGTTCATTCTCCATCGTGGCAATGGCGCGGGCGGCCTCGGCGGCCATGTCCTCGCGGTTATTGTCCAGCGCCTCGGCGGCGCGCTTGGTCAGATCGCCGATGCGTGATTTCAGACCGCCATGCTGCTTTTCCTCGGACCGCTGGCGCTGGATCAGGCTGGCAAGCGTCGCCTTTGCGGCCCGCAGGCTATTTTCGCTTTCGCGGATTTTCTGGTCAATCAGCTCAATCGCAAAGGCATCCCGCACGCGGTCTTCGGCCCGTGCGTTCTGCCCGTTGATCAGTGTTGCAAGTGTCTTGAACATCTGGGGTCTCCGTTTCATTTCAGTGTGTGAACACCGTTCATGAATCAGGGATAGCACATCCGGCGGGGCGATCAAGTAAATTATTGAACACTGTTCACGAAAGCGGCGCAGCGGCTGTAATTTGCCGTAAAACAAGGGCGATCATCCGGTCTATATCGGCGGACGGCACGCCCGCGCTGGCCTGATCCAACCCCAAAAGCACGATCCCATGCACCGATGAAAACAGCGCGCGGGTCAAAAGCGCGTGTTCATGTGGATCACGATTCGGGAAAATCACCGCCAGCGGGTCCGAGATATAGGTAAACAACTGCCCCATCTCTTGCAGATACCAATCAGGGGCGGCTTCGCCCGGTGCGCGCTCGACATCGAACAAGGCCCGCCAGCTATGATGATTGTCTGCTGCAAATCGGTGATACGCCTGTGCCATGACCACCAGTTGCGCAACCGGGTCCTGCGGCGCTGCGGCCAGCGCTTCGGCAACATCCGCGCCAAGACGGTGGAACGTGCGGGCGTTGACGGCCAGCACCAGATCGGTCAAATCACCAAACACGTTATAAATCGCGCCTACGGCACAGCCCGCCTCGGTCGCCAAATCGCGTGCCCGCAGCGCACTTAGCCCTTTGGCGGCAATCGTCCGCTCTGCAATCGCAGTCAGATTGTCGCGCAATGCCTTGCGCCGCTCAGCCACTTTGCCTGCCATGATGCCCCCGTTGAACGCAGTTCACCGTACCAAGCGCGGAGGGCGTTGAAAACCCCGGTCAGGTCTTGACCGGGGCACCCCCCGCAAATGTGTTCGCCTCATGATAGCTGATCGGGTCCTCCTGCATCTGCAGGTGCAGGCCGTCGCCGACATAGGGATGCGCACGGGCCAACGCCTCGTCGAAATCAATGCCAAGCCCGGGGCCGGTCGGCACGGTGATATACCCGCCCTCGACCTTGATCGTGTCCTTGATCAGCGCGCTGTGAAATGGTGTTTCGATGGTTTCGGCCATCAGGATATTCGGAATTGACGCGGCCAGCTGGATATTTGCCGCCCACTCGACCGGCCCGGCATATAGATGCGGCGCGATTTGCGCGTTATAGACCTCGGCCATGGCCGCAATCTTTTTGCCCTCCCAAATCCCGCCGGCACGACCCAAGGCCGGTTGCAGGATCGTCGCAGCCCCGCTGCGCAGCACATGTGCGAATTCGGCCTTGGTGGTCAGCCGCTCGCCCGTTGCAATCGGAATACCCACGGCGCGGGCGACCTTGGCCATCTCGTTAACATTATCAGGCGGGATCGGTTCTTCGTACCACAGCGGCGCATAGGGCGCGATGGCCTGCCCCAGCCGGATCGCACCACCGGTGCTGAACTGCCCGTGCGTCCCAAACAGCAGATCGGCGCGGTCGCCGACAGCCTCGCGGATGGTCCGGCAAAACGCGACGGAAAGGGCGATATCATCCAGCGCGGGCATATGCCCACCACGGATCGTATAGGGCCCGGCAGGATCGAACTTTACCGCCGTATAGCCTTTTTCGACCATGTCCACCGCAACCTCTGCGGCCATATCGGCGCTGCCCCAGAACGCGGGCAACGGATGGCTGGGGCGCGGATACAGATAGGTATAGGCGCGCACACGGTCATTCATCCTCCCGCCAATCAGCGCATGCACCGGACGGTCGCGATCCTTGCCCAAAATGTCCCAACAGGCAATCTCAAGCCCCGACCAGGCCCCCATCACCGTCAGATCTGGCCGCTGGGTAAAGCCTGCGGAATAAACCCTGCGAAACATCAGCTCGATATTCTCGGGGTTTTCGCCTGCCATATGGCGTTCAAACACATCCTTGATCACGGCCTTCATCGCGACAGGTCCGACCGACGACGCATAGCATTCGCCGTATCCGACAACGCCGGTGTCCGTCGTGACCTTGGGGATGATCCAATACCGTCCACCCCATCCGGGGGCAGGGGGTGCGGTTACAATGATATCAATTTCTGCAAGCTTCATGGGAACACAATCACATTGCGCTTGGCGCTGCCGGTCTTGGTGTCGGCAATCGCCTCGTTGATCTGCTCAAGCGGCCACGCGCCGGAAATCAGCTCGTCGAGCTTGAGCCGCCCCTGTTCATACAGGTCCACCATCCACGGAATATCGCGCGCAATCACCACATCGCCCATCTTTGACCCGACCATGCCTTGCCCCGTCGCGGCCATCATCACCGGCTCATAGGTGGACATCGCGCCCGAATGGGGCATCCCCACCATGATCACCTTGCCGCCATTGGCCAGATATTGCGGTGCCTGATCATAGGCCGGAATCGCGCCGACGGTGACAAAAACCGCATCGGCCCCGCGCCCAATGGCCTGTCTCGCGGCGCGCCACGGCTTGTCCTGAGTCGCGAGCACACCGTCAGTCGCGCCAAACTCCTTGGCAATGGCCAGCTTCTCTTGGGACATGTCCACGGCCACGATCCGGCGCGCACCCGCAATCCGGGCACCCTGAATGGCATTCAGACCTACACCGCCCGCGCCAATCACGACAACGTCCTGCCCCGCACGCAGGCCCGCGGCATTCACCACCGCACCCACGCCGGTAATCACACCGCACGCCAGCAACGATGCGGCCTGCATCCCGATGCTCGGCGACAGTTTGACCACCTGGCTCTGATCCACCACCACCCGCTCGGCAAAGCCGCCGGTGTTCATCGCCTGATGCAGCGCCGTGCCATCCGCCAACGTCAGCGGCCCGCCCGAAACCGCCGTTTCACACGCGACCGGTTTGCCACTGGCACACGATGGGCAGCTGCCGCAGGCACGGATCAATGTCACGACGACCGGATCGCCCACCGCCAGCCCGCGCACGCCGTCCCCCAAGGCAGACACATGGCCCGCCGCCTCGTGCCCGTAAACCGCAGGCAAGGTGCCGCCCCACCCGCCGTCGATATACGAAATGTCAGAGTGACAGATCGCGCAGGCCTTCAGCGTCACCTCGATCTCGCCCATCCGGGGCGCGGCAAGGTTGACGGTTTCAATACGCAAAGGGGCACCAAATTCATGACAAACGGCGGCTTTGATCTGTGGCATACGGGCAGTCCTTAAGAAAGCTGGTTACGGACACAGTGTTGCCTGCGGGCCCCCGGTGCAAGTCTGATCGCGACGTCAGATGACGCGGGCATGCTTTTGGCGGGGTGTTTGGACAAAGACCACAATGCAGCCGACCGTCAGAATCGCCGACAATAAGAACGGCGCGCCGGGCATATAGAACGGGGTGCCAGCGGCGGTGAAATACCAAAATGTCTGGGTCACCAAAAGCGGCGCAACGATGGTCGCAACCGCATTGATCGACGACACCGTGCCCTGCAACTCACCTTGCTGATCATCAGAGGCGGTGCGCGACATGATACCCTGCAACGCAGGCCCCGCAACCGACCCCAGTGCCGTCAGTGGCGTCAACGCCAACGCAATCCAGCCATTGGTCACAAACCCCAGCATCACAAACGCGCCCACATCGACCGCCAGACCAAAGATCACCGCCTTGCGTTCGCCAATCCGGTTCAGGATCGGCCTGATCAGCAGGCCTTGCACGATCGCAATCCCAATCCCAAACATGCCCAGCGACAACCCGATCATCCCCGGACCCCAGCCAAAACGCTCGGCCCCATAATAGGCCCAGACGCCCGGATAGACATAAAACGCGACTGTATAGACAAAGGTGATCAGCATCAGACGTTTCAGGCCGGGCAGGGCGCCGATGTTGCTAAAGGCCCCCAACGGGTTGGCGCGGCGCCATTGAAACGGGCGGCGGATGCGGTCGGTCACTGTCTCGGGCAGCACGAAATACCCAAACACGGCATTCGCCCCCGCCAAAAATGCCGCCGCCCAGAATGGCGCACGGGTCCCATACTCAGCAAGCAGGCCACCCAGCAACGGCCCAAAGACAAAGCCGACCCCAAAGGCCGCACCGATCAGACCAAAGTTGGCGGCCTTCTCCTCCGGCTTGGAAATATCGGCGATATATGCGGCTGCGGTCGATTGCGTCGCCGCCGTAATTCCGCCAATGATGCGCCCGATGATCAGTAACCAGATCGTCCCGGCCACGGCCATCAGCACATAATCAAACGCCATGATGACCAGCGAAAACAACAGCACGGGCCGTCGGCCAACGCTGTCTGAGATGTTCCCTACCGTCGGCCCGCACAAAAACTGCATCGCGGCGAATATCGTGGCCAGCAGCCCGCCCCAAACCGCCGCAGCCCCCAGACCTGCCCCTTCGACCTCTTGGATCAGATCAGGCATCACCGGCAGGATCAGGCCAATTCCCATGCTGTCGATCACCATGGTAATCAGAATGAAAATGATCGGCAGACGGTTTTTCATGACGGCTCCATTTTTGATGCGCAGGGCGGGTGACCTACGCGGCTACCCGCCCCAAAAGCGCGGTCAAACCAGCCGGATCAGCCAGAAACGGCGAATGCGACGTCGGCATCTCGCTGACCTGATCGCGGGGCCAATCGGCCGTCATCGTCACCTGAAACGCGGGCGAAATCGTCCGGTCATCCAGGCACCGGATATAATGGCGCGGCACGGCGTGGGCTGGTGTCATCGGCGTTTCCTGCGGCAAAATCGGCTGCGGACCCAAGCGTGCGACGGCCCAATCGGCGCGGGCGGGGTCTACGTCATGGTAGAACTTCGCCGCCGCGTCTGCGGGATCGACGCTGAACGTCACCCGGTCCGCCGACACCCGGATCGCGTCCAGCAATGGCTGGCTTGGCGCCATCCGGCGCATTTCGGCCAGCGATTTGCCCGGCATCGGGACATAGGCGCACACATAGATCAGCTTGCTGATTTTTTCCGGCGCCAAGTTCGCCGCCGCCGTGATCGGATAGCCTGCCATCGAATGCCCGACCAGCACGACGGGTTCGTCAATCGCGTCAACAATCGCGCGGGCATAAAGGTCCAGCGTGACATCGCCCGGTGGCGTGTCATCGTGCCCGTGCGACGGCAGATCAATCGCGCGCGCGGTATGTCCGGCGGCGGTCAGATGTGGGATCAGATCATCCCAGCACCATGCCCCGTGACACGACCCGTGGATCAGCAGAAAACTAGACATGCCCGGTATCCTTCAGAAATTGGTTCAGGATTGCGGCATAGGCTGCGGGGTCCTCGGCGCAGGGCAAATGCCCGGCGCGACGCATCAGCGCAAATTGCGATCCGGGAATCAAATCGACCGTTTCGCGCACCAGATCAGGGGGCGTGGCGCCATCTTCGGACCCCGCAATGCCCAGCGTCGGCAGGCGCAGCCCGCTTGTCGGCGTATAGAAATCCGTGCCGGAAATGGCGGCACAAACGCCGGCGTATCCCTGCGGCGGCGTTGCCACCAACATATCGCGCCAGCGTGCCATCGCGGGTGTGCCGTAAAACGCTTTGCCAAACCACCGTTGCATGACCGCATCGGCGATCGGCTCAAGCCCTTTGGCCAGCACGACGTCAATCCGGTCCTGCCACAGTTGCGGATTGCCGATCTTGGCCGCCGTATTCGACAGCACCATCGCCCGCATGATGTCGGTGCGTTTCACCGCAAGCCCCTGCGCGACCATGCCACCCACGGACAGGCCAACAAACATGCAATTTCGCACCGCCAGCGCATCGCACACCGCTTCGGCGTCACTGATCAGCTGCCCCATCGTATAGGGGGCGTCCGGCGCATTGGACAGGCCATGCCCGCGCATATCATAGCGCACGATCCGCAATCCCGGTGACAACAGCGGCACAATGCCGTCCCACAAATGCAATGTGGTCCCCAGCGAATTGGCAAACATGATCGTCGGCGCATCCGCGTCATCTGTGCCATCCACCTGCGCATGCAGCGCTATTGCGTCACGCTCTATCTTCATGGTCTCTCCTCTCCAGCGCCTTGATAAAGACCGCAGGGTCAACATTGCCCCCCGTCGCCACCGCCACGACTGCGTCGCCTTCAAACGCATCGGGGTGGAACAACGCAGCGGCAAGCGCTGCGGCCCCGCCCGGTTCCACGACGATCTTCAGCCGATCAAACGCCACCGCCATCGCGCGCAGACACTCATCCTCCGTCACCACGACCCCCGGCCCGCACAAGGCCCGCATGATCGGAAACGTCAGGTTTCCCGGTTGCGGCGTGATAATCGCATCGCACAGCGACCCATCCAGCCGCGCGTTCCGCTCGATCTTGCCACTGATCAGCGACCGGGTCACATCGTCGAACCCTTCGGGCTCTGCCGGGCGTACCCGCAACCCCGGTGCATCCGCCGCCAGTGCCAGCGCAATGCCCGACGTCAGACCACCACCGCCGCAGCATACCATCACATCCGCATTCGTGACCCCAAGCGCGGTCATATCGGCTGCAATCTCTAAGCCCACGGTGCCTTGGCCCGCAATGACCAACGGTGCATCATAGGGCTTGATCAACGTCAGCCCGCGCTGCGCGGCAAGGCGTTCACCGATTTCATCGCGGTCCTCGGTCGCGCGGTCATACAGCACCACCTCGGCGCCCAATGCACGGGTATTGGCGATCTTCACCGCGGGCGCATCGCCGGGCATGATGATCACCGCAGGCGCACCATGCATCCGTGCAGCCAGTGCCACGCCCTGCGCATGGTTCCCGCTGGAAAACGCGATAACGCCCGCCTTCAGCGCATGATCCGTCAACGAAGACACCGCCGACCAGCCGCCGCGAAACTTGAACGATCCGGTATGTTGCAGACATTCGGCCTTCACGAACACATGCCGCCCCGCGATCTCATCCAGAAACGGCGAGGTCAGGATCGGCGTGCGCCGCGCGTGGCCTTCCAGCCGCTGTGCCGCCGCGCGGATCATGTCGATATTCATTGCATTTTCTCCAACCATGCGTGCAGTGCGGCCACTGCCTCGGACTCATCCAAAAACGGCACATGCCCGCGTCCGGGCACATCGGCGCGGATCATATCGGGGCGACGGCGTGCCATTTCATTCGCCGTCTCGGCGCTCAAAAGATCCGAGTTAGCCCCCCGGATCAACACCAGAGGCAAACCGGCCAACGCATCAAACAAGGGCCATAAATCCGGCGTCGGCTGCGCGCCTGACGCGACCACGGCATCGCGCAGCCGTGGATCATAGCGAATGACCAAACCGTCTGGCGTTTGCACGTAATGCGCCGTGACCTCGGCCAACCAGCGCGCCATGGGAACGCCTTGGAATTGCACCCAATAGCGGTCGCGAAATGCCGCGGCTTCTTCATAGGTGCGTTGCGCGGGATTGCGCCCGATATAGGTCATGATGATACCAAGACCCGCAGGCGCGATCTCGGGCCCGATATCATTCAGCGCGACACCCAGCAGCCGGTGCTTGGCCGTAGCGGCCAGCATCATCGCAATCAATCCGCCGCGGGACGTGCCCAGAATGGCGGCCTTGTCCAGACCCAGATGATCCATCAACGCCAGCACGTCGTGGGCCTCTTGCGGGACGGTATAGGTCGCGGGGTCAGCCCAATCGGACTGCCCGCGCCCGCGATAATCCAGTCGGATCAGGCGCACCGGCAAATGCGGGGCAACATGATCGAAATCCGCGCCATTGCGGGTCAACCCGGCCAGCGCAATAACCGGCAGGCCCGCGCCCTCATCGGTAAAATGCAATCTCAGCCCATCGGCGGTTTCAAAAAACGGCATCATATCAACTCCGGAATTGTGGTCAGGTCGGTCAACACATGGTGCGGCTTGGCATAAAGACGGTCCATCGGTTCGCTCGCGCGGTTCACCCATGCAGTCCGAAACCCGTAACCTGCCGCCCCCGCCGCGTCCCAGCCATTGGACGACACAAACAACACCTGATCCGTCGCGCAGCCAAAATGCCCGCCAACCAGATCGTAAACCCGGGCGTGCGGCTTGAACACACCCACATCCTCGACCGACAACACCGCATCGAGCAGCGCGCCGATCCCCGCCGATTTCACCGCACCTTGCAGCATATCTGGCGATCCGTTCGATAAAATAGCCGTGGCCATACCGCGCGCCTTAAGCGCTGTCAGCATCGCGGGCACCTCCGCATAGGCGGCCAATTCCCAATACAGCTCCAGCAAACGCACGCGGGTCGCGGCATCGGTCAGCTCATTTGCCTCCATCGCCCAATCCAACCCATCCTGGGTCACTTGCCAGAAATCACAGTGGCGTCCGGCAACGGCACGCAGCCACGTATACTGCAACTGCTTAAGCCGCCAATCGCGGGCAATCGCAGGCCAAACCGGGGCCAATGCGTGATGCGTCGGCTCAGTCGCGGCCTGTGCCGCCGCCGCATTCACATCGAACAGCGTGCCATAGGCATCGAAAACGCAAGTCGTGATTGGCATCATGGACCTCCCTTGGTGATGATCGGCAGATTGTCACGCGGCGCGCGGCACGAAAAGGGCAAACCTGTTTGCAAACACGCAACCCGGCACCTAGGTAATAGGCACTTTTTGAACTAACCGAAGGACGACTAAGATGAACCATGCAAAAACAGGCGACACAGTGCGGATCAATTACACCGGCACACTCACCACCGGAGAGACGTTCGACACCTCCGAAGGGCGCGCCCCGTTGGAATTCGTGGTCGGTTCCGGTCAGATCATTCCAGGCCTCGATGTGGCCATCCCCGGTATGGCCGTCGGCGACAAGAAAAAAGTCGAGGTGCCCTGCGCGGCCGCTTACGGCGAAACCAACCCTGATGCGCTTCAGGCGATACCACGCGCCGAAATCCCCGATGATATCCCGCTGGACCCGGGCGTGCAGTTGCAGATGCAGACACCACAAGGGCAAGTCGTGCAGGTCGTCGTGGCCGAAGTCACGGACGAACAGGTCACACTTGATGCCAACCACCCGCTGGCTGGCAAAGACCTGATCTTCGATGTCGAAGTTGTTGGCATCGACGCGGCCTGAGATCGGCAGGGTGCGTGCGTGCGCGCACCCGCCACAATCCTTAACGCGCCATGCACAATTTGACCGCACGCAGCGTTCATCCGCCCGTTGTATGGCCGGTGTACATACGCGGTCTGTACGGGTTCCGCACGCGTTGCATACGCCGCAAACACCCGCAAAAGCGCGGTTAACAACTGATTCGCGGCACCTGTCGAAAGACGCGCCGCCCCGCGCTGACCGACCGTTGCGCGCCCTGAACCAGCCCTAGACTAGATTGTCGGGCTGCGGCATGCCCAGAACATGAAATCCACCATCCACGTGGATGATTTCGCCGGTGGTGCAGGCCCCCGCATCCGACGCCAGATAAACCGCCGTGCCGCCCACCGCCTCAAGCGTCGCATTGGCGCGCAGGGGCGTGTTCTGCTCGGTGTGCTTATAGGTGCGCCGCGCGCCGCCAATTGCAGCACCAGCAAGGGTTTTCATCGGGCCGGGGCTGATTGCATTGACACGAATACCCTGTGGACCAAGGTCATTGGCCAGATACCGCGTGGCGCTTTCCAGTGCGGCCTTGGCCACACCCATGACATTGTAAAACGGCGTAACACGGTTCGACCCCTGATAGGTCAACGTCAGCAACGTACCGCCCTGCGGCATCAATTCTGACGCCCGTCTGGCCACGTCAATAAACGAATAACACGAGATCGAAAGCGAGTTCTTGAAATTGTCCCGGCTGGTGTTGATGAACCGGCCAGTCAATTCATTTTTGTCTGAAAAAGCAATGGCATGCACAACAAAATCCAAAGTGCCCCAACGCTCCTTGAGCGTGGCAAATGCCGCGTCCATGCTGGCATCGTCGGCCACATCGACATCGACCATAATGTCAGACCCGACACTTTCCGCCAGCGGTGCCAGCCGCTTGCCAAATGCCTCGCCCTGATAGCTAAACGCCAACTCCGCGCCTGCTGCGGCCATCGCCTTGGCAATACCCCACGCGATGGAGCGTTCGTTCGCGACACCCATGATCAGGCCGCGTTTGCCCTGCATTGAAATCGTCATTCATTTATCCTTGGAACTTGGAAAGCAGCATCGACCCGTTCGTACCGCCAAACCCGAAAGAGTTGGTCATCACGGTATCAAGCCCCGCATTATCAACACGTTGCGTCGCAATTTCAGCCGGGTCCAGTGCCGGGTCCAGCGTTTCGACATTGATCGACGGGGCGATGAAATCATCCTGTAGCATCAACAGGCAATAGATGGCTTCCTGCGCGCCTGTCGCCCCCTGACTGTGCCCTGTCATGGATTTGGTCGAACTGATCGGCGGCGTGGTGCCACGGCCAAAGACCCGGCGCACCGCTTCCACTTCGCCCACGTCGCCAACCGGGGTCGAGGTGCCGTGTGCGTTGATATAGCTGACTTTTCGGCCCTCTGGGATGGTCGCCAGCGCCAGCCGCATCGCCCGCTCGCCGCCCTCGCCTGATGGGGCCACCATGTCGTGCCCGTCGGACGTGGCCGCATAGCCGGTGACCTCGGCGTAAATCTTGGCGCCGCGCGCTTGGGCGTGTTCGAGACTTTCCAGCACGATAATGCCGCCGCCGCCCGCAATGACAAAACCATCGCGGTTCGCATCAAACGCGCGTGACGCCTTTTCCGGCGTATCGTTGTACTTGCTCGACATCGCGCCCATGGCATCGAAAAGGCACGACAGGGTCCAATCCAATTCCTCGCCGCCGCCGGCAAACATCACGTCTTGCTTGCCCATCATGATCTGCTCTGCGGCATTGCCGATGCAATGCAGACTGGTCGAGCAGGCAGAGGTGATGGAATAGTTTATCCCCTTGATTTTAAAGGCGGTCGACAGATTGGCAGAGATCGTCGAAGACATGCATTTGGGGACCGCAAAGGGGCCGATCCGCTTGGTTGCGCCGGTCGTTGTCACCACATTGTGCGCGGCAAACATTGCCGAAGTCGACGGCCCGCCGGACCCGGCAACAAGCCCCGTACGTGGGTTGGAAATGACACTTTCATCCAGCCCCGCATCGGCAATTGCCTGACTCATCGCGATATGGGCATAGGCCGCGCCCGGACCCATGAACCGCAACGTGCGCTTGTCCACATGCTCTGCCACATCAATTTTCAACGTCCCCGCGATCCGGCTGCGGAACCCGTGTTCGGCCATCTCGGGCGATGCCTCGATCCCGGATTTGCCTGCTTTCAAAGATGCAAGAACTTCGGCCGCATTGTTGCCAATGGGCGATACGATACCAAGACCGGTGACGACGACGCGGCGCATGGGCACACTCCTTATTTTATTGACCTCAGCTCTCGGAAAGAGCCACTTTCATGTCTTTGACCTGATAGATGACTTCACCGTCTGCTTCCACGATGCCATCGGCCACACCCATCGTCAGGCGGCGGGTCTGGATCGCCTTGGTAAAGTCGATTTTATAGGTCAGCATCTTGCGATCGGGGCGGACCATGCCCGTTAGCTTGACCTCACCCACACCCAGCGCATAACCGCGCCCCTGCCAGCCGCGCCAGCCAAGGTTGAACCCCGTCAACTGCCACAGACCATCAAGACCCAGACAGCCGGGCATGATCGGGTTGCCGGGGAAATGGCATTCGAAAAACCAAAGATCAGGGGTGATATCGAACTCTGCGACAATATGGCCTTTGCCATGCGCACCGCCATCGCCCGACACTTCGGTGATCCGGTCCATCATCAGCATGGGCGGCGCAGGCAACTGGGCGTTGCCGGGCCCGAACAGTTCGCCTCGGGCGCATTTGAGCAGGTCATCTTTGTCAAAACTGCTGGGATAGTCGGCCATGTTTCTGGTCTCATTCATTGTCTGCTACGTTGCTACGACCTGTAGCATCCTGACCTTTGCAAGGGCAAGTGCGCCGGAGCTTTGGTCGTTTTCATTTGATCCGGCAGGGTTTCTTCCCATATTAGGGATGTAACCGGAGTAAACAGGCAGCCATGGCACAGATTGAGATAGAGCGGAGCGCGGATTGGTTGGCAAGTGCGGGTCTGCGCCCGACACGGCAGCGGTTGACGCTGGCCAGTTTGCTGGTGGGCGATGGACAAGATCGGCATGTGACCGCCGAAAGCCTGTTTGATGCCGCATCTGACGTGGGCGAAAAGGTGTCGCTTGCGACGGTGTACAACACCCTGCGCGCCTTTTGTGCGGCGGGGCTGATGCGCGAGATTACGGTTGACGGGTCGAAAAGCTATTTCGACACAAACATGACTGACCATCCGCATTTCTATTGGGAAGACAGCGCCAGCCTGACGGATGCGCCTGCAGAACAGCTTGAGATTCGTCGCCTGCCTCATGCCCCGGAGGGGGCAGAAATAGCGTCGGTTGACGTTGTGATCCGGCTGCGTCGCAGAACGCCAAAATTCTGACTGCAAGGTGGGTCAAGACCCACCCTACGGTCTTGCGTCTGTTTACGTGCAATTAACCCGGTCTGGGCAAGACTGGTGACATGTCAAATTACATCAGACGCTTTGTGCCCGGTGGCACCTTTTTCTTCACGGCACGGTTGCAAGACCCTGCGTCGGACCTGTTGGTGCGCAAGATTGATCTTCTGCGCGACGCAACGCGCCTTTGTCAAAAACGGTGGCCCTTCATCATTGATGCCGCTGTCGTCCTGCCCAACGCCGTGCATATGATCTGGACCTTACCGCCGGATGATGCGGCTTATTCGATCCGGTGGCGCATGATCAAAACCACCTTTTCGCGGCATGTGCCGCCCGCCACAGACCGAACCACAACTCAGCTCCGGCGTGGTGAAAAGGGGATATGGCAGCGCCGGTTCTGGGAACATATGATCCGTGATCAGGCTGATTTTCAGTTCCATATGCATGTCATTGCGGCTGCTCCGGTTCATGCCGGTCTGGTACGCGCGCCGGGTGGCTGGCGATTCTCGACGGTGCAGCGCCGTAAGGTGGGTCTTGACCCACCGACCGCTAGAACCACTGGCCGGGTTCCATTAGGCCAAGGTCCAGCAACTGCTGCGACCGCCAATTGAATGCCTCCGTATTTTGCCAGCGAAAGCTTGTAATCTCATGGCGGCTTCCTGGGTTGCGCCGCAGCGCCTTGGCCGTCCGAAATGAACAGACTGCCGCCGTCGTGCTATGATGCCACGGACAGGCATAGGTGTTGTATTCGGCGACGTTGAAGGTCCGGTCAGGCAACATTCGCAGCCCCGGAACCGCGCGAAACAGCGCCACGCGGTCAATCCGTCTTCGCGTCTGGGGAACATGTTCTTCGAACCGCCAACGTAACCCGCCAAAAATATCCATCTGGCGGTCCATTGTGGCACCATCAGCATCCTGCCGGGCGAGCGCATAATAGCCCGTGCGATCAAAATAGGCATCTTGGCGCGATACGGCATCGGGATACGCGCCCAGATCACCCGCATAAAGATCCACAACATAGCACATGAACGTGTCGCGCCGTTCCTCTGTGGCGAAACTGATCATCTCGCCCACGCTGCGATGTTCGCAGAACGGGTAGAACAGGTATTCTGCGTTGTACCCATGATAGAGCCAGACGCCGGGCGCGGCCTCGACCACGGTATTGATAATCTGGATCAGCGCGTCATCGCCCAGCAAATCATAGTCGACGCGGTGGACCGTGCCGCCCCGGTCTTGCAGCACGACATCTTTTGCGCAAAAGACGATCAGCTGTGCAAAACCGGCCTTCAGGTGATGGTCGATGGTGCTTGCGATCTCCACGTCATCTTCGATGAGGATCAGCGCGATCGGCCCCTTGGCAAGGGTCCGGCGGCGGTCGGCAATAAGGGCGGGCAGGTCGGGATAATGCATAAGGTCCGGGCTTTGTTGCGATTGCCGCAAAATCCGCGAATTCCCGTCGCATTGCAAGCCTGCCTTCATAGCGTTAGAAGTCGCGAAATACCACCTACGCAAAGAGCACAGCATGTCCGCGCCCAAAAAGCTTTTTATCAAGACCTACGGCTGCCAGATGAATGTCTATGACAGCGAACGCATGGCCGAGGCGCTGGGCGGGAAAGGCTATGTGCAGACCGATACGGCCGAGGGTGCCGATATGATCCTGCTGAACACCTGCCACATCCGCGAAAAAGCAGCCGAAAAAGTGTATTCAGAGCTGGGTCGCATGAAAAGCCTCAAGGCCAAGAACCCGAACCTGAAAATCGGCGTCGCGGGCTGCGTCGCGCAGGCCGAGGGAGCGGAAATCATGCGCCGCCAACCGCTCGTCGATCTGGTGGTCGGCCCGCAAAGCTATCACCGTCTGCCTGCTATGGATGACGTGTTGCAGACCGGGGCCAAGGCGCTGGACACTGATTTCCCCGAGGATGACAAGTTCGAGACGTTGAAATCCCGCAGCAAGGCCAAGCGCGGTCCAACGGCATTTCTGACCGTGCAAGAAGGCTGCGACAAGTTTTGCGCCTTCTGCGTGGTCCCCTATACGCGCGGCGCAGAGGTATCGCGCCCGGCGGACCGTATTGTGCGTGAAGCACACGAACTGGTCGCAGCAGGCGTGCGCGAAATCACGCTTTTGGGGCAGAATGTGAACGCCTACCATGGGCATGCGCAGGGCCTCGCGGGCCTTATCTGGCAACTGGACAAGATCGACGGGCTGGAACGCATCCGCTTTACCACCAGCCACCCCAACGACATGGATCAGGCACTGATTGATGCGCACAGCACCTGCGGCAAGCTGATGCCGTATCTGCATTTGCCCGTCCAATCCGGGTCTGACCGGATTCTAAAGGCGATGAACCGCAAGCATACTGCACAGGGTTACCTGCGTCTGATCGAACGTATTCGTGCAGCGCGACCTGATATCTTGCTATCGGGCGATTTTATCGTCGGCTTTCCCGGCGAAACCGACGCGGATTTCGAAGATACGCTGCGACTGGTCCGTGACGTGCATTACGGACAGGCCTATTCGTTCAAATATTCCACCCGTCCGGGGACGCCCGCCGCCGAAAAACCGCAACTGCCCGAAGACGTGATGAATGATCGGTTGCAGCGCTTGCAGGCGCTGTTGCGCGAACAGCAGCAGGCGACGCAGGCCGCGATGATTGGACGCGAGGTAAATGTCCTGTTCGAAAAGACCGGGCGCGAAACGGGCCAGATGATCGGAAAGTCTGAATATCTGCATGCCGTTTTCGCCCCTGCACCCGCCGATGTGCTGGGGCAGGTGCGGCGCGTGAAGATCATTCACGACAGTGCCAATTCGCTCGCTGGTGAATTGATTGGCTAAGCAGATATTTTTAATGTCTTTTACGTGACATTCGCACTGCGGCGCTTGCGCCTGTTCCAATCACTTGCCACGATACCCATATAGAGATTCAAAGGAGAGCTGTTTGGACACTGGTGCGCTGACCCCACCCGCTGATGACATTTCGGAATCGCTTCTGGAATTCCCCGACAATTTTCTGTTGATCGACCTTTGCGGCGAATATGACCGCAATCTGACCACCATTGAAGATGCGCTGAGCGTGCAGATCATCCGCCGTGGCAACCAGCTTGCCGTCGTGGGCGAAGATGGTGCGCGGCAGACCGCGCTTGAGGTGCTGAAGTCGCTTTATGGGCGGCTTGAGGCGGGGCGCAGTGTTGAATCCGGCGATATTGACCGAGAGTTGCGGATGGGCCCAGAAACGGTGCGCGGTCTGGCGCGCACGGGGGATCAGATAGAGCTGTTCAAGGGCGAGGTGGCCCGTGTCGAGATCAAGACCCGCAAAAAACTCGTGGAACCGCGCACAGATGCACAAAAAGCCTATGTGAAGGCGCTTTTCGACAATGAACTGGCTTTTGGCATCGGGCCTGCGGGCACTGGCAAAACCTATCTCGCCGTAGCGGTGGGCGTGAATATGCTAATCAGCGGGCGTGTGGACAAGATTATTTTGTCCCGACCGGCCGTCGAGGCGGGCGAAAAGCTGGGGTATCTGCCGGGCGACATGAAGGACAAGGTCGATCCCTATATGCAGCCGCTTTATGATGCGCTGGGCGATTTTCTTCCCGGCAAGCAGGCGGCGAAGATGATGGAGGAAAAGGTGATCGAAATTGCACCTTTGGCCTTTATGCGCGGGCGGACGTTGTCGAACGCCTTTGTGGTCCTTGACGAAGCCCAGAACGCGACGACCATGCAGATGAAGATGTTTCTGACCCGTCTGGGCGAAGGGTCGCGGATGGTCATTACCGGCGACCGCACCCAGATTGACCTGCCGCGCGGGGTCAATTCGGGGCTATGGGATGCGGAACGCCTGCTCAAGAATATTTCCAAGATCAGCTTTAACTACTTTACGTCCAAGGACGTGGTGCGTCACCCGTTGGTGGCGGCAATTATCGAGGCCTACGAGGCCGATGAAGGACATAGCTAGCCGATGACCGTGGATTGTCTGATCGAAGATCACCGTTGGGCCGATATTGATCTGGAACGGCTGGCCGGGGTCGCGACAGATGCCGCTTTGGAGCGGCTTGGCCTTGCACCTGATGACTTTGAAATCAGCCTGCTGGCCTGCAACGACACCCGAATCGCCACGCTCAACGCGGACTTTCGGGGCAAACCTAAGGCAACAAATGTGCTGAGCTGGCCGTCAAGCGAGCGGGGGGCCGCAACGGACGGCGAAATGCCGCTGCGCCCCAAGCCGGGTCTGGACGAAGAGCTGGGTGATATCGCAATCGCCTATGATACATGCACCAAAGAGGCTGCAGAAGCAGGCACGCCGATAGTAGATCACACCATGCATTTACTGGTGCATGGCACGCTGCATCTGCTGGGTTTCGATCACGAACGTGACGCGGATGCCACCCTTATGGAGGGGTTGGAAACAGAGATACTTGGCAAACTGGGTATCGCTGACCCATATAGGGCATAATCGGGCCATGTGGCCCACATAGGTAAGGGAAAAATGGGCGAGACGGACGACGGTCCATCTATGGCAGCGCACAGCGCGCCATCGGATGAGACAGACATACAAGAGGGCGGTATTTTCGCCCGGATTCGCAGTGCTTTTGGCACGGCAAGCACGGCAGAAGAAGAAGGTCATGCCGCGAGAGAAATCAGCAAACCTGCGAGGTCCATGCTGGGTATGCTGAACCTGCGGCGAATGCGGGTCGAGGACGTTTCCGTGCCCAAAGCCGATATCGTCGCGGTGCCGATTGGCATCACCAAAGACGAACTGGTCGAGGTGTTTCGCGAAAGCGGGCTGACCCGGCTACCGGTCTATGACGGCACGTTGGACACGCCGATTGGCATTGCGAACCTCAAGGATTTTGCGCTGCGTCACGGGTTCAACAGTGATAGCGCGCCGATGAACCTGCGCGAAATGCTGCGGCCGCTGATCTTTGTGCCGCCGTCGATGCCGCTGGGCGTGTTGCTGCAAAAAATGCAGGCCGAGCGTATCCACATGGCGCTGGTCATTGATGAATATGGCGGCACCGACGGGCTGGTCACGATCGAGGATCTGATCGAACAGGTCGTGGGCGAAATCGAGGACGAGCACGACATCGAAGAGGTCAAAAGCTGGGTATTGGAAAAACCCGGCGTCTATATGGTGCAGGCGCGCACCGATCTGGAAGACTTCGAAGCCGAGATCGGGATGAACCTGACCGCTCATCACGAGATTGACGAGGAAGAGATCGACACGCTGGGTGGTCTTGTGACCATGTTGTCGGGACATTTGCCCGCCCGTGGCGAAGTGATCATCCATCCTGACGGTCCCGAATTCGAGGTGGTGGATGCTGATCCGCGCCGGATCAAGCGGTTGCGGGTCCGGTTGCCAAGCGCACAAGATGCCTAACCTGCGGGCGCGTTTTGCGATGTTGTCGCGGCCGGGGCGGTTTGCGGTGCTTTTGGTTTCGGGCGTTATCGCTGGCCTTGGGCAGGCTCCGTTCGATCTGTGGCCTGCGACGATTGTCGCGCTGGCGGTCGCGTTTGTCCTGCATGGGGACTGCCGATCGGCGCGGCAGGCGGCAGGGCAGGCGTGGTTTTTTGGTCTGGGCTACTTTGCCTTTACCCTGCGCTGGATCATCGAGCCGTTCTTGGTGGATGTCGCGCGTCACGGCTGGATGGCGCCCTTTGCGCTGCTGCTTATGGCGGGCGGGGCGGCGTTATTCTGGGCGGTGGCGGCGTATCTCGCGGGGCGTCTGATGCCACGAAATATCGCTATGTTCGGTCTGATGCTGGTCGGAGCAGAGGTCACACGGTCGTTGATCCTGAGCGGGTTTCCCTGGGCCCTGCTGGGGCATATCTGGGTACCGACGGCGCTGGCCCAACTCGCGGCCTTGGGCGGGCCACATCTGCTAAGCTTGATCACGGTACTGGTGGCATGGTCCGTGGCATTGATGGTCGCGGGCCGATGGGCCGGGGGGCTGGGCATCGTGGCGTTGATGGTGGTGGCCGGGTTCGTCGTGCGGCCCGGTCCGCCGCCCGCACCGATGGCGGATGCGCCCATTGTGCGGCTGGTGCAGCCCAATGCGCCCCAGCACCTGAAATGGGACCCGGCCTACAGGGATGTCTTTCTGAACCGTCTGGTGGCGCTGACTGGGCAGGGGCCGGTGCCTGATCTGATCGTGTGGCCCGAAACCGCCGTGCCATCCCTGCTCAATTATATCGTTGGCGATATGAGCCTACTTGAAGGCGCGGCGCGCGGCGCGCCGCTTGTTTTCGGCATACAGCGCCGGGATGACATTGGGCAGTTCTACAACAGCTTTGTGGTTATGGGGCAGGGGGGGGCGGTTACCGGTATTTATGACAAGCGACATCTGGTGCCATTTGGGGAATACATCCCCGGCGGCAATCTGGTTGGACAATTTGGTATTTCCGGTCTGGCCACCACTGATGGCGGCGGCTTTGCGGCCGGGGCCGCGCATGGCCTGATCACATTGCCGGGGATCGGTCCGGCAATCCCGCTGATCTGCTACGAGGGCATCTTTGCCGAAGAAATCGCGCGGGGCACGCAGCGGCCACGCTTGATGGTGCTGATCACCAACGACGCCTGGTTCGGCACGGCTGCGGGGCCTTATCAGCATCTGGCGCAGGCGCGGCTGCGGTCGATTGAACAGGGCCTGCCTATGGTCCGCGTCGCGAACACCGGGGTGAGTGCGATGATCGACGCCCGCGGCCGCCTGCGGGCGCAGATTCCGCTGGATGTGGAAGGTGCCGTTGATGTGCCGCTGCCACCAGCCTTGGCGGCACCCGTCTATACCCGCTGGGGCGATTGGCCAGTCATCTTGCTGCTTGTGGCCGCGGTGCTGTCGGGGGCTTTTATGCGCCAGCGCGATAGTGATTGACGCCGCGCAACCCACGGCATAGACGTTTCCTCGGTTCTGTCACAACGGCTTCCTGACGTGGCAGTGGATTACACTGGAGCACTTCCCCATGACGCGCAAAGACTATATTTTCACCTCGGAATCCGTTTCTGAGGGGCACCCGGATAAGGTGTGTGACCGGATTTCAGATGCTATTCTGGATGCATTCCTGACCGAAGAGCCGGAGGCACGCGTTGCGTGCGAAACATTCGCCACGACGAACCGCGTTGTGATCGGCGGAGAGGTAGGTCTGTCGGATAAGGCAAAGTTGAAAGACTATATGGGGCGTGTCGACGGCATCGCCCGGGCCTGCATCAAGGACATCGGCTATGAGCAGGACAAGTTTCATCACGCGACTTGCGAAATCACCAATCTGTTGCACGAACAATCCGCGCATATTGCGCAGGGCGTGAATGGGACCGCCGACAAGGACGAAGGCGCGGGCGATCAGGGCATCATGTTCGGTTTCGCCACGACTGAGACGGATGCGCTTATGCCAGCACCGATCCAATATGCCCATGCAATTCTGCGCCGGCTGGCAGAGGTGCGCAAGTCGGGCGAAGAGCCTACACTGCGCCCCGATGCCAAAAGTCAGGTGTCACTGCGCTATGCCTATGGCAAACCCGTCGAGGTAACGTCGATTGTGCTATCCACCCAGCACCGTGACGAAAGCCAGACCAGCGCGGATATTCGCGCGATTGTCGAGCCTTATATTCGCGAAGTCCTGCCAGAGGGGCTGATCACGGCGCAGACGGAATGGTGGGTGAACCCGACCGGGACGTTTGTCATCGGTGGCCCTGACGGTGATGCGGGTCTGACGGGGCGCAAAATTATCGTCGATACCTATGGCGGCGCCGCGCCGCATGGCGGAGGTGCGTTTTCGGGCAAAGATCCGACGAAAGTGGACCGCTCAGCCGCTTATGCGGCCCGCTATCTGGCGAAGAATGTGGTTGCGGCCGGTATGGCTGAGCGCTGCACGATCCAGCTGAGCTATGCAATTGGCGTGGCTAGGCCGCTGTCACTTTATGCCGATACGCATGGCACCGGCGAGGTTGATCCCGTGGCGATCGAACGGGCGCTTTTGCAGGTGATGGACCTGACACCGCGCGGCATTCGCCAGCATTTGCAGTTGAATAAGCCGATCTATGAGCGGACGGCAGCCTATGGTCATTTTGGCCGCGCGCCTGACGCGGATGGTGGTTTCAGCTGGGAAAAAACGGACCTCGTCGATGCGTTGAAGCGCGCGGTCTGACAAAGGTGGGTTTCAACCCACCCACCTTGGGTGATTGCAGTGACGCGTCGCGCTTGTTACATCCCGCCGCATGACAAAAACCAATCACCCCTCGGGCGCACCATGGCGCAATTTTTATGGCCGGTTTCGTGGCAAGACCATCCGCGCCAGCCAACATGATTATCTTGAAAACGACCTCGCGCCGTTATCGCCGGGATCTGTGAGTTGGGAACAAAACCCCAGCCGCAATCCAATCGACCTGCAGGCGCTTTTTCCCGGCAGAGAGGTCTGGCTTGAGATCGGGTTTGGCGGTGGCGAGCATCTTGTGCATATGGCGCAGCGTTACCCCGATATCGGTTTGATCGGGTGCGAGCCGTTTATCAACGGTGTTGCCATGTTGTTGGGCAAGATCCGCAAGGCGCAGGTTGACAACCTTGCTGTGCATCCCGGCGACGTGCGCGATGTGTTCGATGTCTTGCCGGATGCGACCATCAGCAAGGTGTTCTTGAATTACCCCGATCCGTGGCCGAAGAAGCGCCATCATCGCCGGCGTTTCGTGACGCCCGAGCATCTTGCACCGCTTCATCGTGTCATGAAGCCAGGTGCCCTGTTGCGGGTCGCCACGGATATTCCCGATTATGTCCGGCAGACATTGGAGCAGGTGCCGCGTCAGGGGTTTGAGTGGCTGGCAGAACGCCCCTACGATTGGCGCGTGGCCTGGGATGATTGGCTGTCTACGCGCTATGAACAAAAGGCGTTACGTGACGGGCGGACCCCGCATTATTTGACGTTCCGCAGGCGCTGATTGCGGACCCTCCGGGGGGGATATTTCCTCTCGGAAGAAGTTGGGGCGATGGACCCTGCCATTTGCCTGCGCTATCAGGCAGTAGTATTGAAAAAGGAAGCTTTCATGTCCCGCCACGGTAGCCCTATCCCGATGACATCGCACGCATGTGGTCCGCTGAGCGGGATTGCCAATGTGCCCGGTGACAAATCCATTTCGCATCGTGCGTTGATTCTGGGTGCGCTATGCGTTGGCGAGACGTGGATTACGGGTCTCTTGGAGGGGGACGATGTTTTGGATACGGCGCAAGCGATGCGTGCGTTCGGTGCGTGCGTGACGGATCACGGTGGCGGCGTTTGGTCGGTGCAGGGTGTTGGGGTTGGTGGGTTTGCCGAGCCGGACGGTGTGATTGACTGTGGCAATTCGGGCACCGGTGTCCGCTTGATCATGGGGGCCATGGCGACGTCACCTATTACGGCCACTTTTACTGGCGATGCGTCATTGAATGGTCGGCCGATGGGGCGGGTGACCGATCCTTTGGCGCTGTTTGGGGCGCAGGCGGTCGGGCGTCATGGGGGCCGTTTGCCGATGACGATCGTGGGTGCCGCTGATCCTGCGCCGGTGCGTTATATGGTTCCTGTTCCGTCTGCGCAGGTCAAATCTGCGGTGCTTTTGGCTGGTTTGAATGCGCCGGGGCAGACCGTTGTGATTGAGAAGGAAGCAACCCGCGATCATACGGAGCGGATGTTGCAGGGGTTCGGCGCAACCGTGCATGTCGCGCAAACCGATGAGGGGCGGGTGATCACGTTGGACGGCCAGCCCGAGCTGATTGCGCAGAATATCGTTGTGCCGCGTGACCCGTCATCGGCGGCGTTTCCGGTCTGTGCGGCCATTATTGTGCCGGGGTCCGATGTGCTGGTTCCCAATATCGGGCTGAACCCCACGCGGGCGGGTCTGTTCACGACCTTGCAAGAGATGGGTGCCGATTTGACCTATGAAAACCTGCGCGAAGAGGGTGGTGAGCCGGTGGCGGATCTGCGCGCCCGCTTTTCGCCCAACTTGCGCGGCGTCGTGGTGCCGCCAGCGCGTGCGGCCAGCATGATTGACGAATATCCGGTGCTTTCGGTTGTTGCTGTCTTTGCGGAAGGTGTGACCGATATGCAGGGCGTCAAAGAGCTGCGCGTCAAGGAAAGTGACCGGATCGACGCAATGGCCAAGGGCCTGCGTGCTGCGGGGGTCACGGTTGATGAGGGGCCTGATTGGTGGCAGGTGACGGGGCTTGGCCATGGTGAGGTGCCCGGTGGTGTGACGGTGGAAAGCCGGTTGGATCACAGGATCGCGATGGCATTCGTGGTGATGGGCATGGCCACGCAGCAGCCGATGCACGTGGATGATGGATCGCCGATTGCCACATCGTTTCCGGTGTTCGAGGCATTGATGGCAGAGCTTGGGGCGCAAATTGCGCGCGACTGCTGATGCGATTGACCGTCGCCATTGACGGACCTGCCGCAGCTGGCAAGGGCACGATTTCCAAGGCAGTTGCGGCGCATTTCGGCTTTGCGCATCTGGATACGGGGCTGCTGTACCGGGCCGTGGGTGCCAAGGTTTTGGCCGGGGGTGACCCGGTGGCGGTGGCCAATGCGCTGGACCCCGCCGATCTTGAGGATGAAGCGCTGCGGACCCCGGCGGTGGCACAGGCCGCAAGCGAGGTGGCTGTGATCGCGGATGTGCGCGCGGCACTTGTTGATTTTCAACGCAAATTTGCGGCGCGGGCGGATGGTGCGGTGCTGGATGGGCGCGATATCGGCACGGTCATTTGCCCGGATGCGGCCGCAAAGCTGTTCGTGACAGCCAGTGCGGAATGCCGTGCGGCACGGCGGTACAAAGAGCTGCGCGACAAGGGATTGGACGTAACGCCAGAAGCGGTGCTGGCCGATGTCAGAACACGCGATGCGCGCGATAGCAGCCGGGAAACCGCGCCGCTGATCCCGGCGGCGGATGCCGTCTTGATCGATACGTCTGACATGACGATCACGCAGGCCGTGGCCCGCGCGGTCGCGGTGGTGCAGGCGGCGCTGGATCGCGGTTAACGCCGCGCGCGCGGGGTGCGGGGGTGGCGTGGCGCGCAGGTCTGCTGACGGGGTATTTCGCAGGAAAAAAAGGGCTGCGAGACGGTGCAGAACCCGTATGGAATGCGTGCAGAAGCTGTACGTACAAATGTACGCCCATGCGGGCTGCCTCGCCGGATCGCGGCGCTGGTGTTAAGGTTTATTGAGATTTGGTTAATGCCATCTTAGCGGGACGACCCATGCCGATGCCGATGCCGGATATTGGTCGCGCGGTCACTGTGAGGCACGTCAGGTGAGCAGGCGTGCAATCTTTTGGAGGCGCGCGAAATCATCCTCCAACGACAACCGGTCTTTGGCACGGTCCAGTGCCAGCGCAGAATGGCGCCGGGCCTGTTCGTGAAAACCCGGACAGTCGAGCGTGGACAGCGACACGAAGGCCTTTTGCAGTCTGATGCCGACCTCGACGATCCCGGCACCATCGCGTGCTATGGCGGTAAAGGCGTCGCCGAACATCTCGGCCAATGACAGCGGGGGGACGATCACCCGATCATATTTTTCTTCTGTCACCTCGTCTTTTTTCATCGGCTCGGCCCATGCCGCAAAGAGCCTGACAAAACGTCCGGTGATCACAATTGCGGTGCCGTGATCATTCACGGCGGGCGACAAGGCACGGGCTGCAATTTCGGACAGAACAATGAGACCAAAGCGCGGATCATCATGGAAGTTGCGATTGCCGTCGATCACGAAAGTGTCTGCGATTTTAGCGGCGACTTTTTCGTCGATATCGCCGGGCCTGTCCAAAATCGCCAAGGGCCGACCGGGTGCAAGAAAGGCACCGGGCATCGCATCAACCATGATCCGCAGGTCATGTTCTTCGGCGAGGTGCTGCAACGCCTTGATGTCGATGTATTGCACATAGCCGATTCTGGCCGAAAACGCCGCGGTGCCTTGAAGCGTATTCGCGGATGTTTTTGCAACGCCGCCCAGAAACGGCATGAGGCGCCGCGCCTTGAGGCTGGCGAGGGCGGCCGCCTCTGCCTTGTCGATTGTCGTGCCTAATCGCCCAAGACGGGCGATATTGTCGACCCAGCGCACGAATGTCAGCACAACCCATGCAAAGATCGCCAAGGTCAGGATAAACAGCACGAAATGGCCGCCCCGGTCGTACAACCCGGTTTTCAGGGCGACGATCGACACGATGCTGAAGATGAACGCGCCGATAAAGCTGGACAGGGCTGTCTGCGAGACGTCATCGGCGAGGACAAGCGTGAAGGCGCGCGGTGTGGCCGACGCGCTTGCCGACGCATAGCTGGCGATCATGGACCCCACGGCAAAGGTCGCGACGGCCAGCATTGACGAGGAGATGATGGTGAGCAGCGTCTCGATTGTATCGGGCGTAATTTCCGGGAGCAGCGCCCCCAGCGCCCCATAGTCAGCAGCCCGCGCAAGCAGCGACGCGAAAACGGCCACGATGCAATACAGCAAGGGTCTGGCCCACAGACGCTGGTGCAATTGCAACATATAGCGGATGAAGCGCGCTTTCATGGACCCAACCTTGCAACAGCCAAATATGAGCGCCGCCTGTGGCATGACGGCAACCTGTCGCTATAATCATAATGATTTCGCGGTGTTGCGCCAGCTTTTGAATGGGTCTGCGGCAGGTGTAGGCGGGGGGGTGCCGCGCTGTACGTGGCCGGGGCGATATTGGTCCAATTCCCCTTGCAAACAAGCCTGAACGGGCCTATATGGCAGCTTGTCTAAGTGTCGATACAGGCGCGGATGTGAGACCTGAGCGGGGTCGGTAGGTTGCCGACCCTGTTGTTTTATATTCGCAAGGGCGCAACGACCAACTAAAATCCGTCCCGCCGAAGGTGGGCATTCATCTAAAGACCGGCGGAGACAACCGCACGGCCCGTATAAATGCTAGATTAGGAAAAAGCTGCCACATGGCTAACACAATGGAAGAGTTTGAAGCACTCTTGAACGAAAGCTTCGAGATGGACACGCCCGCTGAGGGTTCTGTCGTCAAAGGCAAGGTTATCGCGATCGAAGCGGGCCAAGCCATTATCGACGTCGGCTACAAGATGGAAGGCCGCATCGATCTTAAGGAATTTGCAAACCCAGGCGAAGAAGCTGAGATCAACGTAGGGGACACTGTTGAAGTGTTCTTGCGTCAGGTCGAGAACGCCCGTGGCGAAGCCGTCATTTCACGTGAAATGGCCCGCCGTGAGGAAGCCTGGGATCGTCTGGAAAAAGCCTATGCTGACGAAGACCGTGTCGATGGCGCGATCTTTGGCCGTGTAAAGGGTGGTTTCACCGTGGACCTTGGCGGCGCGGTTGCGTTCTTGCCCGGCTCACAGGTTGATGTGCGTCCGGTACGCGATGCAGGCCCGCTGATGGGTCTCAAGCAGCCGTTCCAGATCCTGAAAATGGACCGTCGCCGGGGCAACATCGTTGTATCGCGTCGTGCTATCCTTGAAGAATCCCGTGCCGAGCAGCGTGCCGAAGTCATCGGCAACCTGACCGAAGGCCAGGAAGTTGACGGCGTGGTCAAGAACATCACCGAATACGGTGCGTTCGTTGATCTGGGCGGCGTTGACGGCCTGCTGCACGTGACGGACATGGCATGGCGCCGGGTCAACCACCCATCCGAGATCCTGTCGATCGGCGAGACGATCAAGGTGCAGGTCATCAAGATCAACAAAGAAACCCACCGTATCAGCCTTGGCATGAAGCAGCTGCAGGAAGATCCGTGGGACGCTGTCGAAGCGAAGTTCAGCCTGGGTTCCGTGCATCAGGGCCGCGTGACCAACATCACCGATTATGGCGCATTTGTCGAGCTGGAAGCCGGTGTCGAGGGTCTGGTTCACGTGTCCGAGATGTCTTGGACCAAGAAGAACGTACACCCCGGCAAGATCGTTTCCACCAGCCAGGAAGTCGAAGTCATGGTTCTGGAAATCGACAGCGCCAAGCGTCGCGTTTCCCTTGGCCTCAAGCAGACACAGCGCAACCCATGGGAAGTCTTTGCCGAGACCCATCCTGAGGGGACCGAAGTCGAAGGCGAAGTCAAGAACATCACCGAATTTGGTCTGTTTGTCGGTCTCGAAGGCGACATCGACGGCATGGTTCACCTGTCCGACCTGACATGGGAAGGCCGCGGCGAAGACGTTATCGGCGATTTCCGCAAGGGCGACATCGTGCGTGCGAAAGTTGCTGAAGTGGACGTTGAGAAAGAGCGTATTTCGCTTTCGATCAAGGCCCTGGACGGTGATCCGTTTGCGGATGCTGTTGGCGGCGTAAAGCGCGGTTCGGTCATCACTGTCGAAGTGACCAAGATCGAAGATGGCGGCATTGAGGTCGAGTATGAAGGCATGAAATCCTTTATCCGTCGTTCCGATCTGTCCCGTGACCGTGCCGAGCAGCGCCCAGAGCGTTTCGGCGTGGGTGACAAGGTTGACGTGCGCGTGACCAACATCGACAGCAAGACCCGCAAGCTGGGTCTGTCGATCAAGGCACGTGAGATCGCAGAAGAAAAAGAAGCAGTTGAGCAGTTCGGTTCATCTGATTCCGGCGCATCCTTGGGCGATATCCTTGGTGCGGCTCTGAAGCGCGACGAATAAGATTATTGCCATTTGGCAAAGCAAAGGCCCCCGCATTCGGTTGCGGGGGCCTTTTTTGTTTCGCGGGACGTTCTGCGCCAAACTGGTCCGCGCCGCGAGATTATTCTTGAATTGATTCGAGGTAATCGACCAAGACGCCGACCCTGCCACGGGTGATCACCTCTGCGCCGTAGAACCCGAATTCTTCGCGCGCGGTGCGGGAATAACGGTCGCCCCAGATCGGCATGACCGTGCCATGGCTGCGTACGCCCGTGCGTCCGTCAACGATCATGAAGACCTCGAGATAGGGAAATATGCCTTCATTGGCCGCGCTTAGTCCGGTCAATCCGGGAACTTCGACATTCATCAATGACGCAAACGGCCCATCGCCCATCGCTGTCTCGCCATGACAGACGGCGCAAGCCACCATATACTCTCCCTGACCCGCGCTTTGGTCTTGCGAAAAAGCAGGACCAGCAAGGCTGGCAATCAAACTAGCGGCTATCAAGTGGTTCATGGACATGTTGCGCTCCTTTTTGCGTGCGGTTGACCGCATGGCTGGGAAATCCGGCCCGCTAGCTTACCGTCTGCCTGACACGGTACTGCATCGGCTGCGGCCCCAATTGATTTTTATCAGGCGATACATCAGCTTGCGGAAAGGGTAGGCGGGGCCATCAGGCAAACCGATGAGCCTGCCGGGTCACTGATCATGCAGACACGGCCCATCGCAGGGACGTCTTGCGGCGGCGCGACGATCTGGCCACCGAGGTTTTCGACGTTCGCCGCAAGCGCATCGACATCGTCCACCTCGATATATGTGGACCAAAATGGGGCGTGGTTCTTGGTGTAGTCGGTCAGCGGGTCCGTCATGCCTGCTATGTCTTTTCCCGTCAGCCGGAAAAGCGTGAGGATGCTCATCGGCTCCATATCGGCCAGTCCGCGATTCCAGCCGAGGAGCTTTGAGAAGAACTCGTTCGATTTGGCCTGATCGCTGGCAAGTAATTTGGTCCAGTCAAATGTACCGATTGGTGGCATGGTCGGATTCCCCTGTTTGCGCATTCAAGGTCAACCTAGGGTGTGGCTGTGCGGCGCGGTTGAGCCAAATCAATCAAACGCAGGGTCATGCAGCGTATTTTTTTGGTACGGACCGGGGGCCCTTGCATCAGCGAAGCGGCGGACAGGATCGGCAGGTTTTGACCGCCTGCGTTGTGCCGTGAATGGCGCAGGTGCGTCAGGCGTGTTTCAGGGCGGGCCGACAGGGCGGCGCAGGGGCGATTCTAAGCCCTAAAATGCGATGTGCGAAAATGGCTGAAACCTTGTGTTATCAGGCTTTTGCAGTCTGCCGAACGCAATGGGATCTTGTCTGACCCAATGAATTGGTGAGAACGGCAATGCAAAAGTGAGCCACGGAAGTGGTGAGATTGTCTTGCTGCGGGCAGAGTAAAACTTTGCCACTTTGGCCCTTTCTGTTTGCAGGGAGGGCGGGGGTATTTTCAGCGTGGAA
>Ga0208544_10000235_pt1 | contig 45825 bp, 47 predicted proteins | sample DEB08_DNA_9_FD_184526 | JGI IMG/M metagenome (GOLD analysis project Ga0208544, IMG submission 184526) | Aqueous microbial communities from the Delaware River and Bay under freshwater to marine salinity gradient to study organic matter... | ecosystem: Environmental > Aquatic > Marine > Coastal ... | reverse complement strand
GAGGCACCGAACGGCCATCATATTGAACTTGTTGGGGAATTGGCGGGGATTCTGGCATTGGGAGATGCGGAAACGACAAAACCCGCGCGATTAGCACGGGTCGGGTCGGTTACGGTGGTTGCGGGAGTAGGATTTGAACCTACGACCTTCAGGTTATGAGCCAAAACATTGGCGATTCCAATAACTTACTCATTTCAACAACTTACACGCCAAGCCTTTGATTTGGCGCGTTTTCCATTCCGGCAACGCCGGATGTTGACCTGTTTTCACCGTCACAGACCGCGCCAAAACGGCGTCTGAGGGTTGAGGTGGCGTTGATGTAGACAACTCCAATACTTCGAATAATCATGATCGCGTAGTGCCCAAAGTAGAAATTCATCTGCTCGGCCAGCGCCGCGCTGCAGCTTTCAGAAAGTGGGCTGCTTGGCTTCGCGCAGCAACTTACAGCTATCGACGTCCGATGGGCGAACACAGCGACCGTTTGCTCAAGTTGGGCCAAAGACCAGTATCGCTCGGCAGTCATTCAACTGATGGGCTGATTTATGTTATTTTCATCCAGTAAAGCTTTATATCTTTCATCTTCGTTTTGTGTATTTTGAGCTATCGTCAAACAAGTCACGCTGCGAAGACGGCTGTAAGTTTCTGAGGACTCTGTTTGCTCTATCTAGCAAGAACCTAAGCTCCTCAAACTCTTTTAAGTTGATCTTGGCTTGCTCTCTAGAGACTTGAGCATCGATCTCTTGCCTTTTCGATTTAGGATTTCTGAATGATGACGCTACAGTGCCGTATAACGCGACAGATATGACGCCGCTATGTGCTGTTCTGAAGCTATCCGCCTTAAGTGTTTCTTCCCCTAAAATCATGAGCTCTTCGAAAGATATATCGCTTTCCGGAGGCGCAAAAATTTCCACTGATTTCTTGACATCTCTAGCAACTCTGCGTCCAAGGCAGTTGCCAGCCGTCAATACGTCGGAGCGCTTTTGTAAAGACGAGATAACACCGAACCACAGTGCTGCTTTGGGAAAGTCTCGTAAGATCTCGTCGAGTAGTTTTAGCTGATCAAATGATCCGTTTCCGACCATTGATAACAGTCCGCCAACCACAAATTCCTTCAGTAAAGGATCGGTGTTCGATTGGCGCAAAGAGTTCAAAGCCATAGGTAGTGTTCTTACCCTTTCTTCGCGTGCAAGCGTCATGTTACGCACTGCTTCTCCAAGTTCGGGAATGCTATTCGTGAGTGGAAAAAACCACTTTTCCAATGATGAATTTTCAACTAGAGCACCCTTAAGTGCTGAAGAAATTTCAGCCCTTGCGTCTCGTGCTTTGCTTGCCTTCGCAGAGGTTAGAGCTCTGCCTATCGTCGTCCATACATCTAGTATCATCTCTGAACTAAGAACTAGGGATGTATCCGAAGAGCTATTTCGTATCGCAGCCCATTTTTCCGCGATGCCGTTCATATCTTTCAGGTCACCTCCGCGAATAAGAAATTCCAGCAAGGTCGCAGACAGAGTCGCTTGGATACCTTGGACAGACAGCTCGTTCAAAGACCGTATCTTGCCGCGTGATTGCGCGTAGGCCTCAGCTATAGCTACACCGATTAGCTCATCAGGTATGTTAACTGCGGGAGAGCTGCTTTCCTGTAGGCAGGCCATCGTCGCAGCGCTTTCGTACGGAACGACATGAAAAAACGCCGAGAATGGACAATAAGTAGATACGTAAGTACTTACAAAAGCGTAAAACTCTCTCAAGCCTTGCTGCTTGACTAAGATCACTGGCACTGCTGATTTCGATGGCTCCCCTTTCCATAGCAGAGCAACCTCCGCATCAAGAGGTTTGCTGAACTGCCGATCCTTAAAAGCCAGCGTTTTCGGGACATAACTACCAGCCAACCACTCTAGGAAGGCTTCTCGACTAAGCATAGAAATTTGCATAAGGGCCCCTAACCAAACAGATCATCTATTGTTGGTTCCTTTGGTGGAGAACCACAGGCTTGGATCCCGCTTTCAAAATAGCCAGGTAGATCTTGCTCATGATACACTGAAAGCGACGTTTTACACCGTGTTACGGCAGTATAACTCATCTTTCTCTGAAGTCTGAAATTCTTAACGAAGTCGGCACCCAGAACATGACCTGCTCTGAACTCTAGGCCCTTCGCGCCATGAATCGTGGTAACAATAACGCGTCTATCAAGTGTTTGCGGTTCATATTCACCATGCTGCACATGAACGTGGTCGCCAATTTCTGATTGGATAAGTGCTTGACCCACTTGGCCGAGTTCTTGAGCTCGCGGGCAAAGGACTCCGATATACTCATCTGGATACGCTTGAAGTTGGGTCTTGATCTCATCAACTGCAATCTCAACCTGTTCATTCAATGAAATGCCCGATAATACTTTAACCGTAGAGGGATAGGCATCTTCATCATAATTTGATCGCGCTTCCAGCCCGTCTTCGCTATCAATCTGGCCTTGAATACCATCCGCAACTCGGCAGATTTTTAATCCATTACGGTAGTGAAAGCTAAGAGTAGATAAAGTCACGCCTTCAGCGATCAGCCCATCCAAGACATCTTCTTCTTCGGACTGGATGCGTTGTTTGCTATCACCAACTGCGAAAAGTCTTGACGTAAAACAGCGTAAAACAGCGATTTCATCCGAAGTATAATCTTGTGCTTCATCAAGCAGAATGCAGTCCAACATATTTTCAGGAAGATTTTTGCTTGCCAGCTTCTGTAAGGCGTCGAGTAGACTTGCCCGTCTTGCAGTAAAATCATCTGAATCTTCTAAATTCACACCATTCTCAGCAAGCAATGCCATCCCCCAACGCATATAGGTCTGTATCTTATCGCTGGAGAATGAATAGTGTTCCGCTCCTGATGCCAAAAACTCCCTGAGAGTCCGTGCGAAGGTCAATACAGCAATTTTCTTGAGACCTTTTTTGTGAAGGTATGATGCCCGAAGGAGAAGCAGGTTCGTCTTACCACAACCTGGCGGGCCAATCACAAGATGATGTCCATCATCTTTAAGTGAAACGACCTGTTTCTGATCAGCATCCAGTTCTGAAGGATTTGTCCACCAAGTAGCGCCCATTACTAGTCCTCAATACAAATTTCTTTAAATGAAATCAGAGATTTATCATTATCTGGCGACCATTGCTGTGCTTGGTCAATTGCAGAGTAAATGCAATTTTCCAGCGTTGCCACGATATTGTCGCCTGCTGATATGCCTCGATACACCACATGGTCATGCGCGTCTTTGAAGTCCTGATGCTCGCAAAAGAAAGGAGATGCAACAAGCTGAATTGCACCAATTGCAGGATCAATAACTTCGATTTTTAACAGAATTTTTACGTCGCAAAGCAGAGCATGCTCGTTCGATCTCTTGAAAAATATGCAAACTGTATTGTGCTTACGCGTAATGACCACTGGTGGAACTGCTGACCTGTTGGAATTTCGAATGCTACGAACTTTAACTTTTAAGTGAGAAATGACATCTTCCAACAATGCGTTGGTGATCTCGGCGGTATCTTGATCATCAGCTTTGAGCCCTTCAACCATGTGAGACCTCGCTGCAACCCTTTTCTTCATGGCTGATAACGCCTCTCCAGAGTCTGCCGGTGGGGCGAAAGAAGCCCAACTGAGAAGCTCAACACGAACTTTTGGATCTTTGCTAAGGCATAATCTTGCGGTTTCGATAAGGTAGTTGGGCAGCGAACCGTTGTGAATTGTTGGCGTGTCATTTTGTACGGCCATAACTAGCCGCGCATATGGTTCGGCACTTTCAGAAAATATCTCCTTACGCATTATCAAGTCATGCATGACTGCCCCGATCTGATAAAATGTCAATGCACGCCAGCCCTCGACACTGTCCTCTTCGTTTCGGAGTAAGAATTCAGGAGAGCTATATTGTAGCGTTCCGACGAATGATTGGACTCCGTCACCGTCGGTTATACCTCCATCACCAACAGGTCGAAGCACGCCAAAATCCAACAAGATCAGGCGACTAAAGTCTTCAATAATAACGATATTTTCAGGTTTTATGTCTCGGTGGGTAAGACCCAAGCTCTCGAGGAATTCGCAGCAAGACGATAGTTGTGAGACCAGATCACCCACCGAGCCTATTGGAATATCGCCCAAGCATTGCTTGAGGTTAGGCCCATCTAAAAATTCCATTAGTAAGAAGTGGTTTCCTGTGATGGCGTCAACGCCGCCAGCCAGGATCTTGACCATATTTGGATGCGACTTTCCGACCAAGCTCAGTTCACGCTCGATTCTGGCTATCTGCGCATGATCACCATATTTCTCAATTAACTCATCATCAAAGACCTTTAGAGCACCAGATTCCCCTGTGGCACTCTTTTTCGCTTTAAATACAGCGGCCGACTTTCCAAAGTTGATCAGTTCCTCGACACACCAGCCGTTAATTTCTTTTCCAGATAACTTCTCGTACAACTCTTGCGCCTTAACTTTGTCCATCAAATTTCCTAGCAAAATATCAGTGTAAGAGAGTAGCGCTTTAAGTCTTTAGTTCTCAAGGGTTAGTTTGCGGATCCCGGCAGGTAGTATGGCTTCTTCCTGAACATCTCGAGTTTGATTTTGTGCCATTCTTTCATCGCCTGCAAGGGCGTCTTGCAACCCAAGGCTCATTGAGGAAACTGCTGGTTGTAGAGCCCGACATAGCGTTGGAGCGTTGTTTTCAGCTCTTCGCCAGGTCGGAAATGATGGCTTTTCTGCACTGCCCCGATGCGACCGTTGAACCGCTCAACGATGCCGTTAGTTCAGGGTGGCTTTGGTTGTGTTAGTTTATGGTCGATCCTGAAGGCCGCGCTGAGTGTTTCGAACTGTTGTTCACCAGTAGCGGCACGTTTGCGCGGGCCGATGAGCCGATCTCTGAATTCCTTGATCTTATGGGTTAAAATGGTGCGGAAAGGGACCGCGCAGACGCGATCCAGATCCCTCAAGAAGCGCCGGTCGCGAGCTGCAATCCTGGCCTTGAATGCGCGGATAAGGACCCACCGTGTGGTTGGGTCAATGGCTACGAAAGTGGATCGGCAGCGGATATCGCTGCAGAACTCTACAAGACATCGGCGGATGCCGATCAGATCGACAAACCGATCAATCGATCCTAGCAGATGATCTTGCGGGACGTGATTTTCCAGCGAGAACTCATAAGACAGCGCCGCCTGCGCTTCCTGCTTCGATCCCATCATCGCTTGTTGCCCCAATCAATATGGGAATTGAATCAGCGATATCGCCCGCGCCTAAGTCTGAGCTTTTAAACAGAATTTTGCGTTTTTTCCTATCAATGGCTGGAGGGTGGCACCCCCTCATCATATGACCGCCACCCTGCGCCACCCCGCCACCCCTTCCGGCATGCTTCACTTGCTAGCGGCGCGAATCTACGCGTCATGGGGTGACGACTGGAGGGTGAGTTGCATGGTCAACCGATTGCGATTGAATGAGAAATGCGTTCGCGATGCCGAACCGGCGGCGGGGCGTGATTACCAGATTTTTGACACGGATGTGCGGGGCTTTGCAGTCTGCATATACCGGTCGGGGAATCGGGCATTCACGATCGACTATCGCCATGCAGGGCGGCAACGGCGGATGACCATCGGGCGCTGGCCCGAATGGTCGACGACGTCCGCCCGCGACCGGGCGAAGGAATTGCGACGTGAGATCGACGCTGGTGGCGATCCATTGGGCCAGAAGGAAAGCGGGCGAGAGGCCCCAAGGTTCAAAGATCTGATCGAGCGCTACACCGAAGTTCACCTGCCGCACCTTTCCCCAACCAACGCCTCAGACCAAAAATCGATGCTGGCGAAACTTGTGGCACCGGAATGGGGCAACCGGCTGGTAACGGAGATCACGCCCTATGATGTGGAAAAACTGCTGAACAAGGTCGCTGCTGGCCGTGCCCGCCCGTCAAAGGCCAAGCCTAATAACCGGGCGCGGAAACTGCAGGGGGCCAAGCCGACCCCGGTGCGCGCCAACCGGACCGGCGAGGTCCTGCGCAAGATGTTCACCTACGCCGTGGGTTGGGGGTGGCGCGAGGATAATCCGGCTTCGAGTTTCCGCCGCCGGATCGAAAACCCGCGCGAACGTTTTTTGTGCCATGAGGAAATCCGCAAACTGGCCGAGGCGCTGGACGCGGCCGATGATCGCCGCGCGGCCGACATTATCCGGATGTGCATGTTGACGGGTGCGCGCGTTGGCGAGGTGCGTCAGGCGCGGTTTGAACATTTCAACCTGGAGCATCTGAGTTGGTCAAAGCCCGCAAGTATGACCAAGCAGCGCAAGGTTCACCGCCTGCCGATTTCTGATGAAGCGGCAGCCATCGTGCGACAGCGCCAGCTGCTGGTACCGCGGGGATGCCAATTGCTGTTTCCGGGTGATGTGCCGGGGCAGCCGGTAAAGGAAATCAGACGCTTCTGGTCCAATATCCAGAGGCAGGTTGGCATCCCGGACGTACGCATCCACGATCTGCGACACACCTTTGCGTCCCTGCTGGTCAGCGGCGGCGCATCGCTGGAAATGATCGGCAAGCTCTTGGGCCATAGCCAGATGCAGACGACCCAGCGCTATGCCCATCTCATGGACTCACCGCTGCGCGCGGGCGTCGATGCCGTGGCCATCGCCTTCAGGCCTCGGCCGAAACTGGTGCATGACGCGGACGAGGCGCAGAAGTTGGCATGAGTTTCTGCGCCTCATCGACACCGTTCGTCAGCACGTTTCTCGCAGCGCTTTCCAGATCGGGGTGAGCCGTCGGCGAATTGTGCGCTCATCGGGCACCTCGCCGCTTTCGGATTTTCTTACAAACCATTCCTGCACTTCCCCGACCCATTCGGCCTGCGTTTCAGGAACGCCGTGTTCATGAACGCGGCGAATGAGAAAAATATACATCCCATCCCAATCGTAGCGTGCTGTCGAACCGATGTGCGATGCCGGACGCCGCAGCAGATCACAATCCGTCTCGAAGCGATGAACCTCATCGGCCATGATCAACAGGTCTGCCAGTGAAACCTCAATGCGGTCGGTCGGGTCCGCGATCATGATCCAATCCTCCTGGTCCTTCGGCCTGACACGGCGCAGAAAGCTTTTTGTCGGCCCGGTTCCGCAGCGGCGGAACATCTGCAGGATGTCCGTGACCGAAACCACAACGTACCCGGACACGATCTGCGATCCGACAATAAGCGGTGCAATCGCCGTCATGATGTCAAAACGCCCGACCGACGCCCAGCCAGCAATATCTGCAAGCGTGCAATCCCAGCGGGCGGCGACTTCGTGCAGGGTAAAATAAACACGGGGTGGTAAAGCCATGCCTCAATTTCTTTTCTTGTTGTTCTGGAACAGGTCATCACACCGCGCCCCTTGTGGAGGCGGCCTTGGGCCTTGCTAACGGGAAATGGGGATCAGCCGCGCCGGAAGTCTGCGACGGCCGCAGGGCAGTGAAAGATCAAACCCAGATCGAAAATAATCTCACTCATGTCTGCCTCCTTCTCCTGCTGATTCTGCAATCCACTCTACCTGTGGATGAAGCACAGAACAAAGCACGAGCGCAATCTGAGTCGTTGCTTAACGTTGCGTGTGGGCGCTGGGGTTGAGCGGCATCAGAGACTGGAAACCTCGAAACCTCAATAAAACAAGGGGTGGCATTGGTCTGAGCAAATGAGCGCCACCCTGCGCCACCCCGCCACCCCTGTCGATCTGTTCTCGCTGTCTGACGACGTCCGCCCATGCCGGGCGGCGAATAGGAGGTAGAGATGATTCAATCACAGACTGAACCGGAGATGACCGGCGCGACCCTGCTGTCGTGCTGGATCAGCCGCAAGGAGTTGGCCGACGCGCTCAGTGTTACGGTCGACACGCTCGGGCGCTGGGAGGCGCGGCGCATCGGGCCGCCGTGTGTCCGCGCAGGACGCATGGTGCTTTATCGGCGCAAGGCGGTGCAAGACTGGCTAGCGGCGCAAGAAATGCCGCGGGCCAAGACGGCAGGAGGTCGGAAATGACCACTATCCCGTTTAACCCTGCCTGCCGCACAGCGCCCTACATTTCCGTCACAGGCGATGACAATTGGCCCCAAGACCGCCTGTCCGAGGCACGCGCCGTCATCGCCGATGTGGCGCATCATTCTGACCACCTGATCCGGCTCGCCTGCAGGGTCTTGGCCGTCCATGGCGACACCGCCGCCGAGCGTGAAGACGCGCAGAGGCTGCTGGTGGTGATCGACGCAAGGCGGCCGGTGCAGCGTGCCCAGCGCGAAGAGAACGGGAGGGCCGCAGGATGACGCGCCGCGGCACACCCGAAGCTGACCTGCAGCGATCTCTCGTGCAGGCCCTGCGCCTCGCCCTGCCCCGCACGGCAATCATCCATCACTGCGCCAATGAGGTGACCGAGCCAGGCCCCCGCGGTGCAAGGCGTCAGGCGATCCTGGTCGGCATGGGCGTCCATGCGGGCTTTGCCGATCTGGTGATCCTGTGCGATGGCCGCGTGCTGTTTCTCGAGCTGAAAGCCCCGAAAGGACGCCTGCGCCCGACACAGGAGGCCTTCCGCGATGCGGTGCTGGCGCAGGGCTTCGGCTGGGCGCTGGTGCGCAGCCTCGACGAGGCGCTGGGCGCGCTGGCCGATCACGGTTTTACGACGCGCATTGCGCCCCCTGTACGGAGGTCCGCGCCATGAGCCATGACGCCACCAACTGGGCCATCAAGCAGCGCGGGTTGAAGCCCACAACCAAGATCGTGCTCTGGCATCTCTGCGACCGGTTCAACCCGGATTACGGTTGCTTTCCCTCGCAGGTTCGGCTGGCCCACGATTGCGAAATCAGCCGCTCGACGCTGAATGACCACCTGCGCCAGTTGGAGGCCGGGGGGCTGTTGCGCCGTGTGCCACGGATTGATCCAGTGACCAAGCGACAGCAGCCGACCCGCTACATCCTGGGGTTCGAGCGCGGCTTCACACCGGCTGATGTGGTGCCGGGTCCGGAAATCGGACACGGGTACGCAGACGATCTGGAAACCACTGATGACGCGGGCACGTGCGGTCTCGATGAGCCTGACGCGACTGATCCGTGTCCGGATTTCGGACACGGGAGCCACCCCGAAGCCGTGTCCGGATTTTGCCCCGACCCGTGTCCGGAAAAGGGCCAAAGCCGTGTCCGAAATCCGGACACTAACCTTGTAAGAGAACCACTAAGTAAATCAGTAAAGGAGGAGGAGGACGCGGCTGCGCGCGAGGCCGATTTTGATCGGTTCTTTGCAAAACTTCTGAATGCGCTGGGCTTCGCCGCAAATGCCAGCCTGCCCGCCTGGTGGCAGGGCGCGCCAGCTAGAACCCATGTGCGTCAATGGATCGATGACCTCGGGCTGTCCGAGGGTCGGATCATCGAGACCGCCACCGAGACCCGGTGCGATCATCCCAATCCGCCCGATGGGCCCAAAGCCCTCGACCGGTTCATGGAACGCGCTGCACAGCGCGATGCGCAGGCGGCGGCCAGTGCTGGGAAAGCCAAGCGCAGCCGCAAGGCCCAAAGCAAGCCACGGCCCAGCCCCGATGAAACGGCGGCATTCTATGCGGCCAAGGTGAACTCAGACGAATACCTGCCCCCGAACATGATCAGCGCCGCTATGTGCGGATTGATGCTGGAACGCGGGCTCGTCACCACGGAACGCCTCCGGATGCGGGGTGTGCTATGACCTTGCAGAGATCGATTATCAATCGCGGCGGACGCACAAAACGTGCTCTGGGCGTGCAGGCGGCACTTGAATGGGCGTTTCGGATCGAGAAGGCTCAACTGGAGCTGCCGCTTCCGAAGAACGTATCGGAAGAAGGCTTCGGCTTTGGCCTCGAATATGTCCTGCTGCAACGCGCAGCACTGGGCTGTAAGGTTGACGGCGGCCAGCACAAGATGGGCAGTTACACCCACCCAGATGCCGAGGTGATCGCCGCCACCGTTGCCGGAATGCCGGCTAGCCTCGGCGGCATCCGCATGGCGATCCGCGTGGCCGAACTGGCGCGCGCTGGGCTAACGCCCGACTGGATGCCCGGCGTGGTGCCGCGCTGCGTGCCGGTCGATACCAAGCGCAATCAGCATGGCGAGCGGGCGACCACCATAGTCGTCGGCACTGAACGCGTGCTGACCCGCGGCAAATGGCGAACGGTCGAGGTTTTGGCCTGTCCGGTCACCTGGCGGCCGCACCCGGAGCAGATTGTGTCCGCTCGTCGCGGCTATGATGACTGGTGGCAGGCGCTGGACTGGATTCGCGATGGATTGGCGGTGGGCCGCATGCTTCGGGATATCGAGGTGATGGGGGCGATGCCTAGAGTGCGGCCTTGGCAGTGATAGGTTGGTTAAGATTGCGAGTACTAAACTTTTGCTGCAGATTGAACCGAGGCCCGCCGGACATTTCGACTGCCGGTCCAAGGTTGAAGGACTCTACTGGCAATGAAACCCGTCCCGGGCCCGTGGCATAGGATTGCGACCAACGAGCATTTGCAATGGCAACACCCGATGGGCTACAGATTTCAATTATATAGAAAATCAGTCGGTCAAGTGGGCCCTCCCGAGTAAATGAGCTTTTGAATTCAAGTCAGGGAATAATGCGGTGGAAGAAATAACTGAATACCACGCTGGTCTCATGGCTGAACTTGATGCAGTCGCCGAAGAAAGCTCTCTAGACGTCAAGGAGGCCTTTTTCGAGCGAATGGCCAACCGCCTAGAAATGGAGGGCGAGATCGTTACCTCCGACTGGGTCGACTTCTCGGACAGGAATTCTGGAAAGCCGGTCCGGATCGACGCAATTGGCGGCGACCCGCGGGAATCCGAAGGCGTTCTGAGCGTGATCGTCAGCGACTTTCATCCCGATGCCACTCCGGTGAAAATCAATGCTGCCGACGCGAAAAAGTCCTTTGGCAGCCTGATCAACTTTGTCGCAGCATCACGCCGCGCTGCTTTCCGTTCCGATCTGATGGAGGGATCATCAGAAGCAGGTGCAGCATCCTTGATCACATCCGCTTGGTCATCCGTCACCAAGGTGAAACTCATCCTGATTACCAACGCCATCTATAGTGCCCGGACGGACGCCGTCCTTGCTGGAAAGATAGCCGATGTACCTGTCACCTATAACGTCTGGGATCTTTCAAGATTTCACCGCTTCGAGACCTCGGGTCATGCCCGAGAGAAGATCATCGTCAATTTCCGGGATGACTTTGGCGAGGCCCTTCCTGCACTGGCCGCGTCTAGGAGTGGTGACAGGCTCGACAGCTACCTGATCGTAATGGGTGGGACTCAGCTAGCAAAGATCTATGACAAATGGGGCGCGCGGCTTCTCGAGTCGAATGTGCGGAGCTTTTTGCAGGCCCGCGGTGCAGTCAACAGGGGCATTCGGGACACCATCAAGGATGAACCGGAGATGTTCTTCAGCTACAACAACGGATTGTCCGCCACAGCAGACGAGGTCGAGGTGGTGAGGTCCGAGAACGGAATGCAGATCGTCAGGGCCACCAATCTGCAGATCGTGAACGGGGGACAGACAACGGCGTCACTGCATGCAGCCCTGTCCGCATCGCCGGAAACGCTCGATAATGTCCATGTCCAGTTGAAGCTTACAGTCGTGCCTGACGAGGTCTCCGAAGAGATTGTGCCGTTCATTTCAAAATACGCCAACAGCCAGAACAAGGTCAGTGCTGCCGATTTCTTTTCGAACCACCCCTTTCACATGCGGATGGAAGAGTTTTCACGCCGCGTCTTGGCACCCGCCGCGGAGGGCACGAACAAGGAAACGAAGTGGTTCTACGAGCGGGCAAGAGGGCAGTATCTGGTGGAGCGGGCCAAAAAATCGCCTGCAGAGCGTCGGCGGTTCGATATCGAGAACCCGAAGTCCCAATATTTCGTCAAGACCGATCTAGCCAAAGTCGAGATGAGCTTCCGGATGCAGCCTGATACCGTGAGCAAGGGTGCCCAGAAGAACTTCGGGACGTTCGCACAGACAATCGGAAGTGAATGGTCACGCAGCGATAGTAAATTTGATGAGACGTGGTTCAAGCGACTTGTGGCCAAACTGATCGTCTTTCGCCATCTGGAAAAAGTCGTGCCGAAACAACCGTGGTATCCTGGCGGTTACCGGGCCAACATCATCACTTATACGATCGCCAAGGTTGTATCAGACACCCATGAAGCCGAAAAGTTGCTGGATTTGGATTCTGTCTGGCGGACACAATCCGTTCCGAGGGCTCTGAATGACACTCTTCTTATGGCCGCCGAAGTGGCCACGACGGTCATTACCGCCCCAGAGGCGGGTGTAAACAACATTACGGAATGGGGGAAGAAGCAAGCCTGTTGGGCTGCAATTGAGCGCGCAGTCGTCGAGTATGGAGATGATTTCAAGGATTGTGTTGTAGCCCCCGAAGAAGCACGAACCACGCAGCGCGATGACCGGCGGAATACGTCGATGGACGCAGAAATAGCAGCCCAGCAAAACGTGATTGCAATCGGGGCACCATTTTGGTCTAGGCTCAGGGATTGGGGTCGGGCGAACCGGAAATTCAGCCCGACAGAGGACGGCATCCTCAGGACCTGCAGCCTGTTGCCTGGCCGCATTCCGTCGGGGCGGCAGTCAGTGATTGCTGAACAGATCATGTTGCGCGCGCGTGAGGAAGGTTATGTTGACGAGGCAGATTCGCCCCGGATCAAGATATCGGCGATCTCACGGCCCCATTGATCCATCTGGTCAATGGACTCGCCGCCATCCGGACAGGCGGATCCGAACGCCATCTTCTTCGTTCTGGTCCTCAGGATCGGGACGAATTATTCCGATTGAATAGCGCATCTTGTCAGACATCAGGGAAATCCTGAACTCATCGCCCTCACGAGCGCCGGTGTCACGGAACCATTTGGTCATATGCGTCACCCGGAATTCGTTTCGTGTCCCATTTTCGTCGTGTAACTTGTTGTTGTAATAGACAAACCTGAAACGGAGAGCCTGACCGGCATCATCCACACAATCCAGCCACGCATCCGGGTTTTTGATTTCTGGATCAAGTACGGGCAGGATTGCAAGTAGCTGCGTTTCACCCTTGGGAATCAAGATGCCGCCCTGATGTCCACCGGTCGTTCCTACATCATTGGCGCTCAGTACTTTGCTGAACACATCACCGGTCATGTTTTCACCGGAAGGATGGACAGCGCCCGCTTCAAGTCGTCCGCATCGCGTGTGGACACAGGAACCGTCTCATTTGCAAGATCACTCTTCCACGCAGATCGTTCGATCATAATTTCCTCCACAGTATCTTTGTAAAACAGGCGATATACGGTGACCGGTTGCGTTTGCCCGCGGCGGTGGGCACGGGCGCTCGCCTGTGCCTCGACAGCTGGGTTCCAGACCGGTGTGAAATGGATCACAACAGTGGCGGCCGTGATATTGAGACCGGCACCGGCTGCCTTTGGATTGAGGACGAGACATGCGGCCCCAACATTTTCGGAAAATATGTCAACGATTGGCTGCCGGTCCTCTTGAGGCGTCGACCCGTTAATGGCTCCCCAGTGGACACCGGGCATGTCGGCACAGACCTCCTTCAGAAGGTCTCCAATACGGTTGAACAACGCGAACACGATGACCTTTCGGCCATTCGCAAAAGCCTCGCGGAGCAGGGCCGCAATGCGTTCCATTTTTGGCGTAACGAGCGGCATGCTGGACGCGGGGATGATGTCGGCTTCTTCTTCAGCGTCGGAGTTTTGCCGTAGCCATGGATGTGCGCAAAGGAGTTGAAGCTGAAGCGTCGCGACAAGTGCCCCGGCAACAGGATATTTAGCGAGTGTTGTATCCCGAACTTCACGATAATGATCGATGAGACGATCATCGAGCTCAAGCGGTATGTCGATGTCAATCCGTTCTGGCAGATCTGAAGCGACATCGGCAACACGCCGTTTCAATATGATTGGGTCGGTCAGGCCACCGAGCCTCTGACCCGCTTCGACACTGTCCGGGAACTCAGCCTCGAACTCGCTCTGGGTGCCGAGAAGCCCCGGTATCGCAAAGTCGGTAAGCGACCACAGATCAAGCAGGGTATTCTCTACGGGAGTTCCCGTCATGGGAATGGAGCGCTTTCGAGGGATGGTGACGATGGCCTGACGGCGGTTGGAGGAAGGGTTCTTGATAGCCTGAGCCTCGTCGCAGATTACCCACGACCATTCCAGGCCGGAGAAGATGGAGATATCGTTTACCATCGTGTCATAGGTAGTGATCACGACCCGCGACCTTTGGAGGCCACTGGAGACGCCCGTTCGATGACTTCCGCGATGCACGTTCGTTTCGAGACTGGGGCCAAATCGTTCAATCTCCCGGACCCAGTTGGCGATCAGACTTGTTGGACAGACTATGAGCGCAGGGCTTGATTGGTCAGGCATGTCCATGAGGAGCAGCGCTATGATCTGGATCGTTTTTCCCAATCCCATCTCGTCCGCCAGAATGACCCCCCCGGTCCTTCCGACAGTGTCCCACATCCACTGGACGCCGCGGGCTTGGTAGGGAAATAGGTCGGCCCGGAGACCGCTCGGGGCAACCGGGTTGGTCTCCTGGTCTGCAGCATCCCGTCCTGCAATCAGGACACTTGTGGAAGCAGCCGTGGACATCCGCTCATCGACCGTTCGCAGCAGCCTGATCGCCACGCTGAAAGGAAGATCTTTCGGGTCCACATCCCCCAGCATAATCCGGAAGAGCTTCGGTGCATCTTTTGGAAGCGGCCGCAAAACGGTGCCGTCGACAACCCATGCGTGATCGTCGGTCGGAGCCCTGAGTTCATTTTTCTGTCCGCGGATCATCCTCATACCGCCAAGGCTGGCCGAGAGCCGGTCACCATTCCGATCCAGCAGAATTAAAGGTTCCAGCAACCGTTCGGACAAGGTGTGACCGGCGGGTACCCGTTCGCGCACTCCTTCAAATGTAATTGGCATGGCGGCGAAATCAGGCACCTGCGTCCTCCATGCACCGACGGAGTTCGGAAATATCCAGGGGAATCGGACGTCTGGTGTGAACTGCCCGATGACAGTTCGGGCATAGCGGGATCAGATCACACGCCGGATCATATGGGCGCGGTTCCGCAAGATTGGCGAGGGGTTCAAGATGATGCACTTCCACTATCCCGATCCCAGCACCGTAAACTTGGCGAGGATCGATGCCGCAAACAGCGCATTTGTCGCCATGTAACCGGATACAAAGCAGCCGGTTTCGCGGATTTCGTTCCCGGCGTGCCACGTTGGCAGGATGCACCGCGCCTTCGTAGGCGGGCATAGCTTCGGCTGTTTCGGTCTCAAGTATGTCGTATCCAATCAATTCGGCCATCGCCGCCATGACCGGAACGATGACCTCCTGACATGTGCGCCGAATGGCTTCGTCCGTATCTGGACCCTCGACATGCCTTACGACTGCCTGAAGTTGAAAGCTCCCACTGGCGACAGTCCAGTCCGCCAAGTCCTGCCCATGGATCGACACCTCATGCTCCGGGCCAATCGACGATACCAGCGCTCTTGCCAGTTGCTGATCCTCGACGGGTGCCTGTGCAATCTGGCGGATCACGGCGCCCGAAAAGTTTCCGAACGTCAGCCGCACGCGATGCGACTTCAGCCCATGGGGTTTGAGCTCGGCCACGGGCCCGTGGCGTTCATCCAAGTCGGCAAACCACAGCCGCATGCCGGAGCGGAGACCGTCCGTATCGACTGCCAATGCGATCTCGGCACCAGTGCCTGTGAGCAGTGCATTTGCAATGAGCTGTCTCTTTGCCGCGATCATTACTGGTCGTCATCCTCAGACAGCTCTTCCGGTTCCGGATCAGGAAGGTTCCGAAGAAGCTTTCGGAGATTTCCTGAAATCTCGGAGCGGATGTCCTCGAAGATCGGCTCGAGTTCTGCGTTGGTGTTGTTCTGTTCGGCGACTGCGAATGCCCAGAGGAGCAGGTCCATCCCTTCGACCGCAAACCCGTTGCCAGCGGCGCGCTGGTAGATTTTCTGGTAGAAATCATGATGCTTGTTGAGGAGGACGGACGGAACGAAACCGTCTTCCGTCGCACTTCGGAACGCCGGTTGCCAGAGGTCACCATTGTGAATGGTTTCCACTGCTTCAACGTGGACATGTCCGGCCTCTACGTTCGACTGAACAGGCGCCTTGATGCGGATCTTAGCGCCGAGGTTATTGGTCACCTCTGCCGTCTGGTCCGTAGCATCTGCAGAGTTAACGGTCGCGGTCGCGGCATTTGGAGTCGATGCGATATTCTTGTTCGAACTGCTGTGGTCAACCGTATTGGTTCCGGCGGTAGCTGAACGGTTGGTGCGGCGATATCTGTTCCCGGCCTCGCGGTAGATCGGCTGCAGCAGGGCCTTCAGCCCATCTTCAAGATCGGGATGGAAAAGTATGCGAGATTTCTTCACGTCCACCCTGAACGCATCGTCCAAGTCATGACCGAAATCAAACTCGATCCTCAGCAGTGATGTGTGCGGTTCGGGTGTTCCAAAGACGTCCATCCAGCCGCCGTCCTGTATCAAGCGACCCTCGCGATAAACATAGAAGCCCTGTGCGCGGTTGGAAATCCTCGCGAATTCACGTTCCTCGTCCTTGGACATGTCCCGACGATGTGGGAGGATCCAAGCACGGATGGACGCCGTTTCCTCACTCCCGTCAGGCATCTCGATGACGAGCTTCTGCTTTTTCTCGGGCAGGACCTGATCGGAGCGTTTTGGATAGAACGGATTCCAAGGGACGACTGGACTGTCGTTCACCATAATCTCCACGTTCCGCTCTCGAGCATCGTTCTTGTCGGTGAACCGATGGAAGATCAGAGAAAGATGTCGGCCAAGGGTATCTGCGAGACGTTTGATGGCGGCCTGTTCCTTAGTGCTTCCAGGCTCAAAATCCTTGGAAAGAATCCGATCGCAGTTTTCCCAGACAACAAGCGTCCCCGTTTCGCCACATAGTTCCTCGAACATCTCTTCCTCATCGGTCGAGACGGGTTCGCTGAGCATCTCCCATTTCTTGACACGTTCCACATGTTCGAGATCCCAAGACAATTTTGCCAAAGGCTGATCCGGCGCCTTCCGGGACACGAGTGAGAATTTTTTGCAGACGGAGCTTGAGGCGGTTTTCAGGCCGAGGCCGAATTTGCCAAGACTCTCTGGATTCTCTCGAACTGGAGCTCCATAGCGCATCGCCGTGTGCACTCCGGCCGCATCCATGCCTTCGCCATCGTCGCCGAAATAGACAACCTTGCGTCCGGTTTCATGAAGAACAATGAGGATGTTTACATGGCTAGCCCTCGCCGCAATCGAGTTGTCCACGATATCGGCCGCTGCGGTCTTTACGTTGTAGCCGGTATCGCGCAGCCCGAAAATGAGACGGGAGGCATCTGGTTCGTTGATAAGGTCGCTCATGTGGTCTCCGGTTCCATTTCTGTGGATGCGCCAGTATGTTCGGCGATCTCATCTCTTTTTTCGTTGCCGGATATCCATCCTGCGATTTTATCGGCCAGTTCTTCGGTCGGATAGTTTCGGGTAGCACACTCCCAGATCACCGAGACCCGCCAACCTTGGTCAGCAAGCTGGTCAACCTGTCTTGCGTCCCGGTCCCGGTTCTTCTGAATCTTGGTCTCCCAGAATTCGGGGTTCGACCGGGGAACCCTGAAGTACCGACACCCTTGGTGCCCGTGCCAGAAGCATCCATGGACCAAGATCACCACATTGTGCCGCGGAAGTACAATGTCAGGTTTCCCCGGCAGATCGTTACGGTGGAGACGGTAGCGAAATCCACGCCTATGAAGGCCACGCCTGATCTTCAGTTCTGGTTCGGTATTCTTGGTTCCGATCCGCGACATCATTTCGGACCGCGTCATCGGCGTCTTTTCAGGCAATGATGCTTCTCCTCGACCGAAGGGCGACCGTGTTGATGATCCACGGGGCCATGGCCTCGGCAATTGCGATCGCGACAGGTGCTGCAACTGCATTTCCAAATTGCCGATACGCCTGAGTATCTGAAACGTTAATCTTCCAAGGACGATTGGAGCCTGGCTGGTCAAACCCCATCAGCCTTGCACATTCCCTTGGCGTTAGACGCCGTGGAATGCCGTCGCCCTGCGCGATCAGGATCTCACTGCCATCCTTGTAGTAGCGCGCACTCAAAGTCCTGGCAACGCTATCCGGACCGCAGAGTCCGAACCCGAAACCATTGCCAGCAGCTTTATGCTTTGCCGCATACGCTTGGAGATACTTCCACAGGTTCGGTGTGAGCGTGTATTTAGGGGCCACAGCCGCCAACGGCCCACACGTATACGGATCCTCGGCAATCTCCGTCCCATCTCCGGGGTGAAGGACACTGGACAGACGAGGGTTCGGTCCGGGCGGTACGACAACGTCATCCAGTGAAAACCGCGTGGGAGCGTCCCGACGGAAGCCGGTGATGAAAATCCGCTCGCGATGCTGTGGAACCCAGCTTCGCGCGTCGATGACCTTGTGATCGACCTCATAGCCTAGCTCATCAAGGGCATGGAGGATCACCCTGAACGTATTTCCTTTGTCATGGGACAGCAGATTTTTGACATTCTCTAGCAGAAATGCCTTCGGACGATGGTAGCGCAGGATCCTGACAACATCGAAAAACAGTGTGCCCTGCGTTTCATCCGCGAAACCATGCGCCCGTCCAAGAGAGTTCTTCTTGCTGACTCCTGCGATGGAGAAAGGCTGACAGGGGAACCCCGCAAGCAAGACGTCATGCGCAGGAATATCGGCCTCATCGATCGCGGTGATGTCGCCATTGATTGGATGGTCGTCCTCGAAATTTGCGCGATACGTTTCCTGCGAAAACTTGTTCCACTCACTCGTGAACACACATTGCCCACCGGAGCGTTCGAACCCGATCCTCAACCCGCCAATACCGGCGAAAAGGTCGATAAAACGGAAAGCGGGGCCGCTGGCAGTCATTGGTATCGCTCCTTCAGCGCAAGTGCGCAAAACCCATATTCTTGTGGTCACAGCTGCCCATGACACTAAGGGTGGATGTTGTGCGCTCTGGTCGGAAATGTCCAGGCTCAAAACTTCGCGCCATGAACGTAAATGAACTGTTTTCTGTGCATAAGTGGTTGAGAGGTGAAAAGTGGCATGTAAGAATTTTCACGCTGGTAACGCTAACGCAATCCCTGTGGTTAGACGTCGGCCACAGCGATAGGCTTGTCTTCAGCTCAACGGCTGATCGGTGTTACAGGTCTTTGCACCGCGCCTGCACATGTGGTTAGCAGCGGACAGTACGAGACTCTGATGCGCGCCCTAGGCAACAAGCGCCCCCTTGGCATGGTTCCTCCCCGGCCCCGAATGTATGCGGGGGGGCGCAGCGCAGCATTTCGCTAGCGACAGGCACTTTCACCGGGGAAGCCACCCGGAATCCACCTGCCGAATAATTTTGGGAAAAGCGACTCATTATCAAAGGCTTGCGGAATCTCGATCTTGGCTTGCTGGATTCTTTTGCGGAATCCAAGGAATCCAGTTTGCGGAAGCCACCACGCCGGAAGCCAGCCAGCGGAAGCCACCTGCCGAGAAGCCTTTGAATCCACGTATATTTTTCATTTGACAACGCTGCCCCCCTTGACCTACCTATTAATCATCGAAGAATAGCGCCCGGAGGATAGCCCTCTCGGGCGCTTTCGTTTCCCCCACATCGCGGACCCCGATCCTGTCGCTGGCCATGTTGCCCGCGCGCATCGGCATGTCCGCCTGCCCCGAATGAGAGCTGCCCCATGGACCTCGTGTTTGCGCCGAGCCAGATCGAGACTTGGCCGCTCGACCGGCTGCGGCCCTATGCCCGTAATGCCAAGATCCACGGCACCGATCAGGTGGCGAAGATCGCTGCCAGCATGGCCAAGTTCGGCTGGACCGTGCCCTGCATGGTGGCCGACGACGGAGAGCTGATTGCGGGGCACGGCCGGGTGCTGGCGGCGGCAATGCTGGGCCTGAAGGATGTGCCGGTGATCCGGCTCAGCCATCTCGACGAGGCGGAACGCCGGGCTTACCGCATCGCCGACAATAAACTGACCGAGCTTGGCGAATGGGACGAGGCAATGTTGCGTGACGAGATCGCGGGGCTGTTGGCCGAGGATTTCGACCTGTCCCTGCTGGGGATTACCGACGAAGATCTGGATGCCCTGCTGCGCGATCCCGATCAGGTCGAGGGTGGTGCCGTCGAGGGCGAGGATGACATTCCCGAACCGCCGGTCACGCCGGTGTCGGTGCCAGGCGATCTCTGGCAGCTCGGGTCACACCGGCTGATCTGCGGCGACAGCACTGCTGCCGATGTGGTCGGGCGATTGCTCGGCGATGTAAAGCCACTGCTGATGGTGACCGACCCGCCTTACGGCGTGCAATATGACCCGTCCTGGCGCAACCAGGCGGGGGCGGCCAAGACCAAGCGCACCGGCAAAGTGCTGAATGATGACCGTGCCGACTGGCGCGAAGCGTGGGCGCTGTTCCCCGGAGACGTGGCCTATGTCTGGCACGGCGCGCTGCACGCCTCCACTGTGGCCGAGAGCCTTGTCGCGGCAGGTTTTGCCGTCCGGTCGCAGATCATCTGGGCCAAGGACCGCCTCGTTCTCAGTCGGGGCGATTACCACTGGCAGCATGAACCCTGCTGGTATGCCGTCAAGAAATCCGGCAAAGGCCACTGGGCCGGGGACCGCAAGCAGACGACCCTCTGGCACATCTCCGGCAAGGATCAGGACGCGGCGACCGTCCACGGCACCCAGAAGCCGGTCGAATGCATGCGCCGACCGATCCTGAACAACTCCAGCCCGGGCCAGGCTGTGTTCGAACCCTTCATGGGATCGGGCACCACGCTGATCGCTGCAGAAACCACCGGGAGGGTCTGCTTCGGGATCGAGTTGAACCCGGCCTATGTCGATGTCGCCGTTGAGCGCTGGCAGCAGTTCACCGGGGCCAAAGCGGTGCTGACGGAAACTGGTGAAACCTTCGCCGAGCTGAAGGCAAAGAGACTCTCGGCATAAACGCCGCCCCGTTGTCGGGTGGGATCGAGCCCTGCCCCTCGTAGGCATCAAGGAAACCTATGATCAAAGGATGCGCCAGTGGGTAATCGTCGATGTCAGCTAACCGCCAATGTCCGCTGCTGGTGGCGGTCATTGGGCCAATCCTAGTCAGGCTGGCTGATGCGATACACCTGCCCCCGCTCGTCTTCCCTCGCCGAGGTCACGGCCAACCTCAGCTTCTTCTTCAATACCCCGGAAATCAAACCCCTCGCGCTATGAGCCCTCCAGCCGGTTGCAGTGACGATCTGGTCAATGGAGGCCCCCTCAGGCCGCTGCAGCAAGGAGATCAGCATCGCCTGTTTTGTGCCGGCGCGCGGGATAGGCGGCTTTGGCATTGGTGTCTGGGCCGCGCGTGCGCGGATGGCGGCCACGGTCTTTACAATCCCGATGGCCAGCAGGCCCGCGTCGGTAACCACCAACGTGGTGCCATGGCCATCGCCGGTCTCGCGCCAGAGCGGCTCATTGCAGCGAATGTTGGCGTCGACCTCCTCGAGCCAGCCTCGCCCGATCATCATGGTGATCACCTTTTTCGCAGCGGCGCCATGCAGCCCTTTGGGCAGCGGCAGGGCGATGTTGTCGGGGCGCTGGGCGCCAGCGCGGAGGATGCTGGTCTGGGTTTCGGTGGGCTTGGTCATGTCTGGCTCCGGTGGTTCGGGCGCGCGCGATGCGCCACCCTCCTACCGAGACAAACCCCGCCATCGCGGGGCTGATCAGGGTGCGTTCACCTCACTCGCCGTGTTCTGATGACACTCTGGCCACAGATGCTACGGGCCAGCCGTTGCAGGATCTTGGGGCGCAACATGCACCCACTGGCATCCGATCCACATGTAGAGATGGGCGAATTCCCGTGTCGGGCGCGGCAAAATGCGCGGATCGAGAGGCGGGGTGAAGCAATCCAGCGCCTCGGGTGTGACCTGCCGGATCTCGCGCGCGGTGAGGATATGCTCGGGTTTCCAGCGCGCCAGCGCGGGCAGCATGTGGGCGGGATAGCCGTCGAAATGGACGTAGACATGCGCCCATTCCTCGGGGCCAATCTGGATGGCGATCTGCGCGCGGGTGCTCATGTGCTTGCCTCAGATCAGCTGCAGATCGACCAGCACGGCGCTGGCGGCTGCCAGTTGTGCGGTCGGCAGGTCGATCTTGATGTGCGAGAACAGGTCCGAACAATCGGCCCGAATGCCCGCTTCTTTGAGCGCGTCCTCGATGCCAGCGGCGACGCTGTTCAGGCGCGAACGGTCCAGATGGTCGGGCAGCGTGGCGATGTCGATGCGGATGGTGGTGGTTGCCATGGTCATGCCCCTGCCCTCCTTCAGCGCTTGGTCGCGGCGGCGTGGCCAGCGGCATAGGCCGCTTCTAGCGCGGCGCGGATCGCCCAGACCGCCACATCGTGGAAGTCGAGCCGGTCGCTGTTCTGGGTTTCCAGCGTCTCGATGCTGTGGAAATGCTTGGCTGCGATCTCCAACAGCAGGGCTTCGCTGGGGGCTTTTGCGGCGGTTGTGGTCATGGTGGTCATGGCGTCGTCTCCGGGGCTGAGTTGCATCGTTTTCCTGCACCCAGAATCGCTCTACGCGGGAGTGTAATCAACTCAATAATCTCGTTATTTACGTTTAATTCCAATATCTTGAGGACAATCAAAGCGCCATGGAAGGTATGTCTGAACGTGAGTATTCCGCCCATTCCGGCCTGTCGCGTGGGGCAATCCAGAAAGCCCGCAAAGCCAGTCGGCTGGTGGTTTACAGCGATGGTTCGATCAATGCGGCCGCCTCCGATGTGCGCCGGGCGGAGATGACGGACCCTGACCAGCAGCGCCGCAGCACCGGTCGCACTGGCGGCGATGCTGGGTTTTCGGGGCCAGCCGACAGCTCGTCCTACCTGAAGGCCCGGACCGCGCTGACCGTCTATCAGGCGCAGGAAAAACAACTGGCAATTCAGAAGCGGAAAGGCACGCTGGTTGATCGCGCCCGGGCGGAAGCGCTGGTGTTCCGACTGGCACGGCAGGAGCGCGATACTTGGGTGACCTGGCCTGCCCGCGTGGCGGCCCTGATGGCGGCCGAAGTCGCTGCGGAGGTGGAAAAACAATCCGGCAATCCGGTGCGACCGGCGCGGCCGGTGACAATCGAGGCCGCGATCCTGCAAAGGGTGCTGGAAACCCATGTCAGACAGCACCTCGACGCCCTCGCCGATCTCCGGGTCAGCCTCGGATAGTGACGGCACAGCCAACGACGATCTGACCGCCGACCTCGACCTTGGCTTTGACGGGGCCGAAGACATTCTGCGCAACTGGCGTCGCGGCATGCGCCCAGACCCGGACCTTACGGTGTCGGAATGGGCAGATCAGCATCGCAAGCTATCGTCGCGGGCCAGCGCCGAGCCCGGGCAGTACCGCACCGCCCGCACGCCCTACTTGCGCGAGATCATGGATGCGCTGTCGCCCCGCCACCCGGCGCAGCGCATCAGCTTCATGAAAGCAGCGCAGGTCGGCGCGACGGAGGCGGGTAACAACTGGATCGGCTTTGTCATCCATCACGCGCCGGGGCCAATGCTGGCGGTGCTGCCGACTGTCGAGATGGCCAAGCGCACGTCGCGGGGCCGTCTCGACCCGCTGATTTCTGAGTCCCCGGCACTGCGCGAACGCGTGCAACCGGCCCGCTCGCGCGATGCGGGCAACTCGATGCTGTCCAAGGAATTCCCCGGTGGCATCCTGGTGCTAACCGGTGCCAACAGCGCCACCGGCCTGCGCTCGATGCCCGCGCGGTATATTTTCCTCGACGAGGTCGATGCCTATCCAGCTTCCGCCGACGAGGAAGGCGATCCGGTCACCTTGGCCGAGGCGCGGACCACCACCTTCTCGCATCGGCGCAAGGTGTTCATGGTCTCGACCCCCACGATCCGGGGGTTGTCGCGCATTGAAAGGGAGTTTGAGGCATCGGACCAGCGCAGGTATTTTGTGCCCTGCCCGCACTGCGCCGCGATGCAATGGCTGCAGTTTGAACGCCTGCGCTGGGACAAGGGACGGCCCGACACCGCCGCCTATCATTGCGAAAGCTGCGAGAAGCCCATCGCCGAGCATCACAAGACTCAGATGCTGGAACGGGGCGAATGGCGGGCGACCGCTGTCTCGGCCGATCCGCACTCCATCGGCTTCCACATCTCGGCGCTTTACTCGCCGCTGGGCTGGAAAAGCTGGCAGCATATCGCGCGGGACTGGCTGGCTGCCCAAGGCTCGGAAGAGATGTTGCGCGCCGCACGCAATACCTTGCTGGGCGAGACTTGGGTTGAAAGTGGCGATGCGCCGGAATGGCAGCGGCTGGCCGAACGGCGCGAAGCCTATGCTGGCGCACAGATCCCGATGGGCGGTTTGTTCCTGACCGCGGGCGTCGATGTGCAAAAGGACCGGATCGAGGTCGATGTCTGGGCCTGGGGTCGGGACAGGACAAGCTGGCTCGTCGATCACATCGTCATTGCCGGTGGGCCAGACGATCCGGCCTGCTGGGACAAACTGACGGCATTGCTCGGTCGGACTTGGGCCTGCGCCAATGGCGCGGTGATGGTGATCGGCAAGCTGGCCATCGACACCGGCTATGAAGCCCCGGCGGTTTACGCATGGGCGCGGAAACAGGGCTTTGAACAGGCCGCCCCCATCAAGGGTCTGGAAGGCTTCAACCGTGCCACGCCGGTGTCGGGTCCAACCTTTGTCGATGCCACCATTGGCGGCAAACGCCTGCGGCGGGGTGCGCGGCTGTGGTCGGTGGCCACGGCGACGTTTAAGACCGAAACCTATCGTTTCTTGCGGTTGGAACGGCCCTCGGATGAAGAGCGGGCGCTGGGCGTCTGTGATGCCCCCGGCACCGTCCATCTGCCTGACTGGATCGACACGGAATGGCTGAAGCAGCTGGTGGCGGAACAGCTGGTTACCGTGCGCAACAAGCGCGGTTACAGCCACCCAGAATGGCAGAAAATGCGGGAACGCAACGAGGCGCTCGACTGCCGTGTCTATGCCCGCGCCGCTGCGTGGATCATGGGCGCGGATCGCTGGGACGAGGCCACATGGCGGCGACTTGAGGAACAGGCCGGGGTCGAAACCCGCCCGGCCCCGCAGCAAGCCACGACAACTGAACCGGCCAAGCCTGCCCCGCCCAAGGCCGGGACACCAACCACGCCTCGGCGCAAACGCCGGGCATACACACCGAACTTCATGAGGGACTGAGATGGATCTGGAACGGATGCGCGCCCTGTTGGCAGCACTTCAGGAGGCTCGTTACGCGGGCGTCCGCTCGGTCAGCTATGACGGCAAATCAATCAACTATGGCTCGGACGCGGAACTCGCGAATGCCATCAGCGATCTGGAAACACGGATTGCCACGGCCACGAACGGCACTCCGCGTCGTCGGCGCTGGGGCACCGTGGCCTCGAAGGGCCTGTGATCCATGGCGTTCGATGCCTTTCGCCAGCGCATTGGCTCGATCATCGGGGGCTTCGATGCGGCGCAGGCCCACCGTCGCCTACGCGGGTTCCGGGCCAGCCGCGCCCATGTGAACACGCTGATCGCTGCCTCGGGCGACACGATCACCGCCCGGGCGCGCTGGCTGGTCCGCAACAACGGCTATGCTGCGAATGCCGTGGAAAGCTTCGCCAGCAATGTGGTGGGCGACGGCATCAAGCCGTCCAGTTCCATCGCGGATGCGGCCAAGAAGGAAGAGCTGCAGGCGCTGTGGCTGGCATGGACCGATGATGCCGACGCGGAAGGCCTGACCGATTTCTACGGCTTGCAACGCCGCGCCGCCCGGGAGGTGTTCTTGTCAGGTGAGGTGTTCATTCGCATCCGGCCGCGCCGGGCAGAGGACGGTCTGACCGTGCCGCTGCAATTGCAGATGTTGCCCGCAGAAATGCTGCCCCTCGACATGAACCGCACCCTGCCCGGCGCGGGGCTGATCCGTCAGGGCATCGAGTTTGATGGCATTGGCCGCCGCGTCGCCTATCACTTCTTGCGCCGCCATCCTGGCGATCTGACCGATCCGGGACTGGCTGGGGAAACGGTGCGCGTTCCAGCTGGTGATGTGATCCATGTCCTCGACCCGGTCGAGGCTGGCCAGTTGCGCGGCGTGTCGCGGTTCGCCGCCGCCATCGTGAAACTGTTCACGCTGGACCTCTACGACGACGCAGAGCTGGAGCGGAAGAAAATCGCGGCGATGTTCGCAATGTTCATCACCTCGCCCGCTCCCGAAACGCCGCTGGACCCGACCGACGAGGATCTAGAAGTTGAGCCGGGTCAGGTGGTGCGGCTGGATCCGGGCGAGGATATCTCGACGCCCGCGACGCCAGACTCCGGTGGCACCTATGAGCCGTTCCAATATCGGACCCTGCTGCAGATCGCCGCCGCGCTGGGAGTGCCCTATGGCTATCTGACCGGCGACACGGCCAAGGGCAACTTCTCGAACACCCGCATCTCACTGATCGAATTTCGCCGTCGGATATCAGCCTGGCAGCACGGCGTGCTGGTGTTCCAGCTTTGCCGCGCCGTCTGGGTCCGCTGGATGGATGTCGCGGTGCTGTCGGGGGCGTTGGACCTGCCCGGTTATGACAGCCAGCGCCGCCAATATCAGGCCTGCGCCTGGCTGCCGACGAAATGGGACTGGATTGACCCGATGAAGGACGCGTCCGCAGAGATCCTGCAAATCGAAGCGGGCCTGAAATCGCGCACCCAAGCCTTGGCAGAGCGTGGCTACGACGCCGAACAGGTGGATCGAGAAATCGCCGCCGAGCGCAAACGCGAAGCGACGCTGGGCCTCGACTTCCGCCGTCCGGGATCCCCAGCGCAAGGGCCGGGTGGGGCCAAGGGCAAGGACGACACCGAGCAGGACGACAAATCCAATGACGACGCGCCAGAAGACTCTGACGAGAAGTCCGACCCAAAGGAGGACGCATGATGCATCACGCCCAGATCGCCCAGCGCGCCTTCAACACGCCCCTGATGGTCGATCCGGCCAAGGCACTGGCCTTCCTGTCCGGGCTGGGGCCGCGCATCACCGGGCAAGACATCACCTTCCAAGGGTTTGGTGTCGAGCAGCTCGACCAAACCACGGCCGCCCTTCCGGCCCGCGCCTCGCTCTTTGGCAATGATCTCGCCCAGCGCCACCAACGCAACGGTGGCCAGCCCTTCGCGGTGGTCGATGGTATCGCCGTCATCGAAATCTCGGGCACACTTGTGCACCGGGGTGCATGGATCGGGCAGTCCTCCGGCCTGACGTCCTATGAGGGGATCGCCGCCCAGTTGCAGGCCGCATTGGCCGATCCTGGCGTGCGCGGCATCGCGCTGGACATCGACAGCTTCGGTGGCGAGGTGGCCGGGGCTTTCGATCTGGCGGATCGCATCCGTGCCGCCCGGTCGCAGAAACCCATCCACGCTTTTGTCGCCGAACATGCCCTGTCGGCTGGCTATGTCCTCGCGTCCCAGGCCGACCGGATAATCCTCCCGCGCACCGGCGCTGTCGGCAGCATCGGGGTTGTCGCGCTGCATACCGACATGAGCGGGGCCCTCGATCAAAAGGGCATCGCCGTCACGCTGATCCATGCCGGGGCGCACAAGGTCGATGCGAACCCGTATCAGCCCCTGCCCGACGCCATCCACGACCAGATGCAACGCGAGCTGGAAGTGGCCCGCTTCCTCTTCGCTGAAACTGTCTCGGCCGGTCGCGGTGATCGGCTGACCCATGCCGCAGCTTTGGCCACCGAAGCTGCCGTGTTCCGCGGGGCCGACGCCATCGCCGCCGGTCTGGCCGACGACCTTGCCGATCCTGTCACAGCCTTCCGCACCTTCGCCGCCGCGCCTCGCGGCACAACGTCCCCCAGCAGAAAGGGTCCACAGATGACCACGCCCACAGAAACCCCGACCCCGGCGGAAGTTGCCGCTCCTCCTGCGGCAATGCCTGCGGTCGCGGTCGCACCCGTCCCGGCCGAAGCGCCCGCAAACGCGGCAGCGCTCGTCACCACCACCATGACCGCAGATGCCATTCGCGCCGAGGCGGCCGAGGTGGCGCAGGTTTGCGCGCAGGCTGCCCGGCTCGGAGTGACCATCGACGCCGCCGATGCGGTCACGAAAGGCCTGAAGCCCGAGGCCCTGCGCGCTCGGGTGCTGGCCGATCTCGCCGCCCGCAGCGATGCGGCTGGCATCATCGCCACCGCCCCGGCCGCAGCTGCCGCCAAAGACAGCCCGATCATCGCGGCCGCCAAGAAGGCCGCGACCGACGCCAAGCGCTGAACCAGCGCCCCTATCCCTCCCCCACACCATGGAGACTGACCAATGCCCGTCCTGACGGAACCGCCCAGCATGGGCGATGTCCTCAAATATGAGGTCAACCCGAACTACACCCGTGAAGTGATCACCCTGCTTGCCGGAATGCCCTATCCGGTCGGCGCGGTCCTGGGCCGCATCACCGCCAGCGGCAAATACAAGCTGGCCACCAGTGGCGGCAGCGACGGCGCGCAGACAGCGAGTGCCGTCCTGCTTTACGCCGTCGATGCCACACTGGCCGATGCCGTGGGCATTGTCGTCGCGCGCGGCCCCTCGATCGTGTCGCGCGCTGGCCTCGCTTATGACGCCACCGTCGATGACGGCGCGAAAATCACCACCAAGATCGGCCAGCTTGCCGCTGTCGGCATCATCGCCCGCGACGGCGTCTGACGTCAAACCCTCTCATTCCCCCGGAGCACCCCATGACCATCGTTCGCAATCCCTTTGACGCTGGCGGCTATTCGCTGGCCGAGATGACGCAGGCCATCAATATCCTGCCCAACCTTTACACCCGCCTTGGCCAGATCGGCCTCTTCCGCTTCGAGGGCGTCACCCAGCGGTCGGTGATCATCGAGCAATATGAGGGCGTGCTGAACCTGCTGCCCTCCGTGCCACTGGGCGGCACGGCCACCGTGGGCACCCGCGAAGGCCGCTCGATGCGGTCCTTCGTCCTGCCCTGGATCCCGCATGATGACGTGATTCTGCCCGGTGACATTCAGGGCCAACCCGCGCTGGGCGTCTTCGATGGCGCCGACCCGCTGGTCGAGGTTATGAACCGCAAGCTGCAGCTGATGCGGCGCAAGCACGCCCAGACGCGGGAATACATGGAGATGAACGCCCTGCGCGGCATCGTCAAAGACGGCGCTGGCACCACGCTTTACAACTATTTCACCGAGTTTGGTCTGGCGCAAATCTCGGTGGATTTTGTCTTGGGCACGGCAGGCACCAATGTGCAGGGCAAGGTGCGCGAGGTCTTGCGGTCGATGGAAGACAACCTGCTCGGCGAAAGCATGAGTGATGTGCATGCCCTCGTCAGCCGCGAATTCTTCGACAAACTGATCGCGCACCCCAAGACCGAGGAAGCCTACAAGTTCTACGCCGCGACCGGCGCGCAGCCCCTGCGCCAGGACGTGCGCCGCAACTTCCCCTTCGCTGGGATCGTGTTCGAAGAGTATTCTGGCACCGTCACGCTTTCCACCAAGGCGACCGAACGGCTGGTGCCCGCCAGCGAGGGCATCGCCTTCCCGCTGGGAACCATGGACACCTTCACCACTTACGGCGGCCCGGCCAACCTGCTGGAGGCAGCGAATACGATGGGTCTGCCACTCTATGCGCGCCAGCACCTCGACGAAAAGGGGCGCTGGATCGACCTTATGACCGAGGCCTCGATCCTGCCGGTGAACAAGCGGCCGCGCATCGCGATCCGCATTCACACCTCGAACTGACTCGCCATGACCGTCTTCGCCGCCGCCATGGACCGGATCTTCGCCAACCCATCCATGGCGGCGGCCGCTGTCTGGATTTCTACCACCACATCGGAGGAACGCCTCATCCGCGTCATCCGCCTCGCCCCGGACCGCATCACCGAGTTTGGCGCTGGGCGATTTGTCAGCGACACCACTATGGTAGACGTCCGCGTCTCCGACCTGCCTGAACCGCGAGCGGGCGATCTGATCGTCATCGCTACTAACAGCTTCACCATTCAGGGCGAGCCCACGCGCGACCGTGAACGGCTTGTCTGGTCACTGGACCTGCAGCCAGCATGAAGCTGAAGGTCCAGTTCAACCCAGATATCGTAGCCCTGATGCAGGCGGAGATTGCCGCCGGTGAAAAAGCTGTCTCCGCGGCAATGCGCGAGGCAGGCACTTCCCTGAAATCCGCGTGGCGCAGCCAGATCACCGGCGCTGGGCTGGGCACCCGGCTTGGCAACAGCATCCGCCTCGCCAGCTTCCCGAAATCCGGCGACAGTCTGAACGCGGCGGCGCTGGTCTGGTCAAATGCCCCGGTCATCATCGGCGCGCATGACACTGGCCCGCTGATCCGGTCCAAGGACGGGTTCTGGCTGGCGATCCCTACGCCAGCGGCAGGCAAGAGCACCAGGGGCGGTCGCATCACCCCGGGCGAATGGGAACGCCGCACCGGGTTGCGCTTGCGGTTCATCTATCGCCGCACGGGACCGAGCCTCTTGGTTGCGGAGGGGCGGCTGAATTCGAAAGGCCGGGCGGTGGCATCGAAGTCGAAAACCGGGCGCGGCGTCGCAACCGTGCCGATCTTCCTGCTGGTCCCTCAGGTCAAGCTGCGCAAGCGGCTCAATCTGGCGCGCGATGCAGATCGCGCGGTGGATGGCGTGCCGGGGCTTATCGTGGCGGGGTGGATTGACGGGAAGCTGGCCTGATGTCTGCCATGGGGACGGAGCGGACACTCAAGCCCGCGTGTGCCATCTGCATCAATCCTCAAATTTTTGAGCATCCATCGTTTTGATGAAACGTAGCAGGGCGGTCACGCTGTCATAGATGAACTTCGCTTCATCCATCGGGACAAGGGTTTCTTTGTCGTGTGCAAAGGACTTGTTGTTCCGAATGTCGTTCATCGACTCGAAAGTGGAAATGGAACTCTTGATGATCCGGTCCGACATCTCCGTGAGGTTTCGTGATGCTTTCAGCGCCTTGGCATATTTCCCCACTCTGGCGTGCAGCGCGTCATTTTCGCCGCAGGGCTCCCCGCCGTGTTTGACTACCAAAGAAGCGAAGCGCTTCATGCAATAGGTATGCAGTCGGTCCAATCCAGAATTTGGACGGCCAGCGTCTAAATCCCTACGGATCGCAGCGACTAATTCTTGAAGGGTTTCATCTGCCTCGAATGCTTCGATTCCCGTTGAATCAATTACGTGCTCTTCCCCTTCGAACTTGCCAACTATCTTGAAATAGACTTCTTTCAACCGATCCTCGCGCGGTCCGCTGCTGCCCAGGATGTTGTTCTCCCGGTACTCCCAGAGCGCACGCAGCGCACGCGCGACAAGGTGAGGTTGCGCGCTTGCTATAAACGACCGCAGGCGCTTGGCTTTCGACGTGCCATAGGCTGAAAATAACGACGATCCGGGCGGGGCATCAGGATCGACACCGACCTCAGTGCAGAAGAAATCCCCAAAAGTGCGATCTGAAAAATCCAGGACGTAGCCCGACTGCATGTTAAGCGCTTCTTCGAACACGGCGCGGTCAAGCCGCGTGATAAGCATTTCGTAACTCTGCATCTCCTCAATGCCCTTTCGCCTTGGCCATTTGGACCGCAGTATTGCCAGCTACGAGCGATTATGCCAGCGGCAGTTGCATCTGGCTTGACCGTCCGCTCAGGGCTTTAGGCCAACCTTACTTAAGCCGCAAACTTAGGGACCCCAAATGCCCACCACCCGCGAACTCGTCCTCGCCGCGCTGCACGCGCGGCTGCAGCCGCTTGCCGCGCTTACCCTGCGTGACGAGGTTCTGCCCGAGCGCATCCCAGCGGCGGGGCTTATCATCGTGCGCGACGGCCAGCCGGGCGAGCCGGAGGTGACGCTGTCGCCCTTGCGCTACCATTACCAGCACCGCGCCGAGCTGGAGGTCGTTATCCAAGCCGGAACCGGCCGGGCCAGCACCTTTGACACCCTGATCGCCGATATCGGAACGGCACTGGAAGCCGACTGCACCCTCGGTGGCCTCTGCGACTGGGTTGAACCCGAAGCCCCGGTCTCGGTCGATCTGCCCATCGAGGGTGCGGCTGCGCTGAAGGCGGCGGTGATCACCGTCGTTTTGCATTACACCACAACCGGCCCCTTGGCCTGACACCCCCACAAAAGGAGATCCCAATGGCACGTGCGCAAGGCGCGCGGGCGCAGATGGCGCTTGCGTATGAGACAGTTTACGGCACCCCGCCGGTGAGTGGGTTCCGGCTGATGCCCTTCGCCCGGGCGACGCTCGGGTCGGAACAGCCGCTGCTGGAGTCCGAACTGCTCGGATATGGCCGCGATCCCCTTGCTCCGATCAAAGATGCGGTCACCGCCGATGGCGAGGTAGTGATCCCCATCGACGTCGAGGCTTTCGGGTTCTGGCTGAAAGCGGCCTTCGGCCAGCCGGTCACGACCGGCACGACGCCGAAGACCCACACCTTCCAGTCGGGCAACTGGACCCTGCCCAGCATGGCCATCGAAACGGCGATGCCCGAGGTGCCCCGCTTCGCGATGTATTCCGGCTGTGTGCTGGATCAGCTGTCCTGGCAGATGCAGCGATCCGGCCTTCTGACCGCCACTGCACGGCTTGTCGCCCAAGGCGAAACCATCGCCGCAGCCACAGCCGCTGGCACGCCCACGGCGCTGGGCCTGCAACGCTTCGGCCATTTCAACGGCACGGTCAAACGCAACGGCACGGCCTTGGGCAACGTAGTCTCCGCCGAGATCACCTATTCCAACAACCTAGACCGGATCGAGACCATCCGTGGTGATGGCCGCATCGATGGGGCCGACCCGACAATGGCGGCGCTCACCGGCCGGATCGAGGTGCGGTTTTCCGACACAACGCTGGTGACCCAGGCCATCGATGGCAGCCCCTGCGAGCTGGAGTTCAACTACAGCCTAGGGGCCAATGCGAGTTTCACCTTCACAGCCCATGCGGTCTATCTGCCCCGCCCCCGGATCGAGATCGCCGGGCCGCAAGGCGTGCAGGCCAGCTTTGACTGGCAGGCCGCTAAGGCCACCAGCCCCGCCCGCATGTGCACCGCCGTCCTTATCAACACCCTCACAGGATACTGATCATGATCCGACTGAACCTGACCGCCACCCCTGAATGGTTGGACCTCGCCCCTGGCCTGCGTTTGCTGGTGGCGCCTCTCACCACAGCGCTGATGGTATCAGCCCGCGCCGATCCCGCCATTGAAGCTATGCCGGACACCGCCACAACCGAGGAACTGGCGCTCGCCATGGCCAAGGCCGTCGCACGGCGCGCTGTGCTGGATTGGGAGGGCGTTGGCGATGACTCTGGCAATCTGCTGCCGGTCACACCCGAAGGCATCAACGCCCTGCTGGAAATCTGGCCGGTTTTTGAGGCGTTCCAGACCCAATACGTCGCGCGCGGCTTGATCCTGGACGCGGAAAAAAACGTCTCCGCGCTCTCGCCGACTGGTCCTTCGGCGGGGGCGATCGTTACTGCGCCGCCTGCCCGGGGCCGTGCCCGGACTGCCCTACAAGACTGAACCGGCCACAAACGCAGGACGGCTGGCAGGTCTGGGATCTGGTCGGCCGCCTTGGTGGCCAGCTGCGGGTTATCCCCGGCGCTGTCTTGGGCTGGGACATGGGCGCGGCCTTGGCCCTCGCACAGGCGCTGGGCATCGACACCCTGATCGCCGCCGAACTGCTGCCCGAGATCGAGGCCGTGATGGTGCGCAAAGTAAACGAACAGATGGAAGGAAGCCGTGATGGCTGAAAAACGGGTCTCCGTCCGCCTCGTCGCCGAGGGCGGCCGCCAAGTGCGCGCCGAGCTGGAGGGCATCGGCGAGGCGGGCGCGCGGGGCTTCGGGCGTCTGTCCTCCGAGATGGACCTCGCGAATACCCGCGTTGCCGCCTTTGCCCGCCGCGCCACGCTTGCCGCCGCAGCTGCCACTGCGGCACTGGTGGCGGCAGGCGGCGCGATGATCCGTTCTGGTCTGCAGACGGTGGATGCGCAGGCCAAGCTGGCGCAGTCGCTCGGTACGACAGTCGCCTCGATCCAGACGCTGGAGCGCGCGGGTGAACTGGCTGGTGTGTCGATGTCCGGGATCGAGCAGGCCACGAAGGATCTGACGCGGCGGCTGAGCCAGGCTGCCGCTGGGACCGGCCCAGCCGCCGATGCGCTGGATCGGCTGGGGCTGTCGGCCGCCGACCTGATCGCCCTGCCGCTGGACCAGCGCGTTGGTGCGATTAACGCCGCGATTGAAGACTTCGTGCCCGCCGCCGAGCGTGCCGCCGTTGCAGGGCAGCTTTTCGGCGAGGAAGGCTCCATCGCCATGTCGCGCATCGACACGGCGACACTACGCCAGGCGACAGAGGACGTGCTTGCCTTCGGGGTGGTGGTTTCCGAGCAGGATGCTGACCAGATCGAGCGGACCAATGATGCGATTTCCCGCCTGGGGCTGATCTGGCGCGGGGTTTCGAACCAACTGGCCGTGGCGGCGGCACCCGCGCTTGAGGCTGTGGCCAATGCGCTGGCCGCCGTCGCGCGCACCACCGGGCCGGTCGGTATCGCGATCACGGCACTGTTCGACAATATCGGACGGCTGACGACCTATGCCGCCACATTCGCGGGCCTCATCGCCGGGCGCTGGGTGGCAGGCATGGCCATGGCCGCGCTGTCGGTGCGGGGCCTCGCCACAGCGCTGGTGGTCCTGCGCGGCGCGCTGATCCGCACAGGCATTGGCGCGCTGATCGTTGGCGCGGGTGAGCTGGTCTATCAGTTCACCCGGCTTGTGGCCGGTGCCGGTGGTTTTGGCAACGCGATGGGTTTGCTCTCCGACCTCGCCTCCGAGGTGTGGGGCCGCATTGGCCTCGCGCTTGATGCAGCACTGGCACGGATGGCAGCAGGTTGGGAGGGGATGAAGGCCACAACGCTGACGGCGCTCGACGGTGCAGTGACGGGCGTGTTCAGCTTTGGTGACCGCTCGGTGGCGGTCTTCCAGGGCGCATTCGATGCGATGAAGGCGATCTGGGGGCAGTTGCCCGGTGCCATTGGCGACTTCGCGTTTCAGGCAGCGAACGGGCTGATCAGCGGTGTGGAGTCGATGCTGAATGGGGTCGTCACTCGGATCAATGGCTTCATTACGACGCTGAATGCCGCACTGGACCTGCTCCCCGAATGGGCGACAGGCGAAGGCGGCGTGCGGATCGGCACCCTCGATCCGGTGACGCTCGGCGGGATCGAAAACCCTTTCGCGGGTGCGGCCGAGGCGGCCGGTGCTGCGGCAGCCGATGCGTTCTCCGCGGCTCTGGGGCGAACATACGTTGATGCGCCTGATCTGGGGCTTGGGGCGGCGGCCGACGACGCCAGCGCCCGGGCCGATGGCTACCGCGAGGCAGCAGGCATGCTGGCCGATGCGGCTGGTCGCCCTTTGGCAAGTTGGCAGGCGCTGCGCGACGCGATGACCAGCTCTGGGACTGGGGCCGAAACGGCCCTCGCTGATGCTGCCACTTCGGCGGATGCGCTCGGCCTCGAACTTGATGAAACAGCCACCGCAGCCGGTGGTGCCGGAGCCGCCGCGCGCGCAGCTGGGGCAGCAGCCGCCGAGGGTGCGGACCAAGCTTTAACCGGCTGGGCTGCCGTAACCGCGGCGCTGGCCGACTATGCCACCAAGGCTCGTAATATCAGTGGTGATATCGGCCAGACACTGGTCGGGGCGTTCCAGAGCGCAGAGAACGCGGTGGGCGACTTCATCAAAACCGGCAAGCTGGACTTCAGCAGCCTCGTCACTTCGATGATCGCTGATCTGGCCAAACTGGCCGCGCGGCGCTTTATCCTCGGCCCCATCGCCGATGCCTTGTCGGGTGCGTTTGGTGGCGCAGGTGGGTTGTTCGCGAACATCTTGCATTCCGGCGGCACCGTTGGCGTCGCAGGTAGCGGCCGGATGGTGCCTGCCATGGCTTTCGCCGGTGCCCCGCGCATGCACTCCGGGGGCTGGGCCGGGCTGAAACCCGACGAGGTCCCCGCGATCTTGCAACGGGGCGAGCGTGTTTTATCCCGCCGCGAAGCTGCTGGATATGGCCAGGGACAGAACGCAGCTCCGAATATCTCTGTTACGATCATGTCCCGCGACGCCGAAAGCTTCCGGCAATCCCGCACGCAGGTCGCGGCTGATATCGCCCGCGCCGTGTCCCTCGGTCGGAGGGGCATGTGATGGCGTTTCACGAGGTTCGGTTTCCCGACAACATCAGTCGAGGCGCGCGAGGCGGTCCTGAACGGCGCACGCAAGTGGTCGAACTAGCCTCCGGTGATGAAGAGCGCAACGCCAGCTGGGCCAACTCGCGCCGCCGCTATGACGTGGCCTATGGCATTCGTCGCGCTGATGATCTGGCGGCGGTCGTCGCCTTCTTCGAAGCCCGCAACGGCCGCCTGCACGGCTTTCGCTACAAGGACTGGGCCGATTACAAATCCGCCCTGCCGTCGCAGGCGGTCGCGCCAACCGATCAGCAGATCGGCACCGGGACCGGAAGCCTGCAGGCCTTCCAGCTTGCAAAACGCTACACGTCTGGCGCGCAGACATGGGTGCGGACCATCACCAAACCCGTGACCGGAACCGTCCGCGTCGCGCTGGGCATGGTGGAGCAGCTATCAGGCTGGACGCTGGACACGACGACTGGCGTCGTCACCTTCACCACCGCCCCAGCGGGCGGCGTGATCGTGCGCGCTGGCTTCGAATTCGATGTGCCGGTGCGCTTCGACAGCGACACCCTCGACGTCACCCTCGACTTCGAACGGCTGGGATCGATTACCTCCATCCCCCTGCTGGAGATCCGCCGATGAAAACCCTCTCCCCGGCTCTGCAGACCCATCTCGATGACGGCACCACTACCTTGTCTTGGTGCTGGAGGATCAGCCGCGCCGACGGCATGGCGCTGGGCTTTACCGATCATGACCGTACCCTCAGCTTCGATGGTACCGAGTTTGAACCCGAAAGCGGGTTCGCCGCCTCGGAAATCCGTGCTGGGTCCGATTTGGCCGTTGATGCGCAGGATGCCACCGGCGTCTTGACCTCCGACCGGATCACAGAAACCGATATTCTCGACGGGCGGTGGGACAATGCGGCGGTGGAGCTGTGGCGGGTGAACTGGGCCGACACCAGCCAGCGCGTACTCTTGCGCCGGGGCGCGGTTGGACAAATCCGGCGCGGGCGCATGGCATTTGTCGCCGAAGTGCGCAGCCTCGCGCATGTGCTGGGCCAGACTGTCGGTCGCACGTTCCAGGCTGGTTGCGATGCTGCACTTGGCGATATTCGGTGCGGCATCGACTTGGAAAACGCCATCTACAAGGGCACCGGCGTTGTCACCGACCTCTTGCGCGACAGGGCGTTCATGGCCTACGGGCTGCCCGGGTTTGATGCGGGTTGGTTCACCTCTGGCACACTGACATGGACCAGTGGTGCCAATGCCGGGCGCATCACTGAAGTTTTGGCGCATGGCATTGCTGATGCAATCGCCAGCCTGACCCTGCTGGAAGCGCCCGTGCGTGCTATCGCCGAAGGCGACAGCTTTGTCGCGCGGGCAGGCTGCGACAAGCGGATCGCTACCTGCAGCGCCAAGTTTGCGAATGTCGCCAACTTCCGGGGCTTTCCCAATATCACCGGCCAAGACGCCGTGCTGCGCTATGCCAGCCAGGACGGCGGCCATGAAGGAAATGTGCTGTGAAACGCCGCGCGGCCGTGGCCGACCCCGCCTTGGTTATTGCTACCGCCCGCAGTTGGCTCGGCACGCCCTACCACGACCAAGCCAGCCTACGCGGTGTCGGTTGCGATTGTCTTGGCCTCGCGCGCGGCGTCTGGCGCGCGGTGGTGGGCGACGAGCCATTTCCGATCCCACCGTACAGCCGGGATTGGGGCCAGACCGGGCCGCGCGAGGTGCTGGCCGAAGGCGCACGGGCGATGATGTCGGAAATTGCCCCCACGGACGTCATTCCCGGCGCGCTGGTCCTGTTCCGCATGGCCCCGCGCGCCATAGCCAAGCATGTCGGGATCCTGACCTCGCCTGACCGCTTCATCCATGCCTATGAGCGGCTGGGCGTGGTCGAGGAACAGCTGACCCCATCCTGGCGGCGACGCATCGCTTTCGCTTTCCTGTTCCCAAAAGACTGAAACCACACACATGGCGACATTAGTTCTCGGCGCGGTTGGCTCTGCAATCGGTGGGTCTATCGGGGGCACCTTGCTCGGCGTCAGCGCCTTCACGATTGGCGGCTTCATCGGCTCCACCATCGGGTCGGTGGTCGACAACTGGATCGTCTCGTCCCTCGCCCCGGCGCAACGGATCGAGGGCGCGCGGCTGGACAGCTTGCGCATCACATCCTCGACCGAAGGAGCGGTCATCCCGCGCCTGTTCGGCCGGATGCGCATCGGAGGCAATATCATCTGGGCAACGGACTTCCGCGAAGAGGTCAACACAACCAGCCAAGGCGGCGGCAAGGGCAGCGGGCCAAAGGTCACCACCACCGAATATCTGTATTACGCCAGCTTTGCTGTCGCCTTGTGCGAGGGCGAAATTACCGGTATCGGCCGCGTCTGGGCCGACGGCAAGCCGATGGACATGACGGGCGTCACCTGGCGCTGGTACCCGGGAGACGAGGCGCAGGCCCCCGATCCGTTCATCTCGGCAAAGATGGGGGCGACCAACACGCCCGCCTATCGCGGCACCGCCTATGTCGTCTTCGAGGAGTTGAACCTCAGCGCATTCGGCAACCGCCTGCCACAGATCAGCTTCGAGGTGTTCCGGCCCCTCGCGGATCCTGACACCGCAGAAGGGCTGGTCAAGGCCGTGACGATGATCCCGGCATCAGGCGAATTCACCTATGCGACTGCACCGGTCAAGAAGACCGCTGGCGCTGGTGGTGCGACCGTTGCCGAGAACCTGAACGCAATTACCGACACTGCCGACATGGTGGTGGCGCTGGATCGGCTGCAATCCTTGGCCCCTGCCGTGGAAAGCGTCAGTCTTGTGGTGGCCTGGTTTGGGGATGATCTGCGCGCGGGGAACTGCAAGGTGCGGCCGGGCGTCGAGGTGGCGGCCAAGACCACCACGCCATCCCCCTGGTCCGTGAACGGTGTCGCACGCGCGGATGCGTTTCTGGTAAGCCGCGATGCAGAGAACCGGCCGGTCTATGGCGGCACGCCTGCCGACTTCGCGGTGGTGCAGGCGATCCAAGAGATGAAAGATCGCGGACTGCGCGTAACCTTCTATCCCTTCATCCTGATGGACGTCCCGCCGGGCAATACCAAGCCGAACCCCTACAGCGCCAATGCCTCCACCTCGGGCCAGCCGACCTTCCCCTGGCGCGGGCGTATCACCTGTTCCCCGGCAGCGGGCTTTTCCGGGTCGGTGGACAAGACCGCGACCGCTGCCACGCAGGTCGCGGCGCTGTTTGGCACAGCCGCGCCCGCCAACTTTACCGTTTCCGGCGAAACCGTCGACTGGACCGGCCCTATCGGGGAATGGGGCTTGCGCCGGATGATCCTGCACTATGCGCATCTCTGCAAAGCGGCCGGGGGCGTCGACGCCTTCCTGATCGGTTCGGAGATGCCCGGTCTGACCACGATCCGCTCGGGTGGCAGCACCTATCCCGCCGTCACGGCCTTCAAGGCTCTTGCCGCCGATGTCCGAACGATCCTCGGCGCTGGGCCCAAGATCGGCTACGCGTCCGATTGGTCGGAGTATTTCGGCCATCACCCTGCCGATGGCTCGGGAGACGTCTTCTTCCATCTCGATCCCCTGTGGTCCGATGCCAACATCGATCTCATCGGCATCGACAACTACATGCCTCTGTCAGACTGGCGAGACGGGTTTGACCATGCCGACGCGGCGCTGGCGCCTGCGATCTACGACCGGGACTATCTTCAATCGAACATCACCGGCGGGGAAGGCTTCGACTGGTTCTATGCCATCGCCCTTGATCGAACCGCGCAAAACCGTACGCCGATCATGGATGGCGCGGCGGCAAAACCGTGGGTCTTCCGCTTCAAGGATCTGCGCGCATGGTGGCAAAACCCGCATTTCAACAGGCCGGGAGGCGTGGAGAGCGCGATGCCGACGGCATGGGTGCCGCAGTCAAAGCCGATCTGGTTTACCGAACTGGGCTGCCCGGCGATTGATCGTGGCACCAACCAGCCGAACGTCTTCTTCGACCCGAAGTCTTCAGAGAGCTTCACGCCGTATTTCTCGCGCGGCTGGCGCGACGATGCGATCCAGCGGGCCTATCTGGAAGCGACCTATCTATTCTGGGGTGCTGCGGCGAACAATCCGGTGTCATCGGTCTATGGCAACCAGATGGTGCATGTGCCCGAATGCGCCGCTTGGACATGGGATGCGCGCCCCTATCCGTTCTTCCCCGGGCTGACCGATGTCTGGACCGATGGCCCGAACTGGCGATTGGGCCACTGGCTGACCGGGCGGCTGGGTGCTGTGTCACTGGCGGCCCTTGTGCGCCACCTTTGCCTGCGCGCAGGAATGCCGGAAGACCAGATCGACGTCTCCGGCCTTTGGGGTGCCGTTGAAGGCTATGTGATCTCGGCACTGGAAGCCCCGCGTGCCTCGATCTCGACGCTGGCTCGGCACTTCGGCTTGGATGCCGTCGAGAGTGAAGGCCGCATCAAGTTCCTGATGCGCGGCCGGATCGCCAGCGCCATCGTCACCCCTGACAGCATGGTGGCACCATCATCTGCGCAAGGCGACGTGATGGAACTGACCCGGGCGCAGGAAACCGAACTGCCGCAGGCCCTGAAATGGCAGGTTGCCCGCGCCGACGAGGATTATGACGCAGCACAGGTCGAAGCCCGGCGCATCACCGTCGACACAACCCGGATCGCATCCGAGGCCTTCCCGATGGTGATCCCGCCCGAGGAGGCAGAACGCCGCTGCCGCCGCGCGCTAATGGAGGCATGGGTGGGCCGCGAAAGCGCGGTGTTTCGTCTGCCGCCATCACGGCTGGCGCTGGATCCCTGCGATGTGATCCTGCTCGACCACGATGGCCGCCTGACGGAAATGCGCCTCGTCTCCATCGCCGACTCCGACCTGCGCAGCATTGACGCCGTGCGCCAGGATCGAGCGGTCTACGACCTCCCGCCCGGAGAGCCTCGACCGGCGTCCTTGTCGACCCCGACCGTGTTCGGCGCACCAGACATCGTGCTAATGGACTTGCCGCAGCTGCGCGAGGATCAGCCTGCGCACCGGCCCTTTGTCGCGGCCCATGCAAAGCCATGGCCGGGTGAAATCGCCGTCTATCGCAGCGCCGCGACAGACGGATTTGCCCTGCTGACCACCTTCAGCTCGCGAGCGCGCATGGGCGTGTTGGCGGCCGACTTCTTTGCCGGGCCGGTGTCGCGGTTCGATCTGGGCAATGCGCTGGTGGTCGATCTCTATTCCGGCACGCTGGAAAGCGTCACGGACATCACCTTGCTGGGTGGGGCCAATGCGCTGGCCGTCGAGACCGGCGCAGGGCAGTGGGAGATCGTCCAAGCAGGCGTTGCAGAACTTATCGCACCGGGGCGCTATCAGCTGACCCGATTGCTGCGTGGCCAGCGCGGCACGGAAGGCGCGGTCGCTGGAATGGTGGCAAGCGGCGCCCGCGTCGTTGTTCTCGACACAACCGTGGCACCGTTGCCCATCAGCGAGGCCGATCTGGGTCTGCCATGGAACTGGCGTATCGGCCCAGCTTCCAAGCCGGTCAGTGACGAGACCTTTGTTGCCGCAACCTTCACGCCCGAGGGCGCTGGGCTGCGGCCGTTTTCGGTCGCACATGTCGAACAGCCGTGGCGCACCGCCCGCAGCGCGGGCGATCTGACGATCCGATGGACGCGTCGGTCGCGATCCCTTTCCGCCGACACCTGGGGCGCGGGCGATGTGCCCTTGGCCGAGGACTTTGAAGCTTACGCGCTCGACATTCTGGACGGGTCAGTTGTCAAGCGATCCTTGACGACTGCCACGACCAGCGTCCTCTACACCGCCGCCCAGCAGACCGCCGACTGGGGCGCGCCCCTCGGTCCCGGCCAATCTCTTGCAATCCGCATCTACCAGCTCTCGGCACTGATCGGCCGAGGCGCTGGGCGACCCGTCACGCTAACCTTCTGAAAGCAGAATCATGTCCGATTTAACCACCCACCTCCTGCTGCCCTATATCCTGGCATCGCAGGCGCAAAAGCATGTCACCCACAACGAGGCGCTGCGCCTGCTGGACGCCATGGTGCAGCTGTCAGTGCTGGACCGCACGCGCACCGCCCCATCTGCCAGCCCGACCGACGGCGACCGGCATATTGTGGCGTCTGGGGCGACAGGTCTGTGGGCTGGCTGGGACTTGAACGTGGCCTTCTGGGTCGATGGCGTCTGGATGCAGCTGGTGCCGCGCCCGGGCTGGCTGGCATGGATCGCGGCAGAACAGATGTTTCTGGTCTGGAACGGCAGCGCCTGGGATCCGGTTGGCGAACCGGTGGATGTTCCTGACAGCGTCTTCAGCCTCGTAAACACCGCCGATCCGACAAAGCGGGCGACATTCTCGCTGTCGGGGATCAGCACCGGGACAACCCGCACCTTCACGCTGCCGAACACCTCGTCGGAACTGGCGATCCTCGCTGGCACCCAGACGTTCAGCGGCAACAAGACCTTCTCCGGCACACTGACGGTGTCGGGCACCGTCACAATCTCGGCGGCCAGCGCATCGATCGGCACGGCGACGACAACCGCCACCTACGGCATGGGCACAGGAGCCACGACGACCGGCGTCACCAAAACCTTGAACCTCGGCACTGGCGGTGCGAGTGGGTCCACGACCGTGGTAAATGTCGGGTCCGCGATTGCGGGGGCAGGCGGCACCACGGTGATCAACACGCCCATAGTCACCTTCGCGAATAGCGTGGCGCAGGTCGGCATGCCCCAGGCAAACCTCACTGCGCAATTGCTGGGCCTCGGCGGGGCGACCGCTGACAGCTACAACCGTTTGTCGATGAATACCCCTGCGGTGCTGCTGAACAACGCCGGTGCCGGGATCGAGGCCACCGTCAACAAGGCCGCCGCCGGGAATGATGCGGCCTTCGCCTTCAAGACCGGGTTTTCGGCGCGGGCGCTGATCGGCCTTCTCGGCAACGACGATTTCAGTTTCAAGGTCAGCCCGAACGGATCGACCTTCTTTGATGCGATCCGGATCGACCGGACCTCGGGCCGGGTTGAACTGCCCGAACCATTGGTGATCCCCGCCCTACCCGCCGCCCCGGACCCTCCGCCTGCGGGAAAGCTTGCCGTTTATGCCCGTGACCGCGCAGGGGCCGGGTGGCTGGATGTGCAGCGGCCCTCGGGGCGGTTCTTTCCTCTGCAACCGCATTTCGGGGTCAACCGGATCGCGACTTGGGCGCCCTCGACCGGCACAACGGTCAACACCAATGGCATGCCGCGCACGGCAGTCGGCACCGTGGCTACACCGACGCTGGCGACCACCAACCTCTCCACCAGCATGCGCCGTTGGCGCGTGACCAGTGCAGCAACGGCTGACGCGGTGGCCGAAGAACGCTCCGCAGGCTGGGTCTGCTGGCGTGGCAATGCCGATGGCTTGGGCGGGTGGAACTACGTCAACCGCCTCTCGCTGACCGCGCTGCAGGCCACCGGCATGGGCTTTTTCGGGCTCTATGGGTCGACTGCGGCACTGGCCACCACGCTGACGTTAGCCGCAACGGCCAACTGCATCGGGATCGGCTTCCAGCGCGGCACCCACACCAACTGGCAGCTGGTGCATAACGATGGCACCGGTGCACCGAGCCTGATCGATCTGGGCGCGAGCTTCCCGGTCAACAGCCTGACCAACGTTCTGACGCTCTACATCGCAGCAGCCCCGAACGGATCAGACATCGGCGTGCGGGTGGTCGAGGAGGTCAGCGGCGCGGCCGCCGAGTTTACCGTCACCAGTGACATGCCCGCCGCCACCCAGCTTCTGAGCCCGCGCAATTACATGAATAACGGCGCGACGGCGGCCGCCGTCGCCTACGACTGCTCCGGCGTCTACGTCGAGACGGATTATTGAGGGATATCATCATGACAGAACGAACCACCCTGTTGCAGGAGGTCGGCGCGGCCTTCCGCGACAACGGATTGACCGCCGCCATCACCGCACTGATCGGCGGCTTCATCGCGCTCCTGGCCGCCGTCACGCGCCGCGCTTTCACCAATGACGCGATGCTTGTCCGGCTGGACCGGGAGTTGCTGGCCGAGCGTGACCGCGTGGACCGCCAGCGCGCTGAAGACCGCAAAGGCGACGCCGACCGGCTGGAGCGCATCGAGACAGACATCCGCGCGATGCGCGATCTGATGTTCGAGGCGTTCCAGCGCGGCCGCACCGACTGACGATCCCCCAAGACCACCACTGAACCTGTTCCCCACCCGCCCCAGAGGCGGGTTTTGCATTTCTGGAGACCCATCATGCCGACCACGACCTATGCCCATTTCCGCGATGTACCCGAAAGCGCGTGGCGCTGGTCCAGCTTTTCCCCGGCCGAGATCGCCTGCCGCGGCACCGGGGCGATCAAGATCAACACCGAAGCGATGGATAAGCTGCAATCCCTGCGCAACCGTCTCGGCAAGCCGCTGATCGTTCGGTCGGGCTATCGCAGCCCCAGCCACAACCGCGCCGTCGGCGGGGCCCCGGCCTCCAAGCACATGCAGGGCACGGCATTTGATATCGCCATGTCGAACCACGATCCGGTGGCGTTCGCCGAAGCCGCCCGCGCTGTCGGTTTCCTCGGCTTCGGCACCTATCCCCGCTCGAGCTTCATGCACATCGACCTCGGCCCCGCACGCAGCTGGGGCGAACCCTTCGCTCCCCGCGCCACGCCCTTTGTGCCGGAAACCCAGCCAGCTCGTGAGGTGCTCGCCGACAGCCGCACCCTGAAAGGCGGCGGGGCCGCAGGCATCGCCACGGTCGGCGCCGCCGGTGTTGAAGTGGTGCAAGACGTACTTGCGGAAACCCAAACAGCCATCCTGCCCCTGGTGCCCTATCTCGATACCCTGCGCTGGGTGTTCATCGCAGTGGCACTGATAGGCATCGCCGTCTCCATCCACGCCCGGATCGATGACTGGAAACGGGGCCAGCGCTAATGAGTTGGATCACCGCAAGCCTCGCCAGCGGCCCAGCGCGCAAAGCGTTGGGCCTTTTGCTGGCCGCCCTCACCATCGCCTTGTTCCTGCTGAACCTCCGCCGCGCCGGTGAACGCGCCGGGCGGCTGGCCGAGCGACTTTCAACATCGGAGAGAACCCATGAAGTCCAACGCCAGATGCTGGACGCTGCCAGCCGCCGCCCCGCTGATCGCGATGCTTTGGCTCAGCGCATGCGCGATGGGCAATTTTGACCCACGGCCAACTTGCCCACCCGTGGTGGAATACAGCGTGGCGGATCAAGACGTTGCTGCAGCCGAGATCGAAGCGCTGCCAGAAGGTGCGGTCGTGATCAGGATGCTCAGCGATTATGCCGTATTGCGCGACCAGGCGCGGGCGTGCCGGTGAAGCACCGCGCGGGCCATACATTGCTGGAGGTCCAACACGTCTTAACGGCCGCATGACAGACGTGAAGGGCGGACACCGGACCTTCGCTGCACCCTGCACGAACAACCGAGATGCGGACTTAGTTGCCATTCAAGTGATCCAAACCAACGTCGGCTCTAGGATCTTTCATACGACTTCGGTGTTCCTAATTCGTGACATGGGAGTAGACAGTATTTCGGGAAACACCAAGTTGGCGAGCGGC